>Ga0180732_1000686_pt1 | contig 26094 bp, 41 predicted proteins | sample KR11_01MetaG_FD_148674 | JGI IMG/M metagenome (GOLD analysis project Ga0180732, IMG submission 148674) | Groundwater microbial communities from the Olkiluoto Island deep subsurface site, Finland - KR11_0.1 MetaG | ecosystem: Environmental > Aquatic > Deep subsurface > Groundwater | place... | reverse complement strand
AAGTGTATTCTACATCTGCTATTCGTCCTGTAGGTATCCATTTCTTGAAAAATTCTTTTAAGTCGTTTAACACTCCAGGTTCTTCAGGATATCCATCTGAATGACGGTAGATTAAAGTATGAAATTTACGCAAATCTTTTTCGTTTGCATTTTCATAAAACGCAACTTGACACCTTGTTGACATAATTGTTAAAGAGCCAACGACAACTCTTGATTAAGTTTCTCATTTTTGCCTACTATTCTGGTCAATAATAGGCAAAATCAGCAACTTAACTATAATTTTTTATAGATTAAATCGTGGAATAGACGTTTAGTAAAATCGTGTTTTCTGATTATCTTTAGAGTTTTGCTATAGAGTTCATCTTCTTTATCATTATTCTTCTTGTTTATAATTTCTTCATCTATTCTATCGTTAACATTCAAGTAAAAATCTTCCATAAGATTTTTAACTGCTTCATTGAACTCACGGATATTCTTTAACATTTCCTGTAATGATTCCTTATCCCAATCATCTTCCTCTAAATAATAATCAGGATACTTAAATTTAGATTCATCCCAGTATTCATCCCAATAAAGAGTTGCCCCGCTACGACCGCAAGAATATACTTTCCCTAATTCAGAATGTTCAGATTCCCAATTCATTTTGAAATCATCGGCTAACATTTCAGAGGTTGACCAAATTATTTGGTCAAGTAGTTCATTGTCAATTTCATCAGTTTCGTTTATTCGGCTGAAACTAATCCTTATATTATGGTGAATTTGAGATTCTTCAAGGATAGCTTCTATGAGTTCTTGTTTCTTCATTTTACTTATTGTGTTAGTCATATTTTTGAAAGAACGACCAGAAGTCCTTCACTTCTTATTCTTACTTACTAACTGGTCGGTAGCTAATAAGCAAGGTATAATAAGTTAAAGATATTTTTCAAAAAGTTTGAAGTATCCATCGTATATCTTATCCGCTTTCTGATGCCATTCATCTTTCTTAGTATAATCTTCATCAGGCGTCTCATCGTCATCCATATCAATTCCTTCAATATCTAATGGATAATCAACTTCAAAAGACGGATACGAACCGAAATCGTGAGGATTAGATACTTTACGAACATATCCTCCTATCTTCGCAAACTCTTCTTGTAGCCAATCTAAAGTTTCATCTATTTGTTTAGTTGGGCAATCAAAAGTTGTATAAGTTCCTAATCTTGTCATAGGTTTTGAAAGAGCCGACCTTCTCCTTTAATTATTTCCTAATCTCTACTCACATAAATGAGCAGAGTTAAGAAGTAAACTACCTGATAGGATAAGATATATGGTCGCCTTCCTTTTTATAAGTATGGCGAATGATTACTTGCGGGCTGCCGGTTTTGAAAATATCTATTGTCGTATCAAATATCCATTTTTTAATCTTATGCTCAAGTAAAAAAGCAGTTACTTTAACTAAATTCTTACTCATTAAGACAGATTGTCTACCGAATGGTTTGTTAACTATTATCTTCATTTGATTCACCTCCTTTCTGATATTGTTTTTCGTAAGTTGCATAGTTACTCATTATATTAAGAACTTCTTCACGAGTTAAGTCATCAGATAAGTTAATAACTTGTTTGACATCAAACATATTTGTCATTCCGCTATTGCGAACTGATTGATATTGTTCAAACTTATCCTCAGTTATTTTAACTTCAGTCATCTATTATCACCTCCTTTCTTTACAAACATTTCCTAAGTTCTTGAACAATATAGTCCATTGCTTCGCTTTGTTCGTCAAAATCTTTAACAACGTCAAAAGCGTCTAAGTTGTTAGCAACATAGTCAGTAACAACTATCCTAATTTCACGAACAATGTCATCTAATTCTTCGTCAATTTGATTTTTTAATTCTTTTTTCATTATTATTCACCTCCCTTCTATTCCATTATATTATATTCAAAATCCAAAATCAAGGGCACACTCTGCATAACTAATTATAGATTCACGTATCAATAAGATTTACTACAAATCGGTTGGTAATCTGTAGTAAACCCTTAGATATGTTAATCAATGTATCCTATGATTTGATATACTTTTCCGTAATCTTCGTCATTCCTGTCTTGACTTCTTGCATACCATATACCTTCATCATTGCCTTCCCATATAATAAATCCTCTATCAATGGCTACATTATAATTCATTCTATCTATTTTCATTTCGTTTCACCTCCTTCTGTTTTGTGAGCGTTATAGTATGAGACAACTGCATCACATAAGTTATCTATAAGTTCCTCAGGAAGTCCATCACAGTAAGTTATTATACTATCCTGGAGTTGCTCGCATTGTTGTTTAGTCATTAAACTCACCTCCTTCCGTTGATTTTCTACTTAAAATAACAAATGTAGTTTTGATTACATCTTTTGTTTGCTGTTCTGATAATTTCATTTGAACTCCGTCCTCTATAGTTTCTTTGACTAATTCACCAAGTTTGCTAATAAACTTTTCGCCCAGTTGTGATTGCTTTATTATCATTTGCATTGTTACTTTATTCATCTTTTTAATCATTATATTGTTAACGAACCAACCTTTCGCTATGTTAATACTTAGTTCCTCAATGAAGTTTATTATTATTGGACAGATATAATAATAAACTCTATGAAAAATTAAAAATAAATTGGGAAGTAAGAAGCAATGTAGTTATAACATCTCTTCCTTTCATCTTCGTCATCTTGCCATTCCTGAAGCGTCTTTCCTCCTTCTTCATCTTCTGGCGAAAGATTTCCATTATCATAGTCATACTGTATCGCTCTATCTATTTTCTCCTCAATTAAATCCTCATCTAACTCCATAAACTCTAAAACGAAAACGTAACTATCAAACATTTTTACCACCTCCTTTCCTTTTAACAATACGAATCCAATAGTTATCGTCAGCGCAGTTACCTAAATCTAATTCTAAATTAAATTGTTTTAATTCGGAATCAATTTCTTCAAGTAACCCAGGAATATCTCTCCAATCTGCTATACGATATTTACTAAGATACGCGTTTGACTTGTTAGTTAAATCAGTTTCAATCATAAATTGTTAACGAACCTGTCCTATTCGCTGTGTTAATTATATTATCTAATGAGTCCTCAATTGGTTGTCTCTATATAAGTAGACATTATTATTAAAGATTGAGAACTCATAACATAATATAATAAGAACTTATTATTATTATATTATACTAAGAAATGAAATCAAGGGGCCACACAGGATAACTATTGCGCAAGAAACTATTATCTTAGTTCACTATTAGGATAGGATAATAATGAACTAAAGAATAGTTACTTAGTTAAGAAATCAATAATATCAAGTGGATGAAAAGTTATCTTTGTTCCTAACTTGATTCTTAATACAAGTGGATTATTGTCTAATATCCCTTGATAGCGACTACCTTCTTTTAGGTCAATCTTTGTTAGTTTAACCCACATTCGTTCTCCATTATTACCTTTCTTATCAGTAAAGATTAGTTTAACAAAGTTACGAGGTTTCAAGTCAAGTAGTTCTTCGCGCGTAGGCAATTCAAAGTTTGAATGTAACATAGGTCTTTTAATTAAGTAATTCATAATATAAGTATACCTATCCCTATACAATTAGTTCGTTTGAAAGAACATTACTATTATTATATTTTATCTCAAATATAAATCAAGAGGCCAATGCGGATAACTATTGTATAAGTAACTTAGTTGCGAATCCTTAGAATTTAGCGCGGGGGAAAAACTATTCCTTTAGACAGGTCATTAAAGTTAATACCACCATATCAATACATATAATATCAAATATACACCTATCTATTCTATTTCTATTCATTTCATTACTAAATTTGTCTCTCTTCCTTTGTTTGATTCAAAAAATCTATCTATTTAGTCGGGAAATCTATCTATTTAGTCGGGAGGAAATGTCAATTTCACACACAAGAACCTTAAAATCCTACAAATTCGTCTAAAATCTCTATGTATTTGGAATAGATTTGGAATGGCCGAAGCAGAATCTTCATTATTAGTATCAACTGGTGCGAAATTGCTTCGGGGAGGCATTTGGAATAGATTTGGAATGTTGCGTGCCCTGCCGTTGTAATTTCAAACCTTGGGTTCGTCAGCAGAAATCTAAGTTGCGTGGAAAAAAAATACTCCACATTGAGTGAGAATATGGAGTATTCTATAGATTTGAATTACTCTTCTAATTGACAGGCCAATTCTTCGGCGTCTTGTTTGGTATCTGCTAAGAACATTACTTTATTATAAACTTCCTTTTCACAGATTGTATTAGATAAATAATCATCTAATAACACTTCTTCTTCACGGATATCTTCTGGGATGGTTGCTGATATCTTAGTTATTTTAATAGAAACAAGATACTTAATAGATATTTTAGACATATTATATTATAAACGAACTCACCCTTCGTTTGATTAGCGCTTAATTCGCGTAAAATGCTATGTATATGCGATTTGATTAAGATATACATATTATATTGACTCATATACTTATTATAATATGGTCCAAAATACAAGTCAATAGAGTATAGAGCATAACTTTCAATGAAGTGACCCAATAATTTGAATCATTGATTTAGCCGAATTAAATGAGAGTTGCGTAGAAAAAAAATACTTCTTATCGGATAGGAATAAGAAGTATTCTATAGAATTATTTACTTAATAATTCTTCAACTGTCTTTTTCGTCTGATAGAATTCTTTCATTTTCTTTTCATCAATCTGCTTATTTTCTTCCAATTCATCAAGAATATCTATCGTCCAGAATAACAATCTTTTCATTGTCATTCCGTTGCGAAACTTTAACTGACGAATCCCAATGTCTAAGATATCGTTAAAACTTTTTGGAGTTAACTTAGAATCTTTGACAGAAAGATTTGCATTAAAAACTTTTTTATTATTAGTCATTATTTTATTTTGAAAGACCTATCCTACTTTCTTTATTATAATTATATTATATTAGCATAATATAATCGTCTTATTCTTATTATAAATTAGTCCCAAATTAAATCAATAGGAAGGTTGCGCATAACTTTTTTATAAGAATCTTAATAATAGTTTGAGCATATAATATAATATAATCAAGTTGATTATTATTAAAAGATATTCTCTAATAATAAAATATATTATAAGGCAATAAAAAAATAAAATCAAATGTTAAAATATCTTAGAGAATATATTATTAAAAAAAGCACCCCCCTCACATAGATATATTATAATAAGAAAATAAAATAAAATCAACGGAAATTATAAGGCGAAATAATAAGAAACGCAAGATGTAGATACTACGACACCCCCCACCCCTCCCCTGCCCCTACGTTATTACTATTATCCCCCTCCCACAAATTTTTATAAAAATCCAGTTGGGACCCGTTGCCACTATTCCAAATATGTGGTATATTTAAAAAAGTGAAGTCAAGTCCGAGTCAAAGTTAAAATTATGTCAAAAGAAAAAAGTGTTGGTCAATTAGGCGAAGGTAGTATTTATGAGGAAAAAAAAGTAAGTTATTATTACATTGAGGATATGTTAAGAATGTTATCAGGTAGAGTTCTGACAATTATTGACGCCTCGATATCAGAGGAAAAACAGAATAAAGCGATTAAGGACTTAGTTAAAAAAGAAATTTGGACGCAGATTAATAAACTTCAATATTTTTATTGGGGTGATAAGCAAGGACACTCTGTGAAACTTGAAGAAAAAGAAAGCGATCCATTATAATAGACGAAGTTCTTGGCTTCACTTATATAAAAAAAATTTTTAACAAGAATTATGAGATATCAGTTAAATGTTGACCAATTGAAGGAGTTTATCGGGTTTACTCCACATCCCGGTCAAGAAGAAGTTCTTAAAAAACAACGTAGATTTACAGTAATCTGTGCCGGTAGACGATTCGGAAAGACTATATTATGCGCATATACGGCGATTAGAGAGATGTTTGGAGCTCAAACGAAGATATGGATCGTATCTCCTAACTATGAGTTATCGAAGAAAGTATTCGATTATTTAGTATTTTGGGTGATAAACCGCTTTCCAGATGGAGTATTTAAGGTAAATTATTCACAATTAACAATTAGATGCTTAGCTACAGGATCATTTGTAATGTGTAAATCAGCTGAAAACCCTGATAGCTTGATTGGTGAAAGCTTAGATCTTTTAATAATAGATGAGGCCGCTCGGGTTCAAGAGAAGATATGGCAATCATTCTTACGACCATGTTTAACTGATCGTAATGGGAGAGCCATATTTATTTCAACACCAGTTGGAAAAAACTGGTTTCATAGATTATGGTGTCGTGGGCAAATTGATGATGAGAAAAATAAAAATTATATATCGTTTCAGTTTAAAACGATAGATAACCCAACAATTCCCAATTTAGCTGAAGATATAGCAGAAGCTAAAGAATCTTTAGCTAATACCATTTTCATGACTGAGTATGAAGCTAGTTTCGAAGATGGAACGACTACTGTTTTCCGCGATATTGCACAATGCATTTGGGGGGAATTACAAAAACCTATTAAGAACCATTTGTACGCAATAGGCGTTGACTTAGGTCGTTATAAAGATTATACAGTCATTTGTGTAATTGATAGAGCAAACCATCACTTAGTTAAATTAGATCGTTTTAAAATAATTCCTTGGGGATTACAAAAAAAACGTATTAAAGCTATAGCTGAAGACTATAATGACGCTTTAGTGTTTATTGACTCAACTGGTGTTGGGGATCCGATCTTTGAAGATTTGATTGATATGAATTTGTCAGCTGAAGACTATAAGTTTACAAATAAATCTAAAAGACATTTAGTTGATAAATTAGTTATTTTTATACAACAGAAGAAATTAACATTTCCAGATATTCCTGTTTTAATTAATGAATTAGAAACATACGCTTATACAAAAACAGATAAAGGAAATATAACATATAGCGCTCCATCAGGATTTCATGATGACTGTGTAATGTCATTAGCATTAGCTATATGGGACTTACCAAATGAAATGCCTGGTAATGTAAAGCCAACAATTTTTCAACGAAGGGGTACAGATTGGTAATATGGCAGATTTTAAACAAAAATTAATGAATTGGTTGACGAGTAAAACCTCACGAACAGTCGAGATGCCTGGTGGTGCAGCCCAAAGTATTATTCAAAGAAACAAAATAGGTCCTGTTGTATCAGCTTTAAAAGCTCCTCAAGCTCCAACAGCCCAACCAACGACAACTCCGCTTGCAACAAAAATGCCTGAAAGAACTTTTGCACAACCAACTCCTCCTCCAACAATACAACCTCCAGTTCAACCAGCTCCTCCACTTGCAACAACAATGCAAGGAACAGCTTTTACACAACCTAATATTCTTCCAGTGTGGTCTCCTAAAATGGAAGCTTTATTACCAGACGTAAAAGAAGATAGAAAAAAACTTATTGATGCTATAATTCAAAAAGAAAGTTCAGGAGCAGCAGCAGCTGAATTTACTCCTAAAGGAAAAGCAACCTCAAAAGGTCAAATGCAAATTGAAGAAGATACTTGGAAAGAAATTAGTAAATGGCGTAAAGCAAAAGAACAAAGAGTATATGATTATGATAAGAATTGGATGAATTCAGTAGTTAATAGAATGTATGGAACTCAATACTTATTTGAAGTTATTCCAGATATTTTGAAAAAGAATAATGCGCCAGTAAATATTAAAAATATATTAGGATCATATAATGTAGGACCTACAGCATTTAAAAAAGGTGATTATGATGTTAATAAATTTCCTCAAGTTTTAGATTATATAACTAAAATCCAAAAATTTTATGAGTAATGGATTTAAATTTAATACTTTTAATAATGATCAAACAGCACAAACTACTCCTCAGATAATACAAGGACCATCTTTAATTCAACGAGCTACAGCTTCTATTCGCGGTGCTATAGGAGATAAAATTTCTCCCATTGGTAGCTTTTTAACAAAACAATATCAAGGTTTTCAAAAAGAACAAAAAGGATTTTCTACAGCTGCTATTTTAAGAGCAAATATTCCTTCTGAAGAAAAAGAAAGATTAATAAAACAACAACAAGAGCCAATGACAGGCGAAAGATTTCTTCAAACTCAATTAGATGTCGCATTACCTGAAATAAAAGCATTAGGAATTGCAGCACCATTGATTGCTAAAGGAATTAAAGAAACAGGAATTATTTCAAAGATAGCGCAGAAAGCAAAAACAATATTTAAATATGATTTTGGTGGAGCAGAAGGACCCTTAAAAGGAGATTGGACTGTTATAGATAATGTATTAGAAAAACAATTTAAAAAATGGTTTCCTAAAAATACTAATAAATATATACAACAAGATATTTCTAAACCATTTCAATTACCTCCGGCTAAAGAAATAAATATAGGTAGTACTTTAAGACAATTAGGAAATTTAGCTGAAGAAGGTGGTCTTTTATATATGCCTGGTGAAAAGTTTGAACTTCCAATTAAAGAATTAAAACAAGTTGTTCAAAATATAGATAATAATTTATTGCCTGGAGGAAAAGTTACTATATATGATCATAAAGAATTAATAGATCCTGTAGTTAAAGATCTTAAAGAATTAAATTATACAGAATTAAGTAAGAAAAAAATATATTCACGAGATGAAGATTTTCCTGCTGAATGGGAATTTATTTTAAAAAAATCAAAGCAAACTTTTGACCAAGTATTAAAGAGTAGTAAACAAGTATTTGGTGGTTTTACAGATTTAAGTACAAAAGTTTTAAATAAATTAGTTGGTAGATCAGAAGCTTCTAAACAATTTATTCTTGATACAATGAAGTATACCGCTAAGAAGAAAGGGTTAAGTAAAGCGGAAAGTAATTTATTATTAGAAACATTAAAAGAATTTCCAAATCAAGGTAAAATTGCTATTAAAGAATTTGCAGATAATGTAAAGACAAAGTTATTGCCTTTGAAAAAACAATCTATGGGATTTAGAAAAGGAGATGTTAATGAAAGTATTCCATATGAATCACTTTCTGAAGTACAAAAAGAATTTAGATATAAAAGTACATCTTTACCTAAAGATTTAAAAGGAAAAGTAGATAATTATTTTGAACGTGTTTGGGAAAGTCCTATTGAAACTTCAGGTGGAAGTATTCATTTTGAAAAAGTAGATGCACCTAATTACTTCGCTCACACAAGAATTGAAGATATTCCAGGAGATACTCGACGTATATTAGAAACTCAAAGTGATTTATTTCAGAAAGGAAGATTAGCAACAGAAACAACCGAAATGGGACCTTTAGGAAATATGCGTAATGTTAATCCAGAAAGATTAGAAGAATTAAAAAAATTAGAACCTTACGAGAATGATTGGTATAAGAGAATTGTTCAAGAAGAAGTTAGAGAAGCAGCTAAAGATGGTAAAAAAGCTTTACAATTTCCAAGAGGAGAAACAGCGATGAAGATTGAGGGGTTAGCAGTAGAAGAAGGTGAAAAATTTATATGGTTTGATTCTAAAGGATTTGAAAAGATTAATAAATTAGAAATTTCTCCTACAACAGATATTAATATAATTCCCACTGATCTTAAAGTTGGAAAAGTAATATTAAATAATAGATATATTGATGGTAGAGGACAACATGCAAAATGGATAATTACTGATGTTCTTGAAAATGGTAAATTTAAAGCAGCACCACTAGAAAAACTTCATAATTGGTATTCAGAAGAAATTTATCGAACATATCTTTTAGAAACTAAAAATGTTGATGATTTCAGTAAATTTTTAAAAGCAAAAACAAGTAGAACTGGTATTACATTAGGAGAACAAATATCTGGAATGGGATTTACAGAAACATTTGATATTTCAGGTAAAGTAGATACTCAAAATTTTGTGTATAAACTTAATGAAGATTTAATTCCAAAATATCTTAAAAAGATATATCCTGATATACAAAAGATTACAGATCCACAAGGAGTAAAATGGTGGGAAATAAAAATAAAACCGGAATATAAAAAACTTCCAGTAGAAGCATTTAGTATAATGCCATTAATAATGTTAGGTGAAGGGGAAGAATAAAATGGAAATAGAACAAATAACAATTGATCAAGAAGCTATAGAGCTCGTTCGAAGAGAAAGAAATGAATGGGCAGAAATGGAAGTTTATCTTACAGATAAGATTTCTTTTCAATGTCGCAATATAATAAAAAGAGCTAGAAAGAATTATTTTAGTATCTATGATAATCAATATGATCCAGTAACTAATCGTAAAAAGTTATTTATTCCTTTAACGAGAGATATGGTTGAAACTACTGTTAAGAATATTGATCTTGATACAAAAGATATTCAAGTAAGAGCTAAAACACCTGGAGGTTATAATTTAGCTATATTAACTCGTTATATTTTAGGAGCATTTTTAGATAAAATGCGATTTGGTCAAATTTTAAATAGAATTATAAGAAAAGCTGGAGTTGAAGGAGTTGCTGTAGTTAAAAAGACTAAAATAAATGGTAAGGTAGGAATTAAATTACTTGAAAATTTAAATTTTTATACAGATCCAACAGTTAATTATTTAACCGAATCTTCGGGTAATATTGAAGATAACTATTTAACCCTAGATGAAGCTAAGTCGTATAAAGAATGGAATAATTTAGATAAATTAATCGGAGAAACATCAATTGAAAGAATTCCTGATTTACCAATTTCAACTTCTATCCCTTATGTTATGGTTACTGAAAGATGGGGATTAATGCCTGAATATTATTTAACAAAAGATAGAAAAGATAGTCAGCTTATAGAAGGTGTAATTATTGTTTCAAATATCAATGGAGGACCATTTATTCAATTAATTGCTAAAAATGAAAGTGGTAAAAGACCATATCAAGAATTTAGAACTAAAATGTATGATGGTCGTTGGGTAGGATTAGGAATAGGTGAAGATTTATTTGATATTCAATCTTACATTAACGAAGTATTTAATATAAGATTAAATACAAACCGAATTAAACAATTAGGTTTATTCCAAATTAGAAAAGGTTCTGGTATTACTCCTCAGATGTTAAGTCAGTTACATGGAAGTCATGGTATTCAAGTTTCTCGTATTGATCAAGATATTAGAGAATTAAGAACATCAGATATGAAGCCTTCTTCATATAAAGATGAAGATCAAGCTTATATATGGGCTCAAAGAATGACAGGAGCTTGGGAAATAGGAAGAGGAGAATCATTACCCGCTTCAATGCCAGCTACTACAGCTGTATTACAAGAAAAAGGAATGAAGAGTGGTTTTTCTCTTCAACAAGAAGAATTAGGATTTGCTATAAGTCAGTTTATGGAAGAATTAATTGTACCGGCTTTATTTGATACTTTGAAAGATAAAGAAATTATAAGAATTACAGGAGATCCAAAAGAATTAAGAATTATTGATAATGCTGTTATAGATAGTATGGTAGCTGATGAAGTTGCTAAATTCCATAGTAAAAATGGTTATTATCCAACTAGTCAAGAAATAGATCAATTTAAAGAAAAACAAGGTAATGTTTATCGAAAACAAGGTAGAGATAGATGGCTAGAAGTTAAGAAAAAGATATTTAGTCCTGAAAATTTATTAGATTCTATAGAAATATTTGTTACATCTGAATCATTTAATAAAGTAATATTAGCAAAACAACTTAATGATTTGTTAGTTAGCTATGGTAATATTGCAGGTATAAATATTGATACTGATAAAATTACAGCTGAAATTATTGACTTAATGGGATTAAGTTCTGAAAGATTTTTACGAAGCCCTGAACAAGTAGCTGAATTAGCACAACAACAAGCTGCTGCTGCTATGGCTAAAGGTGCTCCAGGACGTATTCCAACTGGACCGACCTCAGCAACTGAACAAATGGCACAATTTGGTACTGCTGAAGGAAGAGGAGCAGCATTAGCACCGACATTATAATTAATAATAAGGGGATAAAAAATTATGGCAGAAAAAATGAAAAAAATTACACCAGAAAAATCTGGATTAGATACAGCAAGATCTAAACCATATTATCCAAATCTTCATTTGAAGCTTAAGGATTTACCTGAAGCTAAAAGTTGGGAAGTGGGTAAAAATTATTTATTATTAATTGGTGTAAGAATGTCATCTATACAAGAAGATGAAGATGGCTCAGATGTTGGTTTCAAAGTTATTAAAGTAAAGCCTGTTAAAAATAATGCCGATAAAAAAGAATAATTATGGAACAAGAAGAAACAAAAAAAGTAGAACAATCAGCAAGAGTTAAAGAATTAATAAAATCAGATGATTTTAAAGATTTACTTTGTTGTTTAGCTCTACGTATTAAAGAATTAGATACTGTTAGAGATATAAATTATAAAAAAAATTATAATAGTATTGCAATAGAGCAATTAGCTAAAAAAATGGCTATAGAAATTATTGAACAATGGTTGGATGATATATTAGGGGTTGCCAGTTATAGTGACTTTATAGATAATAATATTGAAAAAACGAACGATATCATCAAAAGATTTAAATAATATCAAACCTTCATGTTAAATTTAAAGGTCGAATATGGAGATGATTAACTAAGTATTTTAGAACATAATAAAATTATGGACAAAGAAAACAAACCTTCAACCGACCCTTCAGAACAGAACGTTAGTTCTGAAGAAGGGAAAGATGTTGCGTCTAATGTGGATACTACTCCTAAAACAAAAGAGGAGCAAGCAGTTGAGGAAGAGATCCAAGAAGCTATTGACAAGTTGAAAGAAGAAGAAAAAGAAGTAAAGGAAGAAAAGAAAGAAGAAGAAAAGAAAGAAGTCGATGATTTAGCGTCTAATTTTACCGTCGAAGAACTCAATACTTTATCTGGTAGATCATTTAAAGATAAAGAGGACTTTGTCAAGCATTATAAAAATTTAGCTACAGCAGTAGGCGTTCCTAGTGATGAAATCAAGGAATTACGCGAAAAAGCTAAAGCTCATGATCAAATGCTTGAAGATGCTAAAGAAGTCGAGGAATTACTTTCTTCTAAGGATAAAAAAACAGATAAGAAAGAAAAAGGCGATGTTGATGTAGTGGAAGAAATTAAGAAACAAACTTCTTCTATTGACGATGAAGTCAGTAAAATCAAACAAGAACTTTCGGATGCTAAATTCTTAAAAAGTTATCCTGATGCAGAACCTTATCTTAATATAATTAGAGCAGTTGCTGCTAAGGAAAATAAAGAGTTAAGCGAAGTTTTTGTAGGATCTGAACTTGAATCACTGATTGAAGATAGTAAATCACTAAAAGACGTTAAAGATAAAGAAAAAGACTTAGGAGTTCAAAGTAAAGCACGATTAACTCTTAATAAAAGTGAAAAGATTAATGATTTAGTTAGACAACTAAAACTCGCCGAAGGCGGCGGTAAAAAAAGAGATGTTGACGAAATCAAACAAAAATTGGTTGAAGAAAAACTAAAAATAGGTTTAGAAAACCAACAAGATCTTTTCTAATTAGAGTTAATCAATATCACAAAAATGTTGAAAATTCTAAATTGGTTTATTCTTGCCACTGACGAAGAAGTGCGAACATATGGTGATGTTTCTCGAAAAGAAGATGTTTTAGGTTTAGTTGAAATTCTTACTGCAAAGGAAAACTACTTTCTTAATAATTTAGGAAAGACAGCTTCGTCTGATATGGTTCATATGACGTTGACTGATTCGCTTCGAACAGCTGCTTCGGCTGCTGTAGCAGAAGGTGGGGATTATACAATGTTAGCTAGAACTACTCCTTCAAGATTGACAAACCTTATTCAAATTATTGCTATTCCGTTCGCAGTTACAAGATCTCAACAGCAAATTAAGAAGCATACTGGTGAAAACGAGTTAGCTCGTCAAACTACGAAAGCTCTTATGGATTGGGGTAACGCTGCTGAATTTGACTTAGTTCGTAGTACTATCACCTCAGGTGCTTCTGGTACTACTCCAAAATTAAGTGGAATTCTAGAAGCTATTTCCAGAGCTGAAACTTATTCAGCACAGACTTCTGGAACAGCTTTCTCAGCTACAATTCTTGCTGCTATGATGAAAGATTCTTGGGATGACGGTAATGGTGATGTTGCTACTGACTTGTTCTTAGGTTCATACTTAAGAGACGTTATGGATACGTTTACTACAAAAAACCAAACTACTGTATATGCTATTGCTCCAGAAACAATTAGAAATGCTACTTCAGTTTATGAAACTAGCTTTGGTACAGTAAACGTTCACACTCATAGATATCTAAGACAAAGCGGTGACGCAACTGGTAGAGCTTTATTGTTAAGACCTGATAAACTTAAAATTGCATATTTGCAAAGACCGTTTATTGATTCAGGTTTAGCACGAAGCGGTGACTACGATAAGAGAGCAGTTGTTGGTAAATTAACTCTTGAAGTTAGAAACCAACTTGGTCACGTCTATCAAGACGGATTCAATATCGGATAGTATTTGCTGAGCGAGTGCTCATTAAGCTTTTAATTGCTTACTCGTCCGAGATTCTAGTCGTTCTGGTTTCTCGGATGTAGAACGACAGTAAGCGAAAATTTAGTATTATGAAATTCATATCTAAAGACATAAAAGATGCAGCAAAGCAACTTTCAGAACAATTAACAGAACTTGCTCAAAAAAAAATCATTGAAAAACAAGAAGTTCAAAAATTAATTGCAATGAAAGGAAGAAAGAAGTTTATTGAAAATAGTATGGTAGTATACCGTGCTACATATAATGCAGAATATCTCGAACATCTAAAATACATTAAAAAACTAAGAGCACTACAACTTAACAAATTCGGAACTAATGAAGATGAAAGATTTAGACTTCTTATTAAATTACCAACCAGATTATATGTCTATTTAAATAGATTTCTAAATCCTCAGTTTCCAGCAGACACTAAAGAATCTCATTGGTTCGCAAAAAGATATAAAGAATTTTGTACTGCAGAAAAAATATGAAAATTGGAAAAAAATCTCTCAAAATGTCAAATGGAACAATACGACACTTTAAATCTCAAGAAGCAAGAGATAATTTTGAGCGTGTTGCAAGAGCTATTAAACATAGTCCAGAGTTTAGAAAAAAAATATTAAAAAAAAGTAAATAATTAAAAAAGGGTTCATATGAAAACAACAAAAAAGGATTTTGAGTTATTTGTTAAAGAATGTGAATACTGGGTTAATAGATTTAAATTAGACGATTGGCAAATTGATTATTTTCACAATAAACACGAACCAAATAATTGTATTGCAAAAGTAAATACTACACTGACTGCTAAAAGTGCTAGTGTAACTTTAAATAGTGACTTAGCAGATGATATAAATGTCGATATAAAAGCAACTGCTAAACATGAAATAATACATATTTTACTTGGAGAATTATCAGAATTAGGTTGGAGTAGATTTACTACAAGAGATGAAATGCGAACAGTAGAAGAAAGTTTAACTAGAAAATTAGAAAACATAATAAATTAAAAAGGAGTTCATTATGAAAATAGCACTTTGTATTATAGCCAAATCAAGCGATAAAGAATCTGATGTACTTTATAGATTATTAAGTACTGAAGGATTACATAATAAAGTAGATGATATTTTTATCACAATTACATGTAAAGAAGGAGATCCTGAAGGAGAAAAAGTTAAATTAGTCGCAGAACAAGCAAAAGCAAATATTTCTTATTTTGAATGGTGTGATGATTTTGCTGCTGCTCGAAACTTTAATTTTTCTCAAGTACCTAAAGATTATGATTTTATAATGTGGTTAGATTGTGATGATGTTGTTAAAGGTTCAAAGTACATTGAAAATATAATAAAAAAGACAGATGATAATGTTGATGGAATAATTCTTCCTTATCTTTATGATTTTAACGAACATGGAGAATGTACTGTTAAACATAACAAAATAAGAATTATTAGAAATAATAATTCTTACGAATGGAAAGGAAAATTACACGAAGACTTAATTGAAAAAAGAAAAGTAGTTAATTATTTCTGTAAAGATATTCAAGTTTGTCATTTAACGAACCATCAAAGGGTAGATATTGCTATTCAAAGAAATTATCGTATTACTAAGAAGGATTTAAAAGAGAATAAATCAGATCCAAGAATTTTATGGAACCATGCTAATTCTTCTTATATGATTGGAAATTTTAAAGAATCTATAGAAACATTTTTTGAATTTGTTCAAAAATCAGGATCAGAAGAAGAAATATATTTAGCTTGGAATAGAATTAGTAATATTTTCTTTAAAATTAATGACTACGAAAGATCTATAGAATGTGCTTTAGAAGCTCTTAGAATTAGACCTTGGTATCCTGATTCTTATTATTCGCTTGCTCAAAGTTGTTTTAATGCTAGAAAATTCAAACATGCTAAAGAATTTTTAACTACAGGATTAACAAAAACACCACCAGAAAATCAAACTGTAGTGTGGAATCCAAGAGATTATGATTTTAATCCTTTGATGCTTTTAGCAAAAACTTTTTATCAATTAAACCAACCTCACGAAGCATTACGAATTTTAGTAGGTACTAAATCAAACTTTTTTAGAAAAACAAAATCTCACAAAGGTTTAATAGAAATGTTTCCAAAGCATAAGGAATTAATAAAATATGCTAACGAAATAAAGAAAATCTGTAATGAATTAGATATTGTTGATAAGATTTGTAATAAAATAGAAAAATGTAATACTAAAGAAAAAATTAAGAAGTTACTTGATTCAGTTCCAGATAAATTAAAATCACATCCTAAACTTTGCTATTTAAGAAATATTCATTTTGTTAAAACTAAATCTTCAGGTAAAGATTTAGATATTTATTGTTTTGAAACTTCAGAAAATTGGAATCCTGAAATTGCTAAAACAACAGGGATGGGAGGATCTGAAGAAGCGATTCTTAATCTTGCTCCAAGATTAGCTGATTTAGGATGGAATGTAACAGTTTATAATTCTTGTGGACATGAAGCAAAAAAACATGGAAAAGTTTTATGGAAACCACATTGGGAATTTAATTATAGAGATGAAAGAGATGTTATAGTATCATGGAGAACTCCAATATTATATAATCATCAAGTTAGTGCTAAACAAAAATATGTTTGGTTACATGATACTATTCTACAAAATGAATTTACTCCTCAAAGATTAAAAAATATTACAAAAATATTTCCGTTATCTAAATGGCATAGAACATTATATCCAGATATTCCAGATGATAAATTTATGATTTCAGCTAATGGAATCAATTCAGAACAATTTAACAATTGGAGATGTCCAAATTGTCAAAATGAAGATATTGAAATTAAGGATGAAAAATATTATTGTGATAAATGTGGTTATAAAAATGGAGAAGAAGAATCATTCCAGATTACTAAACGAGATCCTTATAAATTACTATATACTGCAGCTCAAGATAGAGGATTAGAATTAGTTTTAAAGTTATTTTCAAAAATTAAAGAGAAAGTTCCAGAAGCAACTCTTGATATTTGTTATGGTTGGCAAACTTGGTTGAGTGTTTATCAAGAAGATTTTCAACAAATGACTTGGAGAAAAAAGATATTAGAAATGCAAGAACAAGATGGTGTTAAAGATTTAGGAAGAATAACTCATGAAGAAGTTGCTAAAAAATATTTAGAATCTAGTATTTATTTTTATCCTACTCAGTTTACAGAAATCTCATGTATTTCTATGATGAAAGCTCAAGCAGGTGGAGCAATACCAGCAACTACTAATATAGCAGCATTAGACGAAACAGTGCAGTTTGGTAAGAAAATTAAATGTAATGATATTTATAGTAATGAAGCTGCTCAAAACGAAATAGTAGACTATGTTGTAGATTTATTAAGAAATCCTCATAAACAAGAAAGAATTAGAAAAGAAATGATTCCCTGGGCTAAGAAGAAGTTTAATTGGGATCAGGTCACTCAACAATGGCATCAAGAATTTTTAAAAAAGTAATATGAATAACACTTTAATTTCTTTAAATTCTATACAATTTAGTAAATTAGATTGGGAGGATTGGAAATTACAATACTTAAATAATATTAGACTTATCGCGGTCATAAAAAAATTTAAAAATATTGAAACTGGAATTTTTTCAGCGGAAAAAGACACTAAAATGTACATACCCAGATACGGTGAAAATAAAAGTTCATTTTGGATTTCTTGTTTATCTAAGAAACCCCAAAAAATTAAATTAGGTAAGAATTTAGCTTTAGTTAGATTGCCAGCGATTAAAATTAAAGATTGTTTTTTTATCTTAGATGGGGTTCATCGATTGTTAGAAATAAAACCAAAATTTATCATTTTAGATTATATACAATTATCAAAAAATCAGTGTAAAAATGTTTTAGATTTACATAATACTTATTGGACAGAAATAATTAATAAAAAATAATCAACTTATTTATAACTCAGTAAGGTAGTCTAACTCCCTTATTTAGAAAATAATAAGTAAAAAAAATGAAGAAAAAAGAAATAATGTCGATACTTGATAGAAGTATTGATTCTAGTTCCTTAAATATTATTAGTAAAACCGCTTACGATTATGAAGACACAAACTCGAATAGTGTAAGTGTTGGTATAAATGCTAGTCAGAGCATAACTAACAATCCTACTTGTTGGGGATATTGGACAGAATATTATTATCCAGAAATAATTCGTCAGAGTTATCCAGTTTATATCCAAGAGCAATCTAAGGATAAAGGAAAACAAGCTTTTGAATTAATTAAAGTATTATCTGATAAGAAATTTATTAAACTAGAAAAAGTCAAAGATTTTATTGATTTGATGGATACTTTAATTAAAATATTATAATGTTTATTTTAATCATTCAAATAATAATTGCTTATCTAATTTCAGTAATAGTTCACGAAATAGGACATTCTGAAGTAGCTAGTTATTTGGGTGATGATACAGCAAAAAATCAAGGTAGAAGTAGTTTAAACCCGTTTAAACATTTTACATTAACGGGACCAAAATCAGTTCCTATTCAATTAACTACAGATAGAGATTATATTATAGTCAACGCCTCTGGAATTATTATTAATATTTTATTAGCTTTATTTGTTCTATTGTTATTTAATATAAAAGAATTTTCTTTTTTGAAAGTATTATTTTGGACTAATTTAATTTTAGCTATCATTAATATCATTCCAAATTCTAAATTTAAAAATGATGGGTATAAAATTTGGAAACATATTTTCCATAAATAAAATACGGTTTGATGAAAAACATTATGAAGATTTAGATATTGATAAACCCAACGATGGAGATTTATTAAATGTACAGGAATATCTATATAGATCGAAATGGATTCATTCTTTATTGAAATCTGGAAGTATATTAGATCTTGGTTGTAATAATGGAATTTTATCTTTAGGATATGCATATTGGGGAAGAAGGGTGGTAGGGATAGATTTAAGTAGAAAAGCAGTTGATTTTTGTAATAATTTTTTAAATAGAAACCATTTACCAAATTCGATTTATCTTCAAGGAAAAATAGAAGATATTAAAAGTACTGAAAAATTTGATAATATTTTTCTTTGTGAAGTTATAGAACATGTTGAAAATCCTGAAAAAGTTTTGAAAACAGCAGAAAAACATTTGAATTTTAATGGAACTATATTTTTAACAACACCAGAATGGAGTGGACCGTATGGAATTAATAATATTGGAGATGATGCAAAAGAACATCTTAGAATTTATAAAGAAAAAGAATTGAAAAAATTAATTGAAAAAAGAGGAAGTATTATAGATTTTCAAACCCGACAATTAATCTACTGTGCTTATAGTTTAAAATAAATTTTAAAAAGAATTTAGATTTTTATTCAAAATAAAAGTTCAAATCTTTTAAAAATTAAAATATATGTCGATATGTGAATTTTGTGGAGGTGAATATAAAAATGTAGCAGTTCATCAAAGATTTTGTAAAGCTAAAAAAGAAGCTTTAGAAAGAGGTGAAAAACTTTCAGATGAAGAAAAAAATACAATAGCAAAAAATAGTATTCCAATACAAGAAGCTATAGAAGAAGGTTCTGATTTTGTTGAAAAACCACTAGAAGCTGAAGTAACAAAAGAACAAGTACAACTAGTACAAGAAAAATTAGATGCGATTGATGAAAAACAAGAAGAGCAAGAAACTATTTCAGAAGATATTACTGCTACAGTACTAGACGGATCAATTCCAGAAGATGATACACCGACCGAAGAACAACTTGAAGAAACATTAAAAGAAGTAATGAACGACCCAGAAGTTGTTAAAGTAAAGGAAGGTGCTATAGAAAGACAAGCTGAACCTATCCAAGAACAAGTAGATTTAGTTTCTGAAACATCAGAATTTCCAAATAATGATCAATTAAAAGTAATGTTTAAAAATGAATTAGCAATTGAATTTAATGAACCAAAAGATAGTTGGGAAGAAAAATTAGCAAATATCTTTAAACAAGTAGATCCAGGAAAAGAAATTCATATTAAATTAAAAGGACAATTGTCTCATGAATTTTCAGATATTTTCGGCGTTTATAGATATCCAAGTGATATGTTCATTAACTTAATTCGAAATTATTGTTCTAGTTTTAGAGATGAAGTGAATAATCAAGGTGGTCAAACGTTTATCTGCAGACGTAAATAATATGAAGAATAAAAAGATTATTAATCTATTCTGGCCAAGTTACGATGGTAAAGATATTCAAGATAAAATTAAAGAACTTTTTCCAGAAGATATGAGTAATCGTTGGCTTGGAGAAGGTCCAGTTACTAAAGAATTAGAAAAAGAATTTGGTAAAAAATTTAATTATGAATATTGTTTATCTACAAATTCAGGATCGTCAGCTTTAGAACTTGCTTATCATTTGTTGGGATTAAAACCAGGTGACGAAGTGATTGTTCCAGTATTGACATGTACAGCCACTAATATACCACTATTACGAAAAGGAGTGATACCAGTTTTTGTAGATATAAAAAATGATTTAACAATAGATCCTAATAGTGTTAAAGCAAAGATTCGATTAAAAACAAAAGCTATTGTAGTAGTAACGTTAGGAGGATTACCAATTGATAAAGAAATTTTTAAAATTAGTCAAAGATTTGGAATACCAATAATAATAGATGCTGCTCAAAGTTTAGGAGTACCCGAAAAACAAGGAGATTATATTTGTTATTCATTCCAAGCTATTAAACATTTTACTTCTGGTGATGGTGGAATGTTAGTTCTTCGAAATAAAAAACAATATAAAAGAGCTAAAAGATTAAGATGGTTTGGGATTGATAGAGAATCTAAAATGAGAAATGATTGGCAACCTTATAAACAGAGAGAAATGACAATGGATATTGAAGAAGCTGGATATAAATTTCAAATGAATGACGTAGCTGCTAGTATAGCAATAAGTGGATTGAAAAATTCAGATAAATGGTTAAAGTATAGAAAAAAAATTGGTGAATATTATAAAAATAATCTTAAATGTCCAGTTATTATTGGAGGATCGTATTGGTTAGCAGGTATATTAGTAGATGATAGAGATAGGATTGCTAAAGAATTAAAAGAAGCAGGAATTGAGACGAATATGGCCCATATTCGTAATGATGAATTTACGATATTTAAAAAGTTTAAAACAAATTGCCCAAATATGGATAAGATCGAATCTAAATATTTATATATTCCTATTAATATTAGAATGACATTAGAAGATGCTAAGTATGTGGTGAAAAAGCTTAATACTCTAATATGTCGAAAATAAGTGTAATATATCTAACTAAAAATAAATATGGAATTGATATATTAAAAGACAATCTTAAACGACAAACTTTTCAAGATTTTGAAGTTATTATTGGCGATGAACTTGATAGAAAGATAATGGGATATAAATGCTTTAAACCAAAACCACCAAGAGAAGGATGTGTATGGAATCTAAATTCTGCATACAATGAAGCAATTGATATGGTATCTGGAAAGTTAACAGTATTTTTACAAGATTATATTTGGATTCCAGATGATTCATTTAAAAGAATGTGGAATTGGTATAGGATTTATAAAGAAGATGCAGCAGTTTGTACAGGAGGAACAAGCGGTAAGAGACCTACATTTAAAGAATATCGAGAAGGTTGTTTAAAACCTTTCGATTTAAAAGAAGATCTTAAAAGTGGACTTGAAGAAATAAATTGGAATGGATACGAAATTAATTTTGCAATGTTTCCTTCTAAAAGATTAAAAGAAATAAAATTTGAAGAAGATATGGATAAGTGGTATAGTGGTGATTGTTGGATATTAGCATATAAGGCATTAAAACACGGAATGAAATTATTTATAGATCATGATATAAGAAAAATAGGATTTCCAGAATATTTTAAAAAATCAGAAAATTGGGAAAGAGATCATTTTAATAAATGGGATACAAATGTTATTTTAAAAACACTTTTTTATGAAAAAAAATTATATCAAGAGTAGTAATGAAATTCCAGGTCTTGAATATTTTAGAGAACGAGCATTAGAAATATCTAAAAATATAAATGAAGATTATATTTTTTGTGAGATAGGTACTAGAGAAGGAAATTCTGGTATACAACTATTAGATGCTATAAAAGAAAGTAATAAGAAAAGATGGTTATTTACAGTAGATCCTTACGGAACTAAACCATATAGAGCAACGACAGATATGGATTCTAGAGGAAGACTTTTTGATTATGATGAACAATGTTATAGAAATGGAATGATGACTTTAAATACATTTGCATTCAATAATGATTTATTACATTGTCATTGGAGAATGACTAGTAAAGATTTCATGGATAAAATAGAATCAATAGAATTCTGGTATGATGAGAAAAAAATGGATTATAAATTTGGATTAGTATTTTTAGATGGAGAACATTATGAAGATATAGTTATGGAAGAATTTGATTGGTTTAGAGATAGATTGATTAAAGGAGGTTTAATTATAATTGACGATATTGAAAATATTTGGCAAACCAGTTATGTTGATGAATCTGATTATCTTAAATTTTTAGGTACTATATTTAAAGATGGAGAATGGAATGTAAATGGAGGTAAATTATATTACATTAAAAAATGAAAATAGCATTATTAGCAGCACAAAGATCAGAACCAGATTGTACACATTGGAAAGGAATAAGAATAGCAATGGAAGAATTAGACATTGATTATTATGAAATTGATTTAAGATATTTTAATAAAGAACAGGTAATTAATGAAGTTCGTAATTATCAACCAGATTTACTAATATATGGGTTAACAGATGTTTTTTACCAAAATTATTATAAAGAAATAAGAGAAGTTATGAAAGGTAAAATTGCATTTTGGTATGCAGATTATGTAGATGATAGAAATGACAATGTCTTAAATATCGATTTGAAAGATTATATTGATTATATGTTCGTTTCTAACGATTCTCAAAAAGAATATTGGAAACAAAAAATAGGGGTCGAACCTTATTTTGTAGCAATGGCAGGAACACCAGTTACTGAAATACAATTTGATAAAAAATACGATAACGATATAGTTTACATAGGATTAGTATCAGACGATCCAAAGAATTTAAGAGGATCTATAATAAAACAAATAATAGAAAAAACACCAGTTACTATTATTAACGAAAGACAGATAGATGAGAGAATGAGAGTATATAGAGAAATGCCTAAAATATATGGTTCAGCAAAAATATGTTTAGATATTTCATATACTTGGGAAGTTGAAAAGTATACATCTAGTAGATATTATGTTATAGCAAATTGTGGAGGATTTAGCTTATGTAAGAGATTTCCAGGATGTGAAGAATTATATCCAAATAAAATTGGCAAAATATATTATGATACAGTTGATGAATTTTTAAAACTTAAAGATTATTATTTGAAATATCCAGAAAAAAGAGAAGTTATAAGAATAAGAGGATTAGAACATTCAAAGAGATATCACATTTACCGAAACCGGATTCAAGATATATTAACTATTTGTGGATTTAAATAAATTAGAAGTTCTTTGTTAAGACCTTAACCGGTCAAAATAAGCATAGAAAGGAGGAAGCCATGAAACGCTGCTTTTACCAGATATTCAGACCAACTCAGCGTTTCTATGTAAACGGCTGGGGGGATTGCGTTAGTTGTACTTTGGACAAAGAAAACAATCGCAATTGTGTTGGTTATCAACCTATCAACCTAACCTTATTTAATGTGGAGGAAGAAGATGAGCAAGGTCAATGACGCTTGCTGGGCTATCGCGAGGCAGATGACTAAGCGACAATCGAGCGAATATGAAAACCTAAAAGCGTCTTGCCCTGTTTGCGATATGGATTTTTGCTTAGATTATTCAGGACAGGACGCATTTTGTGAAAGTTGCCGCTACCTCGGGTCTTGCCTCAAAACAACGAAACATCAACGAATTTGTCAAAACTGCGGGAGGTAAAGATGAAAAGTATTAAGGGTATGATAAATATTTATGATGGAAAGATGACGCTATTAGAAATACATAATGCTCTTGTTTGTTGTAAGCAGTGCAGACGACCAAAACGGATAATAGTTGATATCGAAATAGAAAAAGACGAATGTCATACTACTATTTGGATAATAAAGGAGGAGTGATATGCCAAACTTCGAACATAGATGCGTATCTTGTGATAATTTTGTCAGATTATTTGGAACATTCGTTTGTAATGTATCAGGCAAGATTATTGAATATCCATTTAGAGAAGGACGCTTTTGCGATGAATTTATTGTGAGGTTAGTAAATGAAAGAAGACACTCTCGTAATGTTAATCCAAAGATTGGCTGACGATTGTGGTTGTCAAGTTAGATTTGACTTGGATAACCATACATTTTACTTCTGGGGTGAAATAGGGAACCAATTAATGATGATTGAACTTTTAAAAAAAATAGGAGAGGAGGTATTATGATTATAGTATGTGAAAAATGTTCAGAGACCATTGCCTGTATAGACGAGGTTTCTAATAAAACAGAAACTTGTTCAACTTGTAGCGATAGTGCGTTCTGCACAATTCGTTATACAGACGAAAATCAGGTTAATGGATTATGCCGTCAATGTCAGAAAGGAAACTTCTATGCTTAATAACTAATAAGGGGAGGTAAAAAAATTATCTCCCCAAATTAACTATTTTTTAAAAATATCAAAATTAGTATATAGTATGAAAAAGAAGAAAAAGTCAAATAAAAAAAGACACAAATTAAGAAGAATTAAAAGGAGAGATAAATGTTAAGTATTGTTATTCCAATTTATAATATCCACAAAGACATAGTAGATTTAACAAACCGATGTTTAAAGAGTATTAAAAAATATACTAAAGATTATGAAATTATTATAATTGATAATAAAAATGGAGAACAATGGAAAAAAGATGCTGATATTTATATAAAAAATGAAAAAAATAATGGAAATGGAGCGGCCTGGAACCAGGGAGCTAAATTAGCAAATGGAGAATATTTAGTATTTTCAGATAATGATATTGAAATTTTAACACCAAATTGGTTTAAGTATTTTGAAGAAGTTTTTAAAAATAAAAAAACCGGAATAGTATTTCCAATTACAAAAAACAAGGAAGACGACGACTATTTTGCACGATTATCTGGTTTTTTCTGGGCAATTAAAAAAGAGTTATTCAATAAAGTAGGAAAAATTGATGAAAATTTTGGAATAGCAAATTTTGAAGATAGTGATATATTTTGTAGGGTGAAGAATTTGGGATATGAATTAACATGTACAACAAAGGTAAAAGTAAAACATTATAGTCGAGCAACCTGTGATCGTGTTCCCGAAGTACAACAAAGATATGAACAAAACGAAAAATATTTTTTTAGTAAACATCCAGTTCTTCCTTTGTTAGATAAAGTTCTTTAATTTATTAAATTTCAATACTTTATTTTTAACTGTATCTAAATTTTGTAATTCTCTTTCCCAAACTACTAAACAATCAAAACCATATTGTTTAAAATAATCTATTCTATTTTGTGGGTTTTCTCCTTCGTGCCAATAATCTCCATATAATTCAATTAATTTTTTCTTTCCATTGACATTAAGAAAATCTGGACATTTACTACCCAACATAAATTGAAAATCTCCAACGAATTTATATTCACCAGGTAAAATTTCATTAAGATATTTTTCAAATTGTTTTTCT
>Ga0180732_1000685_pt1 | contig 26106 bp, 27 predicted proteins | sample KR11_01MetaG_FD_148674 | JGI IMG/M metagenome (GOLD analysis project Ga0180732, IMG submission 148674) | Groundwater microbial communities from the Olkiluoto Island deep subsurface site, Finland - KR11_0.1 MetaG | ecosystem: Environmental > Aquatic > Deep subsurface > Groundwater | place... | reverse complement strand
TGAGCCAGTTTCAAAACGTTTCAGTTTGGTCAAGGTCAAGGCGGGTGAAAATTTTAACCGCAGGAATACATGGAGTATTTCGAGGATTAAAATTTTCGCCCAACGCAGAGATCGGCCAAAATGGGACGTTTTGCAATTGGCTCGGTTATTTGGTTTTTCTGGTAAAAGGCATAAGCCATATATGCCAGAAGCCGAGCTTTTCAAAATTTCTGTGTGAGCCGATACCGATTAATATGCGCGACTGATCTATGCCCCAGGTTAATGTGCCGAAAAACCGATCCCAGAAAGAAAACAAAACTCCGTAATTGGAGTCGCGTTCTTTTATTTTTACAGAATGGTGCACGCGGTGCATCGAAGGTGGTATAAACAATATAACCCAGAATTTTTCAAAAATAGGATTTATCCTTATACTGCTGTGATGAAACTGTATGGATAAATTCACCAGTATTTCAAAAAGCATATAAGTAATAAAAGTTATGCCGAATGAATATACAACCATCATACGCACCAGGCCGGACATAAGAAGTTCGCCGATGTGAAAACGGCTGGCGGTAGATACATCCATATTCATATCTGAGTGATGTACCCGATGGAAACGCCAGAAAAGCGGTACAACATGGTTAAGCAGGTGCCAAACATATAAGAATAAATCAAGTATCAAAATTCCGGAAACCATTTTCAGCCAGTCCGGCATGGCTAAGGAATTTAAAAGACCGAGTTGATGGTTTTTTGCCTGAAGCATAATACCTGAAAGAACAGAAAAATATATTAGATAATAAATTGAACCATTGATGACAGAAAGTGGTACATTTGCCAACCAGCGCCTGAACTTGGATACGCTATTCTGCCGGTAGGAAAGCCATAATTCAAGCACAAGAAATAAAGATAATCCTGTCCAGTAAAAAATCGTCTTTAGAGTATTGACGTCCGAAAATGTATTATTATTCAAAGTAATATTATCCGATTTTAGCAGTTCTGTTTTCGTCTTGGGTCAGTGCTTCTACCCCACTAGAGAAAAGACGTGAAACCCCGGTTTTGTCTTTCCGGACTTGACACACAATCTTGCATCATCGATATGTTCTGCATATCGGCACCTGTCCCGAACTACGATTCGGGATTATCCTGTATGCCGATTTGTGGACTTTGTTCAAAGCCGCCAACCTTTGGCCAGAAAATGGTCAAAATGTAAAAATACTGGAATTTTCAGACAGCTCAAAAAGCTTTGGCGCCCCGACAAACTGAACAGTTTCATCAACATCTTTTTCATCAACCTGACGACTCTTTGCACAGGGAAGACAAACATAAATCGGCACTTTATTTTGAATCAAATATTGATAATGAGATAAGGCCTCATCTCCGGTCGGAGCAACTATATTGTCAATCATGCCATGTTTGACAAGAAAAGCAGCATCATCAGTTAAGAAGATATTTACTTCATGCCCAGTTTCCTTTGCTACCTTTGCCAATTGTAATGCACGAGTTACACGGGTTGGATCTTCCATGCCGCGTGTAAGAACAAATAAAAATTTTCCCATTTTTTCTCCTTTCGGCAGTAGGGTTATAAAATAATAAAATTTCTTTTCAGAACAGATCTAAACTCAGAAAATTTAAATCTTTGCACCATTAATCAAATGAGCTGATTTCAAAACGTCCCGCTTTGAAATCAGCTCACAATACTATTCGCTGATCTTTGGCCACAAAGCACTTGTTAGCCCGCCGGTTTAATTTCCATCGCAGACAATAGAATTATCGTCGATTGCAGTGCATTTAATCCAGACAGGTGTTTTAAGGGGTTCTCTGGAAACTATCCGCCAGCGTTTTTGAATGGTTTCGACCGTGCAAAAAACGGTCGGATACATTTTGAAAATTTCCACACCATTGTCTGTAACCATTTTCTCAATTGCCGCGGCTTTCTCTGGCTCCAGGAAAAAATTAGTTTTAAAGTCCGCTGTCACACACGATTGCTTCATGCTCTTGCGGATGTATTTAATATCTTCCCTGTGATTCGGGTCCCAGTGCTCAGTATAGCTGCTAATGACATCATTGATGACCGGGCGGAACTTCTCAGGATCATCCGTCAAATTTATTTGCCCGACCACCTCGGCTGCCACATTGGCGCGCACCTGTTCAAAAAACGCTCTCAGCTCAGTGGTGCTTAACTCTTTAGCCGAAACTTTATTTAAAAACTCGACCCCTCTTTTCTTGCCGGCTTCGGTCCTGAGTTGACCTTTTTCTTCTGCATACCACCATATAAGATCATCGCTGTGTTCTTTCAGAAATTTATCCCTTTCGTTCACCAAATGGACGGCCTCTGCGCTTTCAAAGGCAGTTTTTGCCAGCACGGGTTTGCCATTTAACATATACAGGACACCCAGCCTTATCCTAAGCGGGTTTATTGTTTTGGGAACATCTTGGTTATTTTCTATAAACTCATGGATTCTATTAATGAGTTTATCAAATTCTTTAGAGTCGGAAATACCGGCAGCGATTGCTTCCGAATCACGGTCCAGAGCTAAGAGCCTGGATTGGGTCAAAGCCGTATCCAGTAGTTTTGCGTTTGACTCCTCTACAATAGTTCTGACCTGGGGGGCGGTGAGGCACCCGACCAAGCTGAGACAAACAGCAAATATTACAATCCATTTATACTGACGAAACAATCGGTTTATTATCATTTCTTTTCCTCCCTGATTGTCAGTTTGATTCAGGCACACAGGCTTTTTATCAGGCCGCAAACCGTGAGTGATGAGCTGCTAATTGTGTAAAAAGTTTCTGAAACACCGCCTCTTCGGGATCGATACAATCCAATTCTCCGTATGCCCAGGCATAGAGAATGCCTGATACGACCATTGGTATTGTGCGCAAATCGACCTGACGACCCAATTCTTTTGCCGCCATCTCAAGAACCGATTTGATGACCACACCAATGCGTTCTGCCAGTGCCGAAGCATTGCTGCCATCCAGCAAGGCAACCCCTCGTGTAGCTATAAGACTGAGAACTGTTTCTGTAAGTGAAACCAGCGCAGCTCCAGCGATAAGTTTATATGGGTCTTCGGCAGTTACCTTTAAAACCTGATCAACAAGCAGGGTGGAAAGTTGCGATTCAAGCCCGGAGAACAGGTGAGGATTAGCGGCGATTGCTGCTGTTCCGGCAGTGATCAGATCGGCACCCTGAAGTTTGGAAATTGACCGGGTACGAACCTTTGAGGCAATGTTGGCGGCAAAATCACCAGCCACCTCTGCAAAAGCACTTTCAATTACACCAGTATCGCTAATAATGAGTGCAGGATTTTCTGCGATGGCCATCAGAACGCTATCAACTACTGCCGTGCCAAGTGATTCTGCATCCATCCGGTTCACACTGCCGATTTTTTTCAGCAGATTCCTTATTATATCCTGGGGCAGTCCAGGCTGATCTATTATTAGTTCAGGGAAATCTGCAAGAGTATCAATAGCACTTAGCAGGATTCTTTGAAGTCCGACCGGGTTAATAACGCCTTGAATACCGGTTTCTCTTACCATTTTACCAAAAGCCCCGTAAAAGTCTTTCATCCAGTCGTTTACTTTTCCGGTGCCGAACAGCTCTGGCTTGGCCGCTACTGCCAGGATGGCGGCTTCGGTAGCGTTAATGAGTATTTCTTGTGTAAAAAGGCTTCTTCCCTTGCTCTCTGCAAGAGCGCTAACGGCTCCTGTCAGAGCTTCCTTCAGTATTGGCTGAGTACCGTCTAAGAGCACAGGCCCATGCTGAGCGACAGATCTGAGGCCGGCTCTGGCAAGATCGGCCCAATGGTCATCGAAGAAAGACTTAAAATCATTTCCTTCCGGAAGATCACGGATTTTGTTCGATGCTTCGAATAGTACTTCGGCCAGCACCTTTTGATAGCTTTCGGATTCTTCGCTACCGAAAATTTCTGCCCCTTGCTCGACAAGCTCAGCAATAAAGCCCTTATAGCCTCGTCCGTATATCAGCCCCAGTATATACTCATCCTGCATTTCGGCCGGCTGGGCAGCACGCGCATCGGCCAGTGCCTGTAAAACCGATTCAAGCCAGGGGTTGTCTCCATCCACAATATCTCGCGCATCAACAACACCGTTTAGTGTTGCTTTTAATATATGTTGAGCCAGTGCCCGACCAGAAGCAACTGCAAAAAAATCGGCAGTAACTAAACGTTCAAGTACCTTTGCAATAATTTTACGGGTTTCTTCGTTGCGCAAGAGGGCTTGCTGATTTTGGAGGGCAAACTCGGCAAGAGTTCCGAAAACGGCCATTCCAATCTGCCAGGGCAGGCTCTGGTCACGAAGGTCTGCGCCGGGGCCTAAGTAATATACGATTTTTGCGGTTTCCTCCGGTTCAAGACCGAGATCAATGCCTTGTTCCGAAAGGACGATTAAAAAATTTCTCATCTCTTCATTAATGCTGCTGAATCTGAAAAAGAGTTTATCCGGCAAATATTGCTCCATAAAGGGCATAAGCGTAATCTCATCGAGACCGCTGGATGCCAGCGTTTGTGAAAGTTTGTTGCGCTCTGAATCGGATAGACCGGTAGGTGCGGACTCTAAGAATTCCTGAAGCCAGCGGGTTATCTGAATAACAGTAGGCCGTTCGAAACGAACACCCGCTGGAAGAGTCAATGGGCTGCGTGTAGCAGCCTGTCCGGCCATGATTCTATCTATCCGGCCACCAAGCTTTATAAGGCTGGCAGCAATTGACAATCCAAGTTCAATAGTGCCGCTTGCAATAAACATAATCTCCCCCTTAATGCAATCAGATGTTCCTCCTATTTTGTTAATTCTACGAGCTATACAGAATACACAAAATACTGTTAAATCTTTGCTTAAGCCATATATCATCTTAATAATAGACGCAGATTTTCCTTCGGTTTGATTTAATTATTAGAAGCTTCAATCTGTTTCTTCCGTTTATCACGAACATAAATAGCCTTTGAAGCAGTAGTCCCTATTTGCCTTTCCTCCATGTCAAAAAGCTTTGTTGCAGAAACCAGCTCGCCTAACTTTCCATACCCGTAATTGCGTGGATCAAACTCTGGTGATTGTTTTGCTATATTGCTGCCAACAGGCGCAAGATGAGCCCACCCACTTTCATCGGAAGACGATTCAACGGCATTGCGCAACAAACTTACAAGTTTTGTATCTTTTCTCAAATCACCGCTGGTTTTTTTGATAATCGCTTCACTATCATCAGTCTTTGCACGGAGAACCTCCGTGTAAATGAATTTGTCACAAGCTGAAACAAAAGCGGAAGGCGTCTTTTGCTCTCCAAAACCATACACTAGTAATCCTGATTCTCTGATCCTTGATGCCAGCTTGGTAAAATCACTATCACTTGATACTATACAGAATCCATTAAAATTACCCGTGTACAATAAGTCCATTGCGTCAATAATCATTGCGCTGTCAGTTGAGTTTTTTCCTTTTGTGTACGCAAATTGCTGCATGGGCTGAATGGAATATTGCAACAAAACCTCTTTCCATCCTTTCAGGCCAGGCCCCGTCCAATCACCATAGATTCTCTTGACGCTGGCTACCCCGTAATTTGCTATCTCTGCCAGTAAACCAACCACAATGCTTGGTTGAGCATTCTCTGCATCTATTAGAACTGCCAGTTTGTCAGTATTATGTTCCATATTCTATTTTTCCTATTATCTCTGATGTTACCGCTAAAAGGCCGGGCAGCAGACCGACACAAATGTTTACTGTCTGCAGAGTCAGGTCCGTCTTCAGCGGCTTTGTTAGATACTTTTTACTTCGAATACCTGATTGTTAAAGAAGTGACAACGCCCCAAACCCAATTATATATAAAAACAAACACAGGTGTAAAAATACCAAGTTCTATACCCGCTATACCTTTATTAGCTTTATAGGGAAAAACTATAAACAGTTGAACCATTGTAGGAAACAGACTTAATAAAGTGCCTTTGGAAAATGGTTTTGAATTGCACAGGGGCAAAAAAAATAACAAGCCCCAAATACCGCCCCAGACTATACGTGGATATAACCAACTTGCCGTTAATGCAGGTGAAATTGAAACGCCTAAAGCTTTGGTTATTCCTAAATCACCAAATAACCACACAACCACGCTGTTCGCAAAAGCACCTAAACAGCCAGCAGCAAAGAAGATTAATACTCTTTTCATATGTCTGTTTCCCGGTATTATGTGTTTTTAAATGTAACGAGCGGGTCCTTTTTGTGTTATATCAGTACATCTCGTATTTAACCAGCCTGCCGTCAAGCCCGCCTGCTTTGATGGGCTTTTTCCATGATGCTTCCAGCCCGATATTTTTGATATATTTTCGATCTCCAAAATATACAAAAGCAGCAGAGCCTTTGCATTTCTGTTTCAGAAAATCACCGAGATTTTTATAAAATATTTCAAGGTCTTCATCTCCACCCATCCGAATGCCATAAGGCGGATTGGTTACAATTACATGCTTTCCAAGGGTGGGCAGCTTTCTGAAGTCCGCCTTTTCAACACTTACGTTATTTCCGTAATGAAGCCCCATCAGGTTTGTGCGCGATGCTCTGACAGCCTGTGCGGACATATCACTGCCAGCAATCAGTCCTTTCGGCAGTTCCCGTATGTGTCCGTCGGCCTCTTTTTTCACCTGCTTCCACACAGCTTCGTCGAAGTCGGGCAGAAATTCAAAGCCAAATTGCTTCCTGAATACACCGGCAGGGATATTGCTATACCGCATGAGTGCTTCGCACAAAAGGGTGCCCGAACCGCACATTGGATCGTATAAAGGAACAGAACCATCCCATTCGCTGAATCGGATAATTGCTGCAGCAACGGTTTCCTGCATCGGTGCCGAAACACTATCCTCTCTGTAACCTCTTTTGTGAAGAGCGCCGCCTGAAGTGTCGAGACTTATTACTGCCTCATCTTTTCTGATATGAAGGTTCAGCTGGATATCCGGATTTTTCACAGACACATCCGGGCGCCGACCGGTTTTTTCTTTGAAATAGTCTGCAACCGCATCTTTAAGGCGAAGTGCGGCATACTTTGAATGCGAAATCGAGCTGTCGGAAACATTTCCCGATACGGCAAATGTATTGCCATACTTAAAAAAATCGTCCCACTCGATCTGTTTGGCTTTCTGATAAAGCGTATCGGTATCGGGGCAAGCATATGATATTAAAGGTGCGAGACACCGTGAAAGAAGCCTGGACAGATAATTAATTCGATACAGGGTTGATTTGTCCGCCCTGAAATAAATTCCGCTGAATTCCGACCTGACATCTTCGGCACCGAGTTCAGATAGTTCCTCCGCGCCGGCTTCTTTTAAACCTTCGGCTATCTGGGCAAAATATCGGCTATCCTTCTGATACTGATATTCCGCCGATTGCCGCTTTTCTCTTCTAAGGCATTTGACCCGATTGGCTGATCCCATTTTCTATCCTTTTCGTTTCAATCGGAACCGAAAAGAACGGTCGAGATATTGCTTGATCATTTCAAACCTTTTACAGTATTAGTTATTATGTACCTGAAAAAACCTTTTAATTGCTTCATGAGAATATATTGCAAGAATTTGGGCATAAAATCAACTTAATTGTAGGTAAGTCCTTTATTCGTTAGAAAGAAAGTGAACGCTGAGCCGGGGATATTATTAATATTTATATTAAGTAAATCGGAAGGAAATCCTGCAAAATGGATACGGATTATAAAAGCAGAACCCAGAAAAAAAATGAAGACAAGGCACTACAGAGCCTTGGAGAACAACTGGTCACCCTGTCGTCCGGCCAGCTTAAGGCCATGGGGCTTCCTGATGAACTTCTGACTGCCATCGAATTGGTACGCAAAATAAAGAGCAATAGCGCCCGGCGCAGACAAATTCAGTATATCGGAGTTCTAATGCGGCAGATCGATCCGCAACCCATCGAAACCGCCCTCGATCGCATACGGTCAGGAGGTATACGGAAATAAACTGCCAGCAGGAAACGTGCAATTTTAATCCATTTATCATGATCCGCGCCAACTTCAAATATCAAGTGCAAAAAAACCGGCCTGGACTTTTCGATTTATAGCACAAAAGCGCTTCTGCTTTTTGTGTCAGTCTGATTTCTGTTGTTCGTTTTCATTATCAATATCTTGAAATTCTCCATGCCAGAGGTCAAACTCCTCGCCTACCCTCCAGCTTTGCACATCAGGTCGGGCATCAAGCCATGCTGTAATCCTCTTCAGTCTATCAACAGGATCGACCGAGCGACGGCCAAGCTCCACTATCACGTCCAGCTTGTTTCCATCACTATCTCCGCAGTAGTATCCATTTAATTCAATGGCCTCCTCGATGAATGCGTCAAGAAATTCATCGAATCCGACTTTCTGCTTTCGCATAATAACGATTTGTCGTCCCCACTCTGCAAATTCACCCCGATGCTTTTTCTTACGTAGTCGTTTTTTCATCTTTATCATCTCTCATATCGAACGGGTTCCATAAATTGAAGTTCAAGGAAAGACAGCGTTTTGACAGCCTGTTTGCCTTAAAGTTGTGGTTTTGCCAAGCTCTTGATCAGATCAATTAACAAGATCTATGCCTATGAAATGCAATACCCAGATAAAAAAAATCAAGGCGGCAATTGCAATGGCGCTGTTGCGCAATAAACGGGGAAAATCCCTTTTCACCTCTGAGACAGTCCTTTTTTTAAAGATAATCTCGCTGATGCAAATACCCAAGAGTATCAACACAAAAAGAAAACTAAGAACTTCTATATATCCCAACATTACGTTCATTATTATATCTCATCAAATCAAGAAGTACAGATTTTATAGAAAAAAACTACCTTTTATGCTAATTTGCGGATTATACAGAAACAGCAAGTTCTGCGCCACATTCTGTAAAAATGATTACAGGATTATTTTCAACAAAAAAAAATATCTGCACCTACCCGTTTTGCTGCAGTAAGCCATTCACCCTTTTCCAACCAAGTAGAATTAGTCCTTTCTTTCCCTGAAAGGTACATTGATCCTTGCAGGAAAAATATATCCTTTAGGTGCCATTGGAGCAACTATAGCGGTTTTAAATGAAGACATTTCGTCAGATGAAATTACAACGCATGGTCTTGTTTTTTTGATTTCGGAACCTTTTGCCGGATCAAGTTGAACAAGCCCAATGTCAAATCTGCAGATCCTTGTTGTTGACTTGGGCTTGTTCAATTACGGATCGGGAAGAACAACAACCCTTGACACTGAAATCCCTTATATTATTTCTTCATATCAATATCGGCAACAGCTTCTTGTACAAGACGGTGGACAATAGTATCTAATGTAATCATTTTTTCGGCAGCACCGGACACACCCAATAAGGATATTGCTTTTTTGCCGGTATCCATTTTTTTCTCGACGTATCCGGTAGTTACCTGTTCCGAAGTTGATGCATCAATTATCTTGTATCGCAGACCCACCAACCATATTCCGGCAGAACCACCACTTTGGGTGGAAGATAATACGGTTTCACCCACATTACCGCCTACTCCGCCAACTACAGCGTCGAAAACATTGCCTACTGTTTTCCCTGAAAACCCGGAAGCTGCTGTGGAAACCTGCTCGGCTTTTAAAATATCAAACCTGACAAACCATTTGGTTGATTTAAATTTACCGCGTTTAAATTTTTCAAGAGCGGTTTTGTCTCCCATATTCACAGCCAGATTGATCTCATTTATCATTGGACCAAGATCAAAACGTTCAAGAACCGTGAAATTGGCATTTCCTAGTTCAAGCTCGGCAAAATCCGCTATATTGTTAGAGCTTATCTTCTGAAGAAATGTTGCGTTGCTGCTTTTTATCTGACCCGGTAATACTATCAGGGTTGGACCCTTTTGGGCTTTGTTTGTATAGTTTACAGGTTGATAACTAACGGTGTCCGCTTCGGCATTGGCCTGCTGGAAAACCGACCCGCCGGTTGCAGACGGCACACAACCGGATAGAAAAGCGATCATGGAAATAAAAGATACAGTAAAGATAAAGTACAAAATCTTCCTCATTAGATGTTCTCCTTATTAAATAATAAAATTAAAAATCAGCAATATTATCGGTTCTCTGCTTAACAGGATTTCCGGATATACCATCTTTTTTCTTGAACATATCGGGACTCATTTCGGCGATTTTACCCATTATCTTTGGGTCTTTCACAACCGCTTTGATTCTTTCCGGACTTGATGCGGAAAGAGAGGCAGGAGGCATAGTTTTTAATTTTTTCTGTACGCTTCCCTGCGCTTCTCCCATATTGACCGAAATATTTACAACATTCCCGTGTTGAGAAGTGAGCTTAAAGGCATTGACACCGAGTTTGGCGTTAATTGGCTTTAAGACATTTGAATTTATTATCTGGGCGATATTACTGTTGCTTCCTGCAAATTCGATTTCGTAATACGACAATCCCCCTGCATTGAAGTTTCTGAAATCAACATTTAATATCGGTCTGAGTCCGATAAGTTCCTTTTTTAATAATACGCCTGTGTCGTAATCCGGCAAACCGGTAATTTGCATCTGCATGATATGTGACGGTTTGGACAGGTGGTCTTTAAAGAAATCTTCGGAAAATTCGCTGCCGATCATGGAGCCGATAGCCTGGATTGCCTGGTCTTCATCAGCCCAGCTCTGTTTTTCCGGTACCTTGTTGTTGAAATAGATTTCTTCTCCAGTATGATTGTTGATGCACTTGACCGTCCAGGAAGTCAGAATATGCTTGGTCAGGGTAATGCCGGAGGCTTTCAATGTTACGGAGTTTGTTTTAAATTTGGCTTCACCTATTACTGAAAAATCGGCGACTCGCTGTTTGGAATCTGTTTTGGCCAGCTCACCACGCAACATTTTGGTATAATCTTCAGACCAGACCCTGTAACCGAAATTAACAAAACGGCCCTTAAGTACGTTTTCAGCAATTGGTGATGCTTCAGGCGGAGTGTCCGAACCCCGTTTTGAATCTTTTACAACCACTGCAACCGATATTGTCGGATTACCACCTTCTTGTATAAGGCTGAGCCGGTTCTCCTTTGACATGGTTTTTATGGCGCTTTTCACATCACTTAAAAAAACCTCAGCCTTTATAAACATATGCATAAGGCCATCTTCGCCCAATGTGGGAGATGTTTCTTTTATTATTTGTTTAATCAAGCCGCTTGATTTGGTCAGAATCTTATCATTAATCAGCACATAATTTTCGACAAGAGTGGAGCTGTCAACATACGCGCCTACGGCTTTTTCAACAGCCTGTCTCCTGGCATCACGACGCAGATCATCTACCATCAAGCCTTTATCACTCTTGTAGATATCAGCATTGGGATCGGCAAGGCCTTCGGCGGAAACAATTATCGTGTTGCCTTCATTTTTTTCGGCTGCCATAACTTGGTTCTGTGCGGACAAAACAAGGTAAACAGGCAGTACTACACAGAATAAAATGTTAATCTTTGAAAATAGTGTTATTGATTGTTTTAATATTCCTGTTTCAGCAGACACTGGCTTTGTTCTCAAGGCATTCCCCTCTGAGCCAGTTTCAAAACGTCCCATTTTGAAAGTGGCTCCTCTGATAAATTAATTTGCAGGTCGAGGCTTCAAGAAAAAAGAACTCCTTGTTCATCTTGAACCCATGGCCCGTAATCATAGACCCCTCTTCTTATTTTTTACAAATTCCTTTAAAAAGATCCGATATTATACCGGCTGATTTGGTTCTGACAAGCTTAATAGCTGTAGCAGTTGTGTCGGAGTCTGAAAAAACCGCATCACTTAGCTGGCCAGATGCCAGATTTCTTCCTTTTCCGTCAACCAGTGTCAGGCTGAGGGTGAGAAAGACTTCATCAATACCGATTACAGGATTCTTTTGTGTTCTTGTAGAGATTAACCCTCTTAAAAAATATTTTGCGCTTAACCTGCTTGCGGCACTTGCCGCAGCATCAATGTCGTTTGCCAGAAAAGCTTCCTGTTCGGCTTTTGCTATCTGGCTGTTAATTTCTCCCGGAGTATATGTTTTCAGTCCCAGTTGGTTTAGCCGTCCGTTTAATTCTTCTACCAAGGGGCTGTTTGAACTTGATTTTATTTGCCGACCGCCATCGATATATTCTTCACCGACCATTACGGCAATTTTTTTATTTCTGATACATTTGAGTTCTTCTTTTAAATTTACTGATATTTCCTCACTGACCGGTTCAGATGAATCCTGTTTTTCATATTCGGAAAAATTAAAAGACCACGAGACTGAAGGTTTAATGAAACAAAACAATAATATGATAAAAAAAAGAGTGTATGATTTATTTAATCTTATATCAATCATCCGGATAGACTCCCATTGTAATCAGTTAGATTCAGCAGGCAGGTTCATACCAATGCTTTAAATTTATTAATTTAAAGCTGTTATGCTTATATTGTCAAGATGATTTTGCGCTAAAATTTCAGCTAAAGAGGCACAATATTATGTATATACATATTTTTAGCCTGGATTTTGGCGTAAACAGCAGGTATAATTGCCCTTAGCCTGGGGTTTATCTAAGGGCAATTAAAAAGATTCTTTAAAGGATTAATACGGAATTTATACGTGAAAATGGCAAATTATGAATATCGTAATTCTTCAGGATGGCTTGAATATTTTTCAGGCGGGACAAATTCGGATCAATTTACTATGTGAGCCAGTTTCAAAACGTCCCATTTTGGCCGATCTCTGCGTTGGGTGAAAATTATAATCCTCGAAATACTCCATGTATTCCTGCGGTTAAAATTTTCACCCGCCTTGAACTTGACCAAACTGAAACGTTTTGAAAGTGGCTCATGTGTATAGTTCTTTCCCAAAACAAAGCCTGGAGCAACAAGTACATAAAGGAGGCCTGTTAATGACTGAAAAAATAAGGTTTGTTAAACACATCCAGAAATCAGTTATCCACAATCCCATGATGGACAATGAAATAGATACTCAGGAACTCGAAATCAGGAAAGATCCGCTGACAGGAGCCCAGAGCGTATTCAATCCCAGACTCGAAGACAAAGTGGCCATGTTTTACGGCAAAAGTGACCCGGTTTTAATAGAAAAAATGGCTAAAGAAAGCGAATCTAAATGCTTTTTATGTGGAGACACATGGAAAGAGGTAACGCCAAGCTATCCCGCAGATATTGTCCCTAAAGGACGCATTCAGATTGGCGAGGCAGTGCTGTTTCCAAATATTTTTCCGGTTGCCCAGGTTCATGCCGTTATCCGGGTGGGGAAAAAGCATTATGTGCCCTTGTCGGATTTTGATCCCAAAGCAGTCGCAGATGCCTTTATGACAACCTTTGAACTGACAGAACTACTTTTAAAGGCAGAGGCCGGTTTTAATTATATGACAATTAATGGAAATTACCTGGGTCCGGGGGGTGCCAGCATTGCACATCCTCATTTCCAGATGGTGGGCGGAGACCTTCCATTTACCTATCTTGAAAAAATACTGGACTACAGCTGGCGATACCTGAAAGAAAATAAGACCTGCTATTGGACCGATCTTCTGGAACAGGAAAAGATAATCGGCAAACGATACATCGGCGCAACCGGCTCTGCGGACTGGATAACTTCTTTTTCACCCTCCGGAACCAATGAAATTATCGGGGTGCTGCCAGAGCGATACCGTTTTTCAGAAATGGATACATCCGATATCAATGCCCTGGCAAGTGGGCTGGTCAATGTGCTGAGCGGGTATGCGGGTATGGGAATTTCCACATTTAATTTTGCGCTCTATTCCGGTCCGCTTAAAGAGCGCGACTCAGCCTTTAGGTGTTTTATCCGGATTATTTCCCGGCAAAACGTTTATGAAAACTACCGCACAGATGATTATTTCCTGCAAAAACTTTTGGACAATGAATTGATCCTGACCCCACCGGAGATTCTGGCGGAAAAAATGCAACAACACTTTAAACTGTAACTTGATCGCACCACTACAGGCTGTCCTGACGGTTATTATGACAAGAACCAAAGCACTGCAGAATTGCCAGTCGAAAATTCATCGCATTGGAATTGAAAGAGTTCCCGTTGCTTTTTTTATAGTTATTTTTCTGTTTGAAAGAAACCGGCTTTTGCAAATCCCAAAAAGGGACCAAATTATTGGCTAAAGAACGCTCTTGCCCGAGCGCACAGTGCCTTAGGATTTCCGCGTATCCTTCGTTCAGCCACGTCGGAATTTTCATATTGATCAGACTTATCCCATCAATAAAAGCATGCCGTTAATTAGTTTTACATTTAACGTTGCTGTCCCCACCGTTTGAACATAGTTAGTGTGTTGTAAGAAGGATCTTCGGCGCCTGGCAGGCCTAAAGGTGATCCGGCTACGAATTCTTCGTACCATGCAGGATCGACCGGGCGAATTTCACAACGGTCTGTTGTGCTTGTGCGATAGATAAACTTCCAGATACCATCGCGTTTTTCGTAATGGTCTAAATACCGGCCGTAAGCGATAATATCCTTCTGATCCGGCGGAAAGGTGCGGTGGTAAGCTTCTGCATATACTTCACCCTGGGCATTATTCCCGACGATCTCAAAAATCGTGTTTGAGATACGGTGAATGGTCAACTCGTAATTTTTTGCAGCGCCAGTTGTCCATTTAATAAACTCGTCTATAGTGCCCTTAAACATTTTACCGCGATCCTCTATTGCATCATCATGATACAGAGAACGAAGCGCTGTAATATCGCGCCTGTCGGTATATCGGGCATACTTCATTACCAGATCATAAAGTTCGCTTTTATCGAGCAGATATTGTATAGCTTTGGTATCGGATGAAGTCATATTAACAACTCCTTATGTTTTGATTTATATTAACTGAGAATAAATCACATTCCTTAGACCGTATAGTTGCACAAATGACATGCAGTAAAAAGTTAGCTTATCTTTTAGAAAAAGCTTGTCAAGAATATTATAAAAAGAATAAAGCCAGATATGATAAATTTTATCGATAAAAGTTATTTTATAGACTTGGCCGGAAAAGACCCGAAGGATATCTGCAGAAAAACCTTTTGCGAATATGATGTTGTGAATAAGAGTTATATTCTATCCGTTTGGGGCGATGAATATGCCGTATATCCTCATGAGTATAAAATTGATTGTATCAGCAGTAGCGTTAAAAAACCTCATGAATATTTCTATCTGTTTATTATATATTATCTTTTGAAATCAAAAGAAATTGAACTTTGCAATGAATGGATATCGGAAAAAGATATTCCCGGCGGTGCAACCTTTTTTCGCGGCCCTCACGAAATACCCACTAATTTAATTTCCGAATTATTTGGCAATGATATAGAAAGATTTAGAAAAAAATGCACGAGGCTTTACGGCACTCCGATTGAGATGGCGGATGCTGCCTTTCGCTTTAATATAACACCACACATTCCGGTGGCTGTTTTATACTGGCTGGGAGATGAAGAATTTTCTCCTGAAGCAAAGATATTGTATGACAAAACTATTACCAGACATTTAACCTCTGATATAATATTTGTTTTAGCTGTAGAAGTTTGCTCAAGGATAGGAAGATAATGACGTTAACAGACCAAAGCCGTTTGACAGACGCTTTATCCCTTTTTCTTATTACACACACTACTTTACAAAATATAAAAAATTTCCTAAAGTCATAATCAAGTATGCACAAAAAATATTTTTTCGATATATAAGATCCGCTTTCAAAAGGGTTTGTGGTCCTATTAGAAATCAAGGGTTCAGCATTCCATTATTCAAATGGAATGCTGCCCATCTTTCTCCCAACCGATTGGGAGAAGAACATTAAATTTTAACTTAGAGGGAGTTTATATGAGTTTATCTGAAAAATTGGGTAAAAATTTTGTCATTACAACTGAACTCGGACCCGTATCCGGTGTTATGACAGATGATTCTTTGAGTAAAGCGCAAAATTATCTTCCGCTTGACGGAATAAATGTTCACGATTGTCCCATGGGAAACCTTCGGATTAATTCTGTTGCGATGTGCAGTTTAATCCAGAATAAACTTGGTGTGGAAGCTATTCCACATTTTACATGCAGGGACCGCAGTCTTTTAGGTACACAGGCCGATCTTCTCGGCGCACATGCGCTTGGTATCAGAAATATTCTGGTTACAACCGGTGATCCACCAAAGCACGGGCCGTATCCTTCCAAGGCCGTTTATGATTATAATACTTTTGAACTTATCCGGCTTATAAAAAAAATGAACAGCGGCCTTGACTATAATGACAAAGAGTTTGGAGGTCATACAGACTTTAAAGTTGCGTGTACGGCTATGCCCACATCAAGAGATTTGGATCATGAAATAGAAAGAATGTCTAAAAAAATTTCGGCAGGCGCTGATTTCTTCCAAACCCAGGTAGTATATGATGCAAAGCGGGCTATTAGTTTTCTTGAAAAAGCAAAAAAGCTTGATAAGCCGATATTAATAGGTGTGATGCCCTTAAAAAGTGTAAAAATGGCAAGGTTCATGAACAAGAATGTGGAAGGCATTGATGTTCCGGAAGAAGTTATTGCCCGCATGGAAAATGAAGGGGTAACCGGAATTGAGATTACTTGCGATTTTATCAAACAGATAATCAATCATACAGACGGTATTCATATAATGGCCATGGGTGATGTTAAAGGTACAAACAGCATAATAGAATTTATAGGTACACTGATTAAACAATAATACTGTTCGTCAAGCCGGTTTCAAAATATTCCATTTTGGCAGACCTCAGTGTTGGGTTTAAATTTTACTCCTAAAAATACTCTGCGTATTCCTGCGTTTAAAATTTTTGCCCGCCTTGACCAAACTGAAATGTTTTGAAACCGGCTGTTTTGGGACAAAGCCGGTTTCTATAGCATTTTTATACTTTATTTCCGTTTACCAGACTCGCAAAAAACTCAAAGGATCTGTTGTATGTTTTTTCCGCATCAGCGGGAAAACAGCATCCGGGTAATTCTCTGCTTTTAAGGTGATATTTCAAGCAGTCGCAGCAGCTCCCTTTTCGGGGGCAGGGTTCATAACTACAGTTGCACGATGAGATGTTTTTATCAATATTGCATTCCATAATAATTGCTCCAATGTTATCAATTCGTATTCATACTCTCACTGCCTGCCTTGGGCGCAAGATGTCTCTTTTTGCTGTGTCTTGCAATCTTTTTGATTTTTCTGCGGATGCATATTTCTTGCAGTCGGTTATTTGCAGAAAGATGTTCTTTCTTTTTATAAGTTAAGTAAAGAAACACCCTGTCTTCTTCAGTAAAAATTGATGACGGTAACGTATAGTTTAATTCAGCAAGCGCTTTTATCGGCCAGCGTAAGCGATTAAAAGGGTTCAGATCAACCCTTTGCAGATCAAAAAGCGCAACCAACGGCTTTGATATATCCTGTTTTTGAAGAAGAATATGTGTAGCGTTAAAGTCTTTATGATTCATGCCGCAATCATGCATTCTTCTGCCATAGATGGCTATTTCGCGAAGAATGTTTCTTCTTTTAGAATGATTTTTTTCACCCTGAAGAGTTTCAGGTTGCCTTAAAATGATTTCTTCCAGTTCAACAAACGGGGAGAAATCCTGTGTAATAAAGAATGAATCAACATAAAAAGAAGATGAAAACCTTGTGCCAACAGCAACGGGAGAGGCTGTAGATAAAGCATTTTGGCGAAAAAGGCAGTAGTTATTAAATTCTTTTAATCCTTCGGGCAAAAAGTTTGCTTTCATGAAAACACTTTTTACTCTTTGCCATGAATTTAATTTCTGCCGGAATTTCTTTATATAAAAAAAAGTGTTCTTGTCTGCCGTGGTATAATTATTTATTTCATATTTTTTTGTAAGAGGTAATTGTACCCGGTTAATGCTTCTCTCCTCTTTCTGTTTAATCAATTCACCGCTCATGTCAACCCAAACTGCATCAAAGCTTGTAAAACCGATATCGGACAAAACATCCTGGTAGCTTTGATTTATTATCAGGCGTTCGCCGGAATTGCCCGGTTTTTCAATGCATGAAACAGGTTCGGAGTTGTTGTGTAAAATCATGTGTTTTTTGCCTTAATGGATTCAATAAGATCGGCTATAATCCTGACTCGATTGTAAAGATCGGTCCTGTCTGCGTATGCCAAAGCATTCTGTTTCCAATTTTCTTTTTCCTCTGATGTCAGCATTTCTTTAAGCATGGCATTCATTTCCTTTTGGGAAAACTTGGATGACGGCAATATCATACCGGCTTTTGCACTTTCAATGTGAAAGGCATAACCACATGTTTCCGTAGCCAGAACAGGAACGCCTGCTGTAATGGCTTCAACTATTACATTGCCGGTGTTTTCAGTTCGTGAAGGCTGAAGAACAAAATCAGCGCCTGCAAAAAATAAGGGGATATCACTTCTTGAGCCTAAAAAACGAACATTATTCTGCACGCCTGTCTTTTTTGCCAGTTTGATATATGGTTTTTCTTTACCCTTGCCTATAATAAAAAGATATGTTGATTTTCGCATCGGTAATGGCAGAGATGCCAAAGCGTGTATTGACCTGTCAACTCCCTTTGTATGAAAATGTGATCCAATCATTAATAGAAAAGTATCCTTTTCATTAAGTCCAAGCTTATTCCGGATATCATTACGGCCATCAATACCAAGAGCGGAGCGAATATAATCTTTATCTATGCCCGGCGGCACAGTGTGAAATCTATTTTCCTGTGTATTATATACGGATTGATAATTTATTTTTTCCTTTTCGGAAACAATGATAATTTCGGTTTTTGAGTCCCTGGAAAACACAGCCTTTTCAAATGCAGAGAACAGGCGGTAACGAGGCGTAAATCGTGACAAAAATAATCGTTGTTTTTTTATTCTTGCGGCGTAACAGACATCTGCGGCATAATACAGATCAAGCCCGGGCATCCTGTTAAATCCTATCACAAGGTTATAATGTTTGGACTCAATAATTTTTGATAGATTGCCTGCATATGAAGCAGCGCGGCTGTGATTGCTTTTACCCCGGTATGGTACGTGGATAACATTTACTCCGGCCGGATATTCTCCTTCCCAATTCATTGTAAAAATATCAATACTATGCCCTCTTGCAAGGCACTCAGTACTGATTTTTATTAAATTTTGCTCCAGCCCTCCGAAAGGGAAATAATTAAATAAACAAAATGCTAATTTCATGCGTTATAATTGGTTGTCCTTCAAATAATTCTTTGTTAGATTACCCATCAATGATGGATTGCTTGCGGAATCATCATTATTGATAACAACTTGTTTTTCCGTTTAAAATGTTATTTGGTGATTACTAAAGAGATCGATTATATGTCAACATTATAATAGAATATATACATCCGTGATGTATATGCAGGGTTTATATCTTTGATTATCACAATTCGTGACTTTTGCAAAATATCCATATTGATTTGCTTTTTATAAATCCATTTTATATGGGAATAAAGTATATTGTCGAGCCAATTCCAAAATGAAACGCTTTAAAACTGGCTCATTATTATAAAATTGAGCCTTATGTCCGCTTATTAAAGATATTGGATGAAAGAAAATAGAAAAAAAGATAGAAAAAAGCTATTTGCCGGGGGATTAGGCAAAGGCATTGTATGTGCTTTTGGCAAAAGTCTCGGATTTGTCTTATATTATACTGATTTTTCTCACAGGCGGACAGTAAGGAGAAATTTAAAGTTTATATATCCCGAGTGGAAAGATGAAAAAATAAGAAGAATTTCAAAGAGGGTTTTTAAAAATTTCGGAATTACTATTTTTGAAATTCTACAGATGTCATTTTTAAAAAACAAAAACATTCTTTCAAACATCCATATAATAAGAGGTGAAGAACATTTACGTAATGCGATTGATGAGTCGAATGGAGTTGTGGTTGTTTCTGCACATATAGGTAACTGGGAGTCAGCGGCTTTATTTATCCCCTGTTATTACGGCCACCCTGTGATCTCTGTTGCAAGAAAGATAGACTCGGCAATTATCAATAAATTGGCATTGAAGATGAGGACCCGTTTTGGAAATTCAATAATAAATAAGGAAGGCGCTTTACCCGAAATGACCCGGACTGTGCGAAACGGTAATATACTTGCGATTCTCATTGACCAGAGCACCACAACTTCTGAAGGTGTAGAAATTGATTTTTTCGGCAAAAAAGCTACAGCAACTCCTGCTGCTGCAATGGTCGCCTTAAGGTGTAAAAGCCCGGTGATTCCTGCTTTTTGTATCAGAGGAAAAGACAATAAACTGGGAATTATTATTGAACCTCCGGTTGAAATAACAAGAACAAAAAGTTTGAGAAATGATTTGATAACCAACACTCAGACAATGAATGATGTTGTTGAAAAGATTATAAGGGAATACCCGGATCAATGGCTTTGGATGCACAAAAGATGGAAAAAGTTTTATCCCGATTTATACCCCGATTATCAGGCCAGACGTAGACGAAGAAGAGAATAAATGATAAAGAAATAAGTAAATGCTTCGGATGGGTTTTATTTCCGGGGAAAACAGATATATTTTTAATTTAAAAGAGCCGGTTTCAAAACGTTTCAGTTTGCTCAAGAGGATAAAAAATAAATGATAGTTGGTATTCCAGGGGAAATAAAAGAAGAAGAGTATCGGGTAGCAATGACTCCTGCCGGAGTCGAACTAATGAAACAAAACGGGCACGATGTTCTGGTTGAAAAGGGTGCCGGTATTGAGAGCGGTTTCAAAGATCCGGCTTATTTGAAAGCAGGTGCTCAAATAGTTCAAACATCCGATGAGATTTTCAGTCGCGCCGATATGATTATGCATGTGAAAGAACCAATGCCAGCCGAATATGAGTTGATAAAGAAAAATCAGATTATTTTTACTTATCTTCATCTTGCCGCTTCAGAAGAATTGACAAAAGTTCTTATCAGTAAGCGCTCAGTCAATATCGCCTATGAAACGATACAGAAATCCGATGGATCATTGCCCTTGCTTACCCCGATGAGCGAAGTGGCGGGAAGAATGTCGATCCAGCAGGGAGCCAAATATCTGGAGATGTCATATGGCGGCAAGGGGCTTCTTTTGGGTGGAGTGCCGGGAGTTGACCCCGGAACAATTCTTATAATCGGAGCAGGCACTGTTGGAACCAATGCAGCTAAAATGGCCTGCGGAATAGGGGCAAAGGTATATCTGCTTGACAGAAATCTGGATCGCCTCCGTTATCTTAGTGATGTCATGCCGAAAAATTGCTTTCTTATTATGTCGACACCGGCAATTATACGGAAACTGCTTAAAGAAGCAGACGTGGTAATAGGAGCTGTTCTTCTTCCGGGAGCAAAGGCGCCCAAACTGGTAACACGGGAAATGCTGGCAAGTATGAAAAAGGGTTCTGTGATGGTTGATGTGGCTATAGACCAGGGTGGCTGCTTTGAGACTTCCAAGCCAACCACCCATAAAAATCCGGCTTATATTATTGACGGTATTGTTCATTATTGTGTTTCAAACATGCCGGGTGCTGTGCCAAAAACATCAACTCTTGCGTTGACAAATGCCACGCTTCCATATGCCATCAAGATTGCAAATAAGGGATGGAAAAAAGCATTCAAAGAAAATGCCGAAATCAGATCCGGCGCTAATGTTGTTTGTGGAAAAGTAACCTGCAAGGCAGTAGCCGATGCATTTAGCCTGAACTATTCCAAACTATAGAGGTTGTATTGACTGATAATATTATTTGGGCTGAGATCGATCTTAAAGCAATTGCCCATAATATCCGCGAATTGAGGCGAATTACCAATCCTGATTCGCGTCTTATGGCTGTTGTGAAAGCAAACGCATACGGTCATGGTTCCGTGGAAGTAGCATGGTGTGCTCTTAACAATGGGGCCGATTTTTTAGGTGTTGCCCGGATAGAAGAGGCCATATTATTGCGGGAAAATAATATCGGTGCGCCGATTTTAATTTTCGGGTTTACACAACCAAATTATTATGAAGAAATTATAAAATACAATTTTATTCAAACTGTCTGTTCCTATTCTTCGGCAAATTCTCTTTCTTCTTTTGCATTATCAAAAAACAGGAAAATCAAGGTTCATCTCAAGATAGATACAGGCATGGGAAGGCTTGGAATACTGCCTGATTGTTTCAGAGACTATCATAAAAACAGGATAAAACCGGAAAGTGCTTTTGCTGAAGTTGAATCGATTGCCAGGCTTTCCGGTATTGAGGCAGAAGGAATATATACTCATTTTTCCATGGCGGACAGTTATGATAAATCTTATACCATAAAACAGTTCGAAATATTTACGGAATTTATAACCGGGCTTAAATCAAAAGGCATTGAATTTAAGCTAAAGCATGCGGCAAACAGCGCAGCAATTATTGATATGCCCCAAACCCATCTTGATATGGTTAGAGCGGGAATATCGTTGTATGGTCTGTATCCATCTGAAGAAGTGAATAAAGACAGAGTTTATCTATTGCCGGCCATGACTCTTAAAGCATTAATCACGCAAGTTAAGGATGTTTCCTGCGGTTTTAAGGTCAGCTACGGAGCAACTTATGAAGCAACCAGGCAAACAACTATTGCTACTGTTCCTGTTGGATATGCAGACGGATACAACAGGCTTCTTTCTTCGCGCGGGCATATGCTTGTTTGCGGACAGAAGGCTCCGGTAGCCGGGCGGGTGTGTATGGATCTGACCATGCTTGATGTAGGAGATGTGCCTGGAGTAAAGCAAGGTGATGAAGTTGTTGTTTTCGGCAAACAGCAGGGGGCTTCTGTTACAGTTGACGAAATAGCGTCTATGCTGAACACCATTAACTATGAGATTGTTACATCGGTTTCAGATCGAGTGAAAAGAGTATATTTGAAATAGTTAAGAGAGGAATATATGATAAAACATGTTGTTGTAATTAAGTTTAAAAAAGGTACGGAAAAAAGCGGGATAGACAAGCTTGAAAATATATTGGGCGCGCTGCCTTCGCAAATTTCTGAAATCATAAATTATGAATTTGGATGTGATATTCTTCGTTCCGAAAGATCTTACGATTTTGCCATTGTGTCGGTTTTTGAAAGCTTGGAGACATTGGGCAAATACCTTGTACACCCAAAACACCAGGAAGTAGCAGGATTGATAAAAGAGATGTCTGATAGTACTATCGTAGTTGATTTTGTTTTATAATATGCAGTTATTATTCTTCTGCTGAAGAAACATTCTTTCTGATTTTTTTTATTGTACTGCGGTGACGTTTTGCTTCGAGACGTTTTATCCTTGAATTGATTGAAGGTTTTGTTCTGACACGCTTCTTTCTGATTTTTGCGGCATTTTGTATTAATTCAATAAGGCGGTCTAAAGCATCTTTGCGGTTTTTTATCTGATCACGGAATCGCCTGGCATTTATTATCAGTATGCCTTCCGATGAAATTCTTTTTCCTGAAATTTGAATAAGTCTGTTACGGACATCATCGGGCAGTGAAGTTGAATTATTTACATCAAAGCGGAGCTGGACTGCGGAAGCGACCTTGTTTACATTTTGACCGCCCGGTCCCGAAGCCTGAATGAATTCTTCTTTTATTTCATCTTCTCCTATTGATATTTTGTCTGTAATTCGTATCATTTAAGTACCCTGCGTGATGTAATATAATATTTATTCCAGTAAGGATCGGAAATCTTGGAAACCATTACCCCTTTTCGGCTTGAAGTATGGGCGAATTCTCCGTTACCGAGATAAATACCCACATGCCCCTTATACCGCGGAGGAATAAAAAAAACCAGATCACCTGCTTTCAACTGATCTTTATCAACGGGTATTCCTGCCAAAATCTGATTTTGAGTATCACGCGGCAGTTTTATTTCAAAAAGTTTGTCATAGACCACCATTACAAAACCCGAACAGTCAACTCCGTCAGTATCTGTTCCTCCCATACTGTGAGGAACATCATTCCACAGCTCTACTTCTTTACGCAACTGCTGCTCAACAAATTCATTATACCTGATTGCAGAATCTGTTTTTATTCCGTATTTTGCAGCGCAACCTGATATAAAAAGAAGCAAAAAACAAGCAAAAAATATTAGTTTTAAAAATTTCATTTGATTATAAAGTAACAAACTTGATAGACCTGTAAAAAGATAACTTTTATAACATATTTAATGAATTTATTATTTATAAATATTTCTCTATCAAATAAAGAGCTTGACATAAAATAAAACGTAAAATAAAAAATAACAATAAGTTCTACTTGATTTTTTAATAAATAGTGGAAAAATCTGCTCGGTATATGGCCGTGGGATGTTGTTTTTGACTGGTGCATTTCATTGAATCTCCGGACTTATTCTATCGAATCCTTTAACTTTGGAGGCGAAACTCGTGCAACCACCCAAGTCCTTCAATAAATCATTTAATAAGGAGCAATCTTCCGGCCTTCCATCCCAAAGATCGTTTATTAAAAATATCCTCAACCGGCAAAAAATTGTCTATCTTGCTGCTTTACTCGCCCTGATCATTGGCACTGTTTATGCGTTTGTTCAGAAACCTCGCCCTGATCCTTATAAGCCTGTATCGACATTAAGTCTCAACTGGCTGTGTTACCCTGTAGAACGCAATGCCTTCAAGCGCCTTCCTGTCGTTTCGGCCAATCTGCGTTCCGTATTTGTGCTGCCGGGCACTCAGAAGGTTTGGGTTGTCGGCAGTGGCGGTATGATTCTTCATAGTCCGGATGGCGGTTCTAGCTGGAATCGTCAGACAATTCAATCCACTGAACCGGATGGTAAAAAGAATCTCAGTTCGAAAAGAGAGCCGATGAAAGACTCATCTTTCATTTCATCGGTTGCAAAAATTGCATACGCCGAAGCTCCGCCTCCTGCAGAGCAGAAATCTAATAATACAGGCACAAATGCAGGCGAAAAAAGGATACGGTATAGTCAAAAAGCGGCATTCTCCTCGGTTAATAAACAAATTATTAAGAAAGAAAAGCAGCAAAAACAAGTTCCTCAAAAGCTGCTGCCTACAAAACCGGAACCAGCTATAAATCCTTCTCTTGCTGCTCTTTCTTCCGTTACCTTAGTAAACGAATCGCTCGGCTGGGCTGTGGGCTCTGGCGGTACGATCCTTCATACCGCAGATGGAGGCAAAAACTGGGAACCCCAGACCAGCGGAACAAGTCAATGGATTTTTGCTGTTCAGTTCCATAACGATTGTAAGACCGGCTGGGCAGTGGGCGATGGCGGCACTATTCTTCACACCACAGACGGGGGCAAAAGCTGGGAGCCCCGGACCAGCGGAACAAGCGAAAGGCTTTATGCTGTTCAGTTCCAGGATGATGGTAAGACTGGCTGGGTTGTGGGCATAAGCGGTATGATTCTTCACACCACAGATGGTGGCAAAAACTGGGAGCCCCAGACCAGCGGAACAAGCCAACTGCTTTATGCTTTTTATTTCCAGAACGACGGTAAGACCGGCTGGGCAGTGGGCGGTAGCGGCACTATTCTTCACACTACAGACGGGGGCAAAAGCTGGGAGCCCCGGACCAGCGGAACTGAAAAATTGCTTGCTTCTGTTCAGTTCCAGAATGATGGTAAGACTGGCTGGGCAGTGGGCGATGGCGGCACTATTCTTCACACCACAGACGGGGGCAAAAGCTGGGAGCCCCAGACCAGTGGAACAAGCCAACTGCTTCAAGCTTTTTATTTCCAGGGCGACGGTAAGACCGGCTGGGCAGTGGGCGGTAGCGGCACTATTCTTTATACCACAGACGGGGGCAAAAGCTGGGAGCCCCGGACCAGCGGAAGTGAAAAATGGCTTTCGGCTGTTCAGTTCCAGAATGATGGTAAGACTGGCTGGGTTGTGGGCAAAAACGGTATGATCATTCACACTACAGATGGTGGCAAAAGCTGGGAGCCCCGGATCAGCGGAACAAGCCAACTGCTTCAAGCTTTTTATTTCCAGAACGACGGTAAGACCGGCTGGGCTGTGGGCAAAAGCGGTATGATCATTCACACCACAGACGGGGGCAAAAGCTGGGAGCCCCGGATCAGCGGAACAAAACAATGGCTTTTTGCTGTTCAGTTCCAGGGTGATGGTAAGACCGGCTGGGTTGTGGGCGAAAGCGGTATGATTCTTCACACCACAGATGGTGGCAAAAGCTGGGAGCCTCAGATCAGCGGAACAAAAGTAGGACTTTTTTCTGTTCAGTTT
>Ga0180732_1000684_pt1 | contig 26126 bp, 27 predicted proteins | sample KR11_01MetaG_FD_148674 | JGI IMG/M metagenome (GOLD analysis project Ga0180732, IMG submission 148674) | Groundwater microbial communities from the Olkiluoto Island deep subsurface site, Finland - KR11_0.1 MetaG | ecosystem: Environmental > Aquatic > Deep subsurface > Groundwater | place... | reverse complement strand
GTCTAATAAGTCCCAAATATACGGAATTTATCCTTTAGGATTTCAAAAAATGGCTTAAACAAGCGATGCTTTATGAAACCCTAAAGGGTAAATTCCGATTATTAGACAGCCTGCCGAGGCGGGAACTATAGAGCCATCCAAGATGGAACCAGCATTTAAAACAATCCTAACACACATTCTCCATCCTAATCGCCTTCACGGGACATTCAACATCGCATATCCCGCAGCCTTTGCAAAAATCCAGATCGGCATCGCAAACTTCAATTTTCTCCCTTCCGTCTTCCAGTTTTATTTTTTTTACGCCAATCGCCATATCCGGGCAAAACACGGCGCAGCGCATGCAATTGATGCATTTGTTTTTATCGCAAACAGGCATTTTCGCCTTCCAGCTCCCCGTCTTAAACTGAACCGAATTTCCCGCTTCAATAATCTTCCCGCCAATCGGTATTTGTTTTGAGGTTTTGAGTGTTATCATAGATTATTTTGAAATTAGAAATTGAAAATTGATTAGAAATTTAAAATTCATTTGATATTTGTCATTTGACATTTGAAATTGCTCCATATCCTTCTTTCAGCGCCAAAACATTCTTCTCCGCCAAATCTTCCGCCAAATGCTTTTTGCCGAATACTTCTCTCGTTTCTTCAATCGCGTGTTCATAAGGAATCAGCGGAACTAGCTTTATGATAGCGCCCATTATAGCTGTATTGGGAAGATTTCTGCCTATAATTCTCATCGCTATTTCTTTGGCATCAATCGTATAAATCTGGCAATTTTTTTGGCTTATTTTCTTTTTTAAACTTTCCGTCTCTTCGCAGGTGTTCACAATTACAATTCCTCCATCAGCAAGACCATCCGCGACATCAACATTCAATAAAAGCGACGGATCAAGAATAACAACCATGTCAGGCGACTGGACATCGGAATAAAGCTTGATTGGTTTTTTACTAATCCTTAAAAATGTTTTCATTGGAGCGCCGGACCTTTCCGGACCGTATTCCGAAAAAGCCTGCGCGAACTCCCCTTCTTCAATCACCGCCTCCGCGATAATTTGCGCCGCAATTTTCGCCCCCTGCCCCCCGCGGGAATGTATTCTGATTTGATAGATATTTTCCATAATATTTATTTAAACATTTAAACATATAAACAATATAATTTTATAAGAATTGTTTATATATTTAAATGCTTATATGCTTATATGCTTCTTGTGCCATCACTCCCAAGTCTTGATTATCGGAATAATTGTTATTCTGGGAACTGCGATTTTTTTCATTTTTAAAGACAAAATATCTCTCAACTCGCTAATTTGTTTTTCCGTTAAATTCCCGGAGTATTGAATGGTTATATTGACAGTGGATATGTTGTTATTGTCGCTAATCTTAACATCCGTTATATTTGCATCCGGGATTACAGCTTCCAGCGTGTCTCTTACAATATTTTGCTGATCGCTTTTTTTCACAACTTCACTGGTAATAAAAAACAAAGGAATAGTCATCATAAACAAAAGAATGAGCGCCCAGCGAATGTTGCTTTTTCTCTGCTCCTGCCCTTTCTCGGACGAGGGACCTTTAAATCTGGCAACTAGAAATAAAATGGAAGAAGAAAAAGTTACCGCTATTAAGTTAGACATAAAAAGAATAAAAGCTCCGCCGGCCATTCCCAGATTTCCATGGGAAACCGCGATACCCATAACCGCCAAAGGAGGAACCAGAGCCGCCGCAATCACAACGCCGGCAATTGCCGATCCGATTTTAGGATAGACAATCACAAAAGCTCCCACAAAACCCGCGGCCAAAGCAATAAGAAGCTCAAATATGGTCGGAGAAGTTCTGGAAAGAAATTCGCTGCCTTGCAAGGTATAATCCGGGAATATCATTCCTAAAATAAAAGCAATCACAAAAATCAACAAGGCGCTCCGAAGCAATGTGGAAATAGAACTTTGAATAAGTTTTGGCCTCCCCCTCACAATAGCCATAGACAAAGAAAGCATCGGCCAAACCAACGGAGCCAAAAGCATTCCGCCGATTACAACCGCTGAAGAGTTGACTACCAGCCCCAAAGTGATAATCACTCCGGCAAAAATCGTCAGAATAAAAAAATCAAAATCCCCTTCCGCATTTTCCTTGATTTCTTCATAAACTTTCCCTTGCCTCTTTTGGTCGATATGAAAAGGATTGATATATTTTTTTATATCCTCCTTTATTTTTTCTTTTGGTATTTCCATAAGTTTATTTAAGCTTAAATAGTTTATAAATTTCTTCGGCAATCATCAACTCCTCGTCAGTTTTAATCACAAGCTTCTTGATATTTTTTATGTCTTTAAATTCCGAAACTATCATTTTCCTTATTCTCTCGCTCCTAAATCCTACTGCTCCGGTAAAAACAACGGCATCAATATCGCCCAAAATAGCTTTGTAAGCCCCGATATATTTTTTAATTCTATATGCGTATAATTTCAAAACATTCATCATCTTTTTATCTCCCAGTCCCGCTTTATGCGATATTTCATAAATACTGTCTGTTTTAATTTCAGCAAGCCCTTTCAATCCGCTTTCATGATTTAATAAATAATCCACATCACACGCTCTTCCTTTCCCGGTATAATCATTTATTTTTATATCGGTATTTTTTATAAGCTCTAAAATAACTCCGGGATCCAGATCCCCGCATCTTGATGCCATTGCCAATCCTTCCATCGGCGTAAATCCCATTGAAGTGTCAACCGCTTTTCCTTTTTTTATAGCTGTTATGCTCGCCCCTCCGCCGAGATGACAAGTGATTAAATTTAATTTGTTAACCGGCTTTTTCAATTTCTCGGACGCCTCCAGCATCACAAAATTATGAGATATGCCGTGAAATCCATAGCGCCTGATGCCGTATTTTTCATAAAGATATCTGGGAATCGCGTAAAGATAAGCGGACTCCGGAAGATTTTTATAAAATGCCGTATCAAAAACCGCGACATTAATCGCTCCTTTTATTAAATTCACAGAAGCTTCAATCCCTTCCAAATTCGCCGGATTATGAAGCGGGGCAAGATTATTAAACTTGGCGATTTCTTTTAAAATTTTTTTATCAACAACAATTGGATTATAAAACTTATCTCCCCCATGCACAACCCTATGCCCGACATATTTGATATTTTCAACATTGCCGATCTTGCTTATAACTTCCCTCAGCGCCTCAGTATGATTTTTTATTTCCCCCTTTCCAATCTCCTCCACCGCCCCTTCTTTTATAAGCTTCAAACCAGCGCCAAAAAGCTTATATTTCAGCGATGTGCTTCCGGAATTTAGGACGAGGATTTGAACAGGGGTTTTCATAAAATATTATTAGAATAAAAAGGCAAGATACAAGATACAAGATACAAACAAATTTCAATATCCAATAATCAAATTCCAAATCGTTTGTAATTTTGAATTTGGTTATTGAAATTTATTTGGTTATTGTATCTTGTATCTTTAATTACTTTATTATTTCTATAATATTGTTACATCACTTCCCCGTCTTCACATCCCTCAATCCCCGAGGCATTTCCTTCGTCCGTATCAATGTGGCATGCCAAAGCATAAGCTTCGTCCACTCGCGCCACGACATTTTCAAAAATCAGTCCTCTGTCTCCTGCTATTTTAATTCTTAATAAATCCCCGTCTTTCGCGTTTATTTCAGCCGCTTCTTTCGATGTCATATGCGCATGCCTTTTGGCGATTATCACGCCTTTGCCAATTTCAATTTTGCCTTTCGGACCGATAACTGTCATTCCGGGAGTATTTTCTATATTTCCCGATTTTCGCAGGGGCGGATCTATTTTGAATTTTCTCGCCTCCGTTTCGGACATTTCAATTTGAGTGTAGTTTCTCAAGGGCCCGACAATTCTAACTTTATCCAATTGAAAAAATTCATCTTTGATTGACACGGTTTCATTCGCCGCAAACATCCCCGGCTGGGAAAGTTTTTTCATAACCGTAAGCTCGGCGCCCGCGCCAAACAGTTTTTCAAAATTTTCCTTTTTTAAATGGATGTGTCTTGCCGAAATTTCAACTTTCACTTTTTTGTTCATAGTTGGTTCTTATTTTATAATTATTAACCTGCTCTAAAAAACAAAATGATTCATTTCTAATAAAATAAATTTGTCATTCCGACCATAGTGGAGGAATCGCTCTAATGCAGGCATAACTTTAATAATTATTTTTGTGAGCTAAAGAGGGATCCCCATTCGGCTTCGCTCAGGGCAGGCTCTCGACTTCGTTTTGTCGCTGAGGCTCCAAAACTTCGCTCGGGATGACAAGTTTTTAGAGAGAGCTAGCAGTCGTTTTATTTTAACTGTTTATATTATAGCACAAAATTTGGTTTTTTACCTACATCCTAAATTCATAATTCATAATTCATAATTCATAATTCATAATTCTATTATATACCTCCTCATACCCATCCACCATTTTCTCAATCGTGAAATTTTCTTCAATATGCTTCCGGCAGTCAGCCCTGTTTATTTTGCCTATATTTTTTATCGCTTCAATCATTTCCTTTTCGCCACTAACTATAAAACCAGTTTTGCCGTGTTTAACAACCTCCGAAACTGAACCGCGATTAAATGCGATCACGGGAGTTCCGCAGGCCATCGCTTCAATCATCGCCAGTCCGAACGGCTCTTCCCATTGAATCGGAAATAAAAGAGCTTTTGCGTTTCCTAAAAAATCAGATAATTTATTTTTATCCAAAAATCCGACATTTTCAATTTCTCCTTTTTTCAAATAAGGCTTCACTTTTTCATCATAAAATCCTCCGTTCCAAATATTGCCGGCTATTTTGAGTTTCTCGCCGAATTCTGAAGCGGCTCTCACTGCCACATCAACTCCTTTTTCCCGCGAAAACCTGCCTAGAAAAGCCAGATAATTTCCACTCTTTTTTTGAAATTTGAAATTGTTTAAATCAAGTCCGTTATACACCGTCGCTGCATAATTCAAATCGGGCATTCCTTTTCTCTGATTATTGCTTATGGAAATATAATTCGCTTTATTCTTCCACGGGCAATATTTGATGATTTTATTCCAGCTCGCGTCCATCGGATCATGTAAAGTAAAAACCGTCGGAGTTTTTGCGAGATTCACAAAGGGCAGAATTTTCGGCGCAAGATGGAAGGCGTGTATAATATCATATTTTCCCGCTTGCGAATCTTCATACATTTTTGACGCCAAAAGCTGTTCATATAAAGTCATCTGCAACTGATCATGAAACCCTCCGCTCATCGCCTTGTCTTTTAGCTTATAATACGAAACCATTCCATTGCTAACTTTTTTTATTTTCAAGCCAGTTTTTACTTTTAATCCAGTACAATTTTGCTTAGTATGATAATACATATTATCATACTGTTTGTTATTTTTATTATATTCATATTCATCGCTTCCAATCTTTGAATCAGAAGAGGTGTAGAGCGTCAAATCGTGCCCTCTTTTCGCAAGTTCAACCGCGACAATTTCCGCCAAACCCATCGGGGCGTAAATTATCTCCTTCGGCAGCGGGCATGAAAACTCATTCGTAGAATAAAACGCGATTTTAAGTTTTTTCATTTGATGTATTATTTTTTTATTTTTCTTTAATTTCCTTTCTTTAATTTCTTGCTGCTTTTAAACATTTCTAAAAGCTCTTTTTCTGCATTTATAAACCATACTAACATCAGCAGATACAAACAGTATGATATTACCTAATATCATACTGTTTTAAATTATTGCTTTTATTCCGCCCCGCCGCAGTCTCTCGGAGAGGACTGCGGCGAGAAAATACGACATATTTTCTTTTTTCAATTTCATTCTTTCACCAGCGGATTTGTCCCTAAATTAATCTCTTCCCTGTCCAAAAATCCGTCGCCGTCGGAATCAGGATTATTTTTATCGGTTCCAAATTTCTTTTCATCGGCATCGCCAAGACCGTCAAAGTCGCTGTCCAGCTGACCAAGCCCCAGCGGATCATATCCATTTTCAACCTCCTGTCCGTCAGCATAGCCATCGCCGTCAGAATCAGGATTTAGAGGATTTGTTGACCATTGCTTTAACTCTGAATAATCGCTTAATCCGTCATTGTCTGTGTCTGCATTATTTTTATCAGTCCCAAGCGCTTCTTCGTCAAGATCAAACAAACCGTCGCCGTCGGAATCAATGCTCGCTTGCTGTGGATTTGGATTTTTATCACCCGTTTTTTCCTCAACTTTTGAAATCGAACACCCCGAAAAAGAAACAGCTATTAAAACAAGCAAAGACAAAATCGCGATTTTTTTGGCGTCCATAGTTGGATTTTAGGAATTAAATCAAAACTTATTTCCGCTTTCTAATATAATCCAGATAATACTCGCAAAATTTTTCAATATCTTCCAGATGCTCTTTGGTTATTTTATAAATCTCATCAGAAGAAATTTCCCAATAAATATGCGTCATCCTGTTGCGATAACTTGCCAGCTGCTTGTTCTTCTCGGCAAAATCCTCAGGAACAATTTCAAGCTTGCCTAAAAATAGGATTATTTCCTGATAGTCTTTTGTTTTCGCCGGCAAGCGCGAAAGAATATGCGTGCCGATAGTTAAAATTCCCTCCAAGGCGCGCCTTAGGTGATGCTCGCATAAGCCATAATTTTTCCTGTCCGCCTTAAACTCTTCAAGAGGCATAGAAGAAAATTCTTTCAATGCTGTGATATTTTCTTGAATTTCAGAAACTAAATTTTTAATTTTGTCTATATCCAATGGCGCGTATTTCATCATATTTTTGGTTTAAAAATATTTTATTAAAATAATTCTCCGTAAATTTAAAATCAAAATACCTGATCATTACTTCTTCTTTATAATCGGCAAAAAACTTAAGCGAAATTTCATAAATTATTTTCCCTTCGTTTATGGCCTTAAACTGCAGGCTTAAAGGCGCTTCTCTCAAATAAACAATGTCGGGATTGGAGACTTTAAAAGCTTTGGAAAAAACCTCATATAAATCCCCGTAGACTTCCACGGGCTTTTCAATTTTTATTTTTTCATTTTCAAAGACTATTCCGACATCAATATCGCTTCCCGGATGCTTTCCGCCGGAAACCCGCGAACCAAAAACAATCACCAGCCCCACCTGATTTTTCTTAAGAAGCTTTTTATTCAGTTTTATATTTTTTAGGTTCATAAAATTTTTAATTTTGCATTGTCATTTTTCGTTTTGATTTTTACATTATTCATCTCGCTGGTTCGCAGTTGAACTGCGAACCATAATGCGCTAATAATAAATTATTGAGATAAAATTGTTGTAAGTGCAGCAAGGTTCGGAGTATAACTCCGAACCAGCAGATATAAAATTCTATTTTACTTCCAACCCCATCAAAGCGTTAATCCTTTCCTCCATCGGCGGATGGGTCATAAACATTTTGCTGACTTTTTTGCCCTTGAAAGGATTGGAGATATAAAGATGGGCAGTAGCGCGGTTGGCGACTTCAAGAGGTTCTTGATCAGCCGAGATTTTGCGAAGCGCGTTTGCCAGGCCTTCGGGATAGCGAGTTAGCAATGCGCCGTCCGCGTCCGCTAGGAATTCGCGCTTTCTGGAAATGGCAAGCTGAATAAGCATCGCGAAAAAAGGAGCAAGAATAGAAAGCAAGATCGCTATAATCACTATATATCCGCCGCCGCCTCTGTCATTATCTCTTCTGCCGCCGCCAAACCACATAGAATGCCTGAAAAAATCAGCCAGGAGCGCAACAATTCCCACGAGAACAACGACTACTGTTGCCAGTAAAATATCTCTATTTCCAATATGCGAAAGTTCATGAGCTATAACTCCCTCAAGTTCGCTTCTGTCAAGTTTCTGAAGTAAGCCGCTGGTAACCGCGACAACCGCGTGTTGCGGATCTCGCCCCGTCGCGAAAGCGTTCGGCGCGGTGTCGTCTATTATATATATTTTAGGAAGCGGAAGTCCGGCCGTGATGCAAAGATTTTCCATAAGGCGATATAATTCTCTGTTATCGTTAAACTCAACAAGCTTCGCTTTGCTCATCGCCAAAACCAGCTTATCCGAATACCAGTAGCTTCCAGCGCTCATTAAGATGCTAAAAATAACCGCGAACCAAAGAATGGCGCTTGAACCCATCGCTTCCGAAAAAATCCATCCGACCGCGATGACAAAGATTAAAAACACCGACATTAAAATGTAAGTGTTCCGCGTATTTTTATCCGATTGCGTGTATAGTGTTGGCATATAATTAAATTAAAAGTTTAAAGTTTAGTAACTACTCACCTTCTTTTAAAAAATGTCATCCCGAGCGAAGTTTTGGAGCCTCAGCGACAAAACGAAGCCGAGGGATCCCTCTTTAATTCACAAAGATGATTATCAAAACTAAACCCGTATTAGAGCGATTCCTCCGCTCCGCTTGCTCGTTCCTCGCTGCGCTCCGGTCGGAATGACAAATTTTATTTTGTTAGAAGTGAATTCACAAAGTGGTTGAGTAGTTACAAAGTTTATAAAATTATAAATTAAGTTTTGCACATTTTCGGAGCTCAACTCCGGAGCTTCGGAGTTGAGCTCCGAAAATGATTATATTAAAATTCCTTTCTTTTAATTTTTGATTTGCTTTTGATAAATCTTCCTTTAAACTTTCTAATTTTGTCATAGTTATAATTCTTTAATTTTTAATAAAGCTGTTTTCTTAAATTTATCGGAAACCAAAGAAAAATCAACCAAATCTATTTTAAAAGGAATGTCTGATTCCTCAAAAACTTCATCAATTAAAGACAATGTTTTCCATTCAACCGGCTTTTCCCCTATAATTCCAACATCGTAATCGCTGAATTTTCTTGCTTTTCCTGTCGCGCGCGAGCCGAAAATAAAAATTTTGTATTCATTCGGATTAATAAATTTAAATATGGTATTTCTGATATTTTTTTCTTCTTTTTTAAGAGTTGGTTTCATAGTCATTGCCTGTTCGCATTATTGATTATCTGAATTTTATTGCTTCCTTATTTTCCGCTTCATCGGCATACTGATGGATAAGAGATGACAATAAAGTCTGATAAGGCAATCCTTTCGCAGCGGCTTTTGATTTTATTTTTTGCAGATCTTTTTCAGGCAATCTAATGCTGATATTCCTGGATTTATTTAAAGTTAACTTGGCGTAATTTCGGTATTTCGCCTTTTCCAATCTTATTTTTTTAACACTCGCAAAATCGCCGCTGTTAAAATCAGCAACGATTTTTTTTTCCTCTTTGTCTAATTCAAAATATTTCATAATTAATTTTATGGCAAATAATATCGTTTGTCAATAATTACATGAACTGGCAAGATTTTTAAATTTAAAAAAAACTGACGAATTTTCCCGCTTTTCCCGCCACGCGAGAGCCAAAAATAAAAATCTTGTATTCGTTCGGGTCAATAAATTTAAATAACAATATCTCTGATATTTTTTTCTTCGCTGTTAAGAATAGTTTTCATAAAATGTTATCCCAAATCTAAACTCCAATGTTTCGTTATATTTAGTGTTTGTATTAGTTTAATTCGTGTTTATTTTTTACAGATCGCAACTGAATATTTTCCAGCTTCCGTCTCCGATAGGATCGTTAAATCCGAGTAAAATCATAATTAAATTTATAATCGCCCAAGCTATAAAAACTATCACAAACCCGTATAAAATTTTATTAACATTCTGTTTAGCTGCCGTTATCAAGCTTGAATCGCCTCCAGTTTTCACGTAAATCAGCCCGGCAACGACCAGCGCCAATATGGAAATTAGAATAACCAATTCCATTAAAAAGTTTATTATAAGAGAAGCGAGAATGACAAGATGGCAGAAGTTGCAGGGCGCTTTGTCATTCCATGGAGTATTGAGATCGTTCCATTCCCTCCCGCAAGGAACAAGCCCTCCAGTTGTTACTGGAACTTTTTTTCCATATATTACCTCCAGATTTTTTAATGTATAATCTCCCGCCTGCGTAGAAAATATTTCAAGAGGAACTTCGCAATTGTTCATCGTGTCCGGAGTACAAGTTGCAAGATAAGCGGTTATTACCGCGCAGGGCGTTGCGTCCGAACAAGTCGTTGTTCCGTCTGTGCATATTTCAAAAGTTCCTGTTGGAGAAAGCGGCACGCTTATTCCGACGGCTGATAGGGTTTTTGGAATTGTCCTAAGCCCTGTCATATCGGAATAGTTATAGGGATTGCCGTTCACATTTGCAGAACATTCCAGATTAAAAGACGCTCCATCAAAACTATATTTATATACATTTCCGCTATCATAGCTCGCAGTCCAGCCAAAACCATCAAAATCAATAGCCGCGCCTAGCACATTCGTACTGCCCGGAGATACTTCATATCTTGTTGCCGGATCTGTAAAAACATAAAACTTATTGCTTCCGGAATTAGAAGTCCATACATATCCCCTTTGATCAACTGCCACACCTCTCGTTCCGCTTGTCCGCCCGGTATTATAAGTTGCCGAAGGAGTCATTGTTGCCGGACAATTTGCAGCCGTCACAGCGTCAAATTTAAGAACCGTTCCGCATTCATAACAAGCCACATAAATATTTCCGGTGCTATCCATTCCTATCCCATAAGAGTAATTGAGACTATAAACACTTTCAAGATTGGCGGAAGTTTCAGTATTAGCACTGTCTGTCTTTAGGCACTGGAGAAAATATCCCGCGCTTCTGTTGGAAATCCAGATGTGGCCGAAGGGATCGCCGATAAGGCCGTAAGGATTGCCGCCAACCGCGATATCGGTTATCAATTTGGCTCCTGTCGCAGGATCTAGTTTAGACACATTTGAACTGCTGTAATTTCCCACCCAAACATTTCCGCTGATATCTCCCGTTACTCCTCTCGGTCCAGCTCCAGTCGCATAGTTGCCAGCTACTTTATATTTTTTGCAATCTTGATTTCCAGCCGCTCCGCATACATTTCCGCTACAGTCAACAGGGCAAGAATAAAGAGTTTCGTCCGTTCCGCACAATCCGTCTTCGCAAGTTCCGCCAGCTGGTTGATTTCCATTTAAAGGAGAAAGCTTTGTAACATTTCCACTATCCCTGTTTCCCACCCAGACATCTCCGCCGGGAATAACAAAGGTTCTTGATGGATTACTACCTGTCGGATAACTTTCAATAATACTGCAATCATCAGTATCAATTTGTTTTATGTGGTTTCCGTCCGCGCCTGCCGAAACGGGAACCCAAATATACGGCGTTCCAATTTCTGTGCCTTTGCTTGCTATATCAACTTTCATGCTAAAAACAGTTCCCTTGGCCGGAAGCATAATAATTGGACAATTGGAATCGGCTGGCGGGAAAGTATCGCAAGTGGTTGCGGGAGGAAAAGAAATATCAAAAGTTGAACTGCCGTTTGAAAATTTTGTAAGCGGAGGCTGGCAAACGGTTTGAAATGAAAAGGCGTCTGTTAGCTTGGGGATTATCGCAAAAGATAATCCTAGGGTGATTATTAAACATCCTATCAATTTTATTTTTTTCATATTTGTAAAAAATAAAGTTTTAATTTTTTCTATTTTTCTTTAATTTCATCTATCTTCCATTCATTGCCGATTTTAACTAAATTTATTTCAATGTTTTTGTTAGTTGTATTCATAATAAGATCTTTTATATCACCCGCATAACGATCGCCTTTTTCATCAACCAAAACCATTGTGTCTCTTTGAGCGATCGCGCCGGCAAAATTATCAATGCTTAAATCTATGTTTATGGCCGCTTTTTCCTCTTCATAATAAACAAAATTGGAATCTGTCAATTTTGCTCTTGCGGTAAAATATTTTTGCGGCTGATTTTCTATTTCTTTTTTCATTTCTGTTACTCTATTCTCTTCTCTATTTTTCATCTCGTCAGTCATATAATAATATTGCGATTCAATATTAGAGAAATTCCACAACGTATAAGAATAGTAAATCATAGTAAAATTTTCCGCTATTGCTTTTACTTTTTCTTCATCCGTCAATTCTGTTTTCTTGTCAGAATTTTCTAATTGCCGCTCTTCTTGCTGATTGCCTTGATTTAGAATATTTTTGTTTCTTTCTTTTGGAAAAAAAACCACGCTAGCCGCAAGAGAAAGCAAAACAGCAAAAACTATAGAGATAATAATTATGATTTTCTTAAAACCGATTGTCATATGTTTAAAATATTTTTATCGCAGACTATTTTTCATTTTATCTAAATTAGGTTTTCAACGCGGGCACGAAGCGCTTCCTGAAGGCGACATTCGCGAATGTCGCCTTCTTCGTTTGGCGCGAATATTGAAATTCCTTGGCGATAAATTAGACCGCCCTTCGACAAGCTCAGGGTGACAACATTATTTAAATGTCATGGTGAGCTTGTCGAACCATAACATATTGAAATTCCTTGGCGATAAATTTCTAGGCCTAGAAACTCACTTTTGGCGTTTCTTTTTCTTTCGGCTCTTCAATCTCAAAAAATTCTCTTTTTTGAATGTTTAATATCCATTTAAATTATCGCTTAACATATTATTTCTTTCGCTATCTTTAAGAATTCTTGGGCTTTCTCCAATAGTTTTTTACAATTAATCTCGCTGAAATCGCCATAATAATCCGCCGCTTCCCGCAAATTTTTGGCTTCAAGAAGAGATTCAACCAGCGAAATATCAATCTTGCCTGTTTCACAAAACAAAGTTCTAATTGCTTCAATGAGGCAAAAGTGGCTTTTTTCCCGATATTTTTTCGAATACAACAAGGATCGCGCCGAATGAAACATGGAATAATATGACTGGATAATGCTCCATCTGAAATTTTCTTCCGCCATGCTTTTCAAGGATATTTTAAGATCTTCCCTGGCCAGCCATAGTTCTTTGCCCGCTAATTTTTTGCCTGGAGAAAAATCTTTGATTTTGCCGCGTTCCAGACATTTTTTAAATTCTTGGGACATAATTATATAAAGTTATTCCATTGTTGACTTCCTGATAAAACTCCGGATCGGTTATTTCTGTTTCCGACCACTCGCTTGGAGTTTTTATGACAGCTTTTATTTTCAAACCGGAATTTATCTTTTTAAGAGCCGCGCGGACGGCATTTTTGTCATTGCTTAAAATAAATAAATCAATATCGCTGCCGGCAGTCTGCTCGCCGCGGCTTCCCGAGCCGAATAAAATTATTTTCGCGGAAAATTTCTCCAGTTTCGGCAAAAGCGGATTTATTTTTCCCAAAACAAAATTTATCTTGAATTTTTTTACTTCAGGACTCTTAAAGTTGATTTGATAAAATTTCATATGGCCTCGCGCTTTTTTGAAAACTATTTTTTTGGCGGATAATGATTTAAGAATTCCGCTAGCCGAAGCTTTGCTGCATTTCGCTTTTTTCGCGATTTCCTGGCCATAAAATTCCAGTTCCGGATAATCAGACAGCAATTTAATTATTTTTTGTTCTAATTTAGCCATATAGTAAATAAACTTATGTTCAATAATTATAAACTTATGTTCATTTTAGCATATATGCCATGTCCGTCAATGCTTGCGGCTTGTTTGCTTGTTTCCATTCGCCTCCCGCAATAAATTAAGTTTATCAGCACATACCTGCCTGCGGCAGGCAGGCGCAAAGCGCTTTTTGAAGGCGGCATTCGCGAATGTCGCCTTCGTTTAGCGAGAATACTATTTCTTGGCGATAAATTACTTTATTTCTTAACGCGCTCTAAAACTGCACTTTTGGCGTTTCTTTTTCTTTCACATCTTCAATTTCAAAAAATTCTCTTTTTTGAATGTTTAGAATTCCCGCAACGATGCTGTCGGGGAAAACCAAAATTTTTGTGTTGAGATCTCGGACATTGCCGTTGTAGAATCTTCTGGATGCCTGTATTTTATTTTCCGTGTCAGAGAGTTCTTTCTGAAGCTCCATAAAGTTTTCGCTGGCTCGTAGTTGCGGATAATTTTCGGCAACCGCGAACAGGCTTTTCAGCGCGCCGGAAAGCATATTTTCCGCTCCCGCTTTTTGTTCAGGACTTTGAGCGTTCATTGCGTTCGCCCTCGCTTGAGTAACTTTTTCAAAAAGCTCTCTTTCGTGCGTGGCATAGCCTTTGACGGTGTTGATTAAATTCGGTATCAGATCATATCTTCTTTTGAGCTGCACATCAATGTCGCTCCAAGCTTCATTGGTTCGGACTTGCAATTTGATAAGCCCGTTATAAATTACAACAAACCACAAAGCCACAGCCGCTAAAATGACAACAAGCAGCAATAATAATGTTTCCATATTTTTTTCTTAATTTATTAAATTAATTTTAATTTATCAACATCCGCGCCAAGCGCTTGCAAGCAACGCGTCGACACATCGCCTTCACTTTGCGCAAATGTTAAACCGTTTATATGTTTATATGCTTATATGACTACATCATATCACAAATAAAAATTTTTACAAGCAAAAAACAAAAACTAGCTCCACTCGCAAATGGTGGAGCTAGTAAGTTATAAGTTATAAGTTATTTGTTATGAGTTATGAGTTAATCTCCTACATTCCCATCATCCCGCCGCCCTGAGACATTGCGTGCCCGCCAGATGGCTGATTCTTTTCAGGCAAATCCGTAACCGCGACTTCCGTTGTCAGAAGCATCGCCGAAACTGAAATCGCGTTTTCAACGGCAGATCTGGTAACTTTCACCGGATCAATAATTCCTTCTTTGATCATATCATCAACCATAGTTCCTGAAACAGCGTTATAGCCATTATTCTTAAATTCAGATTTTCTAACGATATTCGCCACAACCGGACCTTCTTCTTGCCCGGCATTTTGGACAATCTGCCTCAGCGGCTCTTCTAGAGCGCGAAGGAGAATTTTAAATCCGGCGTCAACTTCCGTGATTAAATCCTTGCTAAAGTTTTTAATTGTTCCGCTTTCATATTTTTTCCTGACAGCTACCCCTGCTTTTACAAGAGCGGTTCCGCCCCCTGCGACAATTCCTTCTTCCACAGCGGCTTTGGTGGCGGCAAGCGCGTCTTCAACTTTGTGCTTTTTATAAGTAAGCTCCGATTCCGTGGCGGCGCCAACTTTCAAAATCGCGACTCCGCCGGCAAGTTTTGCCAATCTTTCTTGAAGTTTTTCTTTGTCAAAATCAGAATCACTTGCTTGAATTTCTTTCCTAATTTGAGAGACTCTGGAATTTATGTCTTTCTTTTCGCCCTTGCCGTCAACGATTATCGTGCTGTCTTTTTTGGCGATAACTTTCTTCGCTCTTCCCAGCATATCAATAGTCGCGTTCTCAAGCTTAATTCCAAGATCTTCGGTAATTACTTTTCCGCCCGTCACAACAGCGATATCCGAAAGCATTTCTTTTCTTCTATCGCCAAATCCGGGAGCTTTCACGGCAAGCGCGTTGAATGTTCCGCGAATTTTGTTAATAACCAAAGTCGCCAAAGCCTCGCCATCAACTTCTTCCGCGATAATTACGACATCTTTTTTCCCTTGCTGAGTTATTTTTTCAAGAATCGGAAGAATTTCGCTGAGCGAGGAAATTTTCTTGTCGGTAATTAAAATGTAAGGATCTTCAAACTCAGCTTGCATCTTCTCGGAATTAGTAATCATATAAGGAGAAATATATCCTTTGTCAAATTGCATGCCCTCCACCACCTCGCTGCTCATTCCAAAAGTCTGGGATTCTTCAACGGTAATCACTCCGTCTTTGCCGACTTTCTCCATAACCTCGGCGATTATTTTTCCAATCTCCGGATCTTCGGCTGAAATCGTCGCCACCTGCGCGATTTCTTCTTTGGTTTCAATTTTTTTCGCGTTGGCTTTCAACTCTTTGATAACTTCTTCCCCGGCTTTTTCAATGCCATGCCTGATGCCAACGGGATTAACTCCCATCGCCACATATTTCAAGCCTTCTCTGACAATAGCTTGAGTAAGAACAGTTGCTGTTGTAGTTCCGTCTCCAGCGACATCGTTGGTTTTAGAAGCGACTTCTTTGATAAGTTCCGCTCCGATATTTTCAAACTTATTTTCCAGCTCAATTTCCTTGGCGATTGTCACTCCGTCATTGGTAATCATCGGAGCGCCGTACCCTTTGTCTAAAATCGCGTTCCGCCCTTTCGGGCCGAGAGTAATCTTCACGGCATCGGCGACTTTGTCTATCCCCCTTTTTATCGCTTGCCTTGAGTCCTCGTTGAATTTTATATCTTTTGCCATAATGTTTTTTGATTAAGTTGATTAATGTTTCATTTTTCTACTTTTCTACCCGGCTTTAGCCGAGGGTTCACTAGGCTTCAGCCTAGCGAACTGTGTTTTTCTCTCGCGAGGTTAAAACCTCGCTAACCATGCGCTAAAGCGCCGTAGAAAAATCCTAATTTCTAATTTCCAGTTTCTAATTTCTATATTATTCCACTATCGCCATAATATCCTCATCCGAAACAACGAGGTATTCTTTGCCGTCCAGCTTTATTTCCGTCGGGCTGTATTTGGAAAATAAAACGGTGTCTCCGACTTTCACATCAATTTTTGCCCTGCTCCCGTCTTTGTTGATTTTTCCGGGACCGACCGCCAAAACTTTCGCCTGCTCCGGTTTTTCCTTGTCAACGGTATCAGGAATGATAATCCCGCTTTTCGTCTTTTCCTCTTTGGAGATCGCCTCTAAAATAACTTTGTTCCCCAAAGGTTTTAGTTTCATCATAAAACTTTCCTTTCTTTTTGCTTGTTTTTATGAATAGAACAAGCAAATTGTTAGATTTATTAAATTAGGTTTGATAACACTGACGCAAAGCTCTAAACGAAGGCGAACAAGCGTTTGTTCGCCTTCGTTTAGAGCGAATATTAAAATTCCTGTGCGATAATTCCTTTTTGGCACTCTAACCAACCGAGTGCTAATATCATTATATTCGTTTTTAAAAATGTGTCAAGGAGAGAAATCATTTTAACATTTTAACATAAAAACATTTTAACATTCCTAATTTCCAGTTTCTAATTTTCAGTTTCTAGTCCCCTATTCTAAATTCATAATTCATAATTCTAATCTGTTCCCGACTCTTTTTGATTTGCAAACTCCAAAAGCCCAAGCTCTTTCATTCTTTTATTAAATTCTGGGATGATAACTTTTTCTTGAAGCTTGGGGTGAAATTCCAGCTGGTCATCGCTTATGGTAATTCGCCCGTTCTTATTTTTAAACGATGGGTTTTTCTTTATCTTCGCGATCTGAATTCTGGAAAGTGTTTTTTCAAAATAATCCCCGATTTTTCCGGATAGAATAAATTCAAAGATCTTGGCTATGAACACCAGCGCCATATTTTTTCCCACGCTTGTTGAAAATCTCAGCTCCGACAAGCTATAATTTTGAACATAATTTTTTATCCAAATATTGTTTTTTTGAAAATCCTGAAACATTTTCACGCTGTCCTTATCGTCATACACATTTATCAAATGAGAATAAAGATGAGCGTCATAAAGGCTGAAAAAAGGAATTTGAAGCGACTTATCTGTTATATAATGATTGAGGCAAATTTTGTCCTTGGTATTTTTTTCGTTTCTTCTGACGCCCAGCAAAAAAATTAACGCCGTCAAAAAAACTCTCACCGTCCAAATTCTTCCGTTTTTGGCGATAACCATAATATCAACATCCGAATTTTTCCTGCTGCTTCCCAGCGCCAGCGATCCGCTTATCAAAACTCCTCTCAAAAACGGAACTGCCTGCATAATCCTATATATTTTCTTCGCCTTCTTCCATTTCCCATCCGCGATTTTTCTTCCATCCAGCCTCTTCTGCACAATATCTGCGCCATCAGATGGTTCCATAGTTCCCGCCTCGGGACCGTGGAACCTATTTGCGCTTTCTAGCTTTATATTTTTATCTCCCCCTTGATAAGAGCCTGCCCTGAGCGATAGCCGAACGGGGGGGTCGGGAGGGTTCTTTTTTAAAAAATAAAACCCCCATTTCCGCCCCGCATATTTTTTTAAATACTCGCTGCTGTCCAGTAAATCACAAATGGTAAATAGTGATTGGTAATTTGCAATTGGTAATTTGCAATTGGCATCGTCTTCCTGTTTTTCGTTATTATCCAGTTTCCAGTTTCTCCGCCTATGGCGGATCCGCCGTAGGCGGACACTTTCCAATTTCCCATCATCATTTATCAAATACAAAAAAACCTCAAAGCTCGTCAGAGGATAATTCAAAATATCATAATACGCGATCGTCGCGAGAATTTGCCTTTCTAATTTTTCATTGTTTTCGCTGTTGACACCTTCCATTTTTTGTGATATTATTTTTTGTTAAGTTAAATCTCGCCCATGTCATTCCCGCGAAGGCGGGAATCCATGAGCAATATCTTCAATCTATATAATATCGTTATAATAATTGAAATATCATCCAATATTACGGATCATACGCAATTTAGCTGTTTTTAATAAATCGGGGCGCGCGAACTCCCCCTTTGAAAAAGGGGGCCTGCCTGCCGGTAGGCAGGGCTGGGGGGATTTTCGGGTTTGGCTGTCTTTATATCAATTAAAACAATATCTTTCGCTTAGTTTGAGATAAATACAGTTCTGTCTAAAAGCATCAGCTTTATGCTGCTTGCAAAACGCGAGGCGGAAATCCCTCCCGACCTCCCTTTTGATAAAGGGAGGGGCTGGCATCTAAAATTTTTCTTTGATATAAAAAAACAGCTAAATTGCGTATGACCCAATATTACTGCTAATTTGCTTGCAATAAGTTTATTTTATAATAACAACTGATGAAACTTCGTGGATTCCTGCCGGAGTTTATCCCGTATCTTATTACGGGGCAGGAATGACAGCAAGCAAACACGCAAGTTTTAAAAAGGAGGAAAAAGCTCTTTGACAAAGCAAAACATCGATTCTCTCATATATTATTTCCCAACCTCCGCTTTAGAGATGGACAACTTGATTATCAAAACTGGTAATTGAATTCTCCGTCTCTAAAAATAATTTCTTAAAAAAGGATTTATTTAAGGAGTGGCGGAGAAATAGAAAATAAAATAAAGGAGAATGAATTATGGAAGAAATAGATGTAAATGAAGTAAAAGAAGGACTTAGAATGACAATGGTTGCAGGAATGATTATAAGAGATGCGGAGTTTTTGAAAAATCTTCTTGCAAGAGGAAGTGAGGTAGAAACTATAAGAGAAATGGTTTCGCCAAACAAAAATGTAGATACTGCGATAGAAGAAATGGATCGGCGCCTTGCAAAAGATATTTTCCTTCTACTGGCATCAGGGGAATATAAGACCGCTAATAACACTTTAACTGAAATAGTCAAAGTGTTCCCGATAAATATTCGCAGGCTATTTGAAAAGATTATTGAAGAATGGCTCGTGACACAAGAGAGAAAAAGATATAAGGCGGTAAACAGCACATAACCTCTCCAAAACTTAAGAAATATAATAACTTTTCTTAACTTTTTGGAGAGGTTTTTTATTGCCCGAAATATCCATTAACCTTACAAAACAAATCTACTGCCCCGCGCAAATCCACCGCTCCATCCGACACAAAAATTCATCTACTACTATGATACTCCCAAGTATCATAGTAGTAGAAATAGTTCTGCTGTTTTTGCCGCTTCTTCTCCCTATTTTATCCCTTTTTATATTTTTTATCGCTCTTTATTTTTTATCGCCTTTATCGCTGGAAAGCAGATTAAAAAGCAAAAAATGCAAAGGGTACTTTTGTTTTATCCAGCCAAAGCTGTATGGGGGTTCCATTCTTGCTTTTGAACGCCCGCTAAACCTTCGATTCAGTTCTGCTTTAAAACCGTTAACTGCCTTTTCATACCCGCCGAAGCCGGAAGTTAGCCATTGCTGAACTCTGCTTATCGTGTCCATTCCAACTTTTAAATCGGCGGTAATTTTATCATAAGACTCTCCTTCTATCAGCCTTTTGGCAATTTCTATTCTCCGAGCCAGCATTATAGCTTCGCTCTCGCTTAAAAGATCTTTGAAAAATTGTTTTGTTTCTTCTCTTGTTTCTAATTGAGCGATGGATGTCCAAAGCAAATCTAAATATTTCATCTTGGAATTGGAATCCAGCGCCCGAGGATTAACTCTGCTCATATTTTTATTTTTAGTTTATTAAAATATTTTGATTACTTATATGATATGATACTCCCAAGTATCAAAGCGCGCTATTTTGCTTCTTTGCCTTATTGCTATGATACTTGGGAGTATCATAGCATAACATTTTCACAATTACAAATTACAGTCCATCATCTCCTTCAAATACTTCCCCGTCCAGCTGTTTTTGTTTTTAGCGATTTGTTTCGGCGTTCCTTCCGCTACGATATACCCTCCCTTGCCGCCTCCTTCGGGACCGAGGTCAATAATCCAGTCCGCGCATTTGGCGACTTCAAGGCTGTGCTCTATAACCAAAACGGTATTTCCTCTGTCCACAAGTTTATTCAAAACTCCCAAAAGTTTTCTGGTGTCTTCAAAATGAAGCCCGACAGTCGGCTCGTCAAGAATATACAAAGTTTTTCCTTCTTTGACCGGACGGGCAAGCTCCGTAGAAAGCTTGATTCTCTGCGCCTCTCCCCCGGAAAGAGTCGTCGCGCTTTGTCCCAGCCTCATATAGCCCAGCCCCACATCGTTCAATACGGAAAGCTTGCTGAACAAAACGGGCGTATCGCTGAAAAAACTTAAAGCCTGCTTTACGGACATATCCAAAACTTCCGAGATTTTTATGCCTTTATATTCAATCTCCAAAGTTTCGTTGTTATATCTTTTTCCCCAGCACTGCTCGCATTCAACATAAACATCCGGCAAAAAATACATTTCAATTTTCACGGCCCCGTCGCCTTTGCAATTCTCGCACCTTCCGCCCTTGACATTAAAACTGAAATGCCCGGCCCTGTATTTTCTGTTTTTCGCTTCATTCGTCGCGGCGAATAAATCTCTGATATGGGTGAAAATGCCCGTGTAAGTCGCGGGATTGCTTCTCGGAGTTCTGCCGATTGCCGATTGGTCAATGCTGATCACTTTGCTTATGTTTTTCTCACCCAGCATAGTTTCATATTTTCCCGGCTCAGTTTGCGCCCTGTGAAGTTTTTTCAGCAAAGCTTTTGAAAGAATATCATTGATCAAAGTGGATTTTCCCGAACCGGAAACTCCGGTCACGCAAACAAACTTGCCTAGAGGAATTCTAACATCAATGTTTTTTAGATTATTCTCGCTGGCTCCTTTGATGAATATCTCACGGCCGTTTCCTTTTCTGTATTTTTTGGGAATTTCTATTTTTCTTCTTCCCGAAAGATAACAGCCCGTAATGCAATTGGCTTTCATAATCTGCTCCAGCGTTCCCGCCGCCACGACCTCTCCCCCCGCCTCGCCCGATTTCGGACCCATATCAATTATATAATCCGCATTCTTGATAAAAAAATCATCATGCTCCACGACTAAAACCGAGTTTCCAAGGTCTCTTAATTTTTTCATCGCCTCCAGCAATTTGCTGTTATCTTTTCTGTGAAGCCCGATTGACGGCTCATCTAGGACATAGAGAATTCCGCGCAATCTTGCGCTTAATTGCGTCGCCAGTTTTATTCTTCTCGCTTCTCCCGCCGAAATCGTCTCCGAAGATCTTGCCAGAGAAAGATAATCAAGCCCGATATCGGAAAGGAGTTTCAGTCTTTTTATAATTTCTTCTATCAGCAGTTTTGATTTTTTTAAATATGAATCCGGCAATTTCTGGAAGAAATTAATCTCTTCGGCAATGGTCATTTTGGTTATCTCGCTGATGGATTTTTCTCCGACTTTCACGCAAAGAACATCTTCATTAAGCCTGTCTCCCAAACAGCTTGGACAAAGTTTTTTGGTCATATACTTCTCCAGCTCGCTTCGGATATATTCCGAATTCGTCTCATAATATTTTTGCTCCAAAATTTTCACCACGCCGGCAAATCCGCCATCGCTTGATTTTATAGGCTCTGCAAAATCTTCCGACTTTGCGGACTTTACGACTTTATAGACTTTTGACTTTATGGACTTTACAGACTCCGCGTCTCCGTAATAAACCAGATTCAAATCTTTTTTACTCATCTTCTCAACCGGGGTGTTGATTTTAATGCCGTATTTTTTATTGATATATTTCAAAGTTTCCGCGTATTCATCCCACTTATTCAAAAGATTAGCCCAAGGCCTCACGGCTCCTTCAAGCAAAGTGAGGGATTTGTTGGGAATGATGAGGTTCGGATCAATTTCCAGTTTTACTCCCAGCCCGGTGCAATCGCCGCAAGCGCCGAAAGGGCTGTTAAAAGAAAAAAGTTTCGGCTCAATGTTCGGAAAAGTGGTTTTGCAATTTTGGCAATAAAGATAGTTGGAAAAAAACAGCTCTTTATTCTCGTCTTTTGCCAAAGAAAAATAATTCACGATGACAAACCCCGCGGAAATATTCAGAGATGTTTCCACGGAATCCAAAATGCTTTCATAGTTCGCTTTGTTCTCGGAAAGTATAAATCTGTCTACGACGATGTCTATGTCGCGAGATTTACTTTGATCAAAATGTTCGCGGAGAACTTCGGAAATTAATTTTATCTCGCCATCAATTCTGATTCTTTGATATCCGGCTTTTTCATATTTTTTTATCAGCGCGCCATAATCGTCGTTCAGTCCTTTGGAAACAGGGGCCATAATTATAACGCGGGAATCTTTCGGCAAACCGGCGATTATATCCGTGATTTTTCCGGAGCTTTGCTTGTTCAATTCTCCGCCGCATTTCTTGCAATGGACATCCCCGGCCGAAGAAAAAAGTATTCTCAAATAATTATAAATTTCAGTCATTGTCCCCACCGTTGAGCGGGGAGTTTTCGCGGCGCTTCTGTCGTCAATGGAAATCGCGGGAGACAATCCTTCAATCTGATCCACATCGGGCTTGCTCATAAAATTCATAAATTGCTTCGGATAATCCGAGATATTTTCCAAATATCTTCTCTGCCCCTCGGCATAAATGGTGTCAAACGCCAGCGACGACTTTCCCGACCCGGAAGGCCCGGTAATCACCACCAACTCTCCTCTCGGAATATCTATGTCAATATTCTTCAAATTATGAACTCTCGCCCCCCTGATAATTATTTTTTCTTTGGCCATATTATTGAATTGTTGAATTGTTGAATTGTTTTTTTGTTTTATTTTTTATGATAATTCTTGCGCGGCATAAACTGTCTGCCATTGTATCACAATTTCAGGATAAATCAAGGGGAGAAATTAAGAAACTGGAAAATTGGGAAATTCCTAGAAATTAATTGCCGTAAAAGATTTATAAACTCAAAACAAATTACGAATTGGGACAAAAAAATAAGGCGCTAATCTGAAATTTATGGCGGTTTTTTGTCTGCCAAAAAATTTAGATTAGACGCCTTAAAAGTTTATGCTTTTTATATTGTGATTTCTTCTGTTATCATTCGGCACATTTTGCGGTAGTTTCTGCTTGTTTTACGAACAAGCCAATCTGGTATCTCCATTGGAGTTTCTCCGTCAAAACCGATTTCTCTCATTGCTATTCGAAAAGGTTGTTTGCTATAATCCGGATCATACCTTGAACTGTCGGGCGTCGCTGTTTCATCGATTTGATATAAGAACATCGGAACTCCTTCCCCAGCCCTCCGGGGATGTATCGTTCCAAATTCAAACTTAGTATCAATGAATCTTATGTTTTTCAAAGCAAGAACTAAACTGATTTCTGATGCCAGCGCCAAGCTGTACGCTTTTATCAGCATTGCTGTTGAAAGATTTCCGACTTTTTCTATGAATTGCTCATATGTCAACTTTTGATCATGCCCGACACTTTCTTTTGTTGTAGGAGTAAATATAGGCGCCGGAAGCTGGTCTCTTTTTTGGATTCCCGCAGGCAGTTTTATTCCATTCACATCTCCATTTTTGACATAGCTTTCGTATCCAGAGCCATCTAAAAACGGGCGCACAATTGCTTCGATCTTTATCGGTTTTGCTAATAATATTAGCATTGATCTGCCGAAAAGTTCCTCTTGGAAGGGCGCGACTTCCTTCCTAATCTCTTCGGGAAATTCTTTAAAATTATCCGTGATGAAATGATTTGGACAAGTTTTTTTTGTTGCCTTAAATATCATCGCAGAAACTTTTGTAAGAACCTTACCTTTGTCTGGAATACCGGTTAGCATTACTACATCCTCGGTAGATATTCTGTCGGTATTAACCATTAACCCTACGCCGGGCACTACTTCCGATAAATCATACATTTCTCTTACCTTGTTTTTACCTGTTCCTAACCTTTTAAAAGGAAGGTTAACTTCTGTTACTGGTTTTGATAGTTTCTCCATCTTCAATCACCTTTTATTTTTATTTCTTTTCTTATTTATTTTCAATTCTTTCCAAATTTTCAAGGTGCAGGGCTTAAGTTTAAGCCTATAAATCCGCTCTCCTTATTATAATTAAAACTTTAACGGAAATCCTTTTGAATGTCAATAGCAAAATAAGTTGGAAAGTTCGTAAAGTTATAAAGTTGAAAGTTTGTAAAATTTATTTAAAAATCCAAAAACGCTGCTTGAAAAACAGCGCTTGAGTTATGTGAATATTTTTTTGCTTAGAATATTATCTCAACGGTTTTTTCTTAAGCTCCATTTTTGCAAAGTTACTAAAAGAGAGCTGGCGATGAATATGGATGAATAAGTTCCGAAAGCAATTCCGATTATGAGAGCGGCTATGAAATATTTGATAGTTTCTCCGCCGAACAAGAACAGAGCGAAAAGAACGAGGAGCGTGGTGAATGAAGCGTTCAAAGATCTGATTAGAGTTTCATTTACGCTTTTATTGACGGTTTCTTCAAAATTTTCGGACCCGGCTTTTATCAGATTTTCGCGCGTCCTGTCAAAAACAACGATCGTATCATTGACGGAATATCCCAAAATCGCCAAGAGCGCCGCCACAAATGGAAGGCCGATTTCAATATTATATAAATAACCCAGAACGGAAAACACGCCCAGAGTTATCACAACATCGTGGAATAAAGCGATTGTCGCGATAATCCCGTATTTAAAACTGGAAACCGGCCGAGACACTTTGCGAAACGCCCAGCCTATGTACAAAACCATTCCGATTAAAGCTATGGCAATCGCCCAGATTGCCGTTGACTTCAGCTCATTTCCAATCACAGGACCAATTGAATCAAATCTTTTTTCTTCAATATTTTTTTCGCCGGTTTCCGCGATTACTTGGTCTGTATTGTCAGTATTATCACTGACCTCAACATCAACATTTTCATTGTCTGTTTCAACGGTAATATTTTCCGGCGTCCCTTCGGCGCTATTTTCTGCTTTATTATTTTCAGCCGCGACATCTTCTTCTGAAGCAATAATTTCACCTTCAGCTCCGCCAACTTCCTCGCCTGAAGCTTTTATTTCTTCAGAATTTTCTTCAGGCTTATTCTCAACAGCTTTATCGTTATTTTTTTCTCCAGATTTAACTTCTAAAGCTTCAATAATTTTTTGATGCGTATCCTCATCTATGTCTTTTAGCCTTAACAAAACATTTTTTTCATCAGAGAATTGGATATTTACATCTCCTAGGTTCAATTCTTTCAGCGAATCTTTTATTTCCTCGCTATTTAAAATTTCATTTTTAAAACTAAGTTCCATTAAAGTCCCGCCCGTAAAATCAATTCCCATTTTCAAATTCCACTGCGCCAAAGCAAAAACGCTCGCCATGGTTAAAATAAGCGAAAACGCAAACCAAATTTTTCTTTTTTGAATAATTTTTATCATAATGCTTTTATGTTTAAATGTTTATATGCTTAAATTCTTAGATAATTTCTTTACTCCGAACAGCCAAAGATTTTTTCTCAATTTTGTCATCATCACGACTTTTAAAATAGTCTTGGTCGCAAATATTGCCGAGAACATGCTCAAGATAACTCCAAGGCCTAAAGTGATCGCAAATCCTTCAATCATGCCTGTGCCAAAATAAGCAAGAATTATACAGGTTATAATTGTAGAAACATTCGAATCAAAAATTGAACTCCATGCCCTGGCAAAACCTTCCTCAACGGCAATTGTCATCGGCTTGCCTTTCCTGATTTCCTCTTTTATTCTTTCAGAAATAAGAATATTGGCGTCAACTGCCATGCCGATAGACAATATAAAACCGGCTATACCCGACAAAGTAAGAGTGATAGGAATGAGCTTGAATAGCGATAAAACTATCATGGAATAGACAAGAAGAGC
>Ga0180732_1000683_pt1 | contig 26130 bp, 22 predicted proteins | sample KR11_01MetaG_FD_148674 | JGI IMG/M metagenome (GOLD analysis project Ga0180732, IMG submission 148674) | Groundwater microbial communities from the Olkiluoto Island deep subsurface site, Finland - KR11_0.1 MetaG | ecosystem: Environmental > Aquatic > Deep subsurface > Groundwater | place... | reverse complement strand
TACAATTTTCAATAATTGTTCAATTCTGTTTTTGAGATGAGGATGCTTGTTAAGTCTGTTCTCTATGCTGTCTTTTGGATGGTCGGTCATAGGTTGGGTTCTCCTTTGTAACACGTTAATTTGTTTATCTAACCCAACCTATACACTAGTTAAATCAAAAAGTCTAGAATTATTTATTGATTACAGCATGTTATTTTTATGCACTTGCTTGTATCGTTTTTTAATATGATATGTAATTGATGCAAACCTTCTAACCAACACTTTTAATTACACCCAGATAATAGAGATCGGGGGTCTGGGATCAGGAAAAGGAAGAAGGGAGTAGAGGCGGGTTCGTAACCCGCCTGTATAAGGTCGGAGGAAGATAAGTTCGTAAGCTATTCGATTATTAAAGTGTCCCAGATTTCTTTTACCTTCTCTCTTATTTCGCTGTAACGAGCTTCTTCAACTTTTGCCGGTTTTTCCTGAAGGCTCAGTCTGTGAGCGGTCAACCTGTATGTAAGATAGGCTTCTTTCAAAAAGTTAGCAGAATTATCATCGATTATTTTTGTTTCTGAAAGCGTTTGAAGAATCCGCACATTGTCTGTCCATTTTGTAAGATCAATATATTCGCTTGATTTTAACAAAACAAGATATTGCACTAAAAATTCAATATCTACTATCCCTCCAACATCCTGTTTCAGATCAAATACACCCTCTTCACTTCTCAAGTGCTCTTTTCGCATACGTTCCCGCATAGTTATTACTTCATCTCTTAACTTATTTTTACTGCGCTGACGCGAAAGAGCTTCATGTCTGATTTGCTGAAATCTTTGTGCAAGAGCATTGTCACCGCACACAGGCCTTGCTCTTACAATTGCCTGATGCTCCCATGTCCATGCCTCGTTTAGCATATACTCTCCAAACCCTTCTATGTGGCTTACAAGAAGTCCTGAACCTCCGCTTGGCCTAAGTCTCATATCTGCTTCATAAAGCATTCCTGCACGGGTATATGAAGTCAGGATATGTACTATCCTTTGCCCAAGTCTTGCAAAAAACTGCGAATTTTCAATCGGTTTTGGTCCGCCTGATGTATGGTTGTCAGTCCCGGAATGAAGAAAAACAAGATCAAGATCGGAGCTGTATCCCAGTTCGAGCCCTCCGAGTTTTCCATATGCTATAACGGCAAAACACTTTTCATCATTATTTTGATTTAAGAAGAAGTTCGGTTTTCCATGTTTTTCGGTAAGATGACGCCAAGAAAGTTCAAGCACCTTGTCTATTATTACTTCGGCAATATACGAAAGATGATCGCTTACTTTCATCAGAGTGAGGCCGCCTGTTACGTCTGCGGCAGCAACACGTAAAGTATTTACCTGTTTGAATATGCAAAGCTGCTCAATTTGATACTCAAGATCGGAAGAAGAAATCATTTCGAACCGTCTTTCTATTTCTTTTTTAAGATCTTCTTTTTGCGGAAGGACATAAAGAGTTCTTGGATCGAGTAGTTCATCAAGGAGTACCGGGTGTTGGGCCAGAAAAGAAACTATCCATGAGCTTGATTTAGCCAGTTTTACCAGATGCTTCATAGCAACCGGGCTTTCCAGCAAAAGAGACAAATAACATGTTCGTTTTTCAATTGCTTTAAGAAGATCTACAATGCGGTTTAACGCAACAAAGGGTTCTTCAGACAAGCCCGTTTCTTTAAGTAATAATGGAAGTAATCTGTCAAGCTTCTGTCTTCCGCTGCCGCTTAAAGTCCGGGTAGCATTATCATTCTGAAAATGAACAAGAAGGTTAATTACTTCATCAGGTCTTTTGTAACCGACCAAGGCAAGGACGTTTATATTATGTTCTTTTCTGTCGGGAAACTGCCAGACATCATTTAATTTATTTTCAATATTATCTTTATTGCCATCAGTATCGTTTTCTCCGGTATCAAGAAGACTGCTGAAATGGCGTTGTACATTTATTCTATGCCTTTCAAGCTCTGCATGAAATAATTTCCAGTCTGGAAAGCCCATTGAAGAACTGAGACAGATTTTTAATACGGGATCTGCCGGCAAGTTATGTGTCTGATTATCGGAATATTCCTGCAAATGATTTTCAACCGTGCGCAGGAATATATAAGCATGCTCAAGCTCATTGCGGGTATCTCCTGAGATATAATTTTTATCCGAAAGAATTCTCAATACTTTTATTACATCCCGCTCCTGTAAAGCAGGAATAACTCCTCCGCGTATAAGCTGAAATATTTGGGCAAAAAATTCTATTTCCCTTATTCCTCCGGGACCCAGCTTAATATTATCCTTCATTTCTTTTTGCATGACCTGGAGATCTATTTTTTTCTTCATATCTCTTAACGACTCAATAGCTCCAAAATCAAGATATCTCCGGTAAACAAAAGGTTTGAGCCTTTCCAAAAGTTTTTCTCCGGCAACCTTGTCTCCCGCAACTATCCTTGCTTTAATCAGCGCATAACGTTCCCACTCACGTCCCTGTTCCTGGTAATAGTCCTCCATGCTGTCAAAGTGCATAACAATCGGCCCATTTTCTCCATAGGGACGAAGGCGCAAATCAACACGGAAGACCATTCCTTCATAATCCGTTGCTCCGATTATCGTTATAAGACGGCGGCAGAGGCGTATAAAAAATTCATCATTGCTTAATATTTTTTTTCCGCCTTTTGTTTCCCCACTTTCAGGATAAGCAAAAACAAGATCAATATCTGAAGAAAAATTAAGTTCATAACCTCCGAGTTTACCCATGCCGATAACAACAAGTCTTTGCGTCTGGCCATTTAAATTTGTTGGTGTCCCAAACTCTGTTTTCATGTTTTCATAAAGAAGGGATAGTGCAGCATCAACACAAGCATCAGCAAAAAGAGAAAGATCCTTAACTGTTTCAGAATATCCGGAAATTCCCGTAAGATCACGCCAGGCAATACGCACCATTTCGCGGGAACGGAATCTTTTTAGAATATTGCCTGTTTCATAATCATTTTTTGGATCCGATAAAAGGCTCAGTAATTTTTCTGTATATTCACCCTCACCGTAAGATCTTTTAAGATCACCACAATTTATCAGATCCACGAGTATATCCGGATTTCTTGTACAGGTTTTTGCTGTAAACTCACTTAAAGCAAAGACCTGCTTAAGTTCAAAATAAAATTCGGAATCTCTTTTAAGATCAATTCCTGTTTGATTAAATGCCAGGAAGAAGGAATCCAGCCTGCTGTTTAAAACCGGCAGAAGTTTTTCAGATATAATGGTAAGGTGCATAAGCCTTTATCTTTAAGTTATTAACTGATTGTATTTATTAGCGGCAAAAGTCAGTTTGACGGCGTTATATATCCCCATTCAACAAGCCGTTTATAGGCATAGGCTGCATTGTCGCTGTTTTTTTCTATCTGAAGATATCTATTATATTCATATGCTGCTTCTTTTTGTTTTTTCATCCCTTCCAGGCAGGAACCCTTTAAAAATATTGTATTTGGATTTCCAGGAAGTACTTTTTCATAATTATTGAGATCATCGTAAGCAGATTCAAAATTATTTTTCTTCATCTTTGCAAATCCTGAAACATAAATTGCCTGGGCTTCGTTAGGATATAAGTTTTTAGCAGATTCGGAGTATTTTAACGCTTCGTCAAACTTCTCCTGTACCAAAAGGCATTTTGACAGCATAACCAGTCCGGCATAATCAGCGGGAGCAAGGGAAAGCGCTTTTTTATAGTTGCTTTCTGCTGCCTGATAATTCTGTTTGCCCATTTCCAAATCTCCATTCTGCATATCTTTGATAGCAGGTTTAATGGCCCTGAGTTTGGCAGTATTATCCATATAGCGTTCTTTATAAAACGGCTGATCCCGGTAAGCTTTGTAAGTACTGCTGACATTATGAACTGCGGTATTATATCTTTCATCGCTCATAGGATGGGTAGAAAACATTACATCTATTGAGCTTGGCGTATGCTTTGATGTATTTTTCAACATATCCATAAGGCCGATAAATCCATCCGGACTGTATCCTGCTTTTACCATATAGTCCATTCCAAGAGAATCCGCTTGACGCTCATTATCCCTGCTGTATGAGGCAAGAAGCATTCCTGAGCCAATCATTCCAAGACTTTCGGCAATCTTGCCATATGATGCATTTTTTGACCCGGCATATGCTGTAACACCCCCTGCCACAACAGAGGTCAACAAGCCTTTAGACATCTGTTCGGCAGTATGTCTTGCATTAACATGACCAAGTTCGTGCCCTAGTAAGGCAGCAAGCTGTGCTTCGTTATCAAGATTGACTAGAATTCCCCTTGTAACGGCAATACTTCCTCCTGGGAAAGCATAAGCATTAACATATGAAGCATTAACGCAGCGAAAGGAATAAGGCATGTTGGGCCGGTGCGTCAGAGAAGAGATTTTTTTGCCTGTTTGGTTTATGTAGTTATTTAAAGCAGTATCCTGAATCGTTCCATAGTCGACGGAAAACTGCTGGGGTGATTTATTTTTGTCTATTTGAATTTCTGAATCTTCAGAAATAAGCATAAGCTGGTTTTGACCCGTAACAGGGTTGATAGCGCACCCTGTTAAAATCCCGGCTGCTGTGAGAGAAGAAAGCCATAAAAATTTCCGGCGGGTTAACCCTGTTGTATCGGCAGAATTTGAATAATTTGTTTTCATGATTCCTCCTTTCTTGTTGATAATAGAAAAGCAGCCTCTTTCTGTCAACCATATATCTAATTTAACAATATTTCACATATTGTAAAAAATACAACTTTGACCACCAAATCGGAATAATAACCTAATTGACTTTAAACTGCCGGATTGTTATTATAACCACATGGAATTAGGAAATATAGTTGAATATATAGATTTGCAGAAGATTGTTTGTGCGGTCGTTTTGGAAATAAAAAACCACAGAGTTGGATTATTAACCGAATCGAATCGGGAAGTTAATCTGTCTGTTCAGCGTCTTTCTCATAAAGGGAAGATGCAACTTGACCTGTCTATGGGCAGAAACAAAATCGTTGACTCTCTCAAAAAAATTTCAAACAGACGGGAATCACTAATTAATAACATAAATATAAAAGAGGTATGGGAAGTGCTAAAGTCCAGGGATGAATGGATAGACCTTCCCGCAATGACACATTTATGTTTTCCCGATAATTCTACATGTGATCATGAATCGGCTGTGATAAGGGCGTTTTTTAACAACAGAACGTATTTCAAGTTTGATTGTGACAGATTTTTCCCAAATCCCGAAGAAACGGTTGAGCAGTTAGATGTAAAAGAAAAAGAAACAGTCCGGATAAACAGGTTGATAGAAGAAGCAGGACTCTGGGTAAGAAATGCAATTAACAAGCCTTTTTCGAAGGGTAGTTTAAATGGGGACAAAAGAGAGTTCGCTGAAATCTTGAAATCATCGTATTTATTGGGAAAAGAAAGCGTTCATTATCAAACCGCAAAAGCAATTTTAAAAAAAGCAGGCATAGAACCGAATGATGAGCTTTTCCGGCTTTTTGTTGCGCTTGGAATATTCGATGAAGATGAAAATATAGATCTTCACAAACTCGGGGTTCCTGTCTCTTTCCCCAACAACTTATCAAGCAGGGTTGATGAAATAAAAACACTGCCCGATAAGGTTTTTTTACAGGATAAACGCAAAGACCTCACTGATCTTTCTGTAATTACGATTGACGGGCAATCCACCCTTGATTTTGACGACGCAATCAGCATTGAGGATAAGGGGGGCTATTATAGTCTTGGTATACATATAGCTGATGTGGCCCATTTTGTTAAGAAAGGCGATGCTATTGACAGTGAAGCTATCGTCCGGGCAAGTTCGATTTATATGCCGGATCATAAAATACCCATGCTTCCGGCTATCATTGCTGAAGATGTTTGCAGTCTTAAAGAAGGACAAATACGTCCATGCATAAGCATCATTGTAAATATAAGGCCCACAGCTGATATTATCGACTATGATATTTTCCCGTCTCTTATCAGAGTTAAGCGACAGATGACATATTATGATGCAAATACTGTTGTAGACGATAACAAAGAAATAGCCGTTCTGTATGATTTGGCCAAGAAATTCCGCCGGGCAAGGCTGGATTCGGGAGCTGTTTATATTACTATGCCTGATATCAATGTTTGGGTTGATGAAAATCGGGTGATAACAATAAACAAAATAAACAGAGAAAGCCCCGGAAGGATGATGATATCCGAGGTCATGATAATGGCAAACTGGCTTATGGCAAAGTTTCTTGCAGAAAACAATACTCCTGCTGTTTTCCGGGCACAGCCTGATGCAAAGCAACGTCTTTACAAAGGGGAAGAGGGCTCTTTGTTTCAAAATTATATGCAAAGACGCTTGTTAAGCAGGTTTATCCTTGGTTCTGTACCTGAGCGCCATTCGGGCCTTGGTCTTAGCTGCTATGTTACTGCAACTTCTCCAATCAGAAAATATTATGATCTTATAACCCAGCGTCAGATAAGGGCGATTTGCGGCCTGGACACACCACACACATCCGAAGAAATAAATAAAATCATACAACTTGTTGAGCAGCCTATGGCAAATGTATTTAGCCTTCAGTCAAGGCGAAATCGGTATTGGCTGCTTAAATATCTTGAATCAAGAACCGGGCAGAAAGAAGAAGCCATAGTACTTGGTAAAAGAAGGAGAAGCTATCAGATACTTATACCTGAATACATGATAGAATGTGAGCTTCCGTCTTCAAGCGGTATCAATTTAAAGCCGGAGGATCTCATTCAGGTTATAATCATGCATGTTAATGCGAGAAGAGATGTTCTTTCCGTATATATGGGATGAGAGCTGAACAAAAGAGAAACCTCTTATTAAAGCGAACAACAAATAGCGAATACAGAATATCGAACAACGAATAGCGAAAATCGATGTGCGTTGTTCGATATTCGCTATTCGAGTTATGAACAAGGAGGATTGATGGATATACAGGAGGTCACCCTGGAAGTTGAGAAAAAAAGCCTGGTCTTTCGAAAGATTATGGCCGAAATAGAAAAAGTTATAGTGGGTCAGAAGAACCTTATAGAAAAGATTCTTGTAGGATTGCTCTGCGAGGGCCATCTTCTTCTGGAAGGCCTTCCCGGGCTGGCTAAAACAACTGCTGTTAAAACACTTGCCGCTGCAATCAAAACCTCTTTTCAAAGAATACAGTTTACTCCCGATCTTTTGCCTGCCGATATTCTCGGAACACAGATATACCGGCCAAACAGCGGTACTTTTGAGATCAAGAAAGGGCCTATATTTCATAATATTATACTGGCGGACGAAATCAACCGGGCTCCTGCTAAAGTTCAGAGCGCCCTTTTAGAGGCCATGCAGGAACGCCAGGTTACTATCGGTGAAAGTACTTTTATGCTTGAAAGGCCATTTTTGGTCCTTGCTACACAAAATCCGATTGAACATGAAGGTACATACCCTCTTCCCGAGGCTCAGATAGATCGTTTTATGCTGAAGATAAAAGTGGATTATCCTACAGCAGCAGAGGAGAAGAAGATAATAGAACGGGTAAATGATATGGCCGGAGAAAACGTAAAAGGAGTGGTAGAAGTACATGAGGTTGAATCGGCCGCAAAAATTATTCGTTCAATCCATATGGAAGAAAAAATAACGGACTATATCGTAAATATATCAAGAGCCACCCGTAATCCCAAAGAGTTTGGTCTGGATATTGGCCCAATGATACATTACGGAGCATCTCCCAGGGCATCTATATGGCTTAGCAGGGCTGCACGGGCTCAAGCCTTTCTTATGGGAAGAGGCTATGTGACTCCACAGGATGTTAAATCAATGGCTTTTGATGTTCTCCGGCACCGGATCATATTAAGCTATGAGGCTGAGGCCGAGGGCAAGACCAGCGACGATTTGATCAAAGTACTTCTTGAGCGGATAGAGGTACCATGACAAATGCTTTCGGAAGAACTTTTTAAAAAAATACAGAAACTTCATTTTAAAACCAGCAAAATGGCCAGCGATCTTTTTGCAGGTCAGTATGAAAGCGCATTTAAAGGCCATGGCATTGAGTTTGCAGAAGTCAGAGAATACCAGCCAGGCGATGATGTGCGAAGTATCGACTGGAATGTATCGGCCCGCTTCGGTCACCCATTCGTAAAAGTTTTTCATGAAGAAAGAGAGCTCACCGTAATACTTTTGCTGGATCTCTCCGGTTCCCACCTGTTTGGCACCAGAAAGAAATACAAAAGAGAACTATTGGCAGAAGTAGCAGGAATGATAGCTTTTCTTGCTATAAGGACAAATGATAAGGTTGGAGCCATACTTTTTAGCTCAAAAGTGGAAAAATACATCCCTCCCAAAAAGGGTGTATCCCATGTATGGCATCTGATAAAGGAAATATTCAGTTATGAACCGCAGGATCTTAACACCGATATCGACAATGCTTTAACATATCTTAACAAAGTTGTAAGGCGTCATGCCGTCGTCTTTTTGATATCGGACTGCATGGACAGTGGTTTTGAAAAATCCTTGAAACTGACGGCCAAAAAGCATGATCTGACAATTATCCGCATATCAGATCCGGCTGAAGAAAAACTGCCTGAAGTGGGTCTTGCCACGCTTTGCGATCCTGAAACAGGGCAGGTGTTGCTGGTAAACACAAGAAGCAGGAAATTTAAAGAGAACTTTTTAGCGGAACAGATAAGGCAAAAAGAATTTCTATCAGAAATAGCAAAAAGATCAGGAAGTGATCTGGTGGATCTTTCAACAAACGGGCCAATAGTTGAACCTTTAATGCGTCTGTTTGACCGGAGGAGAAAAAAATTGTGAAAAAGCCGGGAATTGGAATATGTTTTATACTGCTTCTGGTATTATATATACTAATTTATCCAGTATACTGCTTTTCACAGGAGAATGCGACAGATGAAGCTATAAGCCTGACGGCTTTATTTGACAGGAACACCGCAAAAGCCGGAAGCATTATCGGCTTAACCCTATCCTTCCGTCTTCCCGAAGGAGCAACCATAAGCAAGCCGCCAGACATCAAAGGGCTTGAAGTTTTTACCGTAGTAGATCAGCAAACATATAATAACAGGATAAGCATGCGGCTGTATGCAAGTCAGCCTGTTTTGTTTAAAACCGGTGGGATTTCTCTTTCCTATCTGGACAAAGAGGGTAAAAAACAGGTTTTAACCGCGGCGCCGGTTTCGCTCAACGTATTGTCCAATTTTGGTGATAAACCGGAAAAAGCGCAGCTTCGCCCCATACAGGGGATCATGCCGACAAGATCCTTATTTTTAAAATACTGGCCCTGGGCATGCGCTTTAATTGTTGTGATTGTAGCTGGGCTCTTTATTTTCCACTTGTACAGAAAATACAGGCGCAGAAAATTGTTATTAGAATATGTTGATCCCCCGCATATCAGGGCAAAAAAAGATATAGAGGATCTTGAGAGTCAAAGGCTTTTTGAAAAGGGTAGTATCAAGGAATTTTATTTTCGATTTTCCGAAATAATAAAAAGATACATAGAAAACATCAGGGAATTCCCGGCAGCCGAATATACAACCGAGGAAATTACTTCTCATATTGATAATGAAAAAGACAGACAAATTCTCCCTTTGCTGCGGCATTCGGATCTTGTTAAGTTTGCGGATGATATGCCTACGGCTGCATACAAAGAAGAGGAAGTAACGGCAGTGCTGAAATATATTGATGAAACAACTCCGGTTTATGAGCCAAAAGATTTTAAAAAAAGTACCGGAGGACGTGATAAATGATGTTCAGGTTTCAATATCCTGTTATTCTCTTTCTGCTTGTGGTTATTCCGGCATTGCTGTTTTTTGTTTTTAAGAGAAAAACCCAAGGTATTACACATTCATGTACATCCCGTTTATCCAGGTTAACAGGCGGTGGCAGCAGCTTGTTTGCAAGGTTTCCAATACTCCTTAGGACCTTTTGTCTTATTCTTCTGGTGATTGCAGCAGCAAGACCCCAATTCTATAATGTTTCAAGGGATAGCCGTTCTTCGGGTGTTGATATCATGCTTTGTCTTGATACTTCACTCTCCATGCAGGCCTTGGATTTTGAGCTTGAGGGAAAACCTGTGAACAGGCTTGCGGTAGTTAAGAAGGTAGTAAATGAATTTATTAAAGAAAGAGAGACGGACAGGATAGGTCTTGTTGTGTTCGGAGAAGAGGCATTCACCCAGTCTCCTTTAACTATGGATAAGGGCTTGCTTCTTGGCCTTGTGGATAAAATGGAAATCGGCATGGCGGGGGACAGCACGGCGATAGGCAACGCAATTGCCATTGCCGGGAAAAGGTTGAAGAATCTTAAGGCAAAGTCAAAAATTATTATCATTTTGACAGATGGCAGAAGTAATGCCGGTGATATAACACCCCAAGAAGCGGCTGATGCTGCAGCAGTATTAGGTATTAAAATCTATTCTATAGGCGTAGGAGGAACCGCTCCCGTTCCATTTAAAGTCAATACTCCTTTCGGCCCGCGTATAGTTAAGCAAAGTGTCGATTTTGATGAAAAAACATTGAAGGAAATTGCAATAACCGCGAAAGGAAAATATTTCAGGGCTACAGACAGCAAAGAGCTTGCTAAAATATACGATATTATTAACAAAGCTGAAAAGACAGAGGTTAAAGCAAAGGAATTTTTCAATTTCAAGGAACTGTATTATTATTTTCTTATTCCTGCGATGATTCTTCTGGTATTGGAACTGGTTTTGAAAACAACTCTTTTAAGGATTATACCATGACGTTTGCACATCTTTGGATACTGCATTTTTTATGGCTTCTGCCCGTAATAGGCCTTCTGCTTATTTTTGGCTACAGACAAAAAAAGAAGGCTCTTAATCTTGTGGCCGATCCTGATTTGCTGGTTAGGCTTGCCGGAAGGATTAGTAAAGGAAGAATATTTGTCAAAGCGGCTTTTCTGATTTGTGCTCTTGGCATAATGATTTTTGCGCTGGCGGGACCACGCTGGGGCAGCCATTACCAAGATGTTACTCAAAAAGGCGTTGATATAATGATATTGGTGGATGTTTCGCCCAGCATGATGGTGGAAGATATCAAACCCAACCGGCTTGAAAGGGCAAGACGCGAGATGCTGGATTTTTTGAATGTGGTGCAGGGAGACCGCATCGGCCTGGTTGCCTTTTCAGGAATCGCCTTTGTGCAATGTCCTCTTACCCTGGATTATGGGGCTATACAAATGTTTCTGGATGAACTCAAACCGGAGCTTATTCCGGTGGCAGGGACGGATCTGGGAGCTGCTATAGAGACGGGTATATCGTCTTTTGACTTTAAGTCGAGTACTGACAAAGTAATTATACTCATTACAGATGGTGAGGATAATGAGGAAAGAGGTTTGATAGCGGCGCAAAAGGCAAAAGAAAAAGACGTAAAAATTTTTGTATTCGGTATGGGTGATACATCAGGTGGGCCTATCCCTGCTATTGACGGAACCGGAGGATTCAGGAAAGATCGTGATGGCAATGTGATAATGTCAAAAATGGATGAAGAGTCTCTAAAGAAAATTGCACTCGTAACGGGAGGCCGTTATACGCGTTCCGTTACAGGAGATCTTGATCTTGATCTTATATATTTTGACGGAATAAAATCACTTACAACAGCAAGAACATTAAAGAGTGGTAAGATAAAGGTTTATGAAGAACGTTTCAGCTTTTTTTTGTCTGCGGCATTTCTTCTTTTGATTCTTGAGGCATTGTTAATTGAAAGGGAGAAGATAAAAAATTGATCCGGTATTTTTTATCAGTGATGATAGTATTTGCGATATTATATGCAAACATTGCCAAAGCAGCAGATGATCCTGACTCGCTTTACAAGCAAGGAAATTTTGCGCAGGCACAAAAGGCATATACTGAAGCGGATATGAATCACTCCAAGGATATTCGCTTTCGTTACAACAGGGGTTGTGCTGCATATCAAAATTCCGACTTCAAAGCAGCCACAGCAGCCTTTTCCAGTGTTTTAAAAAGAACGGATGATAAAGAGATACGGTTTAAAGCTTTATATAATCTTGGAAACACTGCCTTTAAGCAGAAAAAGTTTGAGTCGGCTGCATCATATTACAAGCAGGCTATTGTTTGTAATCCGGAAAACGAAGATGCCGGATACAATCTGGAGCTTTCTTTACGGGAACTTGACAGGCAAAAGAAAAAAGAGAAAGATCAGAAAAACGAGTCTCAACAGGATTCACAGAAAAAAGAAGACAAGCCAGGTAAACCCGGGGAAAACAAAAAAGATGACAAAAAAAATCAAAAAGGTTCCGATAAACAGTCTTCGGATAATAAGGAGGATAAAAGCAATAAGGATGAATCCGGAAAAAGAGATGAGTCCGGTAAAAACAAGGAAAAAGAGAATGATCAGGGAAAAAGTGATAAACGGAAGGGATCTGAAAATAATTCCAACGGTATTTCAGGACAACCGAATCCTTCACAGCTGATGCCGGAGCAGGAAGAAAATATGGCACCGGAAACCAAGTCTATGCTTGATAAAAAAAAGGCGGATGCATTATTAGACAGCATAAGGGAGAATCGTTCAATCAAAGCTTTTGGTAATCTTAATGAGAATACGCGCTTAGGAAAGGACTGGTAGATGAAAAAGGTAAGGAAAGCTCTGATAGTATTTTTCGTGCTGTATTTGCTAACGGGGCTGACTATATCATCATGTTTTGCCGGCTATAATAATATTTCAATGACATTGAGTCTTGACAGGAAAGAGGCAACCGCTATGGACAGTATGGGGATGGTTGTAAAAATATCCGGTGTCCGTTCAAATGATTCCTGGCCTGTAGTTAAAGGACTTGAATCATTTGATGTTGTCCAGATAGGATCTTCAAGCCGTATCGAAGTAATTAACACAACATTCAGTTCGGCAATAGAATATAATTATATGATTCAGCCCAAAGAAGAAGGAACATATAAGATCGGGCCCGCCCAGCTGACTATTGATGGGAAAACTATAACAAGCAATACGGAAAATTTAACTATTATAAAGCCAAGCCGATCTTCAGATGTTGATCGGGGCGAAATATTTCTAAGTACAAGCCTTTCATCCAACAAGATCTATATTGAAGAGCAAGCTGTTTATACTTTAAAGTTATATAATCAGGGCGGCGTTAAACTTGTCTCCCTTTCTCTTCCGGAAACAGAGCATCTTATCTTGAAACAGATAGAAAAACCTTCCGAATATCAGAGTGTTTATAATGGCAAAACCTATCAGGTACTGGAGGTTCGCTATGTATTAATTCCTTCCAAAGAGGGAACATACGGCATCAAACCGGCAAGGATGAGTCTTAACGTAATGCAGCCACGTCACGGTTCCGGCTTTGGCATGTTTGATGATCCTTTTTTCTTAAGTTCGGGCAGTATTTCTAAGAACGTGGCCAGCGAGCCGCTTGAATTAAAGGTGCTGCCCCTTCCGGCAAAGGGAAGGCCTTCCGAGTTTACCGGTATGATCGGGACATTTAATATGAAAGCAAGTCTTGAACCGGCGAAGATAAAAAAGGGGGAATCCGCTACTCTTGCAGTTGTTGTCGAAGGACACGGAAATGTCAAAAGGATACCGGATTTAAAAGGCCCGGTGCAACAAGATATAAAGATTTATGCCGATCAGCCTGTATTTGAAGAATCTGTGGATTCAGGCGGCATTAAAGGTTTAAAAACCATGAAATGGGCCCTGGTACCGGAGAAAGAAGGGCAATATGAAATATCTCCTTTAAAAGTAAGCTTTTTTGATACACAAAAACAACAATACCGCACTATAGAAACCAGCCCATTTTATATTTCCGTTCTGCCCGGAGCAAAGGAGGTGTTAAGCCCTTCTTCTGTTGCGCCTGAGGCCAAACAAACTAATAATGTTGTAAAAAAAGAAATTAAAGAAATCGGATATGATATACTGCCGGTGCATGATTCCATAAAGGATTTGTCAAATGGTTCCTCCCTGCAAAACAGAAATCTGATGGCGCTTTTGCTGCTGATCACACCTTTTTTAATATATTTATTAACATTTCTTGGATTAAAATACGGCATAAAATCAGACAAAGCCATGGCTGCGGTTAGAATTAAAAAAGCCGCCGGGATTATCATCCAACAATGCAGAAAGGGGAAAATATGTTCAGGCGATATGATATCTGAATTAAGAAACTACCTGAATAACCGGTTCGGACTTGATCTTGGATCACTTACTGCTTATGAGGCTGATAACATACTAAAATCAAAAGGTGTTAGCTCTGAAACAGCATATAAATTCAAAGATATTATTCTGGAACTGGAAGGCGCGGTTTATACGGGTAAGGGAAATGAGATATGTAGTTTGGCAGAAAAGATCATAGAGATTATAAAAAAGGTTGAAAAGGAGCTCCGGTGAGAACTTTTGGGTATGTAACTATTATAGCCTTTATATCGTTATTTATGCTGATTGCTGCCGGGCTTGCCCAAACAAGCGGATATGAAGAGACATTTTATAAAGCCAACACAGCTTACAGACAAGATCGTTTTCAGGAAGCGGCAGACAGTTATGCGCAATTAATCACAGCCGGATATAAAAACGGGAATATGTATTATAATCTTGGAAACGCTTATTTTCGCCTGGATAAGCCAGGGTATGCAATTTTAAACTATGAACGCGCCCGTATCCTTATTCCAAGGGATGCGGATTTAAATTTTAATCTTAAATATGCCCGTGACCGGATTCAGGATGCAATAGAAGAACCTCAGGGTTTTTTGGAAACGGCTTTCTTCTGGGTCGGTTCTTTTAACTTCAAGGAGTTGTTGTACTGTTTCGCCGCATTAAACCTCTTTTTCTGGGGAATCCTTTTTGTCAGGCTTTTTAAAAAAACGGAATGGACATACTATGCATCAATGATTCTTTTTATCTTATGGATGATAACAGGCGCTTCTTCAGGCTTAAAATGGGATATTTTAAGCACGGACGATAGAGCGGTTATTCTGGAAAAAGAGACAAACATCCTTTCAGGACCGGATGCCAAAGATACAGTCCTGTTCAAGCTCCATGAAGGTACGGTAGTACACCACGAAAGATCAGAAGAAGGATGGTCTCTTATCAGCCTGCCGGATAAAAAGAGAGGATGGATAAAGGACGGGGCGCTGGAGAACGTAATAGAGAACAAATAAGGTAAAAATGTTCAACTTATAATTCCTCATCGCTTTCAACAAATTCATCATCAGCGATTGATATACTTGGTTTGCGGCCGGTTATCGGAGTCTTGCCGTCATATTTTTCATCAAAACTTTCATCAAATACTTCATCCAACTCTTCCGGTTCTCCATCTATGGGTTCGTCATCCAGCAATTCAATAATTTCTTTAGCGAGATGGTTGGCATCATCAATAAATACTTCAGTAGATTGAATGCTTTGCGAATCTTCCAAAACCATTATTGCTTCGGCAATTTTATCGGCCTGCAGAATCGGAGGAAAAAAATTGTGAGTGCGAATAGTAGCAATTAATTCAGTTTTTCCTTCTGAAATTGCATTCATTATACTGGTGTTTTCATATGTTTCTTCGCAAAGCAATGAAAAGATTTCTTTATCAAGCTCGGCAAATTCACTTATAATAAGCTTTTTGTTTTCATCATCTTTTAAAATTATATATTTTTGTTTCATATTAAACCTCTTCTGAATTATGTCTTTTTACGAAAACATCGTTATTTGATAAATCATAAATAACACTCGAATCATCATTCCGGTCTTGATCTGACATCCAGAACATATTGAATTTACAGGATGCCAGCCTTAGCCAAAACGACGAAAATCGATATTTTTCGTTTATTTTCGCTTTTGTCAGGTTTGTATATTATCAGTAAATCCAACTTTTTCAAGACATATATTTTAAAATCCGCAGTTCGAGCGAGCCAAGGATTCACTTAATCCATTGTTCAAGAATCCTTACGGTCGAAGATTATCGCTTCCTTGCAGTTGAAAACCCGATAAGCTTTTTTCAGGATAGAAAATAAGTATGGGTTGGACACAGCATATGTGGCCGGGATGAGGTTATCTTTGTTGTTGTGCAGCGATTGCGGTTTAAACGCCTCAATTTGTGAGAATCAAAAAAGTTAATCTGTTTTTCGGTAATTGAATGAACGATGGTCCAGTGATCCCAAGCGGGTCCGCCCAGGCCGATAAGAATTGTGCGTTTATCGCTTTCTTCAAGAAAATGGGTCATAGCCTGCCAGAAATCATCCAATGGTGTGTCCGGATGATGTTTAAACGGCATGCTGCGGTGAATGATTTTATCTCCCAGAACATCCCGCAAAATCCCACCGATCTCCTTGAGCCCGATGCCTTCGGTGAGGACAGTACCAAGATCACTGTTTTTTTCCAGGTGGACAATGATTTTTTTAAAGAGATCTCTCGAGGCTTCCTCATTAATTCCGGTAATAATACGTGCTGCATTGACGATACTGTAAATCGCGCAAAGCCCATCCAACGCCCCTTGAAAATAAGGTTTCATCTCAACATCCTGAAATTATGTTAATCATATAGTTTTTTAAAAACAGAGTGCCGTTGAGCAGCCAGGTTGACTATCCAACTGGCCATAGCCCCGTATGAAAGGCCAACCGCTTGGGCGGCATATACCAGACTGGTATCCGGGCTGAAGTCTGCGTTTGGGTTGACATCCAGTACATAGTAACGTTTATTCTGCAAACGAAGGTCGATACGGGCATAGTCCCTGCAACCCATTATCCGGTAAGCATTCATGGCTGTTTGGTTCAAATATGCTGTCTGCTTTTCATCCAATGATGCCGGTATGCGCAGCTCAATCTTTTCGTAATGTTGTGAACCGGGGGTGAACTTGGAATCAAAGGTACACAATCGATCCTTTATATTTTCAAATGCTGCGAAATCCATTTCCGCCGGGGGTAACGCATTGACAGTACCGTTACCCCAAAGTGTGACATGAAACTCCCGGCCATCGATGAAGTCTTCAACAATTACCGGTTGATCGAAATTTTTCTTTACAAAGGAGATCCGTTTCTTTAACGCCTGCCGATTCATCACCACCGCATCGGCTGTTATCCCTACACTGCAATGTTCATAAGCCGGTTTGACAATGGAGGGAAAACGATCCCAGCTATCTGCTTCTTTTGTATCTATGACCTTCCAGAATGGTGTCGGGATTCCATGTTTATCCAACAATGCTTTCGTAGCAGGTTTGTTCCAGCTCAACTCAAGGACCTCCGGGGATGAACCGGTGTAAATAAAATTAAGCTTTTCCAATGTTTCGGCAACTATTTTATCACTTCGGAGTTTTCCCGGCAGTTCCTCACACCAGTTGAAAACAATGTAGTCTTTTGGACTATAAGGTTTCAGGATTTGATGTAAAGCATCATGGAATACCGGGACATCAATGACCGGATGCCCCTCATTTCGTAATTCGGTGTTAAGTTCTTCCACCGCATCAATGGCAGCTGTCTTTTCTGCCGGTTCCCAGGCAGGATCGATATTGTGAAGCATCAATACCGGTATATTGCTTCGACGATTGATTTGTTTCATTTTCTCCCGATTCCCCGTTTGGGTATTATGCCGGAAGATCGAACTCAAATCCACCCGCAAAGTAAAAGCTTTGGTCCCTTTCGATAGCCAATATAAAAATCTCCATATGGGTTGCAAAACGACAACCGATAAAATTTTGTCGCTTTAATGACTTATCATAATGTGAATAATGTGATCAAGTTGATCCTGCAATAATTTTTTGGAGTCGAAATTAAGCCGCTTTTTTTGTGTTGACATGCTCATAATAAGATGTTTTTAACGCAAAATATATTCAGTAATTAAAATATTGACCGTGAGGTAAGAATTGTGGGAAAACTGATCCGATATATTGATGATGCAAGAGCATGCTTTTCTCGTGTAGATTGGAGAAGCAGAGAAGCTGCCTTTATCAGCATTGCCCAAACCGGAGTTCTCATAAAACGCTCGAGATACGGAATCTTCGGTGCAAAATTGTACGTCGAGACGGATATACATAGCTGCATGGAAATGTCCCGAGTCTTGGACAATGTTATTCTTTCCAAAAGCTCCTCTCTGCGTTTGCCGAAAACCCTGGCTGATCCGGTTCTTCGATCATTTACTCGCCTTGCCATCGAAACGAATTCAGCGGTCGAGTTCCGCACCAGAATAGAAGAAGCAAACCGGCATTGTAATTTTAATAAGCTATAATCACCATTCGACAAGCTCAGGGTTACAACTCAAATTTTTACGGGGTCTTTATTGAGTAATGTTTATCATATAAATCCTTGTCATAAGGCGCCCGTCTGCCCGGGCATTGTTCTCTTGGGCATAACCGGCAATTTTCATAATCAACTTTTGCAGGAAAGAAGATTCCTGAAACCGAATGGCGCGGGGTCATTATACACTCCGGATTTATCTGCACTCCGATGGATTTTTGAACATCATGAAAAACAGAAAATAACGTCTGCTGTTCTTCAAGCGACCACTCCTGTAAAGATCCCGGATTCATAAAAGCCAATTTCCCCGGATTAAAATTATCAACAATATCCTTTTTCATGATATCAATTGCTTCAAAAAGAACACATTGCATGATTATATCCGCCCAATACTCTTCGAGCATCTTCTCTCTCTTTTTTCCCCATTGATCCAGCTCGGTTCCGCAGGTGACAACAAAGGCAAACACCCGGTTAACTTCAGCCAGATTTACTGCAAGAATCCGGCTTTTAAACACTGCTCCTTCCATGGTGACTGAGTCATTATCCTTTTTATCAATATATAGGGATTTATATATCGCCTTAGGTCTGCTAACGGAATAAGCCTCATTCAAAAATTTCACAAAGGAATCATAGCGACGATTGTTTTCCGTTAATCTGACCTTCTTCATAAGAGAGGAAAGATCCAGTTCAAATTTCATATTGTCCAGCAGAACTTCATTCATTTTACACCTATAGATATAAATAATATTCTCACCAAGATCATAAGTGCCGAATAGCAAATATCAAAGTCTGCTGCCCGCTCTTCACCTACGAACTCAAGAACTTACCAACTCATGAGCTACCTTTTCCTTGCACCTTGCACCTTGAACCTTATTTACTTTCAGCATTTCTGCAAACGCTTCAAGGCGTGTTCGCATTGATGCTATGGAATAATTCCGCCTGTCATATAGATCCATTTCCAGCAAAAGGACAGGAAGCCCGATTTCCTTTTCGATTTGCACCTGGGTAAGCTTGCTTGTGCATACTATCGGGCGGCAGCTGAACGGATAAGTATAGATAACTCCGTCCAGATCAACAAGCTTCAAACCTTCCATATTCCGCTTAATCCATCCGTAAGTACTATGGTAAGCGCCGGTAAACATGGCCTGTTCAGCTCTTTTCTCACCAAGGGTCGGATAAGGATATGGTTCGGGAGGCCGCGTAGGCGGCAACAACACCATAGTCAGGGGCACTGCAAGGCCGGCCTCTTCAATCAGGCGGTTAACAGCAGTATCAGAGAAGCTTTGCATAAGAATGACTACTCTTGGACTTCCTTTGGGAACAACCCCGACTCCTTTTTCAACCCGCTTTCCTACTTCTTCAGCAAGTATCCTGACAGCTTCAGGACCTTCTTCTATAGCAACACCAGTACAACCTGTAGGAATGTTCAATATCAATTCAGTATCAGCCACACTGAGTGGCACCGGATCGGCAGTTAAATGCCTGCTCAGTTCGTTTATGGACATATAAAGTTTTCCGGAAACAAGCCTGGCTTTTTCCCATATATCCTCGTTTATTTCAAGCCCGAATTTATCTTTAAGAGTCACAAAAAGTTTGTTAACCTGCGCTCCCAGATAATGAACTGTTTCGTGATTATAATCAGGCCATGAACCCCAGACAGAATCCAGGCAGCTGTCTACATATTCAACAGGATATCCGTATTTATACTGCATAAGTTCATCAGCCTTGGGCCCCATGTCGCAGAAATAGCTGGTTGCGATAGACAGATCGGGAATCGGAATTATTCCTTTTTCAAGCGCGCCGAGTTTAATTTGAAGCAATGAACACATCGCATGCCCGGGCGGCAGTCCGGCCGCTTCTCCTGCCTCAAGCAAAGGTATAAGTTTATCAAATATCTGGCCAAGCGTCTGGCACAGAACCACTTCGGGGCAACCCACATAAAAATCATTTTTTGATTTTGCAGCAACCTTTATTGCAGAACCTGTATATTGAAACGGGGGATATCCGAAGTATATTATCTTCTTGCCTTCTTCTCTTGCAAGCACGGCATCAAACAGCTCTTTAAGCCATATTCCAAGCACCTTTCTAACACCCAATAGTGCGATATCAAAATTTTCCCTGATCCTTGCCTCAGCTTTTTCCATATCGGCAGAACCTAATCCAAGTATTTGAAAGGTTCTTTCAATCCGCTTTTTTTGGCTGATTATCTCAGCCCCGTCAAATGCACAAAGCTTGAGAAGTTCATGATAATAAGCCATTATGTGCTACCTCCCTCCAAAGGCATGGCGGCTTTGCCCCATTCCACATAAGTTGTCAAATCATTGATTGAAACATTCTTTCCATCAGGGGTAAAGATGCGGCCATTGGTTTGCGCCATGAAAGGGTAACGCACGGTATAGCCCGTTCGTGATAAGAAACAAAATATTCCTCTTCCTCCCGCGGTCATATTCATGTCCACAACACCGGCGGCTGAGTTCATATTAACATGCCAGCGGATGGGAACCTGCATGCTTGTTTTGGGGTCTGTCCACAATTCCAGCTCGTCAATTGTGATCTCGCCCTGACCGAAAGGAATTTCCTTTCCATCCAGATATACCCGGCCAAAACTTATCTTCTCGCCGGGCAGAGCAAAGAAATAAATATGCAAAGATTCATTCATACCTACTACCCAATAGTAAGGAGTGCGCATTGATTCCATGGGGTCGTAGTTATGGCCGAAAGTAAGCCTCTCATGAATGGCGTAGCCATTTTTCAGTTTATATGTTTTGCCACCAACACTTATTGTGCCTTCGGCCCAGCAGCGCTGGTCATAACCGGCCCGGCCTGTTGTAGCAAGGTCTGACCATGCTCCGAAAGTACGGGTAGTATTTCCCATCCCTCCCATTATAAGATCATAGGTAACACCCATATGGGTTCCTTTGATTTCCCAGTAAGGAGGCCTGGATACATATATAATATTTTCCCTCTGCCAGATTATTTTATCAGCCGTCTGCTCTATCTTATATGCACCGGCCCATTCTGTGGGATCCAGGCGGTTGCCGATAAAGTCATTATTCTGCATTCTGCCCCGTTGATCCTGCGGCAGCATCAAAAAAGTGGTTTGCACCATCAAAACATTATCCACCTTCCATTTCCCCTTCTTTCCTCCACCCATGTGCCAGAAATTAGGGACTAAACAAAAATCATAACCCTCAGACTCACCCAAAATAAGATTGGCAAAATCCTCCATGAAATCATCACCTGCGGGTAGTTTATCCAAATGAGTCATATCTTCGAACAACTGCACATCGCTTTTGGCTTCTCTTTCTGTTTGCATTGTTATGCTCTCCTTTAACGATTAGTAGTATTAAGGCTGTTATGAAGTTCTGTTCCGGATAAAATAAGTGACAAAGACTCCTGTAATATTCTAAAGAGCCATTTTATGCCGCGGCCTTTCTTGCCCTCAGCATTTCTGCAAATGTTTCAAGACGTGTCCGTAAAGCTCCTATGGAATAGTACCTTTCATCCTGAGGATCCATATCCAAAAGAAGTGTTGGAAGACCGGTTTCATTTTCTATATGTAATTTTGTAAGCTTGTTGCCGCATACAAAGGGGCGGCAAGCAAATGGATAATTGTAAATAATCCCATCTACATCGGCATATTTCAAGCTGGCTTGAATTCTCTTAACCATGCCATAGGTGCTGTGATAGGCTCCGCCAAACATTGCTTTTTCCGCTCTTTTTTCGCCAAGGGTAGTAAAAGGATATGACTCCGGTTCAGGCGGAGGCGGCAGTAAAGCCATTGTTGACGGTACGGCCAGGCCTGCATCTTCTATAAGGCGATTAACAACAGGATCTGATATACTATGTAACACTATAAGGACTCTTGGGCTTTCTTTTGGTGCAACCCCGAACCCATTTTCCACACGCTTTTTTACTTCTTCAGCCAGTATCTCAATTGCTTCTGCGCCTTCGTCCATAACGCTTCCGGTGCATCCTATAGGAAAATTCAATATTAATTCAGAGTCAACCACACTCAGAGGCACCGGATCGGCTGCTAAAAGTCCGGTTAATTTATTTATGGCCGAGTAAAGCCTTCCGGCGATAAGTCTTCCCTGTTGCCATGTTTCATCGTTTATTTCAATTGCAAATTTATCTTTAATTGTGCAAAACAATTTATCAAGTTGTGCGCCCAGATACCTTACCGTTTCATGATCATACTCAGGCCATGTTCCCCAGGCCGAATCAAGGCAGCTATCGATATATTCGACAGGATAACCAAATTTGTATTGCAGGAGTTCATCCGACTTAGGCCCCATATCACAGAAATAGCTGGTTGCGATAGACAGATCCGGAACCGGTATAATCCCTTTTTCCAGAGCGCCGACCTTAACCTGCAATAGAGAGCACATGGCATGCCCGGGCGGTAATCCGGCATCCTCTCCTGCCTCCAGCACAGGCAAAAGTTTATGAAAGAATTGACCAAGGGTCTGAGATATTACAGCTTCAGGACAACCTACATAAAAATCGTTTTTTGATTTTGCGGCAGCCTTGATTGCCAGACCAATGTATTGAAAGGGCGGATATCCATAGTATATGATTTTTTTGCCTTCTTCACGGGAAAGAACAAGATCGAAAAGTTCCTTAAACCACACACCAATCGCCTTTCGCACGCCCAATAGTCCGGTGTCAAAATATTTTTTAATCCGTGCTTCCGCTATTTCCATATCAGCCGGGCCTAATTCCAGTATTTGAAAAGCTCTTTCAATCCTTTCCTTTTGACTGAGTAACTCAGCTTCATCAAATTCGCAAAGCTTAAGAAGTTTATGATAATATGTCATGGCATCTATCTCCTTATGCTTTCAAGGTAGGTTTCAATACGTGTGCGCATCTGTCCTATTTCAGAGGGGTCATAATCGGATTCCAATGTAAGCATGGAAAGACCGGTTTCTTTTTCAAGAATGTCGGGGAAATAATAAGATTCAATTTTATATGATTCCCGGTACATCAACTGATACCAGACAACACCGTCTACTGAAAAATCTTTTGCCAGTTTAACCAGATATTCCAGCCGCTCAGAAGCCGGTCTGAACCAGGCCGGGACAATGCGATCCATAAAATAGGTTTGGGCCAGTGCTTCCAATAAATCACCGGAAGTGTTTACGTTTTGCCAGTATGGTTTGATTCCCTCGGCAAATTCTTCAATAACCACATTCCCGCCTGCCTCTTCTATAAGATCCAGAATTTTACCGTCGCCCATTGCCAGAGTTGAGCCGGTCAATAGCAGCCGGGGCCCCTTTGCATTGTCTGTGTCCGTTTCCTGCAATTCCTGAATAAGTGATTTCATGCACTCTATCAGTACCTTTTTATCTATAATCATGGCAGCATGATTGATCATCACAAAGTCTTTGGCGCTTATTGGTACGATCTCCGATTTTCGCATCAGACTGATTTTTCTTAATAGCTCTCTTTCTTTATTGCATAGTTGAATGGCTTCCTTGAGTCGTTCTTCGGTAATTTCCACCCCTGTTAGCTGTTCTAATTTTGCTTTAACTTTTTTCAAGCCATGAAGATAGTACTGGTAACCTGATTCTTCTTTTTTATGGGGAACACCAAAGGGGAATATATCTATATCCGTATGATAATCGAGAGTATCGGAAAGAGCCCGGTTGTTACTATCCGTTATTGGAGCAATCATAACGTCAATTATGTTATAATATTGGTCTTTACCGGAAACACCGGAACCTATCTGGGCACGATAAAAGGTATCCAGCCATCGGTCAATGTAGGCAATAGAAGCTTCCACAGAAGCATGATCTCCAGCCCGAATCAAACATACAGGCATTGCTCCGGCAGCTATCGCAAGCTCTTCCGGGAAATACCCGCCGGGCACATAACCAATAATTTTAATCCCCTGATCTTTTGCCTGTTTTAAATCATTGATCCCGGATTTTAAATGCGCTTTGATTTTATTGATTGCTTCCATTAATGTCTCCTTATTTATTTGTTGACACTTTTTTTGCCTTCATAAAATCTTCTGTGATGCAGCCATTAAAACTTTATAACTGGGATTGGTCTCTTTTTCTATTACAAACAGCTTTAGTGGCGGTAAGCCGCTTTACTTTAGATGTGAGCCAGTTTCAAAACGTCCCATTTCGGCCGATCTCTGCGTTGGGCGAAAATTTTAATCCTCGAAATACTCCATGTATTCCTGCGGTTAAAATTTTCACCCGCCTTGACCTCGACCAAACTGAAACGTTTTGAAAGTGGCTCATGTGTTTATTTTAATATCTTTGTGCGGAAAAGGAAACTTCTGAAAAATTTGGCTGTGAGCATCCAGGGTATTTTTAAGTCATCCGTGTAAACAACCTTGCCGGTTGTTTTAATTCTCACGTTAGTTTGTGGTGTGGATTAGCCAATTACGGAATAATGATTCATTATTTCCACTTCCGAAGTAACTTTATAACTTTTATGAAGGAATAAAAAGCAAAATTTTTATGAAAACCGACCCCGACCCTGTTGGTGGACTTTTTAAGAGTCCGTCAAAGCATGATAGACTTGTAAAAAGTCCCCAGACCGTCATACCGGCGAAAGCCGGTATCCAGAACCTATAGAAATTGCAGGCAAGCTCAAGATATGTCAACCGGCGGTAAGTCGTTCATCTAAAAGGGGTGAAAAAATAGAAAAAGAAAAGCAGTTTGAGCTTATAGAGGAGAAAAGCATAAAAACATAGACGTATTGGCCCGTACCATTAAGACTGAAATAGATGTGGTTGAACTCATTCTGGGATACCCGATGATATGCTCAAACGCCTAACCGGTTAAGCTGATGTCGCAAGCTCTGTCATGAGTTTGTCACAAGTTTTTGTCACAAGATGCCGCAAGTTCAAATCCTTAAAAGATAGACCAACTGATTTGTTGCACCTTCAGTCGCAAGCAGTTCTTTTTCAATCATTATTTTAAGATCACGTTGCAAACTGCGTCGGTTGACCTCTGGGCATAGCAGCTCATAATCCTGGATGGTCAGTTTGTCATACTGGAGGAGGTATTCAATTGCTTTTGTTTGTCTCTCATTCAGGTTGTATTTCTGTGTTAAAACATCCCGTCGAATCACCTGCTCCCCGCGCCCGTTCGATCTGGGTGATGGCCGCTGTCATGCGGTTGGTTATGGTAAATTTAGGATCGAAACCTGTCATAAATTACCTCCATCGATTATTGCTCCGGCAGCTATCGCAAGCTCTTCCGGGAAATACCCACCAGGCACATAACCAATAATTTTAATCCCCTGATCTTTTGCCTGTTTTAAATCATTGAACCCGGACTTTAAGTGCGCTTTGATTTTATTGATTGCTTCCATTAATGTCTCCTTGTGCGGAAAAGGAAACTTCTGAAAAATTTGGCTGTGAGCATCCAGGGTATTTTTAAGTCATCCGTGTAAACAACCTTGCCGGTTGTTTTAATTCTCACGTCGGTTTGTGGTGTGGATTAGCCAATTACGGAATAATGATTCATTATTTCCACTTCCGAATAAACTTTATACCTTTTTATAAAGGAATAAAAAGCAAATTTTTCAAAAATTGTAATAAAATTAAATTATACTGCAAGAATCAATGTTTGATGATTTCGTAAAAAGGCAAAAAACGATTATTTGCTCGGCAGGAAAGGTTTCTCCTGCCACTTGAAGTAAACTTTAAATAGTTCCACCCTCACCCTATGCCGGTGCTTAACCGAACTTGGCCTGTTGGTGGACTTTCTAAGAGTCGTTAAAGCATAACTGTTCTGTTTTTAAAAAAATTATTGATTTAATTAAAGCGAAGTGTTAGCTGAGTTTTGTATTGTTGCTCATTATACTATAACGGATCTTCCCCCTGATATATTATGCATATATGGTATAACTAATTAATATAAATTGAAATATAACATAATAAAAAATAATATATGTGGACACAATATAATT
>Ga0180732_1000682_pt1 | contig 26133 bp, 20 predicted proteins | sample KR11_01MetaG_FD_148674 | JGI IMG/M metagenome (GOLD analysis project Ga0180732, IMG submission 148674) | Groundwater microbial communities from the Olkiluoto Island deep subsurface site, Finland - KR11_0.1 MetaG | ecosystem: Environmental > Aquatic > Deep subsurface > Groundwater | place... | reverse complement strand
ATTTTCCAACATCCGGATGTTTTATTCTTCTGAGCATCTCCTTGAAAAATATATCTTGGTGGGGCTTTTGTTTGGTTTTGCGGCGGAAGGCATGTGCGGGATGACGGATGATCTGTTCTGCAGGGCTGAGATATATTATCCGATATATTTCTTGATGGGCCTGGCGATGTCAAGGGCTCTGGCTCCTAAAAATAGTCAGGATAAAAAATAAAGATGGAACGACGGAACAAAAAAAGGGGACAGGCATGAAAAATAATAGGAAGGTTATGATTCTGGCGGGGGGGAAGGGCACGAGGCTGTGGCCCGTGTCGCGGGAAAACTATCCCAAGTTTTTTCTCAGGATAGCGTCCGAGACGAGCCTGCTCCAGTCGGCTGTTTCAAGGGGCGTGAAGCTGGCGGGAGCCAAAAATGTTTTTATTGTATCAAACGCGGAATACCGTTTTCTGCTGAGAGACCATCTCAAAGAAGGCGGGATAGATTTCCCGCTGGAAAACATTCTCGCGGAGCCCGTGGGAAAAAACACGGCGGCGGCCATCGCGCTGGGCCTGAGGGCGATTACGGCGCGGGCAGAAGCCAAAAATGCCGATCCGTCTATATTTGTTTTTCCGGCGGATCATCTGATAAAGGATGAGGCGAAGTTTATAGCGGCGCTCAAAAAAGCGGAAGAGGCCGCTGGTGAAGAATACATAACGGCTCTGGGTATAAAGCCCTACAGGGCCGAAACGGGTTACGGGTATATAAAGGCCGGCGGAAAGCTTAGTCCTAAAGGGCTTTCGGCATATGCCGCGAAGGCCGACGGGGGGCGGGTAATAGGAACCGTCCCTAATACCGCAGGAAGGGCGGTGGAGAAATTCGTGGAAAAGCCCTCAGCGGCGAAAGCGGAAAAATTCCTGAAATCGGGGCGTTATTTCTGGAACGCCGGTATATTCGTCGCGGCGGCGTCTGTTTTCAGCGGTGAATTTGAAAAAAACTCTCCCGGGATATGGCGCGGTTTTCAGGAGTGGGACGGGAAAAATTTTGATAAGCTGGGCGGGTTTTACAAAAAACTCCCCTCCATTTCATTTGATTACGCCGTTATGGAGAAAACGAAAAAGGCCGCTGTCGTTGTTTATGACGGCAGCTGGAATGATCTGGGCGGATGGGATTCCGTTTATGAGGTCACGAAAAAAGACAAAAAAGGGAACGCCTGCCGGGGGGATGTCATTTCTCTGGATTCGGAAAACAATCTTGTCTATTCAATAACGGGGAAAACCGTTTCGCTCATAGGCGTTAAGGATCTGCGGATCGCCTCAACGGACGACGCCCTTCTGATAATGGCTGAAGGCCGTTCACAGGATGTCAAGCGCGCCGTTGAAAAGCTTAAGGGGAGAGAGGAGCTGGTCAATCATATCAAGGTGCGCAGGCCCTGGGGAAGTTTCAAGACACTGGAGAGGGCGGACAATTATAAGGTGAAGGTCATAGAGATGCTCCCCGGGCGTTCGCTGAGTTTGCAGAAGCACAGCAAAAGAAGTGAGGAGTGGCTTGTTCTCACGGGAAAAGTTGAGGTCGAGCTCAACGGAAAGATTCACAAATTAAATGAAAACGGCCGGATAAAAATTCCCAGAGGGGCGCCGCACCGTCTCACGAACAATTGCCGCAAGACCGCGAAGATCCTTGAGATCGCGCACGGCTCATACATTGAGGAGGACGATATCGTTCGTTTGGATGACGATTTCGGCAGAGTGTAAAAATCGCCGGACATGCTACGTCGCTATTCATGATGTTCGTCGCGAAAAAACAATGGCTTTTTTGGCGGAATTTGCTAAAATAAACGCAAGTTAATTTCAGGGAGTGAAGCTTTATGGTATTGAAAGAGGTTTTGAGAGCGAAGATACAGAGGGTGAAGATCACCCTCACGGAACTGCATTACAAGGGCAGCATAGGGTTGGACGCGGACATCATCGCCAAAGTCGGCATAGCCGCTGGCGATAAGGTGCATGTCCTCAATTACGATAACGGTGAGAGGTTTGAGACATACGTCATAGCGGAAGAAGCCGGTTCAAACGCTGTTATCCTTTACGGGCCGGCCGCGAGAAAAGGAGATCCGGGCCAGGATGTGTGCATAATAGCTTATGCCTTTGTCACCGCTGACGAACGCCTGGAGCCTAAGATACTGAATGCGTGAGATAGAAAAAAGGCTTGAAGCTGCCCAGGAGCTTGCCCTCGGCGCGGGGAGTCTCTTAAAGGGCTGCTTCGGCGGGAAAATTGAATTTGAGAAGAAGGCTGACGGCTCACTGGTTTCTCCGGCGGATAAGGCTGCTGAAAAACTTATCATCGGCGGGCTGAAAAAAAGATTTCCGTCGGACAGCATACTCAGCGAAGAATCTGGCCGCGCCGACTGCGGCGGCGAGTTCCTCTGGATAATAGATCCCCTCGACGGCACGCACAATTACATAAAAGGCCTTGATATTTTCGGCACATCCATAGCTTTGTGCCGAGCAGGGGCTCCGGCCCTGGGCGTCATATGCATGCCGATGACAAATGAGCTTTTCTACGCGCATAAGGGCGGGGGGGCTTTTCTTAACGGCGAAAAAATATCCGTTTCGGACAGAGACATTAAAGACGCGACGATGTTTTTTGACAGCTCCATAGCGAGAGTTCCCGAAAGAAATCTCGCGGCTCTGGAGAGGCTTCATAACAAAGTGTTTAACATACGGATGCTGGGTTCGACGGTCGCCGGGCTCTGTCACATAGCGGCAGGCCGCGCGGAGCTTGAAGTTGAGTTCTGCGATGTCGTGTGGGATTTCGCGGCGGGCCTTCTCATAGTTGAGGAAGCCGGCGGCGCCGCGACGGAACTTGATGGCGGCGTGTGGGGGCCCGACACCGTGGGTTATGTCGTTTCCAACGGGCGTTTTCATGACGAAATCCTTGATCTTATAAAACCGTGACAAAGATTACATTGACAAACAGGCCGGAAATTTTAGAAAATAGACGATTAGCGTAAAGTATTTGTAGGAGATAAAAATTATGGAAGAAAACAGGGAAGGTTTTGGGGAAGATATTGATATAGAGGGTCTCGCCGCGGCGTTGGGCGATACCGAGGGGAGTGACGCGCAAAAAGACATTCCTCTGGCGGAAACACCCGTTTTCATCGACGAGCCCGCAATTCCGGCTGAAAGGCCTGTTTTCAGCGACGACCCGCCCGCGCCGTATGAGCCCGCCGGTTCAGCGTTATCAGATGGCGCTTCCGCGGACAGCTCTTCCGGAGCCGCTGGTGGGGATGATGCGGGCAGCCGGTCTTCCGCTGTTCAAACCCCCGGAGAGTCAAAGGATCAGGAAGGCGGGGACATAGACGCGCTGATCAAGAAATATGAAGAGATCCCGTCAGGCAAAAAGGAAATAGCCAAGACAAAGAAGCCGGGCGGTGGGAAAGCCCTGCCTGTGGCGCCTATAGCCGCCGCCGTGGGAGCCATTGTCATAATAGCTCTTTTGAAATTCGTTGTCTTTAAGAGCGCACCCGCGGTGCAGAAAGTCCAGCCCGGACAAACCCCGTCCAAGGCGGCCGCGGCTCCGGCTTTAGCCGGCGCGCAGGCCGAAGCTACCGCTGTTGATTATCCCGGGGGGGCTGTTCTCATGGGGGAAACAAAAGACGGTATAGAAATAAAAATTATTGAAACTGACGCGGCCACGCGGGACATCAAACTGTTCTACCAGAAGAACATGGCGGAAAAGGGTTTTGAGATTTCCGCCAGCAGAAAAAGCCGCAGCACATTCAATATGAAATTTTTCAAAGGGCAGGAAGATTACAGCGTGTCGGTTGTGCCGCACGCCGAAAAAAATCTGATAATTGTGACCCGCGCGAAATGACGCGGCGGGTGTGATGAAGCGGGCTTATGCCTGTTTCTCGGGAGGAGTTAAGATGAAAAAATTTGTTGTTTTGACAGCTGCGGTTTCTGTGTTCGTTATCGCCGGCTGCGGCGGAGCCAAGGTGCGGCCTGTTGGAAGCCAGAAGGTTGTTGAGAAAAGCGCCGACAAAACCCCGGAGTGGGTGATTGTGCCTTTTTTTGAGGATGAAACCACGATGTATTTTTCCGGCGCGCTCAAAGGCGTGGGCGATTACGCCGTGGGTTTGAGGCAGGCGAAAGCCGAGGCCATGAAGAATGTCGCCGAAGCCATTGAGACAAAGGCCAAGACGGAATTCGTGCAGAACACCCGCGGCTCCAATCTTCCCGGTGAGGATCTCGGACGCTTTGTGCAGGACGGCATAGCGATGACGGCCGATAATATCAACATCAGCGGACTGCTTCCGGCGGAGAGTTATTATGAGAAAGTGGAAGAGGTGACGGAGGTTGGCGTCAAATATTTTTATAACTGTTCCGTTCTTTTCCAGCTTCCCGTCCAGCAGTACAAAGAAGCGCGAAACAGGGCGATCAACGGCCTCGCCTCAAAAGCGAGAGAGGAAAATAACAAAGCCGCGGAAGAGGCAGCCATGGGCCTGCTGGATAAACTGCAGTAATCCGGAAGTATTATCAGGACGGCCCGCCGGATTGAGCCGGGCTGTCGCGGAGAATTTATGAAAAAAATCGCTTTCTGTCTGCTTTTGTTCTGCGGTATATCATCGGCCGGAGCTGAAAGTTTGCCGGCTCGGGATGATTACGGAGCTGTCGTAAACAGCGTCTCCGGCGAGGTCAAATCGCTTAAAAAAAATTCACAGGACTGGACGATGGTCGTCAAGGATGACATTTTCTCAAGCGGCGACATAATAAAGACTTTCGCCGACGGAAGCTGCGAAGTCTATCTGATAGACGGCACGATTTTTGAGATCGGGCCGAACTCGCTGCTTAAAATAGATGATCTCCATGGCGAGGACAGTTTTCTCAAGCGCGCGATCTTTGATCTTGAAATGGGCGAACTCCTTTCCGAGATAGAAAAGGGCCTTGATTACAGGGTGCGGACGCCCCAGGCGGTTTGCGCCGTGAGAGGGACAAAGTTCGCCGTGAAAGCGGGCAAAGAATCGCGCGTGGCGGTCTTTGACGGCAAGGTCGGCGTCAGGCATTACGAAAAAAGCGGCAAGCTATCCAAGCGCGCCCAAATTGTGAAAAAGATGCAGGAGGCCCGCGTGGGCCTTTACGCCAAACCGCAGTTGGGCAAAAAAATGTCCGAGGATATGCGGGCAATACATGCGCGGATGGCAAAAAACCAGCAACGGCGCAAAGAGCTCAGGAAGAAAGTGATCAAGAAACGGAAAGAGGTTCTCAAAGCCAGAAAAAAACGGATACTGGAATCCGGCCAAAAGCAGCGAAAGGATCTTATACAGGAGAGAAGAGAGAAAAAAGCCCCTGTCAGAAGAAAAAATTAATTGAAATTTTATTTTTTGATCTTCGTCCTTATACCTCTGCTGGCCGCGCCCTCGCGGCTTTCAGGAGCGCCTCCCGCGTGGTTTGTCTCGCCGAGCGAGAGCTCCGAGAAATTTTATTTTCTCGCGTCTTCAAGCGCCACGGATAAGGCCGAGGCGCAAAAAGTAACCTCCAGAAAACTTGTCATGGATTCTTCCTCGTATGTGGGAAAACATTTTGACCGCACGAAACTTGATTTAATAAAAGAGGCTTATGACAAGGACATAGGTTCCGGGATCTATATCTGCTACATGCTCGCCTCCTATCCGCGCGCCGATGCCGCGGCGAAGGAATTGCGGGAAGCGTGGCGGATCAAGGAGATCAACAGCATTTTTACATCCTCCGTTAAAAAAAGCAAAAAGCTTGCCGCGAAGGACCAGGTTATAGAGGCGATAATGACGCTTTCGGCGGCTAAGGCGAATGATTTGCTGCCGGATGTGAAAAAATCCGAACTTGAAAACATGATAAAAGAACTTGTCACGAGAGTTAAGGTGAGGAATCTTGAATATCCGCGCGCGGGCGACACAAAAACCGAGCTTCGGGGCGATATCGGCGTGCTTGTGAGTGTCGTCGGCCGCACGGATCAGCCGGTCAGGGGCGTGAATGTGGATTTCACTTTTGCCAGGAACACGGGCTTGATCGAACCCGTTTCGGTGATGACGGACAAAAAGGGCCTCGCGGCGGTGAAGGTGAAGCGTTTCAACCGGCCGGGCGATGCGGTCATCCAGGCGGCTGTTTCCGGTTCCGGCGTTCCAGAGTTCGCCTATATTGTCCCGGCGCAGTTTCAAATTGAAGTCGGCGGCGGCAGGGTGGAGATTATGAAGTCGGCCATGCCGGTGCGGAGGGGCGGCACCAAAAAACAGAATATTGTTTTTCTCGAGGACAATCTGCCCGCGGGGGTGCTGTCTCTTGAAATAGATCTGCGGCCGGACAAGCTGGTCGTTTCGGCGAAACTCGTGCCGTCCAAAGACGTTTCGGGCTTTATCGTGGATAAGCAGGCGCACGTGGACGGGGTCAAATTCACCGAGGTGTCAAAAGATTTTTCCATAGATGTTGAGAAGATAAAAGAAGGGGATAATTTCAGCATTGAGGTAGATCCCTTTGAAATAATCATAATCGCGCAGAAAGTTCAAAGGGAGAAGATCAAGCTCCCCCTGGGCGGCGAGAAAGACACAATACAGCAGCTCCTGGTCAACTGCGTCCTGCTTTATCTCTGATAGGGCCACCGGCCCAGCCTCTCGAAGTGCCCCGCCTCGGCGGATGCAGCGCTTCGGCACGCAGGCAGGTCACCATTGATTCCCATTTGTCCGCCCGCCTTGCTTATGAAGCGATAATGCGCTATAATCGCTTCATAGAATGAAGCGATTATAGGGGGGGGGGGGCGCATATGAGGTATATATGGAATTTAAAGGGATGGCCGAATTTCAAATGGCGGAACGATGAGATGATCAATGTGCTGGGCAAAGCGAGATTGGCGCAGGGTAAATTGCTGAGCAGAATATCATCAATGGGCCTTGATCAAAATCAGGAGTCAAGAACCGAAATACTGATAGAGGAAACAATCAAAACAGCCGCTATAGAGGGCGTGCTCTTTGACAGGGAATCCGTGAGGTCATCAATTGTCAGGAAACTGGGTTTGCCGTCGTCGGATTTAAAGCGCCCGGACAGAAACGCGGAGGGTTTAATCGATGTTATCATTGATGCGCAGGAAAATTATAAAAAACCTCTCACTTTAAGCCGTATAAAATCATGGCAGGCCTCCCTGTTTCCGGCAGGTTATTCGGGATTGAAAAAGATTGTTACGGGCAGATGGAGGCAGGAAAACCCTATGCAGGTGGTGTCCGGGCCGATTGGCAGAGAAAAAGTGCATTATGAAGCGCCGCCGGGCGGGAAGATCCCTTTTGAAATGAAACTCTTTCTGAACTGGTGGAAAAAAGGAAACCCTTTCAATCCGGCCCGCGCGAACAAAAAGAAATCGCCGGACGGTTTGCTGCGGGCGGGCATAGCGCATTTTTATTTTGTAACTGTTCACCCTTTTGAGGATGGAAATGGGAGAATAGCCCGCGCGCTGACCGATATGGCCCTGGCTCAGGACGAAAACACAGCTAAAAGATATTACTCTATGTCCGGCAGAATAATGGCTGAGCGAAAATCATATTATGAAATCCTGGAAAAAAGCCAGAAGGGCTCTCTTGATATCACGGAGTGGCTCTTATGGTTTTTAAACTGTTACACGCATTCAATACAGGATTCTGAGGCGTCCATAGGGAATATAATCAAGAAAGCTCTTTTTTGGCAAAAGCATAGCCAGAGCGCATTGAATATAAATCAGCGAAAAGTGATCAACCGCTTATTGGATGCCGGCGAAGGCGGCTTTGAGGGTGGGTTAACCACCATAAAGTATGTGGGAATGACAAAGGTGAGCAGGGCCACGGCGTACAGGGATATATCTGATATGGTGCAAAAAAATATATTGGCAGCCAACGCGCAAAAAGGCAGGAATGTTTCATATGAATTGATTTTTCCGTCTTTGGATTAATGGCCGTCGTCCCCATTGATTTGGGAAAAAACAGAACCGTCCCCATTTTCCTAGATGACGGCGGAGGGTTCGCAGAGAAATTGCGCCGAGGCGGGGAGTATTTTTATTTCCGCCTCTCTGAGAAAGCCCATGAATTCACCGTCGGTGTGCCATGGGACGGGCCTTTCAGATCTCAGAAAGGCGGATGATGTTCTTAGGCGCGTGAGGCCTTTTATTTCTCTTCCCCCCACAAGAGCGCTTAAAATGTTTATCAGGCGCAATATGTTCATTCTCTCAAACACCAGCAGATCGCCGGTACCGTCTTTCTGCGAGAAATCATTTCCCCACCGGAAACCGCCTCCCCAGAACAGGCCGTTCATAAAGATGGCCTGGAAAGATCTCCCTCTATAATCCCCGCAGGTGATGTCAAAGAATTTTTTGCGCGCGAGCAGTTTATAAAAACCCGCTACATAATGGGCTTTTTTACCGAGGGCCTTCTTTATAAAGAGATTGTTTTCGGCGATCCTGACAATATCGGCGGTGAAGCCGAAATCGGCCATGGAATAAAAATATCTTTTCCCTCCCGGATGGATGACAACGCCGCTGTCAACTCTCTGGGTTTTTCCTCTTTTTATGATCCCGACAGCGTCTTCAAAACGCCGCGGTATACCGAGGCTCAAAGCGGCCACATCGCTCATGCCGGCGGGGATTATGCCTATGGCCACGTTGGAAGACACTCTCAAAACGCCGTTTAAGACCTCGCCCAGCATGCCGTCCCCGCCGCAGAAGATAACGGGGTTTACGCCTATCATGGCGAAATGTTCCGCTTTTTTCCCGGCATCCGCGAGGTTGTCGGCAAAAACAATATCTTCGTCTTTGATGTCCAGCGCCCGGGCGATGCGCGGCGCGAGCAGCGCGCCTTTTCCTCTTCCTGACGAGGGATTGATTATAACTTTGGAATTGAGCATAATGCGATTTTATTATAGAATATAAACCTGCTGTGTGGAAAGTTCTAATGTTCGGGGGGAATAACAAATGCTGGATTTTATAAGGGAGAGTGTTCGCGGGGCCCTGGATGCTCTGGGCGAGGAGATAACAGGCGATTTCGACGTGATGACAGCGCCGGAATTCACGAACTGCGATTACGCGACTAACGCGGCCGTGAAGATGGCGGTTAAAAACAAGAAAAAAGCCGCCGAGGATCTTGCCGGAGCTCTTGAAAAAACCGGGCTTTTCGAAGAAGTGCGGGTGCTGCTGCCGTTTGTTAATATGAAACTGGCCGTCCGTTCGCTCGTGAAAATGCTCAATGAGGGTGACAGGGCATTCCCCGCGAAGAAAGAAAAGATACTGATAGAATTCGTTTCTGCTAATCCCACGGGACCTCTTCACATAGGGCATCTTCGGGGAGCCGTCATGGGCGATGCGCTGGCGCGAATTTTCAGATTTACGGGATATGATGTGATGACGCATTATTATGTCAACGACAGGGGCCGCCAGGTGCGGCTGCTGGGGGAATCCATCCTCGCCTCGAAAGCCGGCCTTCCGGCGCCCGAAGGCGGCTATTCGCTTGACTGTGTCAGCGTCATAGCCGCGGATGTGTCATCCTCCGACAGCGTGGAGAAGATCAGTGACATGGCTGTGGAGCGCATACTGGGGATGATAAAGAAGACTCTCTCGCGGCTGGGTATAGAATTTGGCCTGTTCTACAGCGAAAAAAAACTTTATGAGGAAGGCCATGTGAGCAAAACCCTTGAAAAGCTGAAAGAGAAGAAAGCCGTTTTTGAAAAAGACGGCGCCGTGTGGCTCGATGTCAGCGACAGGGATGACAAGGACAGGGTGCTCTACAAAAAAGACGGCGAGCCTACATATTTTCTTTCGGACATCGCCTATCATGATGAAAAATTCACCGAAGCCGATATTTGCATAAACATATGGGGCGCGGATCATCACGGATATGTCGGGCGCCTGAAAAGCGCCCTGGGGCTCCTCGGCAGGGACCCCGCAAAGCTTGAAATAATACTCTATCAGCTCGTGCGCCTCAAGCGCGGCAGCGAGATACTTAAAATGTCAAAGAGGGACGGCACTTTTCTGCTCGCCGACGATGTTATAGATGAGGTGGGCGCCGACGCCGTGCGTTTTTTCCTTGTTTCAAGAAAAGGCGACGCCCAGCTTGACTTTGACCTGGATCTGGCGAAAGAACATTCCAGCAAGAACCCCGTTTATTATCTGCAGTACGCTCACGCCAGGATATGCTCCATATTTGAAAAGGCCGGCGAAATGGGCATAAAGGCCTCACCCTGCGGTGATCTGATAGGCGAGGAAGCGCGCGGCATCATTAAAAAAATATGCGAATTCACGGACAAAGCCGCCCTGTCATCGTCTGAGCGCGCGCCGCATCACATAACAGTCTATCTCATGGAGCTCTGCGGCCTCTTCCACGGATATTATGACCGCAACAAGGTGCTTGATGCACCCGAGCTGCTTCTTTCTTCACAGCGGCTGTTTTTAGCCGGCCGGGTGCGGGATACGGTGAAAACAGGACTGGCTCTTCTTGGAATAACAGCGCCGGAGAAAATGTAGCTTGCGCCGGTGATAATAGCGAAATTCATAGTCTTCCTTTTGATAATGTCGCTCGTTTACTCAGGCGTGCATTATTACAGTTACGCGCGCATCAGGAATGATTTCGGGATAGGGCGGCAGCGCGCTGTTTTTTTAACGGTCTTTTATTGTATCAGCGGGCTCTCTTATTTTATCGGCAGGATGATACAGTCAAAATACGGCGTGGGTTTTGTCCTTGCCTACGGAGAGATATGGATGGGAGTGATGTCTATCTCGGTTGCCGTCTTCGTTCTCAGGGATCTTTTGTCCATATTTCTGAAAGGGAAAGCCAAAACTCTCACCGCCATAGCGGTTGCGGTAACGCTTATTCTGAGCCTTGCGGCCTTTATCAACGCGAAGCACACGGCTGTCAGAAATATAAAACTTTTCAGTCCGCATTTTACCGGAGAGGAAGAATACCGGATTGCCGCTTTTTCCGACATCCACCTGGAAGACAACAAATCTCCTGTGTGGCTGGAGAACCTGGTGGCGAAAGTCAACAGCCTTGAACCGGATCTTATTGTCATAGCCGGAGATTTCTGCGACGGCGCGCTTGAGGCAAAGAAGAAATTATTCATTGATGCGCTCGGTAAATTATCAGCCTCAGACGGCGTGTTCGCCGTGACGGGGAATCACGAATTTTACAGCGGAGTGAAACAATTTGAGAGTTTCGCGGAAAAAGCCGGAATAAGGATGCTGCGAAATGAAAGCGTTTCAATAAAAGGGAAGATGATCCTTGCGGGGGTGGATGATGACGCGGGTGATGCGGAGCTCACCAAAGCCCTGCCTGAAAATCCAGAAGGCTTGCCGGTCATCCTGCTGTCGCACCGTCCGGAGATATTTGATAAAGCCTCCGAGAGGGGGGTTTTCCTCCAGTTTTCGGGCCACACCCATGCGGGACAGATACCTTTTTTCAACCTGCTCGTTAAACTTTATTACAAACATCCCTACGGCCTTTACCGTCAGGGAGATTCGTATATCTACACAACATCGGGCGCCGGCACATGGGGCCCTCCTATGCGGCTGGGTTCAAAATCGGAAATAGTCCTCTTCACGATAGTAAATACAGTTGACAAGAACAGGTGAGAATCATAGAATAGCGGCAAGCTTATACATGGCACAAAGGCGGAACGGATGACAGAAGAAGATAAAAAGAAAAAAGAGATACAGGACGACCTGGTAAAAAATTACAGGAAGCGCATGGACTCGTCGGCGCTGCGTTTATCCATAAAAAATCATTTGCGTTACACCCGGGCGAAAGACGAGTTTTCGGCGACTGATTACGACAAATACATGGGGCTCTGCTACGCGGTACGCGACAGGATGGTGGAAAGATGGTCCAAAACCCAGCAGAGCTATTATAACGAGGATGTGAAGAGGGTCTATTACCTTTCTCTTGAATTTCTTCTGGGGCGCGCTCTTCTCAACAACATCATCAACCTGAATCTCATTGAGGAAGTGAAGTATGTCATAAAGAAAGGCGGAGATGATTTCAATAAACTCCTGGAGCTCGAGCCCGACGCGGGCCTCGGCAACGGCGGCCTCGGGCGCCTCGCGGCCTGTTATCTGGATTCAATGGCGACTCTCGGTCTGCCGGGCTACGGCTACGGGCTCCATTATGAATTCGGCATATTCAAACAGATCATACAGGACGGTTTCCAGGTGGAGGCGCCGGACGAGTGGCTGAAATTCGGTTCTCCCTGGGAAATAGAAAGGCCGGAATACGCCATCAATGTGCAGTTCTACGGAAAAAGCGTCCCTGAAAAGGATGCTTTCGGCAGGGTGCATTTTGTCTGGCGGGACACCAGGGATATTTTGGCTATCCCCCACGATATGCCGATAATAGGATATGGAAACAGCACGGTGAACACTTTGCGGCTCTGGTCCGCCCGTTCATCCAACCAGTTTGACCTGCACATCTTCAATCACGGCGACTATATAAAGGCGGTGGAAGATAAGAACCGCACGGAAAATATTTCAAAGGTGCTGTACCCGAACGACAATATTTATGAGGGAAAGGAGCTGCGTTTCAAGCAGGAGTTTTTTTTCGTCTCGGCCACCCTGCAGGATATAATAAGGCGCTATCTCAAAACCTATGATAATTTTGACAGGTTCGCCGATAAGGTGGCCATACAGCTCAATGACACGCATCCGGCGCTGGGCATACCGGAGCTCATGCGCCTTTTTATTGATATTTACGGCCTGAAATGGGAGAAGGCATGGGACATAACACGGAAAACTTTCGCTTTTACCAATCACACGGTTATGCAGGAAGCGCTTGAAAAATGGTCGCTGAACCTGTTTGAGACGGTTTTGCCCAGGCATCTGGAGATAGTCTATGAAATAAACAGGATTTTTACCTCTGAGGTGAGAGACAAATATCCCGATGATCACATGAAAGTCAACTGGATGTCTATCGTTTCCGACGACGACGAAAAGCATATCAGGATGGCGAATCTCGCTATTGTCGGCTCGCATTCCGTCAACGGTGTGGCAAAGCTCCACAGCGAGATACTGAAAACCGATGTTTTCAGGGATTTTTATGAGCTGTGCCCCGAAAAATTCAGTAACAAGACAAACGGCATAACGCAGCGGCGCTGGCTCCTTGTGGCCAATCATTATCTATCCCAGCTGATAAGAGAGAAAATAGGCGACGGCTGGATAAGTGATCTTTCCCGCATCAAGGAACTTGAAAAATTCGCGGATGACAGGGACACCCTGATAAATCTTTACAACATCAAACTTGAAAACAAAAAGAAGCTGGCTGAATATATAAAGAAGGAATGCTCTGTTGAAGTGAATCCCGAATCCATATTTGATTCGCAGGTGAAGCGAATACACGAATACAAAAGGCAGTTTCTGAACGCTTTGAGGATTCTCGTGATGTATAACGGCATTAAGAAAAACCCGTCTTCTCTTGCGACTCCCGTCACATTTATTTTCGCGGGCAAGTCGGCGCCGGGATACGCCAGGGCGAAGCTCATCATCAAATTCATAAACAGCGTCGCGGATCTGGTAAACGGCGACAAGAGCATAAACGGAAAGATGAAAGTCGTTTTTCTTCCGAATTACGGCGTGTCTCTGGCCGAGAAGATCATTCCCGCCAGCGATGTCTCCGAGCAGATCTCAATGGCCGGAACGGAAGCATCCGGCACGGGCAATATGAAATTCGCGCTCAACGGCGCCCTGACGCTCGGCACACTTGACGGGGCGAACATAGAGATCTTAGAACATGTGGGGGCGGATAACATATATATTTTCGGCCTTAACGCTGAACAGATAAAAGAAAAGCAGCTGGACGGATCTCATGATCCCGGCGCGATATACGAGTCGCATGATGAGATCAGGGCCGCGCTTGATATGCTCAAATCCGGGGAATTATCCGGCGGCGACAATGAGATCTTCAAGCCTTTGTATGATTCTATACTTCACGGCGACGGCGGCGGCAGACCGGACAGCTATTTTCTGCTGGCCGATATGAAAGATTATCTGCTGAAGACTTATCAGGTCAACAAAGATTTTGCCGATAAACTCCTGTGGCAGAAAAAGGCGCTTTTAAACATAGCCAACATGGGTTATTTTTCGAGCGACAGGGCTGTGAAAGAATACGCCGATGAGATCTGGCACGCGCATCCGGTTAAAATAAATCCCTGAACGGCCTGGGCGGAATTGCTTATTGACACGAAAAAAGATTGTTGATAGGATAAACATTCCAAAGGAATAAACCGCCGGCAGGATCCGGAGGAAGACGACAGGCGGTTTTCCCGGGATATTAACTTCCCGGGAATTTCAAAAAGCATTTTGAGGATAACATAAAATACGGTACATGGAAACGAAAAACAGCAATATGGAGGAAGAAATGTCTATTTACACAGAAGAGAAGTTGAAGGAGATGAAGCTGCCGGAGCTTAAAGAAACGGCCTCGGCGGTGGGAGTGGCAAACAGCGCGAAGATGAAAAAACACGAGATAGTGGAAGCTATTTTGAATGTTTCCAAAAACGCCGGCCAGTCTCCCGCGGCTCCTTTGTCCGAGCCTAAGGCCGCTCCGGATACATCAGCGAAAGATAACGGCTGTCAGGCCGAGGGTAAAAACAATCACGGCAATAATCAGAATGTCGGAGAAGATTATCCCAAGGAAGAGAAAGAAGGTTATCTCGAAATACTGCCGGACGGCTTCGGCTTTCTTCGCGCCTCGGACAACAGTTATCTTCCGTCCAATGAAGATGTGTATATCGCGCCCATGCTGATAAAAAAACTCAAGCTCAGGACGGGTGATTTTCTCCAGGGCTACTGCAAACATCCCTCGGTGAACAGGGAAAAATATTACGCCATGAACAACATAGTGGCGGTCAATAATATGAAGCCGGAAGAGACCCTGGGCAGGCCTCATTTTGATAAGCTGATGCCGCAGTACCCGAAGAAACAAATCATACTTGAAACCGACAGGCAGGGGATATCGGGAAGGATCATGGATCTTCTCACCCCCATAGGCAAGGGGCAGAGGGGTTTGATAGTCGCGCCTCCGAGGACGGGCAAGACAATGCTCCTGCAGGCCATCGCCAACGGCATCACTCTCAATCATCCGGAGGTGACGCTCATCTGCCTGCTCATAGACGAGAGGCCGGAAGAGGTGACGGACATGAGGATGAGCGTGAAGTCGGAAGTCGTGGCTTCCACTTTTGATGAAAGCCCCGCCAGGCACATACAGGTGTCGGACATGGTTATTGAAAAAGCGAAACGCATGGTGGAAATGGGCAGGGATGTGGTGATACTGCTTGATTCTCTGACGCGCCTTGCAAGGGCGCACAACGCCCAGACGCCGTCTTCGGGCAGAGTGATGTCGGGGGGGCTGGAAACCACGGCTCTGCAGAAACCGAAAAAATTCTTCGGCACGGCGCGAAGCGTTGTTGACGGTGGGAGCCTCACCATAATAGCCACTGCCCTGATAGACACCGGATCCCGGATGGACGAGGTGATATTTGAGGAATTCAAGGGCACGGGCAACATGGAGATCAATCTCTGCCGGGAACTGACCGACAGGCGTGTGTTCCCGACGATAGATATAACAAAGAGCGGCACGAGAAAAGAGGAGCTGCTGCTGAGCGAAGAAGTGCTGAACAAAGTTTGGATACTCAGAAAACTCCTTACCCGCGCCGATCATGTGGAAGCCATGGAATTTATAGTGGAAAAAATGAAGAAAACCTCTTCAAACGAGCAGTTTTTGAAATCCATGCAGTCGTGAAGACGCACAATTTTTTTAAGCCCTCGTAGCGCAAATGGATAGAGCATCTCCCTGCGAAGGAGAAGGTTTCCCGTTCGAATCGGGACGAGGGCAAAAAATATGAAGAATAAGGAAATAGCCGATAAGTTCACCGAGATCGCCCATCTTCTGGAGATCAAAGGCGAAAACAGTTTTAAGATCAGAAGTTACCAAAAAGCCGCGGAGACAATAGAAGCCCTTGACCACGACATAAAAGACGATTATCTTTCCGGCAACCTTGAGGAGCTCGAGGGCATAGGAAAGAGCACAGCCGCTAAAATAAGCGAATATCTGATCGGCGGAAAGATAACAAAACTTGAAGATCTGAGAAAAGAGATTCCCCGCGGCCTTCTGGAAATGTTGAAAGTGCAGGGGCTGGGCCCCGCCACAATAAGGCTGATATATGAGAAGCTCGGCGTCAAAACCATGAGGGGCCTTGATATAGCCGCGCGCCGGGGAGAACTGGCCGCTCTTCCCGGAATGGGTGAAAAGAGCGCCGCCAATATTCTGAGGGGCCTGGAGATCGCCAACCGCATGGACGGCCGGCTGCTCATTTCCACCGCGGAAAATATGGCTGAAGATTTTCTTTCTGTTATCAGAAAGAGCTGCGATGAGGCTCTCGCCTGCGGCAGCCTCCGGCGGGGATGCGAGACCATAGGCGACATAGACCTGCTGGCTGTTTCGGAAAAATCGGAAAAAATAATAGACTCATTCGTTAAAATTCCGGGCGTTGAGAAGGTGATAGCCTCCGGCTCTTCAAAGGCGAGCGTTTTCACATCGGGGGATGTGCAGATAGACCTGAGGGTCGTTCCCGAGAAATCCCGCGGCGCCGCCATGCTCTATTTCACGGGGAGCAAAGAACATAACATCGCTTTGAGAAAGCTGGCGCTGGATAAGGGCTATACGCTGAACGAGTATGCTTTGAGTGATCAGAAATCAGGAAAATATATAGCCGGAAAGACGGAGAAGGATGTGTATAAGCGCCTCGGCCTTGATTATATTCCTCCCGAACTGAGGGAAAACAGGGGTGAGATAGAGCGCTCCGCGCTCGGCGCTCTGCCTTCGCTCATAGAATCGGAGGATATAAAAGGCGACCTGCATCTTCACAGCGTTTATTCCGACGGTTCCGTCGAGATAAGGGCTCTTGCGTCCAGGGCTTCGGATCTGGGATACGGGTGGATAGCGGTCTGTGATCATTCAATGAGCCTGACAATAGCGCGGGGCTTAAGCATAAATAACCTGATGAAAAAAAAGAAGGAGATAGATTCTCTCAACAAAACATCCCGCGTTAAAATCCTTTTTGGAGCCGAGGTGGACATATTGCCCGACGGTAAACTGGATTATCCGGATAAGGTGCTCAAAGAGCTGGATGTCTGCCTGGGCGCCGTGCACGCGGCGTTTAACCAGAGCGCCGAAGTCCTGAACAAAAGGATAATGAGGGCCATGGACAATCCCTATCTTGATGTTCTGGCGCACCCGACGGCGCGACTCATAGGCAAGCGGCCGCCGCTGGAGCTGGATATGGAAAAGGTCACGGAAAAAGCCGCCGATAAAAACATCATCCTCGAGGTGAACGCTTTCCCCGACAGGCGGGATCTGAAAGAAGATCACATACGCATGGCGCTCGCGAAGGGCGTGATGCTTTCTCTCGGTACCGATTCGCACGCCCTCCGGCACATGGACAATATGAGATACGGCCTTATGAACCTCCGGAGGGCCGGATGCGAAAAGAAGGATGTGCTGAACACGAGGACAGCTCCGGCGCTGCGGAAAATAATCAGCGCCCGCCGTAAGAAAGCCGGTGGCTAAAATCAATATGCGCAACTTCGGGCATATAGGTATAACTCGTAAGCAGTCGCGGCCGACGGTATCCTTAGACGGCCGCTCACGTGTGTGGTTCGCTGCCAATTCGCTCGGAGCAGGGGGTGAAACTCCTCGCTCATATGGCCCGCTACGAATACCGTCCGCTGCGATTATACGCCATGGCGTAGTCAATGTGCTTTTGTGCGCGATGCTCTGCGCGGCGGCCTTCCTGCAGGGTTGTTCGCCGCGAGAGAGAAGCTGCGAAGAGGGCGAGACGATAGTTTTTGCGATGCTCGGCGACGCGTCATATCTCAATCCTGTACTCGCCGGGGATTCGGCGTCTGCGGAAATAAATGATCTCGTTTACAACGGGCTGGTCAAATATGACAAGGATCTTGTTCTTGTCGGCGATCTGGCCCGGAGCTGGGAAGTGCTGGACGGAGGAAAGACCATTGTTTTCAAGCTGAGGGACGATGTGAAGTGGCACGACGGACGGACTTTTACAGCCGGCGATGCCGTGTTCACCTATCAATGCCTTGTGAATCCGGACATCATCTCACCGCGCAGCGGACGCTTTAAGATGATAGAGAGCGTCAAAGCTCCTGATGAGCACACGCTGGCCGTAAAATATTTCAGGGCATATTCTCCCGCGCTCGAGTCGTGGGGTTTGGGGATAATACCCAAGCACATATTTGATCAGGGTGATTTTGATAAAAATCCGGCCAACAGAAAGCCCGTCGGCACCGGCGCCTACAAGTTTGTCAAATGGCTGTCGGGAGAGCAGATAGTCCTGGAAAAAAACAGTGAATATTTTGAGGAGACAGGAAATATCACGAGGATAATCTACAGGATAATACCCGATAGCTCCGTGCAGTTTCTCGAGCTCAGGAAGCGGGGCATAGACAGCATGGGCCTCACGCCGCATCAGTATATATACGAGACGGATGATGAGGAATTCAACAGGAATTGCAACAAATTCCGCTATGGCGCTTTTCAGTACGCTTATATGGGATATAACCTGACAAACCCGCTGTTTAAGGACAGAAGGGTGCGCCGCGCCATAAGCTATGCGATAGACAAAAAAGCGATTGTTGATGCCGTGCTCCTGGGATGCGGCGTGCAGATACACTCCAATTATCCGCCCTCGTCATGGGCTTATAATCCCGATGTGGAAAAGTTTGAATATGATCCCGTCCGCGCCCGGGCGCTGCTTGATGAGGCAGGGTGGAGAGATACCGACGGCGACGGTGTGCGTGACAGGGATGGCCGCAAATTTTCTTTCACTATTCTCACAAATCAGGGGAATAAAATGAGGGAGGAGGCCGCCACGATCATACAGTCGCAACTCAAAGAGGCCGGCATTGCCTCGGAAATACGGATACTGGAATGGGCGACGCTGATAAACAGGCACATAGACCGCAGGGATTTTGATGCTGTTGTGCTCGGCTGGTCCACAGCCGTGGATCCGGATTGCTATTCTCTGTGGCATTCTTCCGAGGCCCGCCCCGGAGGTTTTAATTTTGTCTCATACAAAAACCCCGAAGTTGACGCGCTCATAGATAAGGGCCGCATGAGTTTTGACCGCGGGGAAAGGAAAAAAATCTACGGCCGTATTCAGGAGATGATAGCTTCCGATCAGCCGTACTGTTTTCTTTACGCCCCCGATTCTCTCACTGTTGTCGCTTCGCGTTTCCACGGGATTGAGCCGGCAAGAGCGGGTATATCGCATAATTTCTTGAAATGGTATGTTCCGGAGGATTTGATAAAATACAAGTGAGGAGGTTTGTGTGCTGAAAAGATTGCTGGGTTTTCTGAATTTTTGTCTTGTCGCCGCTGTGTCATTTTATTATCTGCAGCTGTGCGGATTATCCGTCAAAGAATTTTTCGGCCTTGCTCCGCAGGTTTTTATACTCGGACTGTCTTTTGCGCTGCTTTTCGCGGGAGAGAACTTTATGAGAGCTTTTATCGTGCCGGCGCTAATTTATTACGGCGTGTTCGGACTGTTCTTTTATCCATGGACCGGCATAGATATGGCCAACCAGGCCGTGCACGCGCTACTCCTTCTTAACGCGCTGTATTTCCTTTTGTCGCTGGCTCTGGGTTTAAAGGTCATAACGCTGTTATTCGGCCTTGCGGCGGGTCTCGCCGCCTGCGCGGGGTTGAGATTCTATCAGACAGCTTTTCTGCAAAGCCGGAAGGATCTTGTTAAAAAATATCTGCCCGCGGAGCTGATGGCGTCCGAAGCGAAAAAGAAAGCTGTCAAGAAAAACATAAGGTCTCTCAGGGCCATTGATGAACAATTGAAGCTTAACGACTGAGAATGAATTCCGGCAAGGAAACAAAAACAATGTCTTTCGGCCTTGAGCGCATGAGAAAAGCTCTTGCGGGGGAGGGTTTTAAGCAGAATTTCAGATGCGTTCTCATCGCCGGCAGCACAGGGAAATCCCAAACGGCGGTCTTTACCGAGAGCCTGTTAATGCGCTCGGGGTTCAGCGTCGGAACCTATCTTTCGCCCCATCTTGAACGCATCGGCGAGAGGGTGCGCTTGAACGGCAGGGAAATATCCGATTCTCTCTATTACAGCCGGATGAGGAGGTTTCAAAAATATCCCCTGACATATTTTGAGAAACTGACGGCGGCGGCCTTCATGTATTTTATGGAAAAAAAGCCGCAATGGGCGGTTGTTGAAGTCGGCCTCGGCGGCCGGCTCGACGCTACCAATGTCCTTAAGAACGAGATCGCCGTCATCACCGGGATTTGCAGGGAGCACACGGAGTATCTCGGGTCGAGCGTTGAGAAAATAGCGCGCGAAAAAGCGGGAATAATCAAAAAAGGAAGTTTGGTGATAACGCGCTGCGACGGCGCCGCTGCGGATGTTATAAAAACAATAGCTGCGCAGAGAAATGCTTCTGTGATAAACGCTGCGATGATGAAAAACCCCTATGGGCCTGCTTTTCTCGGTGAGAATTATTCTCTTGCGGCTTCCGCCGTAAAGTCCGCAGGGATAGAGCCTGATAAAGGTTATTTCCCGGAATATATCCTCCCTGCCCGCTTTGAGAGAAAAAAATATAAAGGCATAGATGTTATCCTTGACGGCGGGCACACGCTGGATGCCTGGCGGGCTGTCAAGTCGGAGATCAAAAAAATGCCACGCCCGCGCGTCTGTGTTTTTTACGCCTTAAAAGACAAAAAGATAGAAGAAATGCTATCATCTTCAAACGGGCTTTTTGAAAAGATATTCTGTTCGTCTTTCCCTCATGAAAGACAGATAGGCAGAGATGAACTGATGAAAAGGGCCCGCGGCACGGGCGTTGAGATCACTTCTTCTCCCGTTGAGAGTTTGAAGAAAGCCGCGGCTCTTTCGCCTGAAGTTATTCTGTGTTTCGGTTCGCTCATAGGGAGCGCGTATTTGAGGAAGAAAATATGGGGCTGAAAAAAATGAAAGCTATGGGCATAGATATAGGCGGGACCAACACCGCCGTCTCAATATGTTCTTCCGCGGGAAAAACACTCGGACATTTTGATTTCTCAACGCCCACGGCGGCTAAACCGGAAAAAACAATAGAAGGGATATTAAAAATAATAGCCGGAAAATATCCGCTTGATGAAATAGGAGCCGCGGCAATGGCGGTTCCGGGAATGATAAGTCCCGGCAAGGGTTTCGTTTTTTGCGCGCCGAATCTCGGCTGGAAAAATTTTTCGGTAAAAAAAGCCGTGATGAAGTATCACAAATTTAAAAAGCTTGTCTTTGAGAATGACGCGTCCTGCGCGGCGCTGGGCGTCTATGAGAACTGTAGGGGGGCAAAGCCGGATTTCCTGGTGGCGCTGACGCTTGGAACCGGAATAGGTTCGGGTTTTGTTTCCGGCGGTAAAATTTTCTCGCGTGGCGACATTTCCGTTTTTGAGGCAGGGCATATGAAGATCGTACCGGAGGGCCTGCGATGCGGCTGCGGCGCTAAGGGCTGTCTTGAGGCCTATTGCGGTTCGGCCTATATGAATAACTGGGCATCAGAACTATTCCCGGGGAAGCGTTTTGCCGCCGCTTTAAGCCCGAGGGAAATCTGCGAACAATCGCGCAGCGGCGCGCTCTGGGCGAAAAAAATATGGAAACAATACGGCCTTTATCTCGGCCTGGCGGTGTCTGATATAGTCAATCTTCTTGTGCCCGACAAAATCGTTTTCACCGGAGGTCTTGCCGGGGCCTATTCCGAATTTAAAGAGGGCCTGCGTATTTCCATGGACAGGAATATTCTCCCCCCGTACAGGAAATCCGTTTCAACAGGGGTTTGCGCCCGGAAACGCTATATAGGCGCCGACGGCGCGGCGAAACTTGCGCTGCTTTAACGCACAGATGGGCAGCGTCCTTAATCCTTTTAACAAGCTCAAGAGCTGTATATCATCCGCCCCGCTTCACGCATTAAAAAACTTGTTTGCGGGAATACGTTTATTGGCTTTTGTTGTTTTAGCCGCGGGGATTTTGTTCGCCCAGGAAGATCTGCCTTTCAACATAAGATGCGATTATCTCAAATACAGCAAGAGCAGCGAGATAGTTTTCTCGTCAGGAAATGTCTTTATAGAGAGGGACACGATGAAATTGTACGCGGACGAAGCCGAGTTCCGCAGGAACGAGTCGCTTGTGTTCCTGAAGGGCAGAGTGCGGATAGAGGACGCGGCCACGACAATGAACTGTGATGCCGCCGAATATCATCTCGCTGTCGGCACCGCTCCGGCTTCCGGGGTTTTTCAGAATGCCAGGGTCTTCCGGGATAAGATGTATTTTGTCGGACACGACGCGGAGCAGTTGGGTGACACTTACATCTTTAACAAGGCGTATCTGACGACCTGCGATCACGACGAGCCTCATTATAAAATGGCCTCGCCGCGCATAGTTTTTGTGGAGAAGAAGAGCGTGACGATGAAGCACGCTGTTTTCTCAGTCAGAGGGGTGCCTATTTTTTATACGCCCTATTACAGCCAGCGTCTCGGTGAGAGAAGGTGGGCGCTTGCCGTCAGGGCGGGGAAGTCCTCAAGGAGTGGCGCCTTCATAAAAACGCGCCTGCGCTACAGCTGGTCGGATAATTTCAGGACTTATCTTCTTAACGATTATTTCAGCCGCCTCGGATACGGCAAGGGCCTGGAGCTTGACTACAAGAGCCCGTCGACACAGAGTAATCTCTATGTTTACGGCATAAATGAAAAAGACACCGGAGCAAGCAACCGCACTTTCCGTCAGAGCCACTGGCAGCAGCTTTCCGCGGGTTTTCTCTGGCAGTCATATGTTGAGGTGCAGGATTATTCGCTCTTTAACAATAATTACCTGAGGGATGAATCGCTGGTGCTAAAACCCACCTACATCAGGAGCCGCGCTTCGCTGTCCAAAAGCGTGTCGGCCTATTATCTGCGTTTGTCGGGATACAGAAATGAGGTATGGAAAGATCCCCTCAACAGATTTGACGCCGACAATGTTATAGCGCCTGAAATCTATTTTCGTTTGAATCCCGTGAAACTCAAACTATTCAGCTATGATCTCAGTTATAATTACAGGAATTATTTCAACACCGATGCCAACATGGGGACTATTTTTTCCGATTATACGCCCATACACAGCTCATACGCGCGGATTTTCAACAGCTACAGGTTAATGCGGTCTATAACGCTGTTTCCCAGAATAGGTTATCAGTTTTACAAGAGCGGTGATCTGGATTCCGTGGAATATTATTTTCACGACATAAACACAACGCTGAATTTTTACAGGCCGCTCAAACTTTCTTTCACTCATAATTACAAAAAAGAACCGGGCAAAACCTCTGTCACCGACAACATTGCTTTCGCTGATGAATACAGGCCCGCGCCCAATGTGGTGTTCAGGCAGAGCGTTGTATACGATTTGAAAAAAAGGTCATTGCCGCTTGAAAACAGATTCTCGCTCCTTCAGAATCAGCTGAATTTCCGGGCGGGGGCTATGAATTTTTACGCGAGAAATTATTATAACATAGCTCTCGGCGATGCGGTTTCCTGGGAGGCCGAGGGCAGCGGCCGGCATTTCTCGTCGAGGTTTACGCACAACCGGGCGGAACCGGATTTCCTGAACTGGTTCCAGCGTTTCAATTTTAAATACGGCAAATGGGCCGTTGAGGCCAGGGCCCGGACATTTTTCAATTACAGAAAGACGGATATTGAGCTGAAAGATGTCATAGAGAAGGAACTTGTGCTAAAGAGAAATCTGCACTGCTGGGATATGATGTTCAAATATCTTGTCACGCGCGACCGGAGAGAGGGCTGGATATTCTTTAACATAACGGCATTCCCCGACAGGCCGCTGGGAATATACCGCGATGCCATCGGCGATGAATGGTCGTTCCGCAAACAATGATATCCATATTATCCCGCAGTTAGCTTTGTCGATTTAATTAAAAAAGTATAATGTGATACGGGGTGTGGCGCTTTAGTGAGCGCCCCGGGCGAGCAAAGCGGTTTGAAGAGTTCGGTAGATATTGTTTCAGAGTATAATTTTGTACGGGGTGTGGCCTAGTTGGTAGGGCGCCTGCTTTGGGAGCAGGAGGTCGGCGGTTCAAATCCGCCCACCCCGACCATTTCAAACTTGTTGCGCGATTTTCAAAAAAATTCGGTGAGCGATGCTCACCGTTCTTTTCGGAATTTCCGGAATCCCCCTCTTCAAAAAACAAAAAAGACCACGGCTTTTCCAAATTCAGAAGAAAGGTTTTGTCCAGCAGGCGGCGGTTCGTTCCGATTTTTTTAACAAAAGATTTTATTTCGCTTAAATCTTTTGACAAAGCAAGTTCTCCGGCGTGGTGAGCGTCATTAATCCAGTTTCTCAATGGTTCGATCCAATTGTTCCCCTTACGCCCAAAATCTGTTTTTTTCTGTAGTAGTTCCACTTTTGCCTTTATCAATTCATTTTTCTTTTGAAGGTAAATGTCTTTTTCAATGATTCCATCAAGAAAGGCATTTACCAGCTTATCAAGTTTTTGTTCTGTGTCTTTTATTTTCTTTTTGAGATTTTGGGCGGAAGACTGCGAAGACTGGTCTCCCTCTTTTTCCCATATCGCTACTTGAGCCAACATTTTTTCTTTCCAGTCTTCGCAAAGAGCGACTTTTGAAATCTTCTCTCTTAGTTGATCGGCAAGAAGTTCTTCCCTTAAATACCCTTGACTACACGGGCCAAGCCGTTTGGTACAGCGGTAATAGCGGTAAGTGCCGCCGTTGCCGTGGGCGTATTGCGCGGTTATAGCGGCTCCGCATTCCCCGCATCGCATTAATCCGGTAAAAGGGAAATTATGACCTTTTTTACTTTTTCTCGGCTTGGCTCTCTCATTTAATACTTGCTGAACTTTTGCAAAAGTCGCTCCGGAAATAATTGCCGGAAAACAGCCCTCATAACTTTCACCATTCTGAACAATTATTCCAAGATAGATTTTATTCGTAAGCATTAATTTTAGAGTTGCCTTGCAGAGCGGTTTTCCGGTTTTGCTCTCCACGCCCCAAAAACTCAGGCGGTTCCCCAAACTCTCTAAAGTATGTTTGCCCTGAGAAAATTCGTCAAAAGCTTTCTTAATAGCTCTCGCCTTAAAAGAATCCGGCTCAATATTTCTTGTCTTCGGATTATTAACATAACCCAGAGGGGCGAGAGTCGGCCATTCTCCCCGCCTGAGTTTTTGTCGCATCCCGCGCTTTACATTCTGCGAAAGGTTATCAGAATAGTATTTGCTCTGACCAAAGGCGACCTGAAGCATAAAAAGCCCTTGCGGTGTCGGTTCAAACCAGAAAGTGGGAAATCGCAAAGAAGCAATATTCTCCGTATCAATAAAATATATTATCTGTCCGCCATCTATTGAGTTTCTTGCAAGGCGGTCGGGATGCCATGCTAATAATCCGATTGCTTCTTTGCTCTGCTTGATTTTATCAATCATCCGATTAAAAATTTCTCTGCCGGGCTTTTTTGCGCTCTTGCTCTCAATAAATTCCTCTAATATCTCAATTTTTTCTTTTTCAGCATACTCCCTAAGTTCGGCAATCTGAGCCTCAATAGACATTATTTGCCGTTCTTCGTCCTCGGTAGATTTACGGGCATAAAGAAAAAATTTAGTTTTCATAAAAATAACCTCCTGGGTTGCCTTTGGTTAAAGTGCGGGATTCAAAAAGAAACTTGCTTTGTATTTTGCTTTTAGCGAAAGTTAAAAAAATCGGGGACATAATCTTTTTTTGTAGGGAGCGGAGCGACGACGAACCGCCGCTTGCTGGACAAAACCTTTCTTCTGAATTTGGAAAAGCCGTGGTCTTTTTTGTTTTTTGAAGAGGGGGATTCCGGAAATTCCGAAAAGAACGGTGAGCATCGCTCACCGAATTTTTTTGAAAATCGCGCAACAAGTTTGAAATGGTCGACCTTATTAAACCTTGCTCGAACCCATTTCGAGAATAGTTTATAAGATTCCCTTCACTTAAAGAGATTGTATTATTTTGCATGGAATAAATCAATTTCATTTTTCATTTTGTCATTGCGAGGAGCCCTTCGACTTCGCTCAGGATAAACTCCGCGACGTGGCAATCTTATTTTATAC
>Ga0180732_1000681_pt1 | contig 26146 bp, 41 predicted proteins | sample KR11_01MetaG_FD_148674 | JGI IMG/M metagenome (GOLD analysis project Ga0180732, IMG submission 148674) | Groundwater microbial communities from the Olkiluoto Island deep subsurface site, Finland - KR11_0.1 MetaG | ecosystem: Environmental > Aquatic > Deep subsurface > Groundwater | place... | reverse complement strand
GAAAACTTCTGTATCATTATTTATTTCTTTCATTTCTTCTAAAGCTCTTTCAGCTTCGATTTTTTGAAATCTAAGTGTTTCTTTTTGATAATTTATTTGTTGCATTTGCTGTTGCATTTCTTGCATTTTCATAAAACCTTCTTGTGCACCTACTGGTATTTTTAATACTTCAGTCATTTTTAATCTCCTCCAAATCGTTTGTTGTTTTGATAAGCCTTAGATATGAATTGATTCCAGCTAACAGACCAGATATTTCATCTGACTTTACTGTTAACTTAATTTTATTGTCATCAGTTTCTAATTTTGCTTCAAATTTTTCATTTTGATCCATGTCAGGTTCAATTGAATTGATAACTTTTTGTGGTTCTTTACATTCAATTTCTATTTTAGCTTTCATCATTATCTTGCAATAACCTTAGTTACTTTGTTAGGTCTTTGTTTCATAATTATACGATAACCACAAAATGGACATCTTATTTTATCTCTTACATGTTCAAGTTCAATTTCTTTTTCACATTTTAAGCACTTATACATTTATTCACCTTTTACAAATTTAGGAAAATATGCTCCTCCAGCAAATTTAACATTACATTTTTTACAATTCCATATTCCAGCTGCAACTCTTTTTAGTGCTGGTCTTTCGCAATATGGACACATTAGCTTTTTCTTTGTCTTTTTTTCCATAGCTGTAACTATCTTTCTAGTTCTTGTTCCATACCTTGGACCAAATCTTCCTGCTGAACCAATCTTTTTTGTTGCCATGTTATCAACTCATATTACAAACTAAACGTTTAAAAAGTTATGTGAGAAGAGCTCTAAGCTCTTCACCTTTCTTGATTGACCAATCTACTGCTTTTTCAAGTTCTACTGTTGTTAGATAGCCTTTTCCGCTTTTTTGCATAGCACATAAACTTCCATTCTTTGTTGATGCTATTGTTATTCTTGCATCCATTGCTTCTTCCTCTTCTACGCTTGTATCTAAAAGAAGTTGATCTGCTATCTTTGTTATAGTTACAGGAATTGGTGTATCTACTATTGGAATACTTCCTATAGTTTCATCTTTTATGACCTTTTCAGTTTCAACGTCGTATTTTGGTATTTTTGCATCAAGTAATGCTGCTACTGCTGCAAGTCCACCAGCATCTATTAGGTTTCCATCATGGTCAAGTACGTGTATATCTACATTAATTACCCAAACCTTTTCTCCAGGTACAATACACATTTTGCCAAGATCAATTGCTTTACATTCTCTAATTCCTCTATCAATTACTCTTGCGATTTCAATTGAGTCTTCACTTGGAGGACCTGTTTCAAATTTTGGTGATGCAATTGGTGAAAGTTCTGTATTTACAATTAAAATACCTTCATCAGGTGTATCTGGGAATGGTGTTCCTACAGACATCTTGATTCCAGCAATTACATGAGTATTTCCTATTTTTACTCTTGCAGATCCTTCAGCAGTTTTGATTACTCCTTTTTCTATTGTTACTTCTCTAAACTCATCAAAAGATCTTTTGTCAATTCTTGATCCGTCTTCTATGAGTTTTTTAATGTATGTTTCATTCGTCATTTAACTCACCCGTTTTGTATTTTTCTCTAAGGATTTCTTTTTGTTTTTTATATACACTTCCACATCCTTTTTTTGACAATTCAATCATTTTCATGAATTCGTCTTTTGTAACAACTCCATCCATTTGAACTAATACAAACTTATCTTGATTTCCAATTGTTGCAACTGCTAAGTCAACTTGTCCAAACATATCTTCTGGTCCATCTAAGTCCATGATAATAGTGTCTTCAACTTTTCCAACTGAACAAGAACATACTAATTCTCTCATTGGAACTCCTGCGTCTGCAAGTGCTAATGATGCTGCATTTAATCCAGCACATCTGGTTGATGCATTTGCTTGTATAATTTCTGCAAATATTTCTATTCCAGTTCTTGGATAATCTTCTACAAATACAACACTATCTAAAGCCAGTCTTATAACTTTTGATATTTCTGTACTTCTTCTATTATATCCTGGTCTAATTCTATCACCTGTTGAAAACGGTGCCATATTGTATCTACATTTTAATACTGCTTTTTGAGGATCTTGTAAAAACCTTGGATGAAATGGTTTTGGTCCATATACAGCTGCAAGTGCATATGTGTTACCGAACTTAAAGATTGCTGATCCAGTTGCTTTTTTTATAATACCAACATCTGTTTCCATTGGTCTCATATCTTCAAGACTTCTTCCATCTAATCTTTTAGTTCCGATTATTAATTTTTCTGGTGCTCCTACTTTTGTCATATTAATCACCTTTCTCCAACAGTTTTGTTATCTTTTCAGTTAATCCACCAGTGTGTGATTCTTGTTCAATTGTTTTAACTGCTTTTGATGCTAGACCTTCTTTTTCTCCTCTAATCCAAACAACACCATTTTGTCCAACAATTATTTGGCATTTTGTTTCGTTCTTGATTAATTCAATCATTGAACCTTGTTTACCAATTAGTCTTGGAACCTTTGATGGTGTTATTTTTAATAATCTTCCGTCAGAAAGCTTTTTAGCTCTATGATCGTTCATTGTTAGTTGAACATGTTTTGATTTTGTAACATTCAAAACCTTGGCATAAATTATATCACCGATATCAAAATATGATGATATGTCTCTTTTTGTAATATCTACAAATTCTCCAACAGCTTCGCCTAATACTAGTAAAGCATCGTATGGACTGTTTATATCAATTATCCAAGATGTTGATTGCATATCTTTGACAAACCCAATTATTCCATCACCTGGTCTTGGTACATATACTCCAGACAAAGGAATTATACCTATGAATCTGTTTTTTATTTTTATTAAACCTAGAAGTTTAGCTTTTATTTGATTATCTTCTCTGTAACATCCGCTACTTGGAAGAAAATCTAAACCTTCGGCTAAAACGTCTCCTGGTGTTACTAGTTCTCGCTCTTTAACAAGTAATGTCGAGTTGCTAGTATTTTCTGTAACTTGTTCGTCTTCCATTTAAATTACCTCCTTAATCTTTTTTAACTTCAAATTGACCATGTGTTAGGTCACTAAGTTTATCATAAACATCCTGTTGCATTCCTCCAGGAATCTCTATCATGCAAAAGTAACTTCCATCACCTTTCCATTCATCTTTAATTATTTTTCCAAGACCTCTTATTGTTCCAGCTGCCTTTCCTGCATATTGTGCTGGTATTTTTATTGATAGTCTTACTGTTTCAAACCTTATTGGAATTATTGCTTGAATTTGTTTTAAAATAGACTCAACTTGTTCTTCAGCACTTTGTTCTAAAGCTATTTTAACCTTTGCCTGCTCCATTGCATTCTCTATTCTTTGTGCTGGATGTGGTAAATTGTTTTGAGGATTAATGCCTTGTTTTGCTATTATGTTAACAATTGTTTTTCTTTTTTTCTCTGCAAATTCTTTTCTTTGTTCTGTTGTTAACTGGACATCTCCCTGTTTGATTATTTTATAGATAATTGTTTTTAAATCATTTGTTCCAAAAGCTTTATTTATTTTTTCCTCAGAAACTCTTAAACCTTTTCCTACATCTTCATATAATTCTTCTACAGCAACAAGTTCATCTAATGGAATATCTTTTCCACCTTTTACTTCTAAAGCTTTTCTTGGGTCAACTAGAATTTCAAATTTTTCTCCACCTTTTGTAATTCGTGCTATTACTGCATTCTCTACAGAAACTGTCATTTGTATCAACTTTACCAATATTTCTTTATTTCCTTAATATTTTCTCCCCTATATTCATTAAATCCTTGAGCATCAATTATTGATAATTCAATTTCTTGAAGTTTAACTCCTTTTTCTCCAGCTTTCAGAGCTTTTAATGCTAATCTAATACCATCGTCTTTACTTAATTTTTCCTTCCAATCATTTTTTAATACTTTTAGAGCTTCTACAGAACCTCTTCCTAATGTTTGTGCTTTCCATGAAGAAAATGCTGACGATGGATCAATTTCAAATAACTGTGGACCTTTTTCATCTATTCCACCTAATAATAATGCAACTCCATAAGGTCTTACACCACCATATTGTGTAAATAATTGCATTCGGTCTGCAACTTCTTTTACTCCACCTAGTACACTAAGTGGTTCATCATATGTTATTTTATGAATTTGTGCTTTTATTCTTGCAAAATCTATTAATACCCTACCATCTGCAAGAAATCCTGCCATACCTGTAGCTAGATGTGAATCAATTTCATGTATTTTATCACTTCCAACACTTGGTACAGAAAGTTCTTCTATAGGTCTTATTGTTGCAATTATAACTCCATTATTAAATATTAAGCCAATTAAAGTACTTCCTTTTTTAACTGCTTCTCTTGCGTATTCTATTTGATATAGTCTTCCATCAGGAGAAAATGTTACTGTTGCTCTATCATATGCCATTTGAGCAGCTGCTTCTGGTTGTTGTATAATATCACCTCTATGTACTTCTACTATCTATATTTCCTAAATTTATAAAGGTTTACTAGTTAGAAATATTCAATAAAGGTAGAGTGTTTCTCATTATTTCGCCACCGCATTTTCCAGATATTTCGTGATTTGGTGCATCTGATATTTCACATATATCTAATCCGACTATATTTTTTTTCCGACTTAAACTTTCTACATATTCTTTTATTTTCTTTGAATCTATAAGTCCAGAATTTGGGACATGTTTACATCCTTTTGGTTTTACTTCTTTTAGAATATCAACATCAATTGAAATATATATATCCTTATTTGATTTGTCAGCAAATTTGTTTAAAAGAGCATTGTGTTCGTTCATATTTTTTTCTGTTAAAAATTCAACATCTCTACTTCTTTTAATTTTTCTAATACTACTAGCTATATGATCTTCAAGTTCTGGTTCAAACATATAACTTGTTTCTGAATTTTCATCAAACGGTCCGCCAATATGTACAAAACTAGATTCTGGTAATGTATTTAGTATTATTGTAAAGTTTTCTTCGTCTGGATTTTTATGATGGTATGGAAGCAGATTGTTTTCCATATAGCTTATTGCATCTATATGTCTATCAAAACGAACAGTATCACTGTCATAAATTTCGTTAGCGGCCAATGTTGCTGAAACAGTTATTCCGTGATCTCCACCAATTGTTATTGGAATCTTATTTTGTTTAAACAGCTTTTTATAAAAATCAGTATATTTTTGGGTATTATCTTTTGTTAAAACTCCACCTTCTTCTTTGAATATTTCATTTAAATTGATAGTAGGTATATCATTTTGTTCATAATATTTTTTAAATATATTTGGTCCGTTTTGAAATTCCATAAATGTTTTATTTCCAAATTTAGTTATTTTTTCTGTTGCTAAACCTGCATATACTATTACAATTTCTTTATTCATATTTTTGTTAAGATGTGTATGTTTAAATGCTTATTGTTCGATTGCTTAAACTTTTATTTGTTAACACTCAATTGATTTTATGGATAAAGTAAAAGAAGGTAAGATTGAGATAAATGTTCCAACTGGTAGAATTTATGATGCAGCAGTGTTTTATAATAAAGATGCTGAAATTGTTAGAGACATTTCTGTAGCTGTTTTGTCTGTTTTCAAAACAAAAGTTGAAGATATTGAAATGCTAGATGCCCTATCTGCTAGTGGGGTAAGTGGAATAAGATATGTTAAAGAAGTTGGAGTTAAAGCAGTTCTAAATGATAATAATCCTAAAGCAATTGAGTTAATAAAAAATAATATTGAACTAAATTCGGTTGAGGTCGAAGTTTCAAATAAAGATGCTAATCTAATTATGAGAGAAAGATTATTTGATTTTATAGATCTTGATCCTTTTGGTAGTCCTTCGATATTTATGGACTCTGTAGCTCGTTCTTTAAAATATAATAGGCTTTTAGCAGTTAGTGCAACAGATGGTGGAGCTTTGAGTGGAAGTTTTCCTAATGCTTGTTTTAGAAAGTATGCAATTAAAGTTGGTCGTACTCCTTATTATTCTGAACTTGGTATTAGAGTTTTGATAACATTTATTATGAATTCTTTTGCTAGATATGATAAGGCGTTTAGACCATTATTGTTTTTAATCTATAAACACTATTATCGAGTTTATGGAATTATTGAAGGTAGTGGAAAAGTAACTAAGATGTTGAAACAATATGGAACTATTGATAATATCGGTCCAATCTATCTTGGCCCAATTAAAGATGATGAGTTTATTAAACAAGTTATAGATGAGCTTGAAAAAAGAGATTTTAAAAATAAAGATAAAGAGATTGCTATTCTTACTAAAATTCTTAGAGAGATAAATGTTCCATTTTATTATGATATTAGTAAAATGCATCTTGCTAAAGTTCCAGCTGTTCATGATATTATTTTGAAACTTAAAGAGAATGGGTTTGAAGCTTCTAGGTCTTCACTTTGTGATACTGGGGTTAAGACAAATGCTAAGTTAGAAGAATTTATGAAAATATTATAAATTAATATCTTTTATATTTTCTATTTACTTTGGTTCCTTCCATACCGTTTTTGGCAGCTTCTTCATATATTTTATCTATTCTCATATCTGTTTTAATTAGTTCTTCATCTGTAACTGCCTTTTCTTCACATCTTTTTTTTAGTGTGTTTTTCCCATGAATAAGAATAGTACCGAGCCCCACTCCCATTGTTGTGCCATATAAAATATTTTCAAATGGGTCATTATTATTTGCCATGCTTACGGCAACCAACATGATAATACCGCCAGCAGCAACATAATCTATTTTTTTTGTATCATTTATCATATCATTAATATGTTGTTTTTTGTTTTGATGCTCGTTCCACGAATCACTAGAACCACTTTCTATTAATTCAGAAACATAGTTTTCAGAATTTTTAATGTTTAAATATTGTTCTAATTTTGAAATTATATTTTTTCTAGTGTGTATTAAAGTAGGCATTTCTTCTCTGCAGTTTTTTTAGCTCTATATCGTTTTATTGAGGGTATTAGTGGAAATTCCTGCCAAGCATTATTGTCTTGTTCAATTATATAATTTAGAACCTCTTCTGAATGGTACAAAGCTTTAATATAATTATTATTATTAATTTCATTATTCATTTTTCGGGTTTCATCTTGTATTTCTTTGAAAAAATATTTTACCATTTTTTCACCTCGTTTTTATTTACTTTTTATTTTTACATTGTCAGCTCCTGACGATGTACCTTGTTTTATACTATTAATTTCCTTTTCATAAATCTGTTTTGCTTTACCAGATTCAAAAAGAGATATTAACATATCTTGCAATTCATTCTTTTCTTGATCTGTTAAACATTTATTAATTTTTAAAACTGGTTCATTTCCATCACCAGGATATATTGCTACTGGTGCTTCTCCAAGTTCAAAATCAAAACATTCTTCATAAGGTTCTTGATCTATATTTTGATTAGAGAAAACAATCATTTCTTTAGCTATATCTTCCAAAGAATTAAATGCTTCATAATCTCCACCTACTTCCATTGCATTAAAAATATATTGACCTTTAGATATTTTATCATCGTCATCTAGTCCATTTATAGTAAAATCTTTTCTGGAATATATATGAACATTTTCGTATTCTGTCATTCATTTCACCTCATTATCTATACCTGATTGAAAAATTCTGTCCAACCCACTGGAATAACTGGAGCACAGTTTATCATGCTATATAAATCCCTATTTGGGTTTTTAATATAAATATCTAATATTTGATTTACACCATTTAAGAAATTAACATTAATTCTTACTCCTTCAATTATTTCTTGTGTTATATCTTTGTTTAATTGTCCGGTTGCGTTATAAGTTTCATTATCAAGTTCACAATAGATATTTGCGTCTTTTAAAATAAGTTCACTAAATTCTTTCACGGATTTAGCTCCAATTTTTGCAATTGCTCCAAACATATCTGCTGCTTCAATTGTAGTTATATTTTTTTTCATTTCATATTCACTCATCATAAATCACCTCATTTAGCTGCGAAGTTATCGCTTTTTTTAGCTGTATTAAAAAACTTACATGTTCCGATCTGTGACCAAAAACATCTAGGTCCAATACAGTGTTTAAGTTCATTATAATAGTGACAAGTTTTTACTTTGTCTCCAATACGAACAACTGTTGGTCTTAATGGTTTTATTTTTCTAAACATTACTGACATATTTTTCATCTCATTTATTTCGCTGCAAAATTATTAGTTTTTTTAGCCACGTTAAAAAATCTACAAGTTCCAATCTGAGACCAAAAACATCTTGGTCCAACACAGTGGCCCATTTCAGCATAATAATTACAAGTCTTTACCTTGTCTACAACTCGTACAACTGTAGGTCTTAATGGTTTTATTTTTCTAAACATTACTGCCATTTTTATTCACCTTCTATATTTTCTAAAACTTCGTCTATAAGATCTTCTTCAATTTTTTCAAGTGTAAAATATTCTTCTCCACACAAATCATAAGCAGGAGAATAATCTTTATTTTCATGAAGTTCTGTTAATACTTCCCACCCCTCAACAATATCAAGCATTTCTCTCGGTACATCAAAAGATCTATACTTAATTCCACCTATTTTTTTAGGTTGGCCAGTATAACTAGTTACATTTATATTATCCAGTAGCCACGTTCCTTCAACTATCATTTTATCTTGTTTAAGAGAATTAATTTTTGAATCTTCTTGATATAGATGTTTTTTGACAATAGCATTTTCTTGATCAAGATCATCAGATACTATTATTTTGTTTTGGTATACGCTACCTTCTATCTCCATATTTTCTTGATAAATACCTTTAAATCTCGAATCATATTGACTAAGACCTTTAGCTTTTATTCCCATTTGATTTAAGTATTTAATAGTTGAATCTCTTTGATAAACTTCACCAACTTTAACATGAGTTTGGTTGAGAACACCCCCAACAGTTATATGATCCTGTGAAAGAGAACGAAATTTACTATTTTCTTGATCAACATCATTTTTAAATGTTGATCCACTTTGCCACAGATTATCAGTAATATTCATTTCTTTTTGTTTAACATTACCATTGACAATAATATCAGCTTGTCCAACACCACCGTCAACATGTAAATTATTTTGATAAAGATCTCCCATAATTCTACATCTCTTTTGCTGAATTCCTCTTGCATAGTCATCGGGCCGTTTATAAATTTTCATCCCACTTTCAATAACATCTTTTCCAATAATCATATCGTTTTGTTTAACTTCTCCAATTATTTGAGAGTTAATACCATATAGAGAACCTGTAATTTGTAAATTATCAAAAATAAGTGTACCCAAAATATTTGTTGGCATAGCTATATTTGCTATTCCGTCGCAATAATTTCCTTCACCGTCGCATTCATAATTCATTTTTGTTTCACCACTTCTCTATAGTAAATATATATGGTGAGCTAGTATATAAAGTTATCTATTATTTAACTACTATATAGTTACAAGAATTTAATATCGTTTAGGTTTTCCAGCTACAAAAAGTCTATATCTTTCTTCATCGTTTTCAATTTCTTCCATAATCCTTTTGATTACTGCTTCCTTTGGATCTGGAAGTAATTTAATTCTAGCTTTAACATCTCCAAAACTAGTAAACACACCTTTCTTTCGTTCTTCAATTATTTGCCACATGTGTTTTTTCCCAACTCCTGGTAATAATTCAAGTTGATGCATTCTAGTTGAAACAGATCTAGCAGTGTTAAAAAAGTCATAAAATCTTTTTTCATCTTCTTCAACGATCTTTCTAATCATAAATGGTAATTCAGATTTAGAAAATGTGCTTAATTCATTAACTCCTATTCTTCTTTTAATATGATCTACTCTATCTCTCTTATCTCCACCTATGTATAATTTTTCACCATTTTTAACAATAACATCTTTCTTAATTACAACTTCAAGTATAGAAAAGTATTTTACTCCAATAACTTGAGCTATTGGTTCACTTCTTCCCCTAGAGTGTCCAGATGATAGGAAATCTAAAACTATTACATTGTCGTCTTTTAGAACCATTTTTTTCACCTATTTGAATTTAGCCACTATTTCTAGTATTTTTTTGACTTCTTCTTCTTGGAGACTAAACTTCTCTCTTGCAAATATCATTCTTAACTCATCTGCATTTTTTGGTAGAATGTTAATTATCTGTACTAGTGTTTCTGGAGACATCTTAATTATATTTGTTATCTCTTCTGTCATCTTTTTTGCATCAGATGGTGTTAACCTAGTAAAGCATTTTAGGTGTTCTAGAGCTAATTTTTGCTCATAATTCATTTCTCCAACCTTTTCTCTTTTTGCCATTATACTTTTAGCTTCTGGCATTGATACTGGTTCTATTTCTATTATCTTCATTTATAACACCTAAGATTATTATTGTTTTAAACCTTTTAAAGTTATTTCAAATGCTTCTTCCTTACTGTCTTTCCAGGCTGAACTATTTTATGATGTCTTGCACATTTTGGGCAAACATACATTTTTTCATGTCCAAAGTGAAGAAATCTTGTATCTATTTGTTGTAGAAGTGTAGGATCATTAATTCTAAATCCTTTAGTTTTAATAAAAGTCTTATATCTAGGTACTTTTTTTCCACAATATCCACAATCTACCATAGAGTTACTTCCTCTAGACTTCGTATGAGCATAACTCCTTGTATATGGTGCTTTTGATACTGGCATTAAATTACCTCCTTATTAGCTAGGTGTTTAACGTTTATATAGATTTTAGCTTATTGATGAATAGATATATTTATATACTACTAAGTAGTAAATATTATTATGGGATATACGGGCTTTTATGAACAAAAAGTGGAAGATATTTTTAGTTATGATAAATATAAATTGAAAGGTATCACGGGTATTGAAGGTATAAAAAATATTGAATTAGGTGGTATCGGATATGATGATATTGGATATGAATTAGGTGGTATCGGATATGATGATATTGGATATGAATTAGGTGGTATCGGATATGATGATATTGGATATGAATTAGGTGATAAAAAAACTAAGCTTGAAACTAAGCCTGAAAATCCAAATGTAGTTGCATTTAGACAATCTCCTTTTATTAGAAATTATTCTGAAATACAAGAACTTTTCAAACAGACAATAAATTATGTAGCAAGTAAACATAATGTTAATTTTCCATTAGATAATAGAATTATAAAAGTAGTAGATAGTGCAATGCTTTTAAAAGAATATGGTAGAAATTTAAATTATAGTATTGGTGGGTTTCATAGAGGGTGCAGAGAAAAACATGATATATTTTTATTAAATGAAAAGAGGCCATGGGTACTCAATACACTTTTCCACGAATATGGACATTCTCTTAATCCATATCTAGGATATGGCATTGAAGAAGAGATGAAAGCAACTGCATTTTCAAAAGCAATGATATGGGAAACAGTGGAAATGAAAAAAAATAATAGGAGCAAAATCTACAAAGAATTATTAGGATTAGAAATATTAGAAAAGGGGTATTGGATTCAGGCCTATCACTCTGATAATCCTATTCATAAACAAGCATATGAAAATTTAGATAAATTAGAAAGCCAAGGAGCAGGACTTGGTGAAAGAGAACAAAACATTTCAATGTTTAACATGGTATGTCATGGAAAAAATTGTAATACATTTAATCCTGAAATTGTAAAAGAATCTGAAGATGTAAATTGGAGAAATCTATTAGATACTTAAAGGTGATTTATGATGAATGATGATAAATTTAAACAATATTGTAATCATTTGGGAATTATGACAAGTTGGCAGATTGCTGAATATATAGAAGGTAAAAATGCTAAACTACGTAAAGAATTAACTAGCGCAAAAAGACATATTGAAAAGTCACTTGGTTTTTACGACTTGGTATCTGTTTGTGGTAATAATTTGATAAGCATGTGTTCAGAAGACAATTTATTGAAAGAAGACGTACAATCTATTTTGGATCGTTCACAAGAATACGCAGATAGGAGTGGAAAATACGTAGAAGAACTTTCAATTAAAAGATAGATTTGTCTTTTAATTATACCAGGTTGAACTAAACTATAAATACTTTTCGATTTAATTATAATTATGAATAAATAAGAATTTTTAGAATATGAAAAGAGGATTTCTAATTAAAACCAAGAATAAATATAGACTTAATAAAAAGGGTTTGGAATTTGTAAACATAATAAGAAATGCTAAAATGGAATTGGAAAACTATTCATCCTTTGCAACAACCAAGAGGAAGTAATCTAACTACTCTTTTGGCTATTCCTGCAACATCACTTACCCTGGCAATTTCGTCGATGTCTTTATAGCATTGATCAGCTTCCTCAGCGGCTCCTTCTTTACTAGCTACTTTGATTGTTATTCCTTTTTTTGCAAGATTTTTTATAATTTGATCTCCGGAGAACTGTCTAAGTGCAGCACTTCTACTCATAACACGTCCAGCTCCATGGGCAGTTGAATAAAATGTTTCTTTACCTCCCTCAGTTCCAGCTAAAACATAAGATGCTGTTCCGAATGATCCTGGTAATAATACAGGTTGTCCTGTTTTTTGATAAATCTTTGGAAGTTCAGAATGTCCTGGTGGAAAAGCCCTAGTCGCTCCTTTTCGATGCATGTAAACTTTAACCATTTTCCCATCAATTTCGTGATTTTCAATTTTAGCAATATTGTGAGCAACATCATAAACAATACTCATATCCATCTCTTTTGCAGTTTTGTTAAACACGTTTTCAAAACTTTCTCTAACCCAATGAACAATCATTTGTCTATTACACCAAGCATAATTAGCAGCACAAGCCATTGCTTTGAAATAACGATCAGCTAGTTTAGAACCTGCTGGAGCATAAATTAATTCACGATCTGGTAATTTAGCAACTATGTCTGGGTAAGTTCTTTCCATTTCTCTTAAGTAGTCTGAACAAACTTGATGACCAAGACCTCTAGATCCAGTATGAATCATAACCATAACTTGTCCTTCTCGGTCAATCCCAAATGTTTTAGCAATTTCTTTGTCATAAATTTTATCTACTTTTTGAATTTCTAAAAAATGATTTCCAGAACCTAATGATCCTGTTTGAGGCATTCCTCTTTTTTTAGCTTGGTCTGAAACACAAGATGGATCTGCTTCTTTAAGTTCGCCGTTTGATTCAAGTCGTTCTAAATCTTCTTTCCAACCATATCCTTGTTCAACTGCCCACCTTGCTCCTTTTCTAAGAAGTTCATCAAGTTCATTATGAGATTTTACTTTAATTAAACCTTTAGAACCAAGTCCAGAAGGTACGTTTTGAAACATTTGATTGACAATATCTTTCATTTTACCTTTTACTTCGTCAGCCATAAGATTTGTTCTAAGTAATCGTACGCCACAATTAATATCATAACCAATTCCACCTGGACTTATTCCACCTGTTTTAAAATCTAAAGCAGCAACTCCACCGATAGGAAATCCATAACCTTCATGTCCATCTGGTAGGACTATAGCATGTTTGTAAATACCTGGCAATGTTGCCACACCAGCTAATTGATTTAATGTTCGATCTGATTTCATTTTTTCAATTAGTTTTTCAGATGCATAGATTCGACCAGGAACTTTCATTCCAGGAATTGAACCTATTGGTATTTCCCATCTTACATCATCGATTTTTTTCAATTGCATATAATTTATTACGTAAGAAGAGTTTAAAAGTTTATTATTATGTAATTATAATATGGGTTTAGGAGAACAATATTTAATCGAATTGCATAGACAACTAATTCGTGAAATGCGATTTAATCGTTATTCTCGGCTTCCAGATAGAAAATTTATTAATCATTGTGATGTGGTTGCAGCTGATATATCTAAAAGATTATTAGAAGATGATAAAATATCACAAGTATTAGAATTCAGTAAATATACTGATGAAAAACTGAAATTGATAACACCTCAATTATATGGTGGTAAAGTTCAATGGAAATTACATCTTGTTTGCGATTGTAATAATTTAATTTATGACCCAATGTTAGAGAAACCTATTAAGATTGCTGATTATTCTAAGATGGTTTTTGGAGAATATGTGCCACGCGTTGTTCACGTTTCTAAGAATGATATTGTAAAATTCATCGAGACGCATAATAGCGATTCAAATGTCTACTAAGTAAAATATCTTTTTATCTGTTATGTTCATTCTTTGATAGGTTATTGCTTTAATTCCACTTCGCCCTTCATGTTTGTTTGTATCAAACTCTTCTCCATAAGCAGTTGCTTCAATCTTAAAGTCATCAGTTAGTTTATTAACTACAACCCGTGAAAAGACAAGGTTGTCTGTATCATGAATGATTAAGAACTGTTCTAAGAAATCATAAAGTAAACTTTGTATATCTTCACCCTTGGCTGTAATTTCTATTGTTTCTTTTTCTTCAACTTTGGTTGTATCTATCATTATTTCAAACAGACCTAAAGCTGCATTTGCGAAAGTTTCTTTCATATTTTCACCATAAGCTTCAATACCTATATCTGCTGTATGTTCTACGAATTTGAATTTCATAATTAGAATTGGACTGGAGATTATTTAAAACCAAGGACTGATTTCAACTGCGTTTTGAAATTCTTTCACTTCGATTTTAAACTCTTCATATGTTCTTGGATTTCCGGTTTTTGTTTTTATATTTTTTAACAATTCGTTGATTTTAGGATCATTATTCGATTGAAGGATGACGGAATTAAATGGGATATCTTTAATGTGATCTCTATGTGGCTTTTCATAAGGAAATGTTCTAAGAATCCTTTTCCAGGAATCCAAAGTTTCTATTCTAAATTCTGCTTTAGGTGCGTTTTGTATTAACGGTATATTGGTTTGTAAATAATCTTTTATTTTTTCTTTTTCCTTATCGTTAATTGTGGTTTTTGTAAAAAGTGTATAATCTCTGTCATTAGGTACGTATGGTAAGTAGTTTTCTGTGAAACTTAAAAACTTATATTGATTTATTAGGTCGTATTTTTCTATCAATTTATTAATTGGTTGTTGAATTAGATTTCTAACCAATTTCATTTTTTTCTGATCTGTTGAACTTCTTCCAAGAAAGATATAATCTGGATAAACTTCTTTTCCACCGATTTCAATAGGTTTAATATTAGATAGTGTTAATTCAATTTCATCTCCTATATGATAAAAGCTATCGGTGTAATTTTTAATTTTATTTTTAATGGTTTCGTGAATATATTTTTTTCTCGTAATTAGCGGTGGCAATTTACTCATAATTAAACTTGAACAGAAAAGGATTTAACCTTACTTTGCCTGTTTCCAAACAGAATCAAAGTGTCTAGCAAATACATCAGCAATTATCGAATTGTGAATGTTAACAATGCTATATTCAAAATCTCCAGAAACCTTATATTTTTTAATAATAACAGAAACAGCTTTTCTATCAAATACTAAACATCTTAATTCTGCTGTATCTTTAAAGTATTTAGCCTTTGCACCCAATTTTTTAAACTTGTTAGCATTTGTAATAGAATCTTTATTATTTTTGCAATATATAATTTTATAATCAACATTTCTTTTTATTGCATCTTTTACAAGATCTTCAACATGTCTTACCCAAGACATGTCACCACTAAATACAAGAATTTCTTTTTTAGCTAACATATGAAATTCTTCTCTATCTTTTCTAATATTGACTCTTCGTTTAATGACAGCAATTATATCATCTTCAATATCTGTGTGGCCGTTATCTACTAGTTTGATATGTTTTAATAATTGAGGCATGATACTGCTCATTTCTTTTAATTTTTTATTTGTTTTTTTTGTTTCTTCTTCCTCTAATAAAGATAGAAGTCTTTTAGGATCAATTGCTTTGAACATTTCTGGTCTTGTTTTAGAAACAGAAACAAAACCTCTTTTTGCTAATCCATTCATTGTATCATAAACTCTAGGTAATGGAATTCCAGATAAAGAAGTAATTTGTTCAGCAGTATTTTTACCATAACTAAAAAGTGTTATCATTGCTTTAGATTCATAATGTTTAAGACCTAGATGTTTAAACATTGCTTCAATTTCAGTCATCTCCATATTTTAACCTTTTTAACTGTAAAATAGTATCAAAGTAAAATATTTAAGCCAATTAGTCCATACGACAATTGACTTTTTTATTTTGTTACTACTTACCACCAACAAGTAAGTTTAAATATCATTTATACCCATATTTTATTATTACCCGAGACGTGTTGAATATGGAAAGAAGCAAGAAAATAGTTTTTGTATCGCATTGTTTATTGAATCAAAATGCTAGGGCATTTGGTAGTGAAAAATATCCTGGTGCTGTAAAAGATCTTACTGACATGTTAACAGAGTCTGGTGTTGGAATTATTCAGCTTCCTTGTCCACAAATTAATTATAATGGTGGTTTGAATCGGAAATTAAAAACAAAAGATTCTTATGATAATGCTTCATATAGAAAACATTGTAAAAATCTTTCAACAGATATTTTAAATCAAGTACAAAATTATCTTCAAAACAAATATCAGGTTCTTGGTATAATTGGTGTTGAAATGTCTTCAACATGTGGTGTACATCAAGTTGAAAATGGAAGTAAAAGAGGTCCTGGTAAAGGAATATTGATAGAAGAGATTGAAGAAATGATGCATAAGAAAAATTTCCAAGTTCCAATTATTGGAATGAACTTAAATAATCTTTATAGTTCAATGGAAAAAATACAAACACTGCTTAATTATTCATAATTATGATGATAGGAGATATAGAAAATAGTTATAAGGAACTGAGCAATGGAAAAAAACTTTCAAATCTTTGTAAATAGTTTACATTTTATCTAGGAGCGGTATGCCCAACAGGCTTAAACTGTTCCCTAGAACTGTTTTTACTGAGTCAACCAGTTTTAACCTTGCACTTTCTAATTCAACATCTTTTCCTATAACTGGAAGAGTTTGATAAAAATTATTAAACGTTTCTGCTAACATGTAAGCATAATTTGCCATATGATGTGGTCTAAGTTCTCTAGCTGATTTTTCTATAAACTCAGGATATCTTGCTATTAGTTTTATTAATCCAATTTCTCTTTCATTTGTTAATAAGGTTGCATCATAGTTTTTAGGAATTCTTTTAGCTTTCTTTAAAATAGAATTTGCTCTTGCATAAGTATATTGTAAATAAGGACCAGTATCTCCTTCGTATTTTGTTATTTCCTTTTGATCAAACATGATGCTTCTATCTGGGGAATATTTTATCAAAGCATATTTGATTGCACCGACTGCAACATCTTCAGCTATTTTTTCTGCTTCTTTTTTCTTATATTTTTTGGAAACAACTCTCATAATTATTTTTTTAGTATCGTCTAATAAATTATCAAGAAATACTGCTTCTCCTGTTCGACCAGACATTTTTCCTTCTGTTCCCATTACAAGTCCATAAGAAAGATGGTGACACTTTCCTGCGCTTTTATGATTTAATAAATCCATTACTTTATAGCATTGTTCAAAATATAATTCTTGCTCTCGTCCAACAACATTAATTGATTTGAATAACTTGTATTTTGTAAATTTTTCATCAATTAAACCAAGTTCTTTCGTTTGATATAAACTTGTTCCATCTGACCTTAGAATAATAAAATTCGGAATACCATATTTTTCTAGATTGGCAACTATTTGACCTTCTTCAGCCTTGAACGCTATTTGTTTTTTTAACATCGTGTCTACAAATTTTTTACCACTTTCTTCAAATTCACTTTCATAATAAACGTGATCAAATTTTATTCCAAAACGATTATATGTTTCATTAATTCCTTCAAGTGCCCATTTTTTTAATTTAATCCAAGTTTTTCTAGTCTCTTTATCTCCTTCTTCCCATTTCTTTAAAACTTCTCTTGCTTTTAATTCTAGTTCCGGTTTTTTATCCATACGTTTTGCAAACATAGAATAAAGTTTACCAATATATACATCAGGTTTTTCTTTTGGAGCTTTACCCTTTCCCCAATGATCATAAGCATAAATTGTTTTAGCAATGTGCAAACCAATATCTCCCATATAATCTACTTTTATTACATTAAATCCAGCAGCGCTCATTATTTTTGAAAGACTGTCTCCGATTACAATATTTCTTGTATGACCAATGTGTAGAGACTTGTTTGTATTAGCAGTAGAAAATTCGACCATAACATTTTTATTTTTATCAATCTTTGTTTTTCCATAATCTTTATTAATTTCTTTTAAAATGTTTTTACCAAATAAATTCCAATCGATGTAGAAATTTACATATGGTCCAAGAGACTCAATTTTATTAAAGTACTTTATTTTTATCTGTCCAGCCAGGTCTTCTGATATTTCGTTAGGAGAGATTTTAAATTGTTTAGATAGTGCGAAACAAGGTAGGGCTAAGTCTCCGTGTCCAAGTATGTTAGGTTCTTCTATTAGATTTGAAACATCAATCTTAGTTATCTTCTTAACTTGTTTAGCGATTTCTTTTTTTAAATCTGTCCATGGGGTTTGCATAATAAAATTAGGTTCTTAGAATATAAAGTTGCTCCTAAGAGCAACTTACATTCTTCGATATTTCCATCTTTTGAATCGATCTACCATGTCATAGAACATGGTATTCCATAGAGGAATTCTCCAGTCAAGGATATGATATTCAAGTTCGTTTTCAAATTCTTCTTTTGTATAATATTTTTTATGTCGTTTAAGATTCTTTTCTTCATTATATCCATCTACACTGATATCTAATTTTGTTAATTTTGGTTCACTATTGTTTTCAAATACTATTTTTGAACTTACAGATGTGCTATACATTTTAATCACTCATTAATTTGTATACTCTTTCATTATTTCGATCAACACAACTTGTTAAATCGCTTGACATGTTTTGAAGACTTGAAAGATCTGTTGAAGAGGCATAGCCATTTCCGTTTATCATTGCTGTTTTTACAGGTCCTGATTTATATGAAACTCCTACTGAGTTTATGTTTACAATTGATTTTTCCATATTTTTCACCTCTTTTTTTTATATATATCATATGCTAGCTCAGCTGTTCCATCAGAAGTTCTCGCTAATCCATCACTAACATCTCTTAACGTCTTATTATCTGGCGCGTAAGCACGTGTATCTTGATTTACTGTTACATAATTTCCATTTTCTGATATTCTTGCCCTACTAATTATACTAACTTTGCTCATAGTATCACCTATGGCATTAGTCGGCCCTTTAGCCAACTTGCTTCAGATTTTATCCTTTCATCACTTCCACTAATATACAATTCTCTTATACATTCAACGCCATCATTTGTTTCGTATACACCAGATGTTTTTTCAGTTTTCAGATAATCGTTTGACCGCCGATTTACGTTCATAAAATCACCCAAATGTGTTTTCTCTTTTTATTCTATCAGCTTTTTCTTCAAATCTTCTTCTATCAGATTCAGAATATCTTGTATCACCTGATCTTTCTTTTGCATGATCATATTGATCTAAATCGTATTTCATAGAAGAGCTATCATAGCCAGTTGCTTCTTTAATTCTGTTTTTTCTCATATCATATCCCATGTCAGTGTCTTGATGTGTCATAACATGTGATTCTGACCGATTGTCTGATTCAACAGTTCTTATTCTGTTTGTATTTCCATCTCTAACCACTCTAGTTGTCATTGTAACACCCCCTTAAAACTAATGATAATGATTATTTTGTTGGTAAAACAATTTCTTACCCAGACTGGTAGTAGATTTAAAAACCTTTGATTTCTATAAGGTCTATGCTTGACAAAGAAGTAAAAGATATCAAACTTGGAAAACTATCCTTTTCAGAATTAGTTGATCAAATGGGAGAAGGTGGTGGATTTTCTGCCAAAAACTTGTCTACAGCTGTAAACATTCTTGAAGAAATGAACAAAGACAAATGTATTAAGATTCTATCATTTCCAGCATGTATAATTTCAACAGGTATGCGTGGAATAATTGCTCAAATGATTGAGAAAGGATTGGTTGATATAATCGTTACTACTTGTGGAACTTTAGATCATGATCTTGCTAGAGCGTGGGGTGGGAAATACTATCAAGGTTCTTTTGAATTAGATGATAATAAATTACATCAAGAAGGTGTAAATCGACTTGGTAATATTCTTATTCCAAATAAAAGTTATGGAGAACCTCTTGAAGAAAATATGAAACCAATTCTTGAAGAACTTTATAGTCAGAAAAAAGAATGGTCTGGCCGAGAACTTATTCATGAATTTGGATTAAGAGTTAAAGACGAAGGTTCTATTTTACATCAAGCTGCTAAAAAGAATATTCCAATATATGTTCCTGGAATAACAGATGGAGCATTTGGAACTAATTTAGTTTGGTTTGCTCAAGATCATGAATTTAGATTAAATATATTAGATGATGAACTTGAACTTAGTGATTTGTTATTTAGGGATAATATTACAGTTGGTGCATTAATGATTGGGGGAGGAATATCTAAACATCATACAATATGGTGGTCGCAATATGCCAAAGGTTTAGATTATGCTATTTTTATTACAACAGCCACACAATATGATGGAAGTCTTTCTGGAGCAAGATTAACAGAAGCGGTCAGCTGGGGCAAGGTTAAAGAAAAAGCAAAGTATGTGACTGTCGACGGAGATGCCACGATTATACTTCCAATTATTCTAAGCGCATTGTATGAAAGGGTTTAGCTGCTTGAATTAAAGGTTCAAATTTTTCTTTTATCTTATTTGGTAAGAGATTATAAACTTTTTCAATATAAACTCCTTTGCAATTTTCGTTATTAAAATCACAATCATATCTTGCGTTCCTAATGTCTTCATTATTATCAGTATAAGCGAATATTGATATAATATTTTGTTGAATCGGACACACCATTTCACCTTTTGTTAAAAGACAAATGTCTTTTCCATCTATTTTTTCAGATGCTCTTAATTTACAATAATATTCTAAAGCAGATTTTTGAATAAGTTCAATAGTTAATTCTTCCATAGAAGTTAATTCCCAGGAATCTTTAAATCCTTAATCTTCTGCAACTCTCGGTGCAAGTATACATCTAAATGAAACATTGTCTCCTTTGAATTCAATTCTCATTGGATAGTCTGTTCCAAGTTCTATTTTAACTACGTCTGAAATTCTTGAAGCTTTAATTATTTTTTTTAAATAATCAAGAGGATATCTTGTTTTAACATGGCTTTTTGTATTTATACTCAATAATGATTCATTTCCTTTTTCTAAAACCAATTCTGTTCTAGACGAATCTCCTTCTGCAGACATTTTCATAACTCCCTCAGTCAGATCAAAAATAATCGAATCTGCAATAATATCTGCATCAGCAATTCCTTCTTCAATAATCTTTGCTTTAACTTCCATACTTGCTGAAAAATCTAATTGATCAACCGGAGGTATTTCTTCTTTAGAAATGTCTAATAATGGAATTGCAAACTTTCTTTTTGACTTTCCAATAAGAGTTATTTCTAGTTTATTATCATCTTTTAATTCTAACTTCATTTTATCATCAGTTCCAGCTCTTTTTAGAATAGTTAAAAAGTTCAAAAGATTAAGTCCAATTTCTTTATCACCATCACAATTATATTCATCAAATGCAGCAGAACTTAATTTAAAATCAACAACAGCAACCATTGCTCTATCTGTTGCTACAAGTTTAATTCCTTCTCTACTAACCTTAAATAGACCTTCATCAATTAATTGAGAAATAGTATCTATACTGTCTCTAAATGATTTTGGATTTGAAGTTACTGCATTAAACATATTATCACCTACTAATTATCTTCCTCGCATCTTTATATAGATTAGATGTCTGGCTCCCTTGATTTATGACTGCTGTATAAATATTGCGACAAGGGTGATTTAATTATGGTCGAGAAAATATATAAAAACATACTATTGAAAACAATACCTGAAGCACAAAAATTGATTAAAGATTTAGAAACTCCTGATATAGACTTATTGCTAAACGTAGAGAAAGATAATATAAATAGAGGTATAATGAAACGCTGGTTAATTAGTCTGAAAACCGGTTCTCATGATTATAAACTTAATAAGGCTGAAGAAAAAGCAGAAAGAGGAATAGATTCTAATATTAATTGTAAAGATATTTCTCCAGAGATTAGAGAATCGTTGAGAAAATTTAATGCTCAGAACAAGGCAAATGGAAAGAGTGTATTTACAAGAGTCAGTTATTTATGTGCTCTGAAAGGATTTATGGTTTTTGTTAACAAGCCATTAAAACAAGTAACAAAAGATGATATTATTGATTATTTGGCGAATGTTAAAAATAATCACACTGGAGAAGAGTTGTCTGAAAATTCTAAGCTTTTGTATAAATCTATCTTAAAGCAATTTTTTCAGTGGTTATATGACATGGAAGATAGGGACTATCCAGATGCTGTGAAATGGATGAAATTATCAAGAGTTAATAATAGTCTGCGTGCTGAAAAGATGAAAAAAAAGATAGTAAGTAAAGAAGAGATAAAATCTATGACAGATGCTTGTGATCATCCAAGAGACAAGGCTTTGGTTATGATCCTTTATGAAAGTGCCTGTAGAATAGGAGAGATAACAAAGGTTAAGATTAGTGATCTGATTTTTGATGAATATGGAGCTTTGGTGCTTGTTAATGGAAAAACTGGAGCAAGGCAGATTAGATTAATAGATAGTATACCTTATTTGAAAGTTTGGCTAAATCATCATGCTTATAGACATGACAATGATGCACCTTTGTTTATTAATTTATCGAGATGGGGATATGGCCAGGCACTTTCAACTGTTGATGGGATTAAATATATTTTGAAAAACGCTGTTAAACTAGCTGGTGTTAAGAGAAATGGAAATTTTCTTAGAATACATCCACATCTGCTAAGACACTCTCGACTAACTCATCTTGCTAACGAAGGGTATAATGAATCTTGGATGAGAAAATTCGCTGGATGGTCAGCAGATTCTACAATGCCTAAAGTCTATATTCATATGTCTGATAAAGATGTTGATGAAAAAATGTTAGAAAACCGTGGCTTATTGAAAGATAGGGACAAAAAGGAAAAGAATCCACTGGAATCAAAACCGTGCGTGTTTTGTAAAGAACCAAATCCATCAGAAAATAAGCTTTGTTTAAAATGTGCAAGGCCATTGGATATTAAGGTTATAAGAAAAATGGAAGAAAGGGATCAGTGCTACCACGATTTGTTGGATATTATATTGAATGATGAGATTATAGGAAATAGGATAAAACACATTAAAGCAAAAGATTCAGAATTAGAAAACAAGGCACAGAGTCTGGTTAAGGTTTTGGGTTAGATTTAGTGATTTAAGAGAGAGTTTAAGGAAGGGACGAAGATATGAAATGAATCACTACCACAGAACGGAAGAGTAGTATAAGTAATTACAATAACAATAAATACCAGTAAAGGTAATACAGATTAGTAGGTTAGTTGATTAATATGGAATTAGTAAGTATGAGTAATATATCGATTGAATCGAAGATTTTATTACTAAAAGAGATAGGTTTTGATTCTGATGGAGAATTTGTTTTAGATTCTGATGGAAATAAAGTTCAAGATAAATATTTAGATATTCCGGTTCGAATTGAAAACATGGTCATATTACCAGGAAGCACAATAATTTTAGATAATAATGAGTTGAGTCTTTCCAAATTTATAGAGGAGTTTGGAGATGTCTTTTAATCCAGTGAAAGACGTAACAGAAGGTGTAGTGGAAGGTGGTCTTAATTGGACAACAAAGCAAATTAAATCACTTGTTGATAGGTGGAAACATAAGGAACTTGTTTTTATTCAAGACCCAAAAATAATGGAAATAGTTAAAGAGCAATACAAATCTGGGGAATTATCAATTTATAAAGAATATATACATGATAAAGATATATTATTTTTAATAAAAATGGGATTGACATTAAAAGTGCTTGAACATAAAGGTGAAGAAGAACGAAGAACTAATCTCAGAAATAAGATATTTGGGAAATTTAAGGTTAAAGGATTACATGTTGCACAATTTGTTGAAAATGGTCTTCTAAATAGATATATTGGAATACTTATCGATAATGTAATTTCAATTGAAAAATTTAAAAGTGATATCATGGAAATTCTCAAGAACATAGAAAAATATGTTTTATTTGTTAAAACAGGTGATATGGAAAGACATATTGTACAAAGTGCAGTAACATCAACTACAAGCAATAGTCCATCGGTATTTATAATATCAGGAATATCGTCTGCTGCTGTAATAATAAGAAACTGTGAACCGAAACTAATAGAATTACTTAGAGACTATGAACTCGAAAAAATAAGTTCAGCTCAGAAGGAAAATCTATTTTTTAAAAGAATATTAAGAGCCAATTAAATCCGCCAATCTCATTCAGCCAAAATTAATACTTAATTTTTCTTACATTCAAATATAACAACAGACTCTTTTTAAAATGGGATATTTTTTTGGTATGGTTTAAACAATTTTATATCGTCTTCAAAGTTCATAGGACTAAACTTTACTTTAGGCATATAATAAGTATAATGATAATGATTTATAAGAATTAGACCATGAAATAAGTATAAGGTGATAGTATGGCTGAAGTAAAGGTTTTAATTGAAGGATATGCTAAAAGAATTGAAGAAGGCTGGTTAGCAAGTTCAACAAGCACATTGGTAAAAGATTCAGGGAAAAACATTTTAGTTGATCCAGGTGCAAATAAAAAAGATTTATTAGAAGCACTTTCAAAAGAAGGATTGAAGCCAGAAGATATCGATATCATTTTTTTAACGCATTGTCATCTTGACCATATATTAAATATTAGATTGTTTCCAAATTGTTTCACATGTGATTGTAATACAATGAGGAACGGTGATAAAGTAAAAGTATTTTCAGGACTATTGCCAGGAACAAATTTAGAAGTTATTAGAACACCTGGTCATGCACGAGAACATGCAGTTCTTATTGCTGATACAGATAAAGGAAAGATTTGTGTTGCAGGTGATCTATTTTGGTCAGGAGATGGAGTAGAATTTAAAAAAGATAAAGAATCTCTGATAAACATGGAAGACATTCATATTAAGGATCAGGGAATACTGATAGAGTCAAGAAAAAAAGTTATAGATATAGTAGATTATATAATTCCTGGTCATGGGAAAATGTTTAAGGTGGATAAATGAAATTTGTTGAAACTGTAACAAAAGATGGATTAATTTTACAAGGTCTATTATGTGAACCTAAAAAGAAAAGTAAAAAAGCGATACTGCAGATTCATGGTATGAGTGGTAATTTCTTTGAAAATGATATGATTAAACCAATGTTATACGATTATCCTAAAAATGGTATTACATTTCTTACTGTAGAACAGAGAGGATCTGAACTCATAAGATGGTTTGAAACAAAATCTGGAAAAATAAAATTAATAGGAAGTGCTAATGAAAAATTTGAAGATAGTTATTATGATATAGATGCTTGGGTGAAATTTTTGAAAAAACAAGGTTACACACAAATCTATATATCTGCACATAGCTTGGGTCCAACTAAAGTAGTTTATTATATGAACAAAACTAAAGAAAAAATAAAAGGATTGATATTTATCTCGCCATCTGATATGTACGGATTGGTTCTCAATAAAAAAATATATCCTAAATATCAAAAATCACTTAAAGAAGCAAAGAAACTAATTGGGCAGAAAAAACCAAATCAGATGCTTTCAGAAAAACTTTGGGACTTTTATATGCTATCTGCTAAGACATTTTTAAGCTTATTCGATAATAAAAATACGAGCGTATTTAATTATTTTAAACCAGAACTTGGTTTTAATGGTCTTAACAAAATAGAGGTTCCTGTATTGGCTTTCTTTGGAACTAAAGATGATGGAGTTGTAACAGATCCATATGAAGCTTCAGATTTATTAAAGAAGAACCTTGTAAAATGTCCAAAATATACTGGAATTGTTTACAAGGGAGCTAAACATGGTTTCGAAGGTTTTGAAAATAAAATAGTTAAAAGGGTTTTAAATTTCGTAAAATGATGTGGTATGTTTATGAAGATAGAACAAATTTTTTTTGAAAACAGTAAAGGAGAAAAAATCGGTGGATTTTTACATATGCCAGAAGGAGAAGGTCCATTTCCAGCAGTTGTTTTAGTTCATGGTTATGGTGGTGGAACACATGAAAATAAGAATATCCACATGTGCAATGA
>Ga0180732_1000680_pt1 | contig 26157 bp, 39 predicted proteins | sample KR11_01MetaG_FD_148674 | JGI IMG/M metagenome (GOLD analysis project Ga0180732, IMG submission 148674) | Groundwater microbial communities from the Olkiluoto Island deep subsurface site, Finland - KR11_0.1 MetaG | ecosystem: Environmental > Aquatic > Deep subsurface > Groundwater | place... | reverse complement strand
TGCCATGCGGATTTGCCCTTAGTCTTTTTGCCCTTCAACTGTGTCTTCATGCATCTCTGGAATGTAGTTCTTGCCATTTTGTTCACTACCTATCTTGTCGGCGCAATGTCTTATTAAAGGCACCTCAAAGACAGTTTCACCTACCCCTTTCTTTCCGAGCGGGCGTTTCTCTATTTCTGTTTGGAAAAGTCTCAGGAACATGAATAAATTTCTAATCACTGCTTCTGTTGATGATACTTTTATCTGAGAAAAATCCATACCCTCTCGCATATTATTCATGTATGGAATAAACATAGTGGATAAGTCTTCTAGTAACTCATCCTCGTAGTATGCTTCTTGCAACGTGTAAACTGTTTTATCCTCATCAGTAGAAGCCACAATTATTCCCCACTCAAGCATCTGCTCCAAATGGTAGCTGACAAGCTGAACCGACATACGGCTACGTTTAGCTACATGATGCATTATCAGTGGTCCACCAGCCCTACGCAACACCTGTATGATCTTGATTTTGCTTGAAAACAAATCGTTGAATGAACTCAAATTTTTCCAGTTTTCCTTATCCGTTCAATTTCTCCTATGTCCTCAAGCAATGATTCATCGTTTTTCGCTGCTTCTCTAATTTTTTCAGCTATTTGATCTGCATCAAGTTCTCCACGGAGATATTGTCCACTGAGTTTTTTACAGTCTACTTTGTCTGATAGTGATTCCTTACAGATTTTAAAGAAGAACCCCATGGATATGTCTGCGACACATTGCGGGCATGACTCGTCATCTTCTGCTTTAACTTTATTCTTCTTCATTCTTCTTTGGCCCCCTGACGCATTTCCCTGCTTTCCCCTCTTCATTCAACGTGCAGACTTGCCCGTTTTTATTAGAATACAGAAATGTGGGAACGCCTGTTACACCGAGCTTCTTAGCTAATTGCCTTGCCTCTGGATTTGTTGTCACATCCATCAATTCAAACCTGTCGTCCCCTGTGATTTTCCCCTTTAATTGGGAACATGCAGGGCATCCTTCAGCAACCAAAACAATAATCTTAGCATCCTTTCCCATGTTCATCACAAGACTTAAATGTGCTTTACGTATATTAATTTTTGTTCCCTGTAAGTGTTCCCTATGACTAGAAAAATAAAAGTTCCCTCAGAAGATGCTATTACAAAAGGGGAAGTTCCCCAAGAACCAGAATTGGGGCAAGATGGTTCCCAAGGGCAAAAATCTGAAAACTCAGAAGGATCTATCGATGATATTGTTGAAAACTGGGAGGAATTACAAGATGTGCTTGAAGGTACATCTATTGATGATGTTTTCGAGAAAGGATGGAAACCACTGCTCAGAACTAAGCCCAATGGTAAGCAGTATATGGTGTTGAGGCTTCATGGACGAGATCCTGGAACTGGGAAATACCGTGATACTGAAAGAGGCTTGGGGTTGCATACCTCTACGCGATGGGATACCCTGAACGCTTTGTTTGAAGAATCACACTCAGCATTACCCAGCGTGATACCACGAGATAGTTCCTTGCCCTCAATTACCACCGATTCCCAAACCACAAACCAAACTGGCAGATCACCTGTATTAAGCACTAAAGTGGGACGGGTACGACCTATTGGGCCTTCAGTGGAAATCAAATTGGGAACACTTCAATGGTTCAATTGGGTACAGCAAGATTGTGGATACCCAGGAAGTCTTGACGATTTCATTAACGACACGGTTGATTCCTACTTTAGATCGCATCATCACTTGGAATTAGCCGTTGTAGTTCAAGGAGGACAAAATTAGTTGACTATGGAACAGTACGTGAAAAAAGGAATTTCAAAATCGAATGGTTTAGAAGAAGTTATGGAACGTAGAAAAACCCAAAAATTACAGGAACTTGAAGATTTGGATATTGACTCTATGATTGCCGAGAAGAAAAAGAAATTACAAGAGGCATCGCCAACCAAGATAGATTCAACTCATCCAAATTTTATGGCGTTCTTGTCATCCTTGTTTGCTGGGAAGGCACCTGCGGAAATAAATGATATACTTACCTATTTAACTCAAGAACAAATTGATAAGCTTAAGTATCTCTCAGAAAGCATGAACCCAAACAATCTTGCCAATCTACGTGGAGTGATGCAGCCACCGAATTCAAGCCTAAAAGAGACAATCGAAATCGTAAAATTAATTCTTTCCATGCAACAGCCTCAACAGTCTGTGAATAATGGCTTTGACCTGAAGGGTATCGCTGAAATTTTTAAGGCTGGTGTAGAAGCCGCTAAAGTACAGCAACCTCCTGTTCAGCAACAGCAAGATCCAATGGCTGTTTACAGGATGGTTCAGGAAATAGTGCATCCGTTCCAAGAACAGGCTAGTAACCAGGGAAAACAATTGGTTGATATGAGAATGAAGGAGCTGGAATCAAAAATTGTTGACCCCGTAGCATACGTTAAAAACATGAAGTCTGTAGCTGCTGATTTGGGCTTTACATCATCTGGCGCAACTAATGATTACACACTCAAAAAAGCTGAGATGGACCAGACGGAACGATTAGAAACACGAAAACTCGATTGGGAACAGAGAAAATGGGAACTAGACAAAGAAAAAGAAGGTAGTACGCTTGAAACTGTAAAAGAAATCTTGGAGGGTCCCGCTGGAGAAATATTGAAAAGTTTCGGTAATGCAGGAGCAGAACGCCTTAGAGGAAACAAAGCATCATCTACTAACGGTCAAACACAGCAACCACAATTTGCGAAAATCAAATGTCCAAGTTGTGCGGGTGATTTCTCAGCGAACCCCCAATTAGTAATGATTCAATGTCCATTATGCGGTGTTCAACTACAAAACAGTAATCAGGCATCTCATGAGCAAACAGAACATTCAAATCAACCAGCACCATCAGCCCCCCCTCAAGAAATACCGAAAGATCAACCTCCATCTGATTCCGCACAAGCTCAACCTTCACAAAACATAGTTAAAGAAAAACCTAAAGACGAAACAGTTGAGGCTGAATCCCATGTCGAACCAATCACCAAACAATAACTACACAGTCGTCAAACCGCCATCTCCACCAACATTCACTCCCGAATGGGCATTATTCAAATTCTTAGGTGATTGGTCGCCTGAAGACTTAGATATTGCAGTACGGAAAAACGTTGAAGTAGATTTATCCGCTGTAATGGGCATGGTTGAAGATTATGTTGTAACAGAAATCTTAAAGAAATTCGAAACATACAGACCTGACCTACACAAAGTATTATCAAAGGACAGTGCAAAAAATTGGTTAAAACGTCAAATAAGAAGAGCGGTACAACAGTAGAAACCGAAAAAATAGATCCTGAAATAGAATACCTTAAAGAAAAATCTAAGAAAGGCGCAATGAACATAGTTGAAGACATCTTAAGCGACCCTAAAGTTCAAAAAGTAATCAAGAAGGCACTCACACGCGAAGTTTTAGTTCAGGCAATAACTATGTCATGCCTCATGATCGGAATACTGAAGCTTTACGATGTTGCCAAATTGACTTTAGGCTTCGGGTGGCAAGTAGAACTTGTTATCAGCGTTGTGCTTATACTGACAGGTTTAATATACATGGTTAAGAATATGTTATTAGGGAAAGATGATGGTGACTGAGAGGCAAGTGGTTTCCATTTTTGCTGTGTTAGGCACAATCGCAGCATTAAGTTTCTCTGTTTACCAGTTGTATTTAGCTTTTAAATTACCAGTTGAGGCAGCAAAAACATGACGGAAGAAGTAAAATCTGCTTGTGTCCCATGTGCCACAGGACACTTTTCAACTTCCTCTGCACTTCTTAATGAAGCTGTACGATTCAAAAAAGACGGTTTATCCAGTCCTCAAGTGCTAGATGATATTGCTCAAGCTATTGGTGAACAGAATGCACTAGAACGAATTGATTTAACGCCTGCAAAAATAGAGTTATTGCCTGATTGGGAGAAAGGTTTAGCTAATGAAGCGCTTGAGAAGAGTAGGGAATTAAGGCATAAGCTTGAATCTGTTCAGACTATGGATGAATTAACTGAAATTGCGGCTGACACCGAAGAATACTATAAGTACCTCAATAGGGAATGGACTTCGAAAAGATTGAAAGATTGCCCAACCTGCAAAATAAACACTGATGAAGCAATAGAGAATGAAGCTGAATTGGACATTGAAGATGCTGTAGAAGAGCCTAAAGAGGCAAAAGTAAAGACTGAAACACCTAAAAACAGGCTTGAAGAATATGGTCGCAAAGCCTCAGAAGCCAGACGCGCGCTTTTCGAAGAGATACATCAAGCCAGAAACATAAAAAACTAAGGTCTTTTTCTGTTAATAGGTTATAACCGCGAGGGCTTAGTGAGTATGTATGGGGCATAATTTTTCTTTTATTGTAAGAAAATCGTTTAGATACTCTAAATGTCTTCGGAATTTATCATAGTCTTTTTTGCCAAATTCATCCATTAAATCAATCAACATATCACTTTGGATGCGGTCAAAACTTTGGCAAGCAAGTTCCTTTATTTTTGCATTGTATTCATCAGCACTAAGCATGATGCAACAGCTCTTTCACCATGGCAAAAAATTCGTCAGGGGATTTATCTTCTAACTCCCTAGTAACTGCTTCCATTCGTTCAAGTGCCTGTTTCCCTAATTGATCCATTTTTTGTGATTGTTTGTTGAGGCGATTAAGAACTTCCGTTTTTGACATCGAATCATCATACAACATTATGCAATTCAGACTAAAATAACTTTTGCCATGCGGTTAATCGTAGTTGCGTAAGAACCGAAACATTTATCTTGTTTTATAGATAATGCTCAGTTATGTATTTGACGGCTAAAACAAAGATTCCCGAGAGTGCTGAGTTGAAGGAAGTTGGTAATCTCTGCACTAAGATTTGGAATAAGGCGAATTATTATTGCCGTCAACAATGGGAACCAACAGGAAAAATCCCGAGCTACTATGAACTGGCAAGAGTCTTTAAAGATGACTATTGGTGTAGGAAAGTACATAGCCACAGCGCACAAGCAGTCTTGCATAAACTTGCTGAATCATATCGCTCTTGGTTTCAACTACGCGAAGTGGATGCTACAGCAAATCCACCGATGTACCGAAAGAAAGACAGCATAAGCACCATAACATTCACGAAATTTGCCATAAGAATCAAAGGGCAACAAATTAAACTGACTCTGCGAAGTAACCAATACTTCTTCTTTAATGTTCAACTCCAACCAAACGTAACTGTGACTAAAGAGAATATTGTTCGTATTGAAGTGAAGAATGGATTTGCAAACATCGTTTATAGAATGGAAGAGCCATCATTGAAACAAACGGGGCAGGTTATGGGTATAGATTTGGGCATAATCAACTCAGCAACCACAGTGAAGGAAAATGGCGAATCGCGAGTTTACACTGGCAAAGAAGTGTTGTCAACCCAGCGGTATTTTAGAAAAGAAATGTGTAAAATTCAAAGCGTAGTTACAAAGCAAAGCAAGGGCAAATGGCAATGGAGTCATCATTTATCAAAGTTGGCAAAGAAAAGAACAAGACAAGTTAAACAGATTCTTCATGCTCAAACAAAAGCGATAGTTGATGATTGTGTGGCTTCTGGCGTGAATGTTGTTGCTGTTGGCGATTTGCATAACATTCGGAAATTAAGGTCAGATACCAAGAATCAGGGGAAACTTGATAGAGTACCGAACTTGGGTAAGATTACTAACCAGAAGTTTTTTGCTTGGGATTTTGGTCAGTTTACCGCAACCCTTGAGTATAAATTGAAGCTGAAGGGCATACTGTTAGTGCAGGTAAACGAAAGAGCAACATCTAAAACATGTTGCCGATGCGGGGAAGTCAGGAAACGAAACCGCAAAACAAGAGGATTATACATCTGTAGCAAATGCGGATCAGTTATGAATGCAGATGTAAACGGAGCTGTAAATATCCTCAACAAGTATCTCCGACCATTAGGAAGGAGTAGTGCCGACGTGAACTCGGCTAAGGTTATCAAGTGGCGTAAAAACCAGTTGAGCCTTGAAACCCCACCATTCATGGTAGGATAGTTCACTCGTAGTTAACGCATCACCCTTCTATCACCAACATTTTATAAGGGCGTGTATTGCACTAACCGAATATGGTAATGCAAGTTCAAAGAACATCTCTTAAAATTGACTCAGTATTCGATGTTCCCTGCTTTACATGTTCAGTTCGTAAATCTGTCAGCGAGTTTGATTGCAACCCTGAAAGCTGTTCTGTGCTGGAGTTTTGGCTTGACACATCCAAAAATCTTTTCCGCCACGTTTATTGACTTTGAAACCATTTAGCCCTACTGTTCGACTGTAAATACCTTTAACTTCCCAAACAGAGCGACATCAGCTACTTTTAAACAGTGAAAGCCCCCATTAATGAAGCATCAGTAACCTTAAACACCATCAAATATGTTTTTCACAGAAAAACCACGAAAACAAAAAAGTAAAAGCTAATATTGACTATACACAGTATTATTTAGAGATGCAACATGACCACAGTTACATTGCCACGCTTGATTGATAGTTGGTGTGAGGGCACACTTAATCCAGCGGAAGGATCTTGGCAAGCGTCTGCTGGGTTTGTGGATGTTGATACTTCTGTATCCGCCGTTGGGGCTTCCAGCATCAAAATTTGGTCTAATGTTTACAATTATTATGTGAGCGCTAATTTTTCAATGCTCCCGTCGGTAAATACCACAATTTATTCTAACTGGGCATTACATTTTCTTGTCGCATTGCAAGCTAATAGTGGAATGTCAGGTACGGGAATGGTTGTTTTATATGATAGTGCAGGACGAAGTGCCCACATAAACTTTAGTTGTAATACATCTGGTGTGTGGGAAAGCAAAGACATACCACTATCTCAATTTGTAGCTGTTCAAAATTTCGATTGGACTCGCGTTATCACTGTTCGTATTATTGCTGACCAAACTAACAAAGGTGGGGCGTGTTGGATAGACCAGTTGTATTTCAGTGTGGATGTACCAGACTCCATACTTTTAATGCAAAGCCAGCCAACTGGAAAAACTGGTGTATATCAAGACTGGTTTATGTGTCCAACCTCTTTTATAACGCCTTCGCAATTGAGTCGTCCAGTAAACATGACTGGTATAATACAGATGGAAGTACAAGATTTTAGCCATTGGGCTGATCAACCTACAAATATTAATCCTACAAGATCATTTAAATTTCCATCCACTAACACAATTTTACAAGCAATTTATGCAGTTCCGCCACCTGACCAAAATCCCTTATTTGTTATTGACTCATTTGACCAAAACATGGATGCGGTATCGGGGGTGTCGGCTGTAAAACTTGTCTTCTCAGGCATACCACAATTCGTTAATGTTCCATTCGGAGGCAGAGTCAGTAAAGGCTCTTGGAGTTTTACTGCCGTAGATACTGCGAAGCGGAAATTTAAGCATTGGAAAATGCCAAACGGCTCCATAAACACATCGCCCTCAATTACATTCGATATACAATCGGATTGTCGTTTCGAGGTACATTGGCAATCAAGTGAAACACCACCAGGCGAAGATGGTGAAGAAATTCCTTGGGCATTAATAGTTGGCATTGTATCAACTGGGTTAGTTGTAGCAGTTGGGTTATTTCTCTACTCTAAAAAGAAGAAAAAATAACAAGTTTATTTAACTACTAACACGAAACATATTGTAGTGTTCTCTATGATTAGTGAAACTGTAGGCAACACGGTTCCTTTAAGATATTCCTCTACTTTTACCAGTAGAACTAAACAAATGCACAGTCCATTACAGGGCAGAACAATGACTTATCTTGAGAGCTACACCATTCGAGTTACTTCACCAAAAGGGTCTATGCCTAATTTAGAAGCTGTGAAAAACAAAATTAATACAGATTGTGCAGCAGGAACTCCTGACTCAGGAAATGTGCCTATTGACGCGGTTTGCGACTCAGTTCTATTAATTCAAGGCGCTGTTGTGGATACTTACAAATTTAGAACGTGGGTTGCCGAAACACAGTCAGCGGCTTTTGCTCAAGCAAATCAAACACGAATTGCAAGATTACAAGGTCAAACACTGATTGCACCAATAGTTGCTTTTGCTGTAATTGCTGTCGCCTTCATAATTTCAGCGGCAATAGTGCTGATAGTTGTTGTTGTTTTAGGATGGATGTCCTTTATGTCAGTTGCTAACGCACTTATGCCAGGTAAGCCCTCATATGTAGGTGGATCACCAGATACTCCGCAAGTATTTGACGATGTTGCTGCTTATCAGAGTTCTCAAAACATGTTATATTGGCATGTTTGCCCGAAATGCTATACTGGGTTCGCATTGAAATCTTCGTATCCAACAATTGACCCTAACAACCCAGCTTATGTAGCTGAAAAAGCCGCGTTTGATGAGCACAGCGAAAATTGTTTGGGTATTCCAAAGACAAGCTATGACGTAACAATGTTGGTGATTTGGGTTATTGTCGGCGTTTCAGCAGTGGTCGCTGTGGCATATTTGTTGCCAAAAATATTTCGATCAGCTAGACCAACACATTATTAGGTAATCCACAAAAACACGCCAAACTAATACAACCCTAAACCTTTTATGTTGATGCTACATACTTCTAGGTGGTGAATTTGAATATGGCATTTGACCTTACATCCTTTCTGGTTGGCGCAGTAGCAGGATTCGTTGTGGGTGCATTAGTCTTTACCCAGACTGGTAGACAAGTTACAGGCGGAGTCACAAGAGCCGCAGGCGCAAGAGCAGCCCGATACCTCGAACCAAAGTAATTTACGCTTAAAGGGGATTAACTACATGTCGAAAGAGCTAGTAGCACGTTGGTTTTCAAAACTGAGCGAAGCTGAAAAGGATCTTCCGTTGCTTCTTGTTGAGAATTACGCTTACACGCCTCGTATGGCGTATTCTGAAGTGATGAATGGTTCAGATCTAGGATTGAAACTTCAATCGTTAATTGAAATGGGTAAATTTGGCACGACTTCGTTGGAAGAACAAGCTATCGCAAAAGTCAGGTTAGAACAGATTTTAGCAAGTAAACCTGACAAGCCATTGTTTGCAACATTAAGCAACAAAGTTTTCACTGCAAGAGAATTAATGCAGGAGATAGAATCAGGCACAGACTTAGGCACCCAATGGGTCCAAAATGAAATTTCACACATGAAAAACATTGTTAACGTGAGATAACCTAAAATGCCTGCGCTCGTCAACACTTTTTTATTTGTTGAACCAAACGACAACTACATTGAGTATGGTTCAGTTCCTCTGCATCAGATTGTTGAAGCGAATAGGCAACTTGGACAAAACATAACTGAGTTGATGGGTGCAGACGCTAACCCCGAGCGAATAAAACAGATATTAGCAAGTAAAAATCCACTATTATGTTCAATGATTGGCCATGGGAGTGAATCTGTGTTCACGGTTCAGAGTTTGGCTCCTTTGCTTCATGCTGAGAACCCTGACGAATTAGCTTTAATGAAAGACCGTGTGGTTCTTTTAACGTCGTGTCTTACGGCAACTACGCTTGGGCCTGCTTTAATCACATCAGGCTCAGTAGTGTATGCTGGTTACAGGAAGGAGTTTTGGTTCTACATAGGTGATCCTCCTGGAGCATCAAGAGCTGTTCAATCTCCTTTTCTCGCAGAATTCCAACTGATAGCTTCACTATTACGTGGAAAAAACACTGGTGAAGCCCGAGCGGATCAACTACAAAAATACGATGAGGAAATTATGTATTGGATTACTGGTGATGGCAAGAATCATGCTGATGCATCTGAAATTTCACGTATTTTAGAGTTAAATAAATCAATTAGAGTTTTTCTCGGTGAAGCCTCAGTATCTCCAAGCCCACAAGCTGGACGCGTTTTGGAAGCAGGAATTAACCCAGCAATCACCTTTGCTGTAGCTTTCACTGCTTTAGGATACGCCATATACAAGCGTGTACTCACCTGACAACAGAAAATCTTATTAGGGTACTACGCTGAATGATATTGTAACGTGTGATATGATCATGGACTCACAATATAAGAACATGTTAATCGGAGCGTTTGCCACTGCATCTGTAGACGCGGGTTTAGAAGCGTACAAAACTGTTAATCCTGCCGTCGGCGGATCTGTTATCTACACTGTTGTTCATCCAGCGTTGCCCCCATTGAACTGTTGGATTGCTGACGCTGGAACACCACTTCTGCTTTATGCTTTAGGCAAAGTTATGAAGAAACCGATGCTTACGCAGATGGCTAAGGGTGGGGTAATCTACGGAGCCAGCGAACTCTTAGGACAAACTTTGTATCGAGTAGCCTTGATAGCGCAGGGTCAAACTCCAACTTACAGGATTGCGAGGTAATAAAACATGAAACTAAACCCATTCAAAATGATTGATCCAACAACGCAGAAAATGTTGCTAGGCGGGTTAGTCGGTAGCTTATCATACTACGCTGATTTAGTGTTAGCTGAACAAGCTTTCTATCCAGCAATGCTTAAAGGCCGTGTTATGCCTCAACTGCCACGTAACGACGAGATCTTAACCTCAGTTGTTCCACCCGTAGCTATGTACTTCATCGGCAAAAAGAAACCGAAAATCGCGGATATGGCTAAAGGAACAATATTATACTCTATGCCGCACCTGATGCAGAGAATCGTAGTGAACGCCGTTAAACCAGCCGCAACTGCCGCCGCATTCAGATTCACGCCTTCTCCTATACGGGTAATGCAAACTACGCCAACAAACAGCAGAATCTATCCGCCAAGTACACCAGCAGCTCCAACAGTAGTGTCTGCTGGAACAGGCAAATACCGCTAGCCTTTTCCCCAATTTCTTTTAAAACCCCAATCTTAAAAATTAAGCACGCTCAATAATCCATTTTCCATTCTCAACAATCCATAATAAATTATCGCCGTCCACAATTCCCAAACTATTTCTTACTTCCAAAGGAACAACAACTTTGCCCTTGTTGAAAACTGTACTAATTGCCTTATTTGCAGCAATACGAGAGTCTTTTAATCTTTTATTTTTTGGATAAATTCCAGGTGAATATGTGAAACGAATAACTTTTGTAAATATTCCTTTGAGTGCTTCAACTTTGTCGTATGGTGTATGACCGCACTCTATAGCAATTGATTTTTGTGATTTAAAACCCGCAACATCAATGATATATAATTTCTTTTCAATTTTAACTCGGTACTCAACTATTACGTCAAATCCCTTTTCTCGTAAATACTCAATTGCCCTATGCTTTAGAATAGAGTGTGCAATTGATTCATGCTTCAAATTTTACCTGCCTTTCGTAAGACGATCTTTCCTTCGTTATCCTCAATCCAGTAGGCACTATCACCATCTTTCAATTCTAGTCTATCTCTGACTATTTTAGGAATCTGAATTCTACCATGATCTTGAATTTGTCTTACACCTAAAATTTCACCATCTACTCTTTCCGTAGTTTGATACTTTGAAATGGATATTTTCCCCACTTTTACCGTTATTCCCGATTACCTATATGAAGTTATCTAACACAATACCATAAGAGGAAAACAACGGAGGATTGAAAACATAGGAAGCGGACAATTTGTTATCGCGGAAATGAAATCTGTTCAGAAGGACTACCCTAATTTCCAGAGTGCTTTCAGAGACTTAGAATCAAAATTGATTGGTAAATGCAACTACGATTGGAAACCGAAGACTTTTGGTGCGTTGGCGTTAAGCGGCGATCAGTATGGTCGAACCACTATTATGCCAGAGCTGTTTAATGATTGGGCAGGACGATCAATGAATTCTACTCGAAGCATACTTCTTGGCGGTGCAACTTATAGGCAGTTATTTACGACTGCTGGAAACCAAACTTTGATGTCAGGCAGCGGCGCAAGCAACACTATTCCCGAAGGCTTCAAAATTGCATTGATGGGTTTCGCGTTTCCCAGCCAGAACCAACATATAACCGAGATTAAAATGCAGATTGGCGATAGAAAATACGGCAGAATAAACCTTGAAGAAATGCACTTATACGATCAACCAGCTATAATCTTTGAGGAAGGCTTCGAAGTCAACGAGGAAGAAGCTTTTGATCTCTACGGCTACGTTGAAGGACCAATTCCCACAGCTATAGGCAACTACACTGGTGTTTGGCAACGCATCGTTCCAATTGGCGCAGCGTACTTCAAATACTACGATAAAGTAGGCGGAGCAACAGGAGCCGCAATCACTTAGGAGGACTGATGAAAATGACAAACGGTTTTGTAATATGTGAATACAGCAAGGTCAAAGCGGAATTTCCCGAATTCAGCTCCATGATGGCTTCACTAGAGAATTCATTGCGGCTTAAAGCTGATGCTGACTGGTCGCCACTAAGTTACGGCGGAATCAAACCGATGGCTGGGCAATACGGAAAAACCACGATTATGCCTGAAATGTTCGTTGGCTACGGAGGCTTCGGCGTAGGCACACAACTGGTAACTTGGAATCAACTGTTCACAACCACAGGAAACGCCACGTTAATCGAAGGTAACAGCACAGGCGGATCAATACCTGAAGACTTCAAAATGGGCTTCGCTGGAATAGCATTCCTAGACAAAGCAATCAAAGTCTCAGAGATCAAACTGCAAATAGGCGACAAGAAACTGCCACGCATCAACCTGGAAGAAGCAAGAGCCTACCAGCAACCCGCAATAATCTTCGAAAACGGATTCATCGCAGACGAAGACACAGGGTTTGAACTGCAAGGCTACGTGGAATGCAGAGGCTACCAACGCATAAAACTCATAGGAATGCAACTGAATCGTGTTCCTAACAAGCTACAGGTTAGCTTAACAGGAGCAGCAATAACTTAGGAGACGATGAAAAATGGTTGAAGTAATAATAACAAGAGGATCAGACCACACAGACTACGGTGGCGGCAACCCATTAATCCATATCTACGCCATAGAACGTCACGTTCACGGAAACGGAGTCTTCGGCACAGTCTACGGCGAAATGAAAATTGCGTCTGGAGAACGAGTCTGGGCGCACGAACTCAAAGCCAACAGCATCGAAGTCTTAAATCTCACGCCAGAAATATCAGCACCAGACGCTCACGGATACATGGCGCAGAAATACATCTACCACAAAGGCGAATACAACAACTACGCCAGCATAGACATCTACGACGACGCAGCAGAAGCACAGACATCAGGAGTAGGACGCACAGATGGCAGTATATGGTTAGATTTCGTAGCCAAGGTCGATTTGTAAAATAAAGCCAATCCATATAAACCCTTATATCTCCCTTTTTCTATTGTTTTAATTATGTATAAATTTTGGACTGAAGAGGAAATAGAGAACCTCAAGAAATACTATCCAATTGTCGAAAGGGCAAAAATCGTCAAACTTATTCCAGATAAATCACCATCTGCAATTATTCATAAAGCGGTCAGACTTGGATTAAAAAAAGAGGAACGATGGTGGTCACAAAAAGAAATAGAAACCCTGAAGAATTGCTATTCACATTTCACCCGAGCGGAAATTTTGAAAGTGCTGCCCCTCAAGGATTGGGTAAATATACGCCATAAGGCATCGGAACTTGGTCTCAAACTTGAACCAGTAATTAAATACAAGCGCAACTGGAAAAAATTTGGCGACGTAGTATTATCTGATGTTGAAAGAGGCTATATAGCAGGCATATTGGATGGTGAAGGGCATATTAGGATATGCAAATGCACAAACACAAGTAAAAAAGGCGGAATCTATTATTCGCCCCAAATTTCTATGGTTAATACTAATGGTGCTTTAATGGGAAAAATACGTGATTTATTAAAAGTTGGGCGGTTTTACAGGGAAGATAGAGTTAACATGAATCATAAGGCAATATATACCTATACTATCGGAGCAATTGGTGGTTGTAAAATGGTCATTGATCGCATAGGTGACCTGTTAATAGTTAAAAAGCCACATGAAGAACTGCTGAGAGAATTTCTTACAATAAAAGAAATAAAGGAAAAAGGAACTTTGCTTTATAGAGAAACGCAACTTTATGAGCTAATGAAAAGACTTAACCACAGAGGCATTTAGCATCCCATTTTTTCTTCTGTCAAAAAATACATAAGTTTTTTATACTCTTTCCTACGTAAACATATGTAACAAGAAAGCATGAGGTTTGACGATGGTAGAATTCAAAGATTGGAGCGATGGGTGGCTTAAAGAGGGCTATTTCATCTCGTATATTAAGGAAAACACTCGATTTTATGAGCACATTGTTGCTAGAGATTTCGCCCACTACGAGTATGTGTGGCCAGAGTCTATAGCGGCTTTAGGCACCAGTGGACCATATGTTCCTGATGACTTAGAAATCACTAAAGGTTATGATTCCTCAAATAAGAGTAATCAGCTTTGGCAGATGATTTTCGGCATTAAAGGGCAAATTTACATTTACATAGAGTTGCCAACTGATATTCACCGACATGGACTTGCAAAGAGAGCTAAACCATCCAGTGACTTGCGCGAGGTTAGCCACTTTGAAGAGTACATGAGTAGCTTCCACGAACCAACGTTCCTGACGGAGCACTTCATGATGCGTCCTGAAACATTCAAAATAGACTTCTCAGCATACAACCCGCAACCTATCACGATGCGGAATATCAGGTTGAACATCATGATTAACAAGATGATTACGGAGCGCATAGGCACAATTGAGGTTTCAGGCAGCTCAGTAGTTCAGAAGCCAAGCAACGAGAATTACCGTGAAATACTTGATAAGCTCTATAAACGCTTAGTTCCATGTAGACCAATCACACTACTACCCGTGAGGGCCCCTGCTGAGGCGCCTGGAGGCGAATAATTATGCATTTTAATCTTCCATTCGTAAAAGACCTTGGTTTGAAACGTGAAGTCATGGATGCCTTGCCCTACAGTGTTGTAGGCGGAGCATACGATGGCTCATTATCTACTGTTGAAGTTGCTTTAGGCGCTACTTTAACGTTGTTAACTCATGTTGTTCCAGCAGGGCATCAACTCAAAATACTCTTTCTAAGAGTTGCAACTACTGATGCTGGCGGAGCCGAATTCACTATAGAGCAAACTAACCCCGCAGCCCTCGGAACATCAGGTGTAGTTGAAGCGTATCCAGTTGTAGGTTCAGTTCCTTCTGGAACACGTGATTACCCAATGCTTGAAGCAGCAGGCGCAGAAGTATTACATGGTAGTCTACGAGATCCAGTGCATGTGTTAGAAGGCGTAGTAACCTTCAACTTAATGGGGTATCAACCAGTTGCAGGCGCAAACAAATACACCCTAACCTATTGGGGCGTAGAATCAATTCCTGAGGCTCATCCTTAGTTTCTTCCCTCTCTTTTTTGTTGAGGTAAACTAAAATGTTGCGTAGACATGGAACATCGCGTGGATGGACTAAGCACACAACATGGCATCCAATGGAACAGGGTTATATCATAGATGAACTCTGGTTAACCAGTGGCGTAATCCACCATGTCGTAGAAGCCTTACTCCAATAATTTTCTTCTTTTTTGGTCAAAACCTCTATAATATGCCTAATTCTTTCATGACTTGCATGGATACTACGTGTGCTGGTCTTCCCATTGCGAAGCTGTGTGGCGGCACATCTGAAGCTACAAGTGATCCTGCTGCTATGAATGAGTGTTCACCTATGGTGATGCCTGGTAATATAATTGAACCGATTCCTATGCTAACATAATCGCCTATTTTGACTTCTCCCACGGTCCATGACCACTGGTTATCTGAAACCTTTGGGTATTTGTCATTGGCAAATTTTACGGCTGGTCCAATGAAACAGTAATTTCCTATTGTGACTCCTGGCGGAATGAATACCCCTGCCTCTATCTTATTATGTGACCCAATTTTTGATTTGCCCATCTCCACGAAACTGCTGATTACGTTGTCGTCTCCGATGGTGCAGTTGTAAATGTTGACGAAATTCCATATTTTATTGTCTTTGCCTATGACGCTATGTTTTATCACGGTCATGTCATGGATTTCTGTTCCATCTTCACATTGGACGTCTTCAATAATTACAAATCTTCCTTTTAAACATCTGTCTATCGTCAATTTTCATACCCACCTAATTCTGTTAGTAAATCTATGAGGCTATCTCTAGCTTCCTCTATATCTTTTTTATGCATTTCTTTAGTTTCCATCACAACGTTGCCTTTGCCACTCTTGGAAACCATTGCATAATCTTCGATGTTTCGAGTTAAAATCTTGACCCCGAACTTTTCAGGGTTCGCATACACTTCGCATCCTGGATACGGGGTAAATACACTTACATTCCAATAGTCAGGAAGGCACTCTCGCAGTAGCTTTTTTGTTTCCTCTATGGTTTCCCATGTTTCGCCTGGACTGCCAACTATGATTCCTGCTTTGACCTGTATCCACATTTTCTTTGTCAGCTTCATTGCTTGAAGATTCTGCTTTACTGTAGTACCTTTATGCAAGTTATCTAAGATTTTTTGTGATCCAGATTCTATTCCATAGATAATTTCTTTGCATCCTGAATCTCGCATAGCACCTAAAACTTCTTCGTTTACAGTGTTCACTCTAGTGAGGCATCTCCAAACAACCTTGAGTTTCTTGAATTCTTTACATAGTTCGAGTGTTCGGGCGCGGTTAACACAGAAATTGTCATCGTGGAAATTGAAACCATGATAACCCATTTCTGATATAACTTGCTTCATTTCATCTACAACATTGCTTACGCTGCGGAATCTGATTTGATGCCCAAAAACTGCATGGCTTCCACAAAAAATGCATTTTTGATAGCATCCCCTAGATTGAATAATTCCAACGGCTGGTTCTATGAGTTTTTTGCCCCAGAAGATTCCGCGTTTATACTGACTCCAATCAATCAGATGCCTTGCTGGAAATGGAATTGAATCCAAGTTTTGTATTGGTTCGCCATTCATAAACTGTGTTTGTTTGCTTTTCCATTTTCGCGGGTTCGCTAAGATTTTCTCTAGTGCTTTTTCTCCTTCTCCCATCACGCATAAATCAAATTTGCTTTGTTCAGCATCTAATGGTGCGGCAGAAACATGATTGCCGCCGACAATCTTTAAGCTATACGGGTGTTCCTTTGCTAATCTTTCGGCGAGTTTCAGAGTGGTATTCCACTGTGGTGAAGTCGATGTCGCAGCATACACATCTGCGTCTGGAAGTGGGGTGCCAAGATTTTGCATATCCACTATGCTTGCTTGCCAACCACATTTTTCAGCTACCGCTGCCAAATACATTAGAGGAAATGGCGGATCTAACTGTTCAGCAAACCATCCATAGGGAGGTTCGATAAGGCAAATTCTTGGCACTTTTAATAGCCTCCGTTTTTTTGTACCATTCTAAGTAGCGTTTTATTCCCTCTCTAAGTGTTACTTTCGGTGAGTACCCATATTTTCTTGCAAGCGATATATCTGCTTCCAGCTTAAATACATCGTTTATTCTTGCTGGTTCATTCATGACTCGTAGGGGTTCGCCTGCTATGGTGCTTACTATCTTGGCTAAATCATTGATAGTTACCGATTCTCCTGAGCCTATGTTTACTATTTCTCCGTCTTTAAGTTCAGAAAGCAGGATAATTCCTTGAACAGTGTCACTTACATATGTCAGGTCTCGTGATTGTTCGCCGTCTCCATGAATGACTAAGGGTTCTCTTCGGAGTACCCGTTTAATGAAGTTAGTTAAAACAGCGGCGTATTGGTCGCCTCGATGGTTCGGCCCATAACTATTGAAGGGTCTTATAATTACTGCTGGAACCCCATGGTACTTATTGAACATGCTGACGTATTGTTCTCCGACAAGTTTTGTTAAGCCGTATATTGATTGAGGCTCAGTTGGGTGTGCTTCCATCATTGGTGACGATTTGGCTGTGCCATATACTTCTGAGCTTGAGATATACACTATTTTTACGTTGAATTTTTTTGCAGCTAAACACACATTGAATGTACCTGTATCGTTTGTTTCATGCCCAAGTTTTGGATCTTCGTTGCATTTTACTAGGCACTGAACTGCTAAATGATATATTACGTCTACTTGCATAGCTAACGAATACATCAAATTTAGGTCAAGTACGCTTCCTAAAACCACTGTTAAATTCTCATTTGATTCGAGATCGTATGGTGAAATAATGTTTAGATTGCTTAGTTTGCCAACGGAAAAATCGTCTAAGACAATAACTTTGTCTCCGTTTTCAAGCAAAGCCTTAACAAGATTACTCCCGATAAAGCCTGCGCCGCCACAAATCAATGCGTGAATTTACTTTTCCTCCTTAAAGAATTCTATTGTTTCTTTTAATCCTTCCGTTAGATTGAATTTTGGAGTCCATCCAACGCATTCTTTGATGCTTGTGATGTCTGCTCTCACGGTTTTTAGGTATGCTGGATGTGCTGGGTTATAGTGGATTTCTGTAGGGTTTTTTGCAAGTTGGTTTATACTTAATGCTAATTCGTTGATGGACACTGATTTTCCGCTTCCGACATTGAATATTTTGTTTTCAGCTTTATCTCTTATGCAATCCCAAAATGCTCTTGCCGTATCTTTGACGTACACAAAGTCAAGTTCTTGTTTTCCGTCTGCATGTATCTCTAAGCTTTGTTTTTTTAATGCTGCAAGTATGAATGTGGTTACTGCTTGAGAGTATAATTTGTCAGGGTATGATCTTGGACCGTAAACATTGAATAATCTAAGAATTGTATATGGCACTTGGAATGGATGAACTGCCTGAAGAATCTTTTCTCCAGTTAATTTGGTTACTTCATAGTTGCCTTTAGGCTCAATCGGGGAATTTTCATTAACTGGAACTGTTTTTGGGTTGCCATAAACAAAGCTTGTTGACGCAAAAATTATCCGTTTAACGTTATTTTGTTTACATACCTTTTTGAGATTCCATGTTCCCTTTACATTCACATCAAAAGCCAACTCTGGCATTGCATCGCAATAGTGGCTTGCAACAGCGCCTAAATGGAACACGGTGTCAATGTTTTTTGTTGCAGATTCAAGTTCAGAGGGATTCAACAAGTTGCCCTTCTCGATAATTGCGTCTTTATGAACCAAGTTAGGGTGATTTTTGCTTCTAAATCCACTGACTAAAACATGTGTTTCTATTCCTCTACTGATTAACAAATCAACAATATGACTCCCTATGAAGCCTCCTCCCGCAACTACAAGAGCTACTATGTGAATGTTCCCTCCGCGTATTTTGGGTTGCCAACAAGCCTTTTTTTACGTTCCTCAACTAAGTCGATGGTTAACTGGTGTGTTTTCCAATATTCGAAGTATTCTTTTTTGCAGTTTTTTCCATATCCTTCTTTATGTTCAAACGGGAATTGCCATGGGTGTTCTTTTCTGCATAATTCTCGTATGTTGCAGAGTTTTTCACACCATTCTTCTTTGATCCATTTTATGTCGGATTCACTGATTGTCTGTACGTTTGCTTTGGGTAAATTGAAGACGCGACTATGGTAAATTAGGGGGGATTGGCATTTTATGCTTGCATCTGTTTTTGGTAAAGTGGTGCTCCATTTTGCCCATTCTGATGGAACCCGTATTAGGAATATGTTTTTGAACACTGCTAAGTATCGTCCATATCCCGCGAGTTCCAACCGTGAACCTACATCACAGTCTAGTAACATTCGGTCTCCGTCAAATCTCTGGTCAAATCCGTTTATTGCAAGCATCGCTTCTAAACTGGCGCTGCTGCATCCGAACCACCATTGCCAAGGTGCTGAATAAACTTCTCTGTTTCCTTTGAAGGCTATGTCGTATCGGTGCTCTAATGACACTTGTTTTCCATTATACCCTAAAATGTCGTATGGTATTGGTGTAGAGGCTTCTTTGTTTGGGTACGCTTTTTTTATGTCTTCTTTTGATGCGGTGCCTAAATCTGGAGTTTCAATAAATGAATTATCGTATAAATACCATGCTAACGGGAAGTATCCTTGTGTGTAGCGTTCCCATAGGTTCTTCATGAAGTCAGGTTTGAATATGTAGCTGTCGCCAGTGAAGAATAATAGTTCGCCGTCAGCGTAGATTATGCCTTTATTGTATTGGGCGCATATTCCTGGAAAGCCTTTTTCAATCCACATATTTGGTTTTGCGGGGATATGTTTAACTTTGAAGGGTAATTGCAGGTTTTTAAAATAGTCTTTTCTTTGATTGTAGCACACATCCACAACAACGACTTCGAAATCTTTCATTGTTTGTGATTTGAAACAGTGAAATGTAGGTTCAAACAGGTGCATTTCTGGTTTTCCAGCATAAGGAAAACTTTCTCTAGCAGTCACGAGTATAAAACTTATTTTTGGGATCACTTTTTATTCTCCTGCCTTAGCTGGTAGATGTCAAATAATGGTGGGTTGTTGAACCATTCCATCAGTAGTTTATGGCGGTATGTTCCTTCTTGTGGAGCTACTATACCCCATTTTTCGCCATGCTCTATTATCCACTTAAGTTCTTCTTCAGTTAAAACATAGTCGTTTGCTCGTGTTCTATGTTTTTCCTTGTTAAGCATTAGTAAACTGTAGTTACTTCGGAAATCTTGGTCGGGCATTCCCCACAGTTCAGTCCACTTGTCCTTATCCAAGTTTGATGATGGTCTATTTCCATCTGGAGCGATTGATGCGATTGCTATGCCTATATGGGCGCGTTCAATCACAGTTAAACGTTTATCACAGACAAATTTGTAGCCTAATTGCTCTAGTCTTTCGCCTGCTTCAGTGTCGCTTAAAGCAGAGGATCCATCAAAATTACTGTCGTACCCATTTATCTCTATCATGGATTTTAAACTTGAAGCCGCGTAGCCTGAATACTGCTGTCCTTTCGCATACCAGACGCCGTTTGCAGTTTCATCCACGAATTGATAACGGGAATCTCTAACGACTGTTCCATTTGGCAATCGCGTTTGTGAGTTACCTGTATAGTACAACGCCAACGCCATAGCAAAATAGCCTCGTTTATACCAATCCCACCAAAGCTGAAGCGCATCTGAATTAGGAATCTCACAACAATCTCCAAACCATAGGAGAAGTTCGCCTTCAGCGTGGATTAATCCATAATTGAAGCCGTCTTGTAGTGCCCAAAGCCCCTTTTTCCAAGCCCAACTGAACCCGCTTGGATCTACCTGTTTAATTTTGAATGGGTACAGCGAAAAATCAAATTTCCTCTTTGAACACAAGAAATCAGTGAATATTACTTCGAAATCCGTGAATGTTTGCTTCTTTAAGCTTTCCAGAAAAGGCGTGAACTGATGCATCTCTGGCATATCCACCATAGGATAGTCAGGGCGACAAGTAGCGTATATAATGCTAATTTTTGGCATATCAGGTCACTTTTTCAAGAACTATAATTGAGTTTTTCAGCCAATTTGAGATTGCTTCTTGTGGAACTAAAGTTTTAAACCACATTTCCATATCTCGCCGCCTCATCCAACGGGCATCATCCAGTATTGTTTCCCATGCTGCTTCATTCATAAGGGTAACATGCCCAGCTACAGAGTATTTTTCGCGTTCAATTGGAAGTTGCTCTCCCTTCTTTAGTATGTAGCCTTCTTTGTCTTCTCCGCCGTGTGATCCTCCTCCGTTTCCTGAAACAGCAGTTTGAATGAAGATCCATTTGTTTGCTACACGATACATTTCACGGATAACTTTTGGCAAATCATCATAGTAGATGTGCTCGTACAAGTCAAGGATTGTTACGAAGTCAAAGCTGTTATCTGCGTAAGGCCAAGTAGTAGTTGCATCATGCTGACTTACCCATTCAGGTTTGCAACGGACATATGGATTCTTCACTGCATATTCACTGTAATCGAATCCAACAGCGTTTACTCCAATGTCTCGACAATATGTTAAGAACGTAGCTCTTCCACAACCACAATCTAGCATATTTATCGGATTAAAGATAGTTTTCCACGCTTTCACAATGTCTTTGCAGCCGAGGTATTCTCCTTCTGGATTCGCGTAGCTCCAACCATCAAGATGCTGTGGGGATGTTCTGAATTTTTTGCCTTTCGGAGTAACAAAATAATTTTCGTCATAATATTCGCTTGTGAATGTTGTTGGCATTGGCGATGCTACATCAACGTTTTTCCGTGATGTATTTTCAAGTATGATTGTTGTGCGCCAATCTTCAGGCAAATGCAGTTCTCTTCTTAATCTTTCAGACAAGTCCTCTCTTAACACCCAGTTGGAATCCACGAACTTGTTAATCCACCATTCTGGAGGTTGACATGTTACGTGGCCACTCGCTACAAGCCACTCGAACCCTTCACGTTTAGCCTGGGCAATAACCTCTTCATAAGATGCTCTTTTAGCGCTCCATACTTCTCTAGGAAGTTGCGCAGTGCAAATTTTAGCGATAATGTATTTTCTCGCTCTTTGTTTTGCTTCCGCAATAACCTGATCCACTTTATCCTCAAAAAGATGCTCAAAAAGGTCTATCGCACTGACCCAATCATATGATCCTTCTACTGGCCAAGGAGGTTGCTCGACATCTCCTTTTACCAAATACTTTTCAGCTCCCATTATTGCATGGTTAATAGCGAACTGGCTAAATTCTAAGCCTACACTTCGTATGCCATTATTATTAGCTGTAGCAACCAGACCGCCACAACCTGGACCCAAATCAAGTATGCTTTCTGGCAATCCAAGTAACTCTACAAGTTTATCTATGAACGCTTGGAAATTCCATTGTCCACCACAACGATAGCCAAATTCCTTTTGTTGACCGCCTGAATCAGTGTAGCGTACACCTCCATGTTTTTCAGCGAAGAAGTAGTTTTCGTTGTAGTGGCTTTCCATTTTTGTTCACTTTTCCGCAAGTTTTATTAATACAATGCACATTTAAATGTTTTGTGGAAACGTGCAACAACATGAAATTGATTAACGCAGATCAATTATCACCTGAACTATTGCTAAAAGCAGCTAACTTAAGGAACAGCTCCAAAAAAATATTCGTTGCATTATGCAACTGCAAAGAACCACAAACATCAGTTAACATAGCTAAACTGGTAGGTGAATCCAGAGCATACGTGAATATGCGCCTACTCCAACTTGTAGATCAAGATTTAGTAAAGGAAATCAAAGTAGAGCATACCAGAGGAAAACTATACAGGGTGGTGCAGTAAAATTAGGCTCCTTGTGCTTTCGGATCGTTTGAGAGGCGGAAATTCTGCTTATTCCAAGGTTACTTATGAAACATGTACACGATTAGCTAAGATAGGGCATAAAGTAGCGCATATTCCAATGGGCTTCGCAAACAAAATGGGAAAAACAATCTGTGAAGACGTTGTAGTTTATAATAGTGGACAAAACGCCTTCGGAGAAGATGTTGCTGTGCCTGATTATGCTGATTTCAACGCGGATCTACTTATTACCTTAAAAGAGCCATGGTGCTTCAGCTATCTACCCCATGTCGCAATAAATTGGGTTCCATTCGCAATAATTGACCATTCTCCTGTAAGCGAAACGATAACAAGCAAACTGGAAACAGCGTTCAAAGTAATATCACCTTCTCGTCATGCACAGTTTGAGTTGATGCAAAAAAAGATTGAGAGCAGTTACATTCCACATGGGGTTTCGACCAACATTTTCAAACCATTGGATAAGGCAAAATGTAGGAAACTATGGCATCTCGATCCAGACGAATTCGTTGTGCTGATTGTTGCGGCAAATCGTGCCAGAAAAATGATTCCGAGGCAGCTTCAAGGGTACAAACTTTTTCTGGAAAAGAATCCAGGCATAAAAAGTCATCTAATGATCTGGACTAACGTTTATCCAAACAATTATCCCGAATCAGACAATCTAGGCGTAGCCGACGTCGGTGTGTCTTTGCTTCCTGAAATCATGCGACTTGGATTAGGCGAAGCTGTTAGATGGGTTGACCCAAAAACATATGATGCAGGTATTCCAGATTGGGCAGGAGACAACTACGAAAACGGTTGGGACATGACAAAACTTTACAACACAGCAGATGTTGTTCTCAATTGTACAGGTGGCGAGGGTGTGTCACTTTCGCTTTTGGAAGGACAAGCATGTGGAGTCCCAGTTATAACTACTAATTATGCAGGCGCTCCCGAGCATGTTGGTTCTGGCTACACTGTTCCGTGGCATGACTACGTGATAATGAACACGCCTGGAACTAAATATGCCCTTGCAGACCTTGAGTCGATGGCTGAAGCTTTAACTAAAGTGTACAATGGAAACCGCGTGAAGATGGCTGAACGCGCAAGAACTTTCGCTTTACGTTATGATTGGGATAGGATAATTGAGTCAAATTGGAAACCATTTTTATCTTCTTGTGAAGAAGAGCTTTTTCCTTTGATTACAAAAGAGGGAACGAAAACATGGGCATAGAAAACAAACGACTAAAGGTTGCGCAAATTACTCCATGGGCAGTAAAATGCGGAATTTTCACATATACTAGAGACTTGTCTTTGGCTTTGGCTCAGGAAGGCGTTGACATTTACATTATACGCTTACCCAGATTTGGAACAAAAACTGCCGAAATTCTTCAGAATGTTGTGGATAAGATACCCAAAGACATCGACATTATTTGTTGTCAACATGAATATGGTCTTTACCAGTTACTTGAGAAGCCGTTTTATGCTATGTTGAAGCAGCTTGGAAAACCCATAATCACAACGATTCATGCTCCTGGCTTCAAGAATGATGGTGTAATCAGTGAGGGTTCTGACAGGGTAATTGTTCACAACGATTTTTGCCAAAAACGATTTGCTTATCCATCTGTGATTATTCCACATGGTGCTTCTGTTGTTAAGTGTCCTGAGAAGGATGCTTGCAAAAAAGCTTACGGTATAGACCCACGAATCCCAGTTGTGGGTTACTTAGGCTTCATTGGTGAAATGAAGGGGTTAGAGACTTTAATTTCTGCAATGACTAAGGTTCCTAATGCAGCATTGCTTATGTGTGGCGGCTGGCATTTAGGCGAAGGCACAGCATATATGTGGGGGTTAAAGGATAAGACTAATGCGTTGCTACAGGGCAGATGCCACTGGACGGATTTTATCCCAGACGAACAGTTAGCCGTAGCTTATGGTGCTCAAAACATTTTGGTATACCCATCTATACATAGCACCGAAAGTGGAGGTTTGTTGTTGGCTCTATCGCATGGTAAAGCAGTAATTTCATCAGATGTTCCGCCTGCCAAAGAGAAAGAGAAGTTAGGTGCTTTGATCACATTCAAAACCAATGATGTTGAGGATTTAGCGGATAAGATTAAGTTTCTGCTGGGAAATGAAGCTGAACGCCTTAAACTTGAAGAGGGTGCCATAAAATACTGTGAAGCCACAGCTTGGAGCAAAGTGGCTAAAATGCACATTGCGTTGTATGAAGAAGTTTTAGCTGCTGTCGAAAAGCCCATTGACAACCCAGTGTCGCCAACATAATCCACATTTTTCGTAGCTTGATTCACCGCAATCTTTACACAGTATTTTAGCTTTGTTTCTGTGGTTTTCAATAGTAGTCATAAGAAGGCTTTTATGTGCTTCAAACTATAATATTCTTCTGTGAGAACATGCCCGATGATGAATTTGTCACAAAAACGGAGTGCTCAAAAACTATGGAACCTTTAAAGAACGATTTAACAACAGTTTTGAAAGCTCTTGTAGGCGATGACCTGCGCGGGGGCATAGTGAAAGATGTTGCCGACACAAAAAAAGACATCTCTGAAATTAAAGCATCCATAAAAAATAATGGCGTAAATAATGGTCATAACGGCGGGTTAGGCAGAAAAGAAAAAGCCATAGTATACTCAGCGTTAATTACCTCTGTCGGTGGCACAAGTGGCATAATCATCATAGAAGCCTTAAAGTTTTTTCATTAAAAGAGAAAAAATGGTTTTTGCAGTTATACAGTATTAAGCGAATGGACTTTTAGCCTTCTATCCATGCGTCTAATGTTCCGCCGTTTTGTGTTGCGTAGAATACGAAGTGTCGTGTGTGGAAGCGCATGTAGGTGTTTGCTGGTATGGCCACAGTTACTCTTGTTGGAGAGTCAAAGCTTATGGTGCACGCAACGGTGGCATAGAATAATATGTCTTTTGCTTCGAATGTTGGTCCTGTAGTTAATCCGAGAACTTGGTAAACTAACGGACGAGGTGCAGTTGGAGTGCAAGTTGTCCAGCCCAGTTTAGTGGTTGGTAAAGTTGTGTCTGCTAAGTAAGCTGATGTTCCGA
>Ga0180732_1000679_pt1 | contig 26338 bp, 29 predicted proteins | sample KR11_01MetaG_FD_148674 | JGI IMG/M metagenome (GOLD analysis project Ga0180732, IMG submission 148674) | Groundwater microbial communities from the Olkiluoto Island deep subsurface site, Finland - KR11_0.1 MetaG | ecosystem: Environmental > Aquatic > Deep subsurface > Groundwater | place... | reverse complement strand
AAAGAAGCGAAAGGTATCTTATCTATTTATATCAATACTCATTAACTAAATACCATACTATAACCAATACCAATAAGGATTAACAATCAATACACAACCAAACTAATAACTAATTAACACACAACTAACACATAATAAAAGAACAATAAACAATAACATAAAACAAAATACCATTATAAGGAATAAACAGAAAATAGATTATAGCCCATATATGAATAAAAGCTAAAACCAAACAGCAACATAATATAAAAATATTTATGATGATGGGCGATATAGATATGAAACAATAAAAATTGATAGAGTGTTGATAGTATAGAGGGCGCCATGTATTTGAAACTGGAAACTTTTTTGTTTATGAGGTGGTATATAGCCCCAGCTATAATATTATAATTTATTAACCAGAATACCAAAAACAAAAAAATATTATAATAATTTATTTTAGATAGAATTAAAACTTTTTAATAATAAATACAAAAACTAAAAAATATTATAAAACTTTTTTTGAAGTATTTAATAAGAAAAGAACTAAGATAAAAATACTATTATGAAAAAATATACAACACAATCATTAATATTTGCAATATTAAAATTCAATGATGGTACTCAAACAATGTGGACTGCAATCAATCGTCAAAAAATAAATAGTGTTATAGAGGAATTTCTTATAAGAGAAGACAAAGATACTTTTTATGAACAGCTATTAAATTCGTTTTTAATAACTCCACCAAGGCATCCAGATATATTACATTTCTATATAAGAGCATTTTTGGGGTTCAATATACCAAGAAAACGCTATTGTAGAAATCATGTAGCTCCATTTAGTTTTATATGTGATATGTATTTTGATCAATGTAGAAATGCTATTGCTTTTGCTAATAGAACAGGCGGCAAAACATTAAATATAGCAATATTAAATCATCTTGATATGGCATTTAAAGCTGGTTGTGAAATAGCAAGTGCTGGAGCTACAAGAGATCAGGCTTCAAAAGGATATGATTATTTATTGCAGTTTCATATCAGAAATGCATATTTACAAGATTTATTATTAAAAGATCCTATTAAATCATTAACTACGTATAAGAATGGGTCAACTACTGAGATTATAACAGGAAGTGTTAAGGGATTAAATTGCCCTCATCCAAATAAGGCTCGAATAGATGAAGTTGAGTTAATGGATTGGAATGTATTACAGGAAGGTCTTTCTATGAGTATGACAACAGAAAGTCCAACAACTGGCAAGGAAATATTAAGTCAGGATATTTATAGTAGTACGAGAAAAACAGATACGGGTACAATGCAACGACTTCTGAATCTGGCTAAAAAAGAAAAAAGAAAACATGGTGGGTTTAAGATATATGAGTGGTGTATATGGGAAGTATTGGAGAAATGTAATAGAAAATGCAAAAATGACGATTATTATGGTAGTTGTCCTATATATGATATTTGTTGTGAAGGGAAGGCAAAGAATTGTGATGGATTTTATAAGACCGATGATTTTATAAATAAAGTAATTACGCTTGATAAAGATACACTTGATGCGCAGTGGTTTAATAAGAAACCATCGAGACAAGCTTTTGTATATGGAGATTATTGGAATAGAGAAATACATTTTATTCCAAGAGTTGAATTAGAAAGCAGAACGATAGAAATAATTGGGGGTATAGATTTTGGAAGTAGCCCTGGTCATCCATTTGTATATAAGGAATATGTTCTTGATGTAACTGATTTTAAAAGAGAAGTAGAAGAATCAGAACCAGATGAAGTTATAAGAGCTAAAATAACATTTTATCTCAATTATGAATATAGATCTGGCAAAGATACAATGGAGGGTCATTCCGAAAAAATAAAAGGCGCTCCAAATTGGACTTCTGGCATGACGATATTTGCAGACCCATCGGCAAAACAATCAAGAATAGATTTAGAAGAATTATATGGTGTATCTACATATCCTGCTAATAATGCAGTAGAGCCAGGAATAAATAGTGTAAGATCACATTTACATATAATACAAAAGAAGGCGAATTATTATATATATAATGATTATTTGGATTGTAACGAAGTAGATTTGATAGGAACTGATAGTGAATTTGAGTTATATAAATATAAAAGACATAGAGATGGAAAAATAAATACAAAAGAGCCAGAAAAAATAAATGATCATGGCATGGATATAGATAGATATGTAATATCATCATCTATTCCATATTTAAGAGAGAAATATACTCCTGAATTTGAGGAAGTCGAACAAGATGGTTTTTGGTTTGGAGGATAATAATAATAAATGGATAAAGTTTTACAGGATGAATGTAAACAGTTGATTAAGAAATACAACAAAGCAAAGACTAAAAAAACAAAAATAAAATTAAGAAATATTTTATATGAGAAAATAATGGTGTTTCAAATAAAGTGGATTAAAACAATTTTAAAAAAATGGGGCAAAAGAGAAGAAGAAAATGAAATATTAAGTATTAGTTGGGATACATTTATATTTTGTATAGAAAAATATAATAATTTTGATGTTCATCTTCCACTATATTTTTATAATTTTACAAGATATTTTCTTTTAATAAAGTATGCTAAAAAAGATAGAGTATTTTTATCAATAGATGAACTAAAAGAAACACTAGGAATAGTAGATAATCCTCAGAATATGGGATTTGAGAAATTGTTGACATGGTATCAGTTTAGAAATGTAATTCCAGATAAGTATAAAATTGTTTGGGATGATGCAACTCAATCTTTATCTGATTGTCGCCGTGAGAGAAAGCGCACAAAGTATTGCGGGATTGATAATAATTTGTATTGTAAGCTGAAAGAGATTTATATACCAATGATTAAACTAATATTGAAATAATTAATTTAATATAAATAAATCAATATTTTTAATATTATATAAAATAAAATAATTAATAATAAACTTAACATTTTTTGAAAAAAGGAATGTATAATGTTTGATATTTTTAAAGATAAGTTAAAATTGAAAAAATTAGAGAGTGGATTAAAAATTAAGGAATATGAAGCATCTATAAAAATGATGAATGATGTTCTTGAAGTAAGTAACGCTGTAGTTGATGATGAGTTGGCTAAAGACTGGTTTTTAATAGGTGGTTCTGATTCAAGCGGCTTTAGTGGAACAGAAGATAATCATCAGGATATGCTGCTGTCCGCTTATAAATTATATCATAATAACCCACATGCAAGAGCAATAATAAGAGGATTGGTTAAATTCGTTTTGGGGAAAGGGCCACAAATTATATTTGATGACGAGAATGAGAAAGTTAAGGAAGCATGGAATGGATTTAAAAGAATAAATAAATTCAATCTTAGAGAAAAAGAAATAGCAGTAAGAACATTCAGAGACGGAGAATGTTTTTTAAGAGATTTTGTTGATGAGGAAAACGGAGATACTAAAATAAGATTTATACGGGCAAATAGTATTGCAAATCCCAAAGATAAAACTCTTACAGATAAAGTTAGCTATGGTATAGAAACTGAATCAGATGATATTGAAACTCCACTGAAATATTATAAGGTTAATATGAATGGTGATTTTCAGGAAAGTATTTCTGCAAATAACATGATACATATTAAAATATTATCTGATTCAGACCAAAAAAGAGGTATTTCTATTCTCAGAGTATGCGCAAAAAGAATAAGACAATATGATGAATGGCTTGAAGATAGAATAGTATTGAATAAAATCCGAAGTGCTATTGCGTTAATAAGAAAGGTTGAAGGCAATGTTGGAAAAATAGGAAGTATTAGAGATGAAAATATCAGTACAAGACATTCACAGGATAGAAAAAAGCAGAAAATGTTTGCAAGAGGAACGGTGCTTACAGCCAGTAAAGGAATAAGTTATGAGATGCTTTCACCAAATATAAATGCGTCTGATGTAGGCGAAGATGGTAGAGCAATGTTATTATCAATTGCGGCTGCTGTTGGAATGCCTGAAATGATATTCACAGCCGATTACTGTCATGATACGGAAACTGAAATTTTAACAGATCATGGATTTATGGATTCATTAGAAGCATATAAATTTGGTTTTAAACTTGGAACAGTAAGTCAAGAAAATGGGAAATTAGAATATCAAAACCCAATTAATTGGGTTTTTTCTAAATATAATGGCAGAGCATTTTTATTTGAAGGAAATAGACTTAATTTTTTAGTAACAAAAAATCATCATATGTGGCTGCGTTCAGAAAGTTCTCATAAACTCCCTATATATAGACAAGATAGAGGTATTGATAATTTTACAAAATGCACATTAGGAGATACTTCAGATAAAGGATGGAGAACTAAATTCTCTTCAATAAGGAATTTTATCGAACCGGCAGAAAATGAAGAAAAAAATAACGAGTATGTTTGTATAACAAAATATGATTATCCAGAAAAGACAAAACATTTAATAGAAGGAACAAATAAAGAAGAAGATAGATTTATCCGAATTGATAAAATGATAGAATTTATTGGATGGTTTGTATCTGAAGGATCTGTCAATAAGAAAAGTGGGCACGTTAATATTTGTCAAACTTATAAAAATGAAGAGAATGTGAATGAAATAAAAAAATTAATTTCTGAGCTTCCTTTTGATTTTAAATATAAAGAATATGAAAATTTAGGGATAGGAAATGAAATTGCTTGTTATTGGAGAACTTATGATCAAGCGCTAGCTTCTTGGTTAAGAACAAATTGTGGTGTTGGAAGTAGGAATAAAAAATTACCTGAATTTGTTTGGGCTCTTTCAACCGAATTGAAAGAAAAATTATTAGATACATTGATAAAGGGTGATGGATCTGACTATAAAGAAGATAGCGATAAAGTAAAAAGAACATTTCGACGGTATTATAGTAATTCATTAAGATTAGTTAATGATGTTCAAAGACTTGCCTTTGAATTGGGTTATCATACAACAAGCAGTCTTAATGTCGAAACAAAAGATTTCGGAGATAGTGTCAAATATGTAAATATAAGTGACGGACATAATTGTATGGTTTTAAGAAAGAATATAGAACAAATAAATTATAATGGCAATATTTGGTGTGCAACAGTTCCTAATGGATTATTGGTTACAAGAAGAAAAGGCAGAATATTAATATCGGGGAACTCGAATGCAAATTACTCATCATCATTAATTGCACAAAATCCATGGGTTAGAGAGATTGAAGACTGGCAAGATTTTTTTGCAAGTTTTTATGAAGATTTAGTTGAAAAAGTAATTAATAATAAAATAAAATATGGAGATTTGCCAGAAGATACAAAAACTACTTGTCGAGTAGAATTTCCTCCAATGATTCAGGCTGATTTGGATAAATTGGCCAAAGCATATGAGACTTTATTTAAATATAAGGCTGTTTCCAAAAGAACATGGGATGCTAAAATGGGGTTGGATTACGATATAGAAAAAGGTAATATGGAAGGGGAAGATGACGACGAATTTACTGGAGGAATCGGAGGCAATCAATTCAAATCGCCTTTTAATATGCCTGTTTCTCCAATAAATCAGTATGGCAGTAATAACGAGTTAAATGAAGCAATAGATAATGAAGATTATGATAAAATTATAAAAATATGCGAGAATATTGGTGGCATTCCTCAGAAAGAACTCAATGATCTGATTGAGATAATAAAATCAAAAGAAAATATAGAAAAAAATATATCTAAAACAAAAATTCTTGGATTACAAGAAAATATAAAAAATCTTTTGAAAGAACATAAATATGATTTTGATATATTAAATATAGAAGAAGCAGAAAAGCTTTTAGCGGAACAAGATTGGATATATTTAATTCATCATATGCATCAACCTAAAAAAGAAAGTGAAATGGAAATTTTGCATCATTGTGAATTATATGAAAAAAAAGATATGAAAGGAATAAAATTTCAACAAAAACATATTAAAGATGGAAAGATTTTTCAACACGTTTTAGATATTGAAGATATAAGTAAAATGCCAAAAATTGTTTATGATCATTTAAACAATGGGTTTAAAGTTAAAATTAAAGAAATAAATAAAATAGAATATGCTGTGTTATGGGGATTGGCGAGTGTTAAAAAAACTAAATGGTCGGATCAAGATAAATAAATAATGATTACATATCCTATAAATTGGAAACAAATTGGAATAAAAATTACTTTAATTGATATAGAAAAACAATTAATACAAATTATAAAAGAATTAAATTGTAATTGTTTAGCATTATCTGGAGGAGTTGATTCATCTTTAATGCTCTACTTCATGACAAAAATATTTAGAAAAAATATTAAGACTTTTACAATTGCATTAAATGAAAAACATCCCGATTATATTTATTCCAATATAGCAATAAATTATTTTAAAGTAAAAGGAGAAATATATACTCCTCGTAAAATTCCTAAAAGACTTAAGAATGATTGTTCAGGAGACGAAATTGTAAGAATGTTTTATAATAATTTAAAATTGAAAAAAATTAAAAAAATAATAGCGTGTGATGGAATAGATGAATTTACTGGTGGCTATTACGAACATATGAAATATCCAAATGAAAAAACATATTATAAATTTATTAGGAAATTACAAAAAAAACAATTAGAACCACTTAATAGAAATTCAAATGATATAGAAGTATTACTTCCATATATTGATTCTAACTTAATTTTACTTTTATCTCAAATACCTTTATCAGAAAAAGTTGATAAATTCCAAAGAAAAAAAATTATCTATAATATAGCTAAAGATAAAATTCCATTAGAAATTTTGGAAAGAAGAAAATATGGATTTTGTGATGCTATGATTATAAAAGAAAATAAAAGCTAAATATGACAACTAATGTAAACGAGAGTTTTGAAAATTTTATTCTGCGTAGAAATCATTTTTTATATCGTGTAGAAAATGGAACTATACAAGAAATGGTTGCACCTTATAGAGCCGCTAAACAAGATTTATATAAAGCATTAACAGCGGCTCAACTTGAAGTTCCTGGTGCATCAAGAGAATGGAAAATAGCAAGATTAAGTTCTCAAATAGCCGAAACAGAAGCAATATTAAGGGCAGCGGCATTAGAATCAGCAGGCAAATTAGAAGAAGCATTACAAAGTTTGGCAATAACTGATTCAGATGCTTATTATAATATGCTTCAAAGTAAATTCTCAAATATAGGAATTAATATAAATCAACTTCCATACAAACAAATTGACTATATTATATCAAATCCACTTCTTGGAGAATCAATAGGCGAAAAATTATTGTGGGAAAATAAGAAAGTAATTAGAAATATTAATCAGGAATTAACGCAATCAATAATTCTTGGCGAAGATATGGGTCAAGCTGCAAAAAGATTAATCAATCCATTGACAACAGGAATGACTGGAGCTGCCGAAAGAGCTATAGCAAATAGAGCTGCTATGATAGCAAGAACAGAAATACAACATATTAGTAATCAAGTTTCAAGAGGAATATATAGAGAAAATCAAGATGTGTTAAAAGGAGTAAAATTTCTTGGTACTCTTGACAGCAGGACGTGTATCCAATGCGGAAATTTAGATGGGCAAGTGTATGAATATAAAGGTAGAGAAGATCATAATGGGCCTTTGCCTCCTTTACATCCGCATTGTAGATGTTGCTATTCGCCAATTACATATTCATGGAAAGAACTTGGAAGTAAAATTCCAGAACATATAGATAAAAATTCTAAAATGCCATTTACAGGAGAAGCAGGCGATAAGATGACATATAGTAAATGGCTTACAAATTTGAATAAGACAGATCCTGATGCAGTCAAAGATATATTAGGGGCAACTCGTTATAAATTATGGGAAAGTGGAAAAATCAAGTTTAGTCAAATGGCGACTTCTAAAAAAACATTAACATTAAAAGAATTAGAAAAGAAATTTAAATAGAAACAATTAATTAATATAAATAAATCAATATTTTTAATATTATAATATAAAAATAGAAGTTAATATTATGCCAGTAAAAACAGGAAGCGATTCAAAAGGTTGTTTCGCACAATGGGGAAGTAGAACAAAATACTATTATCAATGTAATAATCAAGCTGCAATGAATTGAGCAAAAAAGAAAGCACATTTACAAGGAGCGGCTATTACAAAAAATAACGAGGAAATTGATATGACTAAAAAAATTAAATCAATTCGTTTAATTAAACAAAAAGATATTAAAGAAAATTTTGATGGAATTTTTAGTGAAGTAAATGAACAAAGTATTGATTCAGATAATTTAATGATTAAGAAAGTTTGTCTTTTTGGAACAAGGGAATCAAAGAATAATAGAATTTATCAAGATAAAGCAATTGAGTCATTGGCTGTCTTAGCAAACGGAGTTAAATGTTTTATTAATCACCCGACAAAATCAGAAATTAAAGAAAGAGATGGAGTTAGAGATTTAAGAGATTGGGTTGGAATATATTCCAATTCTATCAGAGAAGGCGAGAAAGTTTTTGGAGATCTTGTTTGTAGAGAAGAATATTGGGATTTAGTAAAAGATATTGCAATGCTACAACCTAAAAATGTTGGCAATTCTATTAATGCAAGAGTGAAAGTTTATCAGGATGATAAAGGAATGGAAAGTGTTGTTGATGTTGATTCTTTGAGGTCGGTTGATTTAGTGAGTTCAGCGGCTACTACGACTTCTCTTTTTGAGTCAGCAATAGAAGAAAATTTAAAAGATAATCCTGATGTAATTTTTCTTAGTACTCTTGAATCAAGAATTAATGATAGATTTAAAATCATAATGGTAGAGGAAGGAATTATACAAGATAAAATTGATAATCAGAAAATTATAAAAGATATAAACGATGTTAGCTATATGGCTAACGATCTTATATCTGATGTTTTGTATAATAAAGAATTAAAGATTAACGATAAAAAATCTAAAATAATGGCAATTTTTGATGATCTTGACAAAGAGATTAAAAAAAGATTGTCAGGTATTAAAGAAGGAGAGAAAAAAATGGAAAAGTTAACGATGGAAATTTTAAAATCTGAATATCCTGAATTAGTTAAAAACTTGATAGAAGAAGTTAAAGAGGAAGAAGATAATTCAAAAATCAAAGATGAAGTTGAAATATTGAAAGTTCAAGTACAGGAAAAAACAGATTCTATTTCTGATAAAGATAAAGAAATAGAGGATAAAGACAAAGCGATTAAAGATTTGAAAGAAGAAAATCAAGGACTTAAAATGAAACTTGATGAAAAAGAACTTGAGGAAAAGGTAGCGGCCAAAAATAACTTAATAACAGAATTTATTACAAAAGCAGAATTGCCAAAAGATGCGGTTACAGAAGTATTTATGAATACTTTAAAATCAATTGAAAATAAAACTGATGGAGAAAATACAGTAACTGTTGAAGAGCAAGTTAAACAATTGATCGAAGATAGAAAAGCAATTATAAAGAAAGGTTCCGGCAAAATCAAGAATTCAGGTGATGAATTTATAGTCGATACAAAAGAATCTAAAAAAGATGAAAAAGTCGATGATAAAGATGTTGATGATTTTGTTGGTAGTATTAAAAAATAAATATTAAAAAATATAAAAGGAGAAAATGATAATGGCAGCACATAATAGACATTTAAGAGGAGATACCAATGACGTGTTGATAGATATTCATGGTAATACCACTATTGAAGCAGGTGATTTTATAGTCAGGAATGGTGTAGATGGTGGCATGGCAGGAGCCGCAGCAACTGGTTTAGCAGCAGATAATTATGGGTTCCCGCTTAGCAGCTATCATAATACGGCCTCGACTGAAATAGAAATCAACGGTATAATTCAAACTAATTTTGTAGGCGTTGCGATGGAAAGTTCGCCGTCTGGGACAACTGAAAAAATTACAGTAGCATCAGATGGAGTTTTTAGATATCCATTATATACGTCTTCAGCCGTAACTATTGGAACGACAGTTAGTACTACATCTGGATCTGCTCATTCAGCGTCTTCAAAGCAGGCCGTTTCTATTCTTGGAACAGCTAATGATACTACTGCATATCTGGGGTATTGTGTAAAGACTGAATCAGGAGCAAGTTTTGTAGATTTTCAGATCAGAACAGCTTATGGTACTGGCGGACGTATTGCATAATTTAATGGTATGAAAATATGGCAAGCGTAAATAGACATATAGAAGGGGATGCCAATGTTATATTAGTTGAGGTTCTTTCTGGAGTTACTGTTGAAACTGGAGATTTAATGTTTTTAGATAATTCAGATGATTTGAGAAATGATGGTTCTTCAATTGCTAATAATTATGGTTATCCGCTTAAATATCTGAGAATTTCAGGCTCTTCACTTGAGCTTAATAAAGTACAAGTAAAAAGTAGATTTCTTGGAGTATCAATGGATGATAAGGATGGAATAGATAACGCTAATAATCTTAAAATTCCAATTGCAACTTCTGGAAAGTTTAAGTTCGATATGAAACCCTCAAAAACCGTTAAGGTGGGGGATATGTTTGCACCATCAGGAACTACTTCTGCTTCCGATATGTATAATCAGAAAATAGCAAAGACTACTGATAGTACAAAAGCATTGGGATATTTTGCAGAATGTAAAACTCATGCAACTACAGTAGAAGTATTTATTAAACCAGCTTTTGGAGTAAGCAAACAAATATAAAAAAAATTAAGGGGGATATAGAAAATGTCTTTTAGAAATAGAACTGGAACAGCATTAAAAGATTTATTAGAAGCAAAGGGAGAAGACGGAGCGCAAATAGTTATAAGTAAAGCCATAGAGTCAAAGAAACTTCGAGCAGAAGATTTTTCTCTTAAAGAAATATGGGAAGCATGCACAAATGGGGCAAACGTTCATGAAGCAATTGCATCAAGTGCATTCCCAAAAATTACTGGAGCGTTAATCAACTCAAAATTAATCGAAGGATATGATTCTGTAGTTAAAATTGGTGACCAACTTGTAACTACCGTTTCGAGTAATGTTCAAAAAGAAACTATTGCAGGATTATCAACTCCTGAATCACCAGATCAAGTAGGAGAAGGTCAGGAATATGATAGCTCTACAATGACTGAAAAATATGTAACTGCCGATAACAAGAAATATGGTAGAATCATAGATGTCACAGAAGAAATGATTTATTTCGATAAAACAGGTCAGGTACTTATTAGAGCAAGAGGGGTTGGTGAGAAGTTAGCACAGTATAGAGAAAAACTCATTATAGAGGGAATCCAAGATGTTAATACTAATGTATGGAATCCTTCAGGAGTTGCAACAGCTCTTTATTCTACCGCTAATGGAAATCTTGTAGCAAGTAACCCTTTTGGTGAATCTGGATTAGAAGAAGTATTGAAGAAAGCACAGTTGATGAAGGATGATTCTCTTGGGGCAGATGATGCAGATTATATATATATTGATATGAATAATCTGGTTGTATTGGGGCCAAGTGATCTTCAGGTAGAAATGTGGCAGATGGCTAATTCTACTAAAACTCCAGAATCAGCAGAAAATGCAGAAAACTATTTTAAAAGTAGATTTCTGCCTCTTTCAAGTCCTTATGTAACCAAGCAGTCAAGTACAACTTGGTATTGGGGCAATTTTAAAAGAGATTTCTGGTGGATGGAAGTATGGCCATTACAGACAATCGCACAAAGACCAGGACACGATGATGAGTTCAAGCGGGATATTAAAGCAAGAATGAAGTGTCGTTTCTATGGTGCAATAACTGCTGTGGATTCTAAACATGTATATAAATGTACAAGTTAAATGTAATTAAATAATAGGGAGAATGTTGTTAAATGTTTCTCCATTCTCCCTATTTAAAAAACAGAAGAAAGTTTATAAAGCGGTGGCTATTAGTTTCACCCGCTATATTAATTTGATTTTTTAAGGAGGAACTGAAAAATGGCAAGATCAAAAGGAACAGGAAGAGGATCGAGATTATCTCAGAGAGGTATTCTTTCTGGGGCTACAATAGCTACGGTACCTTCAGGCGTAACATTAGCTGAAGGGGGACTATTGTATAGCGGAAATACTGGCATTACGCCCACTGAAGTTGGTTATTTAGATGGAGCAGGTGGGGTTGTAATGGCCGGAACGGCTGCTGGAGGAATATTTGCAGGAGGTATTGCAAATTGGGCTGGTTCTTCAGTATTAATATCAACTGGACTAACAACAGTAACTACATTTGTTGGCTCGCTTTATAATGATCCGGCTTCTGCGCCAACAGCAGCATATGGAGTGGAATGGGTTCAACACAGTATTACAACTTCTGATGGCTCAGTAACAGCAGGTTTGATGTATGGTGGAACTTCATTAACTCCTGCTGTTTTAAAGTCAAGCGGTGGAAGTTTGGCCTGGATGGCTTTTGGAACTTAATTAATTTGACAACAATAGCAGATATAGGAAGTTTATCAAAAGCCTCTTATATCTGCTATTTTTTTATATGAGGTAAATTATGGCAAATACAATAACGACAACAGGCAATGTAACATGTCTTACGGCAATAGACACTAATTGGACATGGACAGATACTTTCTCCGCTGCTGATGCTGGAATTAGAGTTACTTATATAATGTTTATTCCACATGTAACAGATATATGGGTTTTAAAAAATGTAAATATAAGCGGAGCTACTTTAGCTCATATCGTTCATAGTAATGCAAATGATCAAAGAACTATATATTTTGACGGAGAAAGAGTGAGACCATATTTAGATGTAAGTGGAAGCAGTCTTGATAGTACCGCTCAGTTGATTATAAAAAGAGCATAAATTACTAAAGATAGACAAGGAGATAATTTGGATTTATTATTTTTATGTTTAACATTAATAATTTCACCATTAGTTTTTTGTCCTTTAAAAAGTTTAGATGGATATATTTTACCACAAATTGGAATAGCAGCGATCGGTATAAGTCTAACAACAATATTTTTTATTAGTAATGGATTTTTTCCAATAAATTTAACAAGTGTTTTGGCTCTTTTATATTTTTTGTATTTAATGATGAGCTGTTCATGGTCAACAGTTCCACATAATTCGTTAAGAGACGTACCGTTAATATTTGTTTCAATATTTGGATTTATAATTGCAAGCTATTTGTTTAAAAATTTTAGTAATATTGTTGGTGTAAGTTTATCTGTGTTTTTTGTTTCAATGATAACTTCCATATATGCAATTGGACAAAAGTTTAGGATAGATTTTTTATTTCCAGAAAGAGTAAAATCAAGAACAGAAGATTTTAAAGGGAAGACTAAAGAACAAATACCAACATTTTTTTATAATAAGAATTTTATAGACAGTAGATCAATATCGAGTTTGGGAAACACTAATTTTGCAGCAGGCTATTTTTTATCAGCATTGCCATTTTTAATATTTTTAACAGTAGAAATATCAATCTGGTTTTTGTTGTCTATTATGATTTTAGTTTCAGCTATAATATGTACTCAATGTAGGGCAGCAATATTAGCAATAGTAATTTCAATATTATCTTTCTTATTTTTAATTTCTTTCAGAGGATTGGTTTTTGATTCGTGCTTTGTATTATTTGCTAATTTGCCAATGCATTTGTTTTTAGCTTTATTGTCTTTTGTTTTATTTATTGGACTGCATTTTTTATTAAAAGTAAGAAGAATCAATCCGTTAAAAATATTATCAAATAAGCAATGTAGAATAAATACGCATTTAGACATAGAACATACTCATCAAGATCATCCAATTGCTCATTTAAGATATAGATTGCGATATTGGAGAGCTGCATGGGAATTGATAAAAAAGAAACCATTACAAGGCTACGGATTAAGAACATATAGAAAAGAAGTATATTATGCACAAGGAGTATTACATGCTAAAGATGGGCAATTTCTTGGAAAAAATTATCAAACACCACAGCCGAGGGAATGTCATAATGATTTTATAGAAAATTTTGTTGAAGGCGGAATTACAGGCGGATTATTATTTTTAGTTATTTTGTTTATTATATTTTTTCATGGCTTTGAATTTTTATGCAATGTTAATTCAATAAAAGATTTCGTTTTAATTAGTGGAGTTCTTTCTGGTATCATAGGAGTTCTCGTTAATGTTTTCTTTTTCTTTCCATTAAGACTTTCTTCATCTGTATTAGCAATATGGATTGGTTTAGCTATGATTGAAGGAATTACCGGAAGTATAGAATTAATAAGTTTTCAAAGTAATTTTATTTTAGTGTTATTTGTATTACTGGCTTTGTCGGCGATGATATGGGAAGGGTCAATAAAACCAAATTTAGGAAATTATTATTTCAGATGTTACAGTTTTTCATCAGTAGCAATTAATAAAGAACGATATTTGCAAAAGGCATTAACTTATTGTCCAAAAGATACAATATTTAGAACACATGCTATGATTGGATATATAGATGCTTTTCCAAATGAAGCAGATCAACATGCAGAATCTATGAGGCAACATTTTGATGGGATGACTCCGGCATGGGTGATGGCTTTAAACAGTGGAATAGCAAAAGTAGCAAATAAACAATATGAAGATGCAGTTAGGTTTTTTAAGGATTCATTATTTTTTTATCCATTATTTGATGCCGCTAAAGCTGAATTACAAAAAATATGGCATCTTGCGCCATTTCCAAGGAGAAGAATTATGTCAAAACAAGTTACAGCAGAAGGAATTAATGCAATTGCTTTTTATCAATCAGAAATTAAGAATTTAAAATCAGTTATTCAGACAACAGAAGCAAACTTAGTCAATATTATTCTTAGCGAGAAGTTAAAAATGAATATTCCTTTAGACTGGGTTTTTGATTTAGAGAATAAAATGTTTTTATCACCTAAAGAAATTACTCCCAATATGCAAATTGTACAAGTAGGGGCGGCTAAAATTCCAATCGCTATAAAGAAACAAAATGGAGGAAGTTAATAATGGCAGAAAGTATTTTTAAGAAATTTCAAATTCCTGAAGTAGAAGAACTATTAAATAATAAAGCTTTTATGAACAATTTTCTTGCAGCAACAAAGCAATTGCATTTAAAAAGTAATACATTATCTATTTTAAGTGTATATGCGAATCTGGCTATTTTGAATGAACTTAAAGAAATAAAAATTTTATTGGACGGTGAAGAATCTAAGAAAAGAATATTGAAAAAAACAAAGGAATAAAAAATGGCTTTTACCCATGATGCCTCGACCTCAGAAGGATTATTACGAACCCTTGTAAACGATGTTACATCTACTGATTATGTTTTTGAAGATGCAGAACTTACAGCAATATTAGATCAGAATAGTGATGATCTTTGGGCGTCTGCTGCTGATTGTTGCCGATCATTAGCCGCTAAATATGCAAAAGAAGCAATTAAACTTGGTCTTGGTAAAGGCGATATTTCTTTAGATAAAACGAAAAAAGCAGAATATTATATGTCTCTTGCTAAAATTTTTGATTCAAGGTCAGGGATAGATGCCGTTGAATATGTTGATTCTATGAATTATGATATTAGCAGCATTGGCACAGATAAAAGCGAATACATTGGGGTCTGATTAAAAATGGTATCAATATTAACTCAATCTGAAATTGATAGTATTAGATTAGATATACAGGATATTATTGGGGATGATGTAATAAGTACGACAATAACTTATAAAATGTCTGGAGCTACTGTTAGTACATGGAATCCAACAACTGGAATTATTCCAGATATGTATACAATATCATCTGTGGCAAGTTTTAAAGGAAGTTATTTACTTGATGAAATAGATAAATCAGGCGGATTAATAGAGATGGGAGATGTCAAATTTATTTTAGATACTTCTTCTGTTTCAGGGACATTATCAGTTGATGATATGATAGTTGAGTCAAATTCCATTTATCAAAGTGCAACTACATATCAAATAAAAAGTATAAATAGAGATCCTTTAAATATTTGCTACTTTTTGCAAGGAAGGGTTTGTTGATGATAACATTAAAAATGGAAACAGCAAAATTTAATAGAGATTTGAAAAATTTTATTAAAAAAAGTGATTTAGCTACAGAAATAGTTATTAAGAACATGGCATTTGATTTATTAGCCGATATTTTACAACCGCCTCCAAAAGGGAGGCATCCTGTTGATACAGGGCGGGCTCGTGGGGCTTGGTACCCATCTATTGTTGGTCTTGGAATGAATTTTGATTTAGGAAGTGGTAGCGGGGTAGAAAAAGGAAAGAAAGAAGGAAAATTTATAGATAAAACAAAAGGAACTTTTTCTAAATATGTAGATATGATTAACAGTGTTCATTATATTATGTTTTTGGAATATGGCGGTAGTAAAGAACAAGCTCCCGCCGGCATGGTTAGAATTAGTATGAGAAAAAGACGAAATAAAATGCCAAAAGAATTATCAGATGAATTTTTAAAAGAATGGAATAAATTTAATTTTTAAAGGAAAATAGTATAAATGGCTTTAACTCAAGCATCAGCAACTAATTTAAAAAGATCATTGGAAAAATATTTCTATGATACTATTTATACTATAGAAGGATTAAATATTAATTGGGAAGGAGTCCCTTTCGACGATACTGCTGTTAGTGAATGGGTGCAACCAAGAATACTTGATATAAGTTCTGTTTATGCAAGACAAGCAAGTTCAAGTAAATATGGAGAAATTAGCGATGTATTATTTCAGGTAAATATATTTGTAAAAAAATCTGGAGTTACAGTTAGCGATAGACATTATGTCATTAGAGATACAATAGCAAATTATTTTGGTATTGGGCAATCTATAAATTTAAAACATTATATAGGTGACAGTTCGCAATTAGATATTATAAAAGTTAGAGATATTGTTAATGATAGCCCAATGCCTGAAGCCCAAACATTATATCAGTATATAATTGCGTTTGAGCTAAGTTATACGCGAGAAACAAATAAACCATAGGAGAAATGTAATGAGAGATTATGAAGAAATATTAAGTGAATGTGGACTTTCCAAAAGACGAGCAAAAGATATGGCTTCTTCTCTTTTTGTTGCCTTAAAAAAAAGAGGCCTCATTAAAAAAATAGAAAATAAAATAGTTAAAACAAAAACAAAAGATATAACTGCTGTAGAAAATACTTATGGAAAGTAGAGGTGAATAAAAATGTTACTACAAGGTAAAGATGGTGAATTAAGAATATATGAAAAAGGAGCTATTAGAGGAAGCGACCCTTCCGGAACTACTTATTGGCTCGAAGTTTTATTTTGTGAAATGAATTTTTCTGGCCCTACTTCAAGGCCAAGAACGGCTGAAACTCTAATTATGAATAGAGGTCAGTTTGATACTGATGCTCATTATGTTGAAGGAGTTGATGACCCAAGATATGCTCCACTACCAGTTACATTTTCATGTAAGCTGGCGGATACAGTTAATACAACAATGTTAATGGATTGGCTAACTGCCGAAGGAGTTGGAGGAGTTACGGTTACTAATACAGCAAGCGCATCAAGTGTAGTTTATTCATGGGATGGCTCTTCTACGATTGATGGAAATACTTTGGCTTCTTTTGCAGATCCAAACAAAAGAAGTTATAGAGTAGAAGTGTTGTGGGATGGGTCAAGTAATGATTTAGGATATAGGTGGGAAGAAGTCTGCTTTAAACATGGAGAACAATCAATATCAGAATCAGCAGACGGCTTGACACTATCTGTAAATGGCCAATGCTATGGTGATGTAACTCGTATAACCGCTTTCTATAGTGGAGCAAGTATAGCAATATTTATTTAACAGGAGGTGATATAAATGTTATTACAAGGTAAAGATGGTGAATTAAGAATAGCAGAATTTGGATTAAATGGAACAACAAGATATCTCGAAGTTTTATTTTGTGAAATGAATTTTTCTGGCCCTACTTCAAGGCCAAGAACGGCTGAAACTCTAATTATGAATAGAGGTCAGTTTGATACTGATGCTCATTATGTTGAAGGAGTTGATGACCCAAGATATGCTCCACTACCAGTTACATTTTCATGTAAGCTGGCGGATACTACAAATACCAGAGTATTAAGTGATTGGATAAGTGGAGTAACTAAAATTAGTGGGACAACTCAATTATATAGTTTTAAAAGTAAAACTTCGATTGATGGAGTAGCATTACCTAATTTTGCAGATAATACTGCAAAATACGCTTATAGATTGGAAATAGCATGGATAGCAAGTTCAACTACTTTAGGTTATAGATATGAAGAAGTTTATTTGCCGGCTGGCGAACAATCCATATCAGAATCAGCAGACGGCTTAACACTATCTGTAAATGGCCAATGCTATGGTGATGTAACCAGAATTTCAAGTTTTTCTACTGGATATACAGCGATTTAATATTAAAAAAGAAAGGAAAATTAATGGCAGAAGAAATTAAAACGCAGAAGATTACCGAGTTTATGAGTGGACAAAATGTATTTGCTTCTCATGGAGTTAGTAAGGTGAAAGTTACAAAAGAAGGCAAAATAATTTGCTTGGAAATACCGATTAAATCAACTGGAATTTCTGAACTTATTGATACGTATAAAGAAAAAGCTCCTATACCACCAATAAAAAATGAATTGGTAACTCCAGATAGTGCAATTGGAAAAGAAATGAAATTAGTAGAAAAGAAATGGATGAAAATACCTGATCTTAATTGCCCAGAATACCTCAGGGCAAAAGAAGAACATGATTCAAATTTAGGAATAGCAATCCTTATGAAAGGGATAGCCGTCCCAATAAAAAACGAAAAAGGCGAAGAGGTAACAGATAGTCAGGAAAAAATTAAAATATTAAAAAGTATGGAAATGAGTGGCGATCATTTTGGCCAAATAATAACCGATATTACATCATTGACTAAATGGTCTGAACAAGAAAGAGAAAGTTTTTTAGAATAGAAATGGGGTTGAACAAAAGAGGGGAAAATCCTGATTTTAAAACATTAACTCCATTATACGTTGAAATGCAGATCTGTTCAGAATATTTACATTGTAGTCATTCAAAATTTTTAGAACTATCAAAAGATGAGCAAATAAAGTGGTATTTATTTGATGAAATGAAAAGAGGAAGAGATAATTTTTTTGCAGAAAAGAGAATAGAGGCAATGAGAAAAAATAAAGGTAGCAAATAATGAATGAGTCAATGCTTGTACGAATTGGAGCTGATCTTACTGGCTTTAAAAGTGGATTAGCAAAAGCTGGTAATATAGCCAGTTCTGCTGCTAAAAAAATGGCGATTGCTTTTACTGCTGCTATAACTGCTGTTAGTTTAGTAGGTGGTAAATTTGAACAAGCATTAACAGAAACAGCTACAGTTGCAGGAGCGTTTGGCAAAGATTTAGAAGCATTAGAAAACAAAGCAAGAGAATTAGGAAAAACTACTGCCTTTACTGCTACTCAAGCAGCTGAAGGAATGTATGATCTTGCTTCTGCCGGAATGAATACCCGTCAAATAGTTGATAGTGTTGAACATGCTATGAAATTAGCAGGGGCAACAGGATCTGAAATGACACAAGCTACTGGATTATTAGCATCATCAATGAAACAGTTCGGCTTAGATGCAGAAGATTCAAGACGAATAACTGATACATATGCTGCTGCAATAACTAAATCACAATTAACTATGGAAAAATTAACCGAAGCAATGAAATTTGCTGGCACAACTGGATCTGCTTTAGAATGGTCTATTGAACAAACTACTGCTGCCGTTGCTCAATTTGCCAATCTCGGTTTACAGGGTGGGATGGCAGGTAGAAATTTAAGGATGGCAATGGTTCAATTAGTAAAAGGAACTGATGAAGCTACAGCGGCACTAACAGAAATGGGATTGATATTTGAACAAATCAATCCTGAGACAAATACATTTGGAGAAATTCTTACAACAATAGGCGAGAAGAGTATCACAACAAAACAAGCAGTAGCTATATTTGGATCAGAATCTGGTTTAAATATGAAGAAACTTGCACAAGCAGCAGTTAGTGGAGAATCAGATTTTGCCGGATTTGTAGATATGTTAAAAGAATCTCAAAAAGGAGTTGGTAGAACAGCAGAGATGTACGCCAGAATGATGGACACATTTCAAGGTCAATGGAAAGTTATGTTGTCTGCCATGCAAGAATTGGCTATATCAGTATTTGATCTTTTTAAAACTCAAGGGAAAGAAGTATTTATATATTTAGCGGAAAAAATAAATGATTTTGCTAATGTAATAAAGAAAAACGAAGATGAAATAAAGAAAGTCCTGAAAACTATTGGAGATGCTTTTTATTCTGTAAGTTCAATAATAATTGATGGAGTTGGTCTTGCTTGGGAGGCGGTAAAATTTACATGGGACGCAGTCACAGATTTATGGGCGTTGTTTAGTGCTGTTCCATCTGGTGTAATAACTTTTTTTACAAATGTAGCAGATGAAACTAAAAAAGCTACTGAAGAAATAAATAATTTAAATAAAGCTATCAGTGAAGTTGAAGTCCCACCACAAACATCTTTTCAAGAATTTTGGAATTTTATGGGGCAGTGGGGTGAAGATATTATTAATGTTTTTGTTTATTTGGGTAAATCAATAGGCGGAACTTTTGGTGTAATGGTTAGTGATGCTATTGCAACAGTAAAAATGATAGGCGAGCAATTTGTAAATTTAGGAACATTAATATGGAATGCATTATCTTTCAATTTTTCAGGTGCTGCTAATATTCTGGCTAATTTTGGGGAAACTAATAAAAAATATGTTGCCGAAATGGAAACTAATTGGACAGCATATACAGAGACTATTTTTTCAGCATGGGATAAAATGATGTCTGATATAAAGTCGGGGATGAATAAGACTAAAGAATTAGTCATAGAAGATATAGAAGCTATAGCAAAGAAAAATACTGAAGCTGCATTAGAAATAGCAGCAAAAATTAAAGTATCATTTTTAGAACAAGTTAAAGCTGCTGCAAAAGCCGCAGTAGAAAAGAAAAAAATACTGGATGATGAAGTAAAAGATGTTGAAGACACTGAAGACGCTAAAGCTAAAGCTATAAAAGATGCCGCCAAAGCCGCCAAACAACTTGCTGCCGATCGTGCTACGGCTGCTCGTAATATGTTGAAAGATATGGGTGGTAGTTCAAGAGATTATTTTAAAGCAGAACAAACTCTGATTGATGCACAAAGAGATGCATACATGGAGCTTTATAAAGATGAAGCTAACGATCATAAAGTATCGGTTAAAGATAAAGCTGCTATTGATGCTTGGTATGTCGATCAAGTTGAAAAAAACAATGACAAAATGTTATTATCAAATGGTACTTGGGTTGATGGGTTTAAACTCGGCATCAAAGATATGAATGAAGCAACAAAAACATGGGCCGAGAAAGGTAAGGAATATGCTGAGGATATTGCAGATAGTTATAATAATGCAGTAAAAACAATAGTTGATACATGGATAAGAGGAGAGGATGTAAAAGTTAAGGCATCTGAATTGGCAAAAGATATGATAGTTGACCTTGCAGGCAAAGGAGCTACAGCATTATATAATGCTGCAATAGATCAAATTATAGCCGTGATAGGGCCATATATTGGTTTAGGAACAGCTTCATCTTCAACGCAAGGTGATACTGTGGCAGCAAAATTGGGTTATGGTGCTGCATATCTTGCTGGAGCAATAGCTCTTATGGCCGGAGCAAAACATGTAGCAAAAGAATTTAAAGCACAGGGCGGTTGGATAGAAAATCATCCTATGGGTGGTATAATTCAACAGGGCAGCAGAACAAAAGATGATGTTTATTTAGGTCAAACTCCTGGAATTAATCACTGGGGTATGGGAGGCGAATATGTAATTAATCAAAAAAGCACTAATAAATATTTTGATCTGATTAAAGCAATAAATGAAGATAGACTGTGCAATGGCGGGCCTTGTGGAAAGAAATATGCGGAAGGGGGTACAGTTACAGACTGGAGACCGGTAGCAGATGATTTACAAGAAGCCGGTCTTACAACTTTTTTAAAGGGGTGGTATGATGGTGGCATATATCAAGGCATAAAAGATGCAGTTACATATTATATTGGTGTAGTTATGTCATCATATGGTGGTAAAAAATGGGGAGATGATCTTCTTTTTGAAAAAGGGGGACAAATAGGAAATAAAAATGTTGGTTATGGATGGAATAGTATTATAGGGGATGTCATAGATGATACTGTAGACTACTTTGTTGAATCTGAAGTCAAAGATGAAGCATCTGGAATGATAGGAGGCGGAATATATGATATTTTAAATTGGGTTTTTGATTTTATAGATTATACAAATCCACAATGGGGTGAAATTTTTGGCGATTGTTATACTCGTTTAACAAGCCCAACAAAAATCTGGGAAGATGTCAAAGGAACGTTAGCAACAACAATCAAGCCATTTGTAGTATCTCTTTTAACACCCAACGATTATACAGCATATACATCAAAAGCCTGGGATGATTGGGGAAAAGGATTTAAAGATTATTATGAAGATTCATGGTCAGATTGCCTCGGTGGTAAAGATGGTGGAATATTTAGTGGCCCTGAAAGTGGATATCCTGTGGTATTACATGGTACCGAAGAGGTTATACCACTTAATAATAAACAGTCTCAATCAAGAGCAGGGAATACAATAAATATTAATTCAATTATAACAATAGAAGCAGGAGCTACATTGATTGCAGATGAAAATACTTTTAATGATTTCGTAGAAAAAGTTGATGATAGATTAAAAAAACTTCAGAGATGGGGCTATTAATAAATGAAATGCAGATTTTTATATGACAATTTAATAACTTCTGGAACTTCAGTTACAGTTTCCTCGTTGAGAAGCGGAATTGTAACATCTGCCTTAAAAGATGGAACAGGATCTGCTGTATTAACTACTTCAGGAAATTTTAGTGGATCTAAAGATTTAGAATATATTATTGAAATAGATTCTGTGGTAGCTGGCGTTACTGTAGGTTTTGCTACCTATAAATGGTCAGATGGAAGCGGAGCATGGGATTCAACAGGAGTAACAACAGCAAGTGGAGTTTCTACGTTAAATAACGGAGTAAATATTAGTTTTTCTTCTGGTACATCTCCAGATTTTATAATTGCAGATACGTGGTATTTAAAAGGGATTAATTTATTTAATACTGAAAAGATGGTTGATTGGAATAGAGATAGCAGATACAGATCGGCAGGATTAAATACTTATGTTTTAGAAACAGAAGGCTTATTATATATATTATCTGAAGATGATTCTTCAAGATTAATCACGGAGGCAGGATAAGATGGCAGATAAAAAAATATCAAGTTTAACAGCTCATTCAGCGGCTCTTGCTGTTGGCGATAAAATTCCATATGTTGATTTAAGCGATACTACAGATGCTTCTACTGGAACTACAAAAAGTATGAATCCAAATGATTTAGCCGCCGACCCATTAATGTTAATTAAATCACAAGTTACTCCAACAGATAAAACAGTTGCAGTAACTTTAACTATTGCAGAAATACTTACCAAAATCATAACTGGAACTCATGCAGCTGGAGCAACACAAGCTTATACATTACCAACAGGGACTCTTTGTGAGTCAGGAGTATCATTCGCAGTGGATACTTGCTTTGATTGGTCATTAATAAATTTATCTGGTGTCTCAGTTGATACTATAACATTAACAGCCGGCGTCAGTAATACAATAGTAGGAAATCCGATAGTGCAGTCAGCAGATGCAGCAACTGGCGGGATATATGGAAACTCAGCAATTTTTAGAACTCGTAAAACAGCAACAAATACATTTGTAACATATAGGATAGCATAATATGATTACAATAAACATAGATTTATCAATTGCTCAAGAAGTTAAAGTATTGGTATTGTTTGATCATAATTTATCTTCTGCTGCGACAATTACACTTAAAGGTGTTGAACCTACTTTATTTTCAGAAGCAATTACATGGAATGATAATAAAATTATTCATTATCTTTCGGCTGCTACAACTAAAAGATATTGGCAATTACAGATAACGGATACCACTAATTCAGATAATTATATAGAAATAGGAGAATTGTTTCTTGGAACTTATTTTGAACCAGAAAAATATTGGGCAGATAATCCGACAAGAAATATAAAATCTATATTGGAAACCAATATTACTTCTTACGGAGCAAGAAAAAATATATTTTACAATAAGCAATTAGATTTTTCATATAATTTTGATTTAATTACAGACGAAGAAATGAATAATTTTGAATCAATGTTTGATTCAATTGCTAATAGAGAAACGGGAAAATTACAACCAATATATTTTACTGAAAGTTCTGTGAGTCCAAATAATACTTGGATAGTAGAACTATCTGCTATTCCAAGAACGTTAGCTCATAAAAATAAAAGCAATATATCTTTGTCGATGATAGAGGTAATTAAAAGTGTGTGAAATAATTATATGTAAAATAACCAACAAGATTAATAGTAAAGCTTACATAGGTCAAACAGTTAAACAGGAGAATTTTTGAACATTTATATCAAACATTACTTTTAACTAATGGAGTTGTGATTAAAAGTGTATAGAACAACAATAGGATTTCATAATTCTTTATATCAAGATAAAAAAGTTTTTGCTTATGTAATTATCGGAACGGATTTGGGACATAGAGCTTATGCAAAAAAAGAATTAACATCTATTTTTAGCATCGGAGATGTAGCTTATGCTGATGGAACATATCTTGCTGATGGTTCGATTACTGCAGGTTCGGCAAGTGCAGGAGTAATAGATAAAGCCGGAAAAATACTTAGCCTTAGTAGTTTTAATAGAACAATAAATCCCAAAAAAGAAGGGTTATTATTGGGATTTACTAAAAAACAACAGCAACATATAACGGTAGTATTGGCAAACAACGATAAATATTTTTCAAAAATGCTTCCTAAAGAACCTTTTTTAGCAAAAGAATTGAGATATTATATTGGATTCCCTGATTTAAATTTTTATGAACACTTGAGAGTTTTTACTGGAATAATTTCTGAAGTTTCTATTACTTCAAATACAATGATATTAGAGGCAGATGAAAAATGAAGTTTGATGATACATATATATTACCAAAAGCAGGAGATTATAGCTCTCCTTTAAACTCAAATGATTCATTACCTTTGGTCTATGGAGATCTTACAGATGGAACAAATGGCAATTGGAAATTACCATGTATAGATACTGCTAATTATGTTTATTGTTTTTCTGCTGATGAAGTATTGTCAGTAGGGAATGGAAATTCTATTAATATATATTCAGAAAATATAATAATCAGCGGAGCAAGTTATGCATTTTCTGAATCAAATAACTATAAGGGTCTTGGAAGTATAGCAACAGTTACTTTTACTACAGATAGAAAGAACGAAAACATAACTGCAAGAGGCAAAGGAAAAGACGATTCAGGAACATTAATAGAAAATATCATAGACCAAATATATGATTTTTTAACAGTGCAAAATTCTTTTACTTCTTCAAATTTTGATACAACTATAAAAGTACAAACTAAGGAGATTTTTTCTAATCAAAATTATAAGGCCGCCGGAGTAATTATTTCAGATAAAAAAATCTGGGATATTATCCAAGAAATGCTTAGCAGTTTTCTTGGGGTAGTATATATTAATGCAAATAATAAACTTGTTTTTGAAATAGAAGATGGGTCAACAGTAATTAATTATTCAGCAATTATTCCAAAAACAGAAATGGTTTTAAATAATGCAAAACAGAGATTAATTAGTTTAATAAATCAATGCCCAAGTAAGTATGCATATAACTATAGCATTAATTCTTTCAGTAAATATAACGATGGATCAAGCCACATCAATATTGCTTCTCAAAATATTTACGGGGTACAGCAAGGAACAGGTTATGATTTTTTTTGGTGTAGAGATTTAACCTCTATACAAACAATGCAAGAAATAATAACCACTAAATACGGTATTCCAATATGGGATATAGAATTCACGGATGTTACAATGAAGAGAATAGATATTGATGCCGGAGATGCTGTGACCGCATCATTTGACCATTTATATTATATAGATGGAACTAAACTTATAAATCAATTTATAAAAATACTTTCTGTATCACCAAATTTTGAAAAAGGGGAAGTAAAATTTAGAGGCATAGATCTCGGAACGTATTTGTCAATAGCCTATCTTGCAAATGGGACATATATAGCAAGTGGTATTGTAATGGCAGGTGGAGAAAAAGATTTAACAGATTATTAGCGTTATAAATTATGGCAAATAAATTAATACAATATACTGAAGAGTTAGTCGGAGAAAATCATCCGATAAAAGCAGACACATTAAATAGAGCTTTTATTGCTGATCATGAAAACGATGGTACACATAAGGATGCAAATGTAACAGCTGCAAAGCTGGCTACAGATGCAGTAGAGACAGCTAAAATTAAGGATGCAAATGTAACAGCTGCA
>Ga0180732_1000678_pt1 | contig 26349 bp, 46 predicted proteins | sample KR11_01MetaG_FD_148674 | JGI IMG/M metagenome (GOLD analysis project Ga0180732, IMG submission 148674) | Groundwater microbial communities from the Olkiluoto Island deep subsurface site, Finland - KR11_0.1 MetaG | ecosystem: Environmental > Aquatic > Deep subsurface > Groundwater | place... | reverse complement strand
CCCTTCAGCCTTTAATTCCGAAATCCATGATTCTACCGATTCAGGTGAAAGGGCTTTTTCCCACTTCTCTGTTTTAGCAATACCATTTGGGTCATCAACTGACAGGGGTTCTGGGAAATCTCCCATCCATGAACCGTCTACCATACTACTAAGATATCCCCTGAGCTGACTTGCCCTGTAGTGCTTTGCCATTAAAACCTCTACAGTACAACCTGCTGCCTCAGCATCCTGACCAAACTGCCTGACTTGTTCGACTGTTGTTAGTGTCATCAAATATGGAATAGCGTCTTTTAGTGTAATAAGTGGCATCTTTGTTTCACCTCCTTGGTCAATAAGTATATCCTCTGGCTGGATTTCATATGGTAACGGAATATATGGCTCTGGTACCGGAATATATGGCTCTGGTACCGCAATGATCTCAGCAGGCGTGAACTTTTTCTCAAGTTGTCTAAGAGTATAATTTTCTGTTGACCATTGTTCTCTAAGTTGAGGCCAATAAACAGATACGTAGTCAAGGGCATCATAAGATGTGGTGAAAAAAATACCTGCAATAAGTCGCGAATCCATTGTAGTGGATCTTCTTGTAACATAGTCATCTGCTCCCATTACTGTTGTCCAAAAAATAGGCCAATCATCAATATAAGCATAAATGATCGTATTTAGCTTAGTCCAACTATCCTTCATCGCATTAACCCTTCTCACACCAGCTAATGTTTCATCGACCAGATCGCTACGCCCTAAGGCAATAGCCTGTTTTGATAATATGGCATAAGATTCCATTATATCTCTAAGCTCAAATTCAAAGCCTTGGATTTGTGGTAGAGTATACCTTATACCTTGCCAAAACCGAGTATAAGTATCAGGATATCCTTCCTCTTCAGCATAATATGCATTAACCACAGTTTTAGCCCCTGTAAAACGGTTTGTCTGTGTTTCTTCTCGCCAATATCCCTTAAATGCCATAGGAATTACCTCCTTCTTGATTTTCTCCTTTTACCTTTCGTTCTACCCTTTGGCCCCTTTTTAAACATCATCAGGGCTCCAATTCCAACGATGGCTAAAATAGGCCACTTTGAACCAAGATCGAAACCAGCAGTAAGGGCTGATAGGCCAGTTGGTTCTATGGTTGGAGTTATAGGTAGAGCAGTTAAAGGAATATTTGGATATTCCACTAACCTTACTCCTATTGCCTCAGATGGAGCTATGGCAGTAGGTAGAGCAGTAGAAGGTATGCCAGGCTCAATAAAAGTAGAAGGTGTGATAGGTTTTGCAACAAACGAACCCCCACTTGCCATAATTACTCTTCCCAATACTGGATCATAATAGTCAAATTGAGGTCGTCCAAGGATAAGTCCTGGCATCGGTTCAGTTATAAAATGGAATGAAGGAAGATCATATAAAATCCCATTAGGGTCTATAACTGTAACTTCATCCTCTTGGGTTGTGATAGGTGGTTCTTCTACTGATACTGGTGGAATAAATTCTCCACTGGGAAAGTTTATCATATATTCTAATACTGACCCGGGAGGTGGTTCTTCTGGAAGCCACCCTTCGTGAGGTCGTTCAACGAAATAAGTGGGACCAAAAATATCCTCTTGTGCTACTGCTTCTTCTGTGGATTCCGTAAATAACTCAGGAAATCTTGGAAGCAGTTCTGCTACTAAACGGAGCATGTCATCTCTCAATGCTTCTACCATTTGAAAGTCAAGTTGGGTTGAATAACTTGCCAAGATTCTAATGCGGGTTATCGTGTCTTCATCTGTAAATGGTCTTAATCGTCTGATTTCTTCCCATATTCTTTCTTTCATCCATTCCATATAGTCCATAAGACTTTCATTCTGACCCAATACTCTTAACCCACCAAATTTTCTTCTTGCTATTGGATTAGTAAACATTTTCATTTCCTCCTTTTTCGTAAGAGTAGGAATCCACCGAGTCCGAGACCAATCAAAAGTAAGGGATTAGAGGTTAGAGAGCTGAGAGATAACCCAGCGGTTTTTACTGGTAAGCCAATCGAAGTTCTGGGTAATGTGGTAGTAGGTGTCTGCCCCGCTCTCATTGCTGACGTAATTACTGGAGTGGCAAGTCCAAGGATGCTTTTAAATATATCAAAGAATCCAGCTCCACTTGCAGCCTGAGCTTGAATGACCGCCTGTTGTTCTTGATAATTTGTAACATATCTTGCCTCAGAGGGATAATCAAAGGCGGGAATCGTTTCTGCACCCCCAGTCCCTGGATCATAATCAAAGGCATAGATGTCAACATAGGGATCCTCATAATAGGGTGTTTCATAACCTTCTGCTGCGGCATAGTCATATTCATCTTGACCGAATAGTTTCATTTGAGTTACCTCGCTTTTCGTCTTCTTTTTCTACTTACCTGACCTTTTTCACTTCCTTTTATACCACCCCTAAATAAATACCATATCACCAATCCTCCTGCAATCAGGTAAATCGGTGAGATGCTTGGAAATGCTGTTGATTGAACGACCTTCTGGGCCTGTACGACATTTTGTTGATATTGAAGGTCATAATATTCCTTTACCACGTCCGCAATCGGTTTCATTATGTCAGTGATCCAGCTTTGTACGTCAGATGTAGTTGACGTATCCTGACCGAATCCGTGCATGAGATATGATGGAAATGCGTGTGTTATCCCAAACATTATAGATCACCTCCTTGATAAATTACTTCTTTGAATCCATAAGATATGATTCTGGTAATCTTACTAATCCCCTTAATCCCTCTAAATCTGCAACGGTAAAATCAGGTTTTTGAAGTAATTGAATAATTTGAATCGCTCCAGAAATCCCATACTGAATAATTAACTGGGCTATAATAATGGCGGTAGGTGTCATTATTTACTTCCTCCCTTCAGAACATTAATGTAGTCGTTGATCTTAGTAAGCTCGGTAGCCATATTAACTAAGAGGATCTCTACTTTAGCTTTTGCATCGGCATTCTCGGCTTTTAAATATATAATAAAAGCATCAATTGTTGAATTGTATGCAACATAGAAAGCCTTCCCATATTTATCAATCTGTATCCACTGAGTATCACTAATCTTACCCTGCTTTTTAAGGTCTGCCGCCGCCTGCATTGACTGGTTGTAGGTGATACCGGCACTTCCAATAGCATTCTTTGTGTTAGTATTAAAGTTGGCACAGGATGTTAAAAAAATAAGTATCAATAGAGCGACATAAATATTTTTAAATCGTCTCATAAATCCTCCTTCTGTTTATTTTAGTAAGTCAATCTTATTTGTAAGTAACTTCCCACCTTCTCCAGTTCCCAGATTCTTTAGGATATAGGCAATTCCTCCTGCTATACCAGTAGTAACAATCGCCTTCCAATCAAAGATTAATGTTCCTGCTGAAATAGACTGATAGATAATTGTTAGTGGAGCTGTAGCAATTGCAACAAGCAACCCTCTCCAAAAATCACTGATTTGGATTCTGCCGAGTTTAGTAAACATTTTTGCCTCCTTTATTTAAGTATTTCTGTTGCTCTTCCTACCCCTATTAGCCCAAGTGTTTCAAGTCCATTGATGACAGCTTTAACCTTCGTATCGTCAAGATTAAAGCTGTCTGTTATTTGTAATTCAAATAAAAGTCTTTTTACCCTTTTATCTGTTGAAATGATAAGATTATCCTTTTCGGTCTCTAAGAACCTTGTCCAAAGTTCTTTATTTGTGATAATTTTTAAAGGTGTAGGAGGAGAATTGAAGTTTACCCCATCATAAAGGTATCCTTCTTTTGGCTGAGGAGTTAGACTTGTGATGTCAATAAACTGCCCAGCACTTGGATGGAATGGGGGAAGAGTATCAAAGTTTCCTATCCAGTAGACCCTTCCCTGTAAAACCTGAGCAAATGTCTTAGCATATGAATAACCTGAGAATATAAAAAGAGATAAAAGAATTGCTAAAATTATGGCTATAAATTTTATTGATCTCATCTTGACCTCCTATTGAACCCACATTACGATACAGATACCTGAACCACCAGTACCGTTAGAACCTCCACCACCACCTGAATTAGCGGCAGCATTCCCCCCGCCATTTCCCCCATTTCCAAAGCTTCCACCTCCACCACCTCCACCACCACCTGGACTTCCTCCAATTCCAAAACCTGGGCAATGAGCTCCTCTGTAATTAGTTCCACCGCCTCCACCACCACCTGCACCACCTGAACTACCAATTCCAATTCCTCCCGCAAGAGCTATAGGATCTTCTCCAGTACCACCTCCCTTTACACCCGTTCCAGCTTCACCTATCGGACCACCTAAGGCACTTAATAATGCTCCAAAAGATGATGTTCCCCCTGGGATCCCGACAGCTCCTCCAGCTCCTATCGTTACAACGACATCTGCGGCTACAGTAACCCATCTTGTTTTAACCTCACCACCACCCCCACCACTTCCATTCGCAATATTTTGACCACCACCTCCTCCACCTGCAAGAAGAACCCAAACCCCTGTAACTCCAGTTGGCCAAGTCCAGTTACCATTGGCGATAAATATTTGTGATTTTGTTACTGAGGCTGTACCACCACCACCTGAAAGACCCGATGGATGAATAGATGATGGGGTTAAAAATAAAATGAGTGCCAAGAATACTAGAATCTTTTTCATATTATTCCTCCAGGTATCCTACTACTATATTTGCTGCTGCTGTAATGCCATAAATTGCAGCCGTATTTCGATCTAAGGTTACGGATTCAAGTGCTTTGACCAAGAGTCCTGTAGCTATTGTGACACCATTTATTCCTATATACATATCGGCTTGTGTATCCTGATTTCTAATGATGATTGATCTTCGATTAGGATTGATAGCCCTTATTAAGGTTCCACCAGCTCCAGCACCTACTGCTACCTGATTTGTAGAAAGTGTTGAAGAAATAGTGGTGTAGGTTGGGAGATTCCCAGTAGTTGTAACCGGAAGGTTAACCGATGTCTTTATATTAGCCCAAAGTCCACTGATTGTATCACCCCTTACCCTATCCCAAGTGGCTCCGTTATACATTCCACCTAAAGCCCACGTTCCAACTGAATCAGCCGGATTAGCATACCCATCAGCTGGTGTCTTATTCCCGACCAATGCAGGTAGGGCAGATACATTGACAAGTAAGCCGTTCGCTATCGTACCCCTTACTAAATCCCACGTTGCACCATTCCACATAAGGGGAAAAGCAGCCATTCCTACCCCCGCAGCCGTAGCATTTGCATCTGTAAGTCCAGTAGCTCTTACACGATCCCAGTTAACTCCATCAAATGCGTATAGGAAACCGGCTGTATTTAAGCCAGCGGAGGTTGTTAAATTATCTCCATGTGTTGAAGTCAAGAGCCTATCCCATGTTGCTCCATTATAACCAAACTCAAAGGAGGCACTACCTAATCCAGCGGTTGAAGTATTTCCGTCTGTGAGTCCCGTAGCTCTTGCTCGATCCCAATTGACTCCATCAAAAAGGTATGTTCCAGAGGCGATTAACCCATTTGTTAGATTATCTCCTTGGGCAGCATCCTTGACATCATTAGGTCGAGTTGGTGTTTGCCAGACAGAGATACCAACCCTTTCTGCAATTTGTGATCTAACTGGAGCGATTGAGAATATAGCGATAAGAATACCTCCAATCAATAATCCAATCAGAATCTTATTTTTATATTTCATTTTTGATTCTCCTCATGAAATTGATTCTATGTAAGTTCAAATATCCTTATTGGAGTAGCTATATTAGCAATACCCCATATCTGTGTATTTTCTGCAACTTGAAATACTTTCTCCGAACCCTCAAGGACTGGATAACCCGATGTCACTTGCACTCCTGAATTTGATCCAATATAGACTACTTGAGAAATTCCACCAGAAGACCCAGGCAACCCTACCTTTAGGATATAAGATAGCGTAAATGATATAGCACCGGCTCCAGCGTCAAGTGTCCACCGTAAGGCATATTGACTACCTACGCCAAAGGCCCCGAGGTTTGCATAAAATTCAGCACCTGTCCACGTAGCTACAACAGCGGGTGTTACAGCAGCTACTAAGACCTGTGAATCTGCCCAGACAAGAGTTGATGGGTCTTGAACTTGATTAATAAACGACCACGTTGTACCTGCAGCAATAGCCGTAATCCTAAGCAATAGGTGCATATTTAGGTAATTTGCAACACCGAGGGGTAGAGCTTGTGTATTTCCACCAGCTACAACTGCAACCTGATTAGTATGAAGTCCCGTACTTGTTAAAAATCCAGAGATTGCCGAGAAAGCAGGATTGGTTATCATTATATTCTGTGGTCGAGCAGCATCATGTATAAGGGTAGGCGTTGTCAGAACATTAACTACTCTACCCAAAAAGTTTCTGGTTAAATAGACAGCCGGTATTTTTGGAGGCTGTTGTGGATAATATCCACCTTCTCCCATCTTTAGTAAATCAGAGGGAGTTAAATATTTTGTTACCATATTCATATCCCTCCTTTTTATGAGAATAGTTTTAGACCGCCAAAAGCCACCTCAAAGTTAATAGGGAAAGCAGTTACGTTCTGTACGTTCATTGTAATGACGGCAACTTGGCTACTTCCGCCTACATATCTGTAAGAACGCATCACATTAGGAAACTGTCCGGTTCCAAAAACAGTCTCAAACGGTAACGGTGCGTTCATCCAGTTATTTTCACTTGATGTAGTATCCCTTATATCAATAAGTAAGGCACTCACGGCTCCGTTATGCTCACCCATCATTTTCTGAATTAAGAATGGAGCATCATTTTCAATCGTGATGGTGAAGCTTGCTGTAGCAAGAGCTCCAATTGCCTGTAACCCAGAGTTATAGATATATGGTACTCTCCTACGATACATCTTCCAATGGCCTTGTGCTTGTTCCCATGGTGCAATACCAGCTCGAAGTTTTGCTCCCTCCATAACAAATCCAAGTGCATTAATGGCTCCTGAAGCGTCAGCGGCATTAACATTAAAAAGAGAGCCAGCAGTTAATAGATAGTATGGCGATGGAATAATAAATGGAGCGCCAGCAAAGTTACTTGCTACTGATCTTAGGATGACAGGTGCGGTTGTTAGTTGCCTACCGAGCCGGTTATCAAGAAATGTTACCCGTATCTGGGCATTAAGCGCCGCATAAAGGGACTTCATCCATAAAAAATCAGAACTTGAATCAATTCTTACAGGTGGAAAATTTGGTTGAAAAAGTAATCCTGCACCTGCTGGAATGGGAGTAAATTGATACCCATAATCAAACCATTCTTGCCACATATTTCATTCCTCCTTATTCAGATTTCCCTTTTCGGGTTTCCCTTTAGTACAAAATTGGCCCTCTGGCAACCAACTGTAAGTAGATCACCAGAGGGGTTAGAGGGTTAAAGGACACGGAGGAGAATACATCCTCATCAGGTTGCCCTCTGCATCGTACCGTGTAACACAACCGTAATATCTGAAGCTATGGTAATCGCTACAGCTGCACCAGCCTCGAGGCTGACCGCAAGCCTCTCACCCATATTAATTGTGAGTGGAGTCGAGAACCTATAAATTGGTGCGTTTGCACCCATGGCATGTGCTGACTGGGCACCCCAAGTGGTTGATGCGGTGAAGTTTACCAAAGGAACAAGTACCGTAGGTAAATACAGTACGTCCTTGTCTCCGATCCTGAAATGCCACCAAGTGTTTTGAGCAATCCACTTACGATCCTGTTCATCGGTGATGAGGTCGGCGGCTTTCCTGATTGACCAGTTCATGCCCATAAGCTCCCATCGTTTATCAGGAGTAAACCCTGCCACGTCCATATTGGTATCTCTGTAGGTTTTGATTACACCTGCAACAGCGGCACCGATACCAACGGCGGGGATTAGAAATGCACCCTGACCTCTTGGAATTGCAAAGAAGTTTACGGCTGCCTGGCCTGCTGCGGCATAGTTCGCCGTATCATAGAGTGGCTGACCGAAATACTCAGTGATATTCGGATTTAATACGCTGTATCGTCTGTTTGGAATAGGACTCATATCTTTTACACCTCCCTTCATTATTAGATAGATATTACAGTCACCTTATGAATCATATTATGAAGCGTAAGGTGAGCTAATGGGTGAATATGGACTAAAGGCACCCATACCGGTAGTTCCTGCTGTTCTTCTGATCTGGCGTGGTGCAAAGGCTCCCAGACCGGTAATGGCTGTTCCACCGAAAATATAGGTTCTCATAACATCGTTAAGAACATTAAGTGCGGCTCCGACAGCGAAAAACATACCATTTTTACTGCCCATGAATTTCGATACAACCATTCCACCACCGAATGCTATACCAGTTTTAATACCGATACGAGTAAGCGGTGAGGTTGACATCCCGATAGCAGCAGGGATATAGTCAGCTGCAAAGAAACCACCTGTAGCAGCAACGGCTGGCATTAACAAACTCATTGGTCTACGAAATGACAAAGCTGGCACACCCGAACGAGCAGGATTTCTCCTGTAACTCCGTCTATGTCTAACTCTATGTGCCGGAGCATTGCTTCTCATTCTGTAACTTCGTCTGTGACGAACCGGACTATTAGCCCTTTTCCTACGATGCTTTACTCTTTTACGTCTTGGGTTAGCTCCCACAATCATCACCTCCTCTCCAAATGGATTAATTTGTGGTGAGCGAGAGTACGGAGATCGTGCATACGCTCCCTTACGAATACCACTATAAACAACAGGCCGATGTTTAGCCTTTTTACGATGGTATGCTGCTGGGAGTTTTACACGTGGGTTCCGCACACCGCTTCGATGCGCTTTCCACGCTTCCTTCATTCCTCTTTTAATTCCATGAGTGCGGATCATACGAGATAGTAAGCCACTCGGTAGACCTCCACCCCTTTTTCGCCTTTTACCACTTACCTTTCGCCTTTTACCTTTTCTTGCCGGATTGATGAGAAACGATTCCATTGGCATTGACTTGCCACCTCCTTTCTGAGATTAATGGGGCAAAAGAAAAGGGATGAAGATTAAGTGGGTTAGCACTAACCTGCATCCCTTTTCAAAACTTGCGTCTCGACGATCCTGGCCGGAACCGGAGAGAACCCCTTTATGTTAGTATTTAAATTTCTTCCATAATCTTTTTCCCTTACTTGATTTAATTGTTAATGACCCATCAGGATTTCCTACCACCATTGCATCGGTATTCTTCTTGAAGTCATGGAAGAAATTCTGACCCTTAAATTTACCATGTGATTTACGGGCTTCGATGCCAAGAAGCTTATCATAGATGATGGTAGATTTCTTAGCTTGATGCTTTTCAGCAGCCATTATAGGTTTCTCATAACCATAATCCGCCATTTTATATCTAATACGCTTTTTAGGATTACACCTATTCTTTACCAATCCTCTTCTCCTTCCAAATTTTAACGCTAATCTTCTATACTCATTTTCTCCGTATGTACTCAGCTGTTTTCGATTATGCATATCTTTCAATGATCGATACTTATGATATTCTGGATCAACACGAGAGGAAAATGGTAGAACTTTAGGATTAATCAATCCCCTTTTCCTCTTTGTCGCCAGTGATCTTTTGGGTCTCCTTAGAAATTTCATGCTAAATCCATCCCCCTTTTATATTTCTGAGCTTCTTCTATACTCTTAAATGGCCCTGTTACATAAAGATATAAATGACCATGTGTACTGGCAATTGGTTTATAAATAGTCTGAAATATTTCTCCCTTACGACTGTATTTGTTGGAACCAACATACCATTTCAGTATAGGATTCTTAAATAGTTTACGAAACTCCTTGCGTGAACTAACCTTTTGCCTTCCTTTCTCACGATCATAATAAATTAGCCCCTTTCTCTTTTTAGTTGCCAGTGATTTCTTAGTCATCTTCTTCATCCTCCCAGGATGAAATTTCTTATAATGATGCCGTACCTTAGCTAATCCTAATTTAGAAGGCCATGTTTTGACTGAGAGTTTATGACCACATTTAAGGTGTATTACCTTCATTTGACCCTCCTCAGCCATCCTGAAGGAGCGAATGTGAAGTAGAACTTTTCTCTCGTTATATCAATCTCGAACCTATCATCCAATTTCAAAAACGCCTCGATCGCCTTCATTGGCCCCGCTCCGATCTCAGGTATATTGACTGGATTCCCCCCAAGATTAGAGTCCATAACCACCATGTAGCATCCAGATGTCACAATGTTAGAATAAATTTGCATCTCTTTCAAGACGTTCTCAGTACGATGATCAGAGTCGAGTATAACCATAACCTTATCACTATCCTCAATCACATCTGAGATTTGACGAAAGATCATGGCTGAGGTTGACATACCAATTAACTTTGTGATTTTAGAATGATTCGTCCTTGATTTATTCTCAACATCAATCGAAAAAACTCGACCATCTATATTGACATTGTCTAATAGATGAGCAAGAAAAAGAGATGTACCACCCATGAATGATCCACATTCGATAATGATATTAGGCCTCGTTTCAAAGATTATCTCTTGTATGATCCACATATCCATAGGATTCTGAAAGCATGGGATACCCATGTATTTAGTATTCCCACTATTCCAAGTATGAGAAGATTGATAGTACATATTATGAAAATCATCTGTGATACGTTTTTGAAGAGATAGGTTCATTTAATCTTCACCTCATTCAGCATCCCGACTAATTCATGAATGCGTCCGTTCATGTAAGCAGTAACTTGCCCACAATAGCGATCAATCGCCCTTGCATCTTCCCCAGATATGCTCATTGGAAGTCCGTTAACCCTTCGGATTTCGATAACCAAAGAGTGCATATAGTCAAGGATCATATCGTCCTCATGCACAAATACCAGAGGGCAATAGGTATATGGATTAAAGGTCTTGATACATAATGCTGGAGTAATTTTCTCATTACTCATTTTATCGCCCTCAGCATTGTATCCAGCCATCTCTTATCGACTGAAGATAAGGTAAATTGCTTTTTCTCTAACCTTTTTCCGACTACTTTAGAAAAATAGGGATGCCCTATATCATTACATCCTACATACGCCCATATCCCATCTGGAGTTTTAACACGAGTTCCTAATAGTGGGGCATATTTCCTATTCATTTCTTCATGTTGCTGAAGTATATGGAAATAAGGATCACTCACTTTATCATAGCGACTACTCATTTTATCGCCCTCAGTCGTACCTCAATATCTTGTACCACATTGATATAATGATTTCTCGCCCATTCTCTTGCAGCATCCGCTCGTGCCTCCCAATCAGGTGCAAAATAATATCTGTTATTAAGTATCTCAAAATTGCATTTCACACCATAATGATCGAGCTTGTTTGTACCCATCCATTCTTTATTGAAATATAGAAACGTCATTTCAGAAATTGGTCGTATGTGAGTATAATCCTGAAATGCACGCACTGAGGAATAGTAAGGAGCTACAATCGTCATCATTCCCATTGGTACAAGGATACGATAACACTCTTCCATGAATCTTTTAATGTCTCCCACGTGTTCTATAAAATGCGATGTAAAGATTTCAAATACTGAATTATCCTCAAAGGGATATGGATAACGGTTTAGATCGTGGATGAAATCTGGATTTACATTGGGTGAAATGTCTACGCCAAGAAATCCTTCTTTCTTATTTGATCCGCATCCTAAGTCCAACCTCTTTAAATAACTCGGTGCTTCTGCTACACCAAAATCCTCTTGTTTTGTGATATTCTCCATGTCTTAATATACCTCCCCCGTTTTCACTAAAAGATGTCCTACTCTACATCCACTATGCACAGCAGCTTTAAATCCCGCTTTTACAACTTTCTGGATGAAGAACGTATCTTCTGTAAAAACTGATATTCCCCCTGTCTCAGCATCAAACATACTTTTAGAATCCGCTGTTTTGAACCAGGGTGACGATCCTAATTTATCGAATATATCGGTACGCACCATCGTAAAGTCCATACCACAAACGATGTCAACCGGAACTACCTCGCCAACTTGAAAATGAACTCCAGGTGTCATATACCCTTGAGTATTGCTTCTGGACATCACGGCCATCGGTGGCGTGTACGGGTCTGCTTTCATAAAGTACAAACCCGCCATTACGTCATACTCTCCCTTTTTCATCTCTTCATAGAGAACGATAAGGGAGTTCCATGAGGCGAGCATATCGTCACCGATCATTAAGAGATATTCAGGACGTGGTTTCAACTTTAGGGCATACTCAGCAAGGTAGTTTCGGGCAACGCCGACTTCCATACCCTTAACAAGTAGGCTCTCCATCATACAATTAATCGGGCATTGAAGTCGCATCATTGTAACACACCATTCAATTGGAACCATGCCAAGGGTAATAAACCCTAAAAGAAATGTTGGTCTTCGGTGATTCCCTATTACAACTTCTGGATCTTTCTGTAAACGCATCATATCCTCACAATCTCTACAGAATTTAAAATATCATTAACAAACAAGGCATGATCTAAATTCATAAACCTCCCGCATTTTGGGCAATATTCATGCTTCCCACCGAGACTTTTATGAATTTCCCAAAGATTAATTTCTAACCTTTCTGTATCTACTTCACCGCAAAAAGGACATGGTATTTTCATCTCTCCTCCTAATTTATAGCCGATGGGGGAACCTCCGAAGAAGCTCAACCCCATATCTCGCTCGGCGAACGCAAGATTATTGAATTATGGAATGGAATACCATAGTCGTAACCAGTAAAGCCCCACAAGCGTTCACACCACAATTAGTTATGCTCACATTTACAGCATCGTATGTGACGGCTATGCCACCGACCCAACCCTGTTGTGATCCCGAAGCTACGGCATATTGAACATCACAGACATTAGGTATGCCTGGTAAACCATGAGCAAAAGTCGTATTCGCATTTCCAGCGATTGAAGCGTTAGTTCTTGTATCTACATAATATCTCATCAAAGCCATTTACTTTCACCTCCCTTGATAAAATATACTTACTGAATCATCGAGTGAAACAAAATCGAAGTAGCAACAAAATCTCCAGAGGCAGCATTCCCTGCATTGTAGACCGTATTACTCACAGCACCCTGAACCACTCGTATATGATTATGACTCGTGGCCGCTGTTGCCGCCATCCGTATAAAAACAGCATGTGGCGTTGTAGCTAAGTTATGAGCATAAGCCGAGTTAGCGTTAGATGCTAAACTTCCAACTGGTGTTTGATCAATATAATTTCTTAACAGAGCCATTTTATCTTCACCTCCCTTAGATTAAGGTCTTACTGAATGATCGAATGAAATTGGATTGAAGCTACCTCCATATTTGGGCTTGCTACATTGCCAGGATTAGAGATTGTAACATTCGCTGCACCAAATAACGCAACTCCTCCCCACCAATCTGTGGTTGATGCACCCCCATTGGTAAGACTGGCGACATACCTAATGAAAACGTGGTGTGGCGCACCTGGTAAACCATGAGCAAAGGTAGCCGTACCACCTCCTGCCAATCCTGCAATCGCTCTTGTATCAATATAAGCTCTCATTAAAGTCATTTTGAACTCACCTCCCTTAAATTAGACTATGATACTATGAAAAACTATCGTGCTAACCTCCATGGTTGGCGAATTAATAGTACTGATATTCTGGAGGGAAACATTTGAAGCATCAAATATGGCGATAACCTTTGCTACCTGTGTTGCTGTACCAAGTGGTTGATTATACCGAATTATAACCGTATCGGGTGTTTTACCCAATCCATGTGGATAGGTAATCCAAACATTAGTTCCGCCTGCTGGAGCTATTGCTACAAGTGTTCTTTTATCAGTTAGAAACATTTATATTCACCTCCTATTTTCTTCTTCTCATTATTTTAAGTAGAATAAATGCTCCACCCGCATAAAGCAACCAGTCAGGAATACCACCAAAAAAACTTGCCTTAGCACTATCTCCTAACGAAACATACTCTTCTCTAAGATTTCCTACATCATGAATCTGTTTTTCCATCAACACAAAAAAACCACTTGCAGAAATTGCATCTGAGAGGTTTCCAGACTGACTTTTTTCTATTGCACCTGGGAGCTCTGATTCAAGCTGATTTTGAGTAGCCATTAATTGAGCTGATTTATCTGAAATTGTTAATACTGGTGATCGACTCATTTCTTGAAGCTGAGATTTAAGCTGGAGAAATTGACCCACTTCACCTTGAATTAAACCTTGAATTTCAGTTAAGAATTCAGTTTGACCTAACATGTCGTCTCCTTGATAAAGCGGGCATCAACGTGATCGCTAAGTATATTCCTAAAAATACAAGGGCATAAGGAAGAAATGGCTTCAATGTACTCGCCGCAATATCACCTACTTGTGGAATAACCTGAGAAATGCCACCGGGTTGAGTCGATATGGCGCCACCCTCTGCGGTAATAAAAATTATGCTGTCATATCCCATATCTTTCCATGAAGCATCAAAGGCCATGAGCCAAGTATTAAGTGTTACTTCGTCAGTTGGAATAACAGTAACAATGTATCTATCGGAAAATAGGCCACGTGTAACACTAATAACCTGGCCAATGTTAGCTAATCTTTCATTTAGAGCAACCTGAATTTCACCCGTGCTGTCCCAAAAAAACCACTCGCCTGATTCCCAAGTAAAGGTATATTGTTGACCAATGCTAAGATAATTGGATGTTAAAAGGGCTCCAAACATTTAAATCTCCACATAGTCATACGAAATTTCAATATGGGAATATGGTACATAAGAAAGATGATAGTACCCATTTATAAATTGAGAAACTGGTATCCAATAAGAAACTATCATCATATCTCCATATCCTTAATTTTCGTTATCCCAGTAGGCTCATCTCCTAAGTATCCCCCCCTCTTGCCAATCACAAAATCAGATGCTACCCATCCCCTATCTTTAATATATACCAATCCGTACACGTGTGAATACTCCTCATTGAACGCCACAGCTCTTAATGCAAATGGTATCCCGATTGACATAATGAGTGAACCAATCAGGATCGTAGCATCATCACAATCAAGTGCCGGTGATCCGCCCACCTCGATTGCTTGAAGTGATACAATAGGAGTTTTCAGCATTTCTAATCCCACTGGATCTTGAACGTATCGGCAATTATTAACAATGAAATTATAAATCTTCTCGGCCTTCTCAAAATCATCTGGAGCAAACTCAATAATCCTTTCAGCCCATGTGCGTACCTGATAATTACGGATTGAGGCAAGAATGATCTGGCGCATTTTCTCCATGGTATTGGGAGTGACGATTGCGCCAAAACCTAAATGTTCGATACGGACAGGTTGATTAAATTGATGATAGATAGATGGTGACATTATGCCTCACCTTCCCTCTTCACAAGCTCGAGATCAGCTTGACAATCTTCACACTTCTTACCATCTGCTTCCCATGCCTTTATATTAGGAAAATCATACTGTGTATGACACATCTTACATTCAGCAAGGATACCCTTTCCATTCTCTAACTCATTCTTTCCCAGAAGGTACTTAACAAATTTATCAAGATACGATTTGAGATTAGGTAGATTTAATGGTACACCTAACTCAGTATGAATTGTCTCAATTACAAGATCAGACGTTAGGCTCCCATCAATTAATCCATCAATAACATGCTGACCATAAAAACGGGAAATCTGTTGACGCATCATGTCGAAATATGACTCGTCACTCTCATTCACAGCCTTGATAATCCTTGTGGCAAAAGGATGAATCCGAGGTGCTGGGAGATTCCTTTTTCCGCTCTCAATCTGAGCAGATCTCTCACCACCATAATACTGATCCATCCTAAGCTGCATTTCCATCTTCTTAGCTTCAGCGAACTCTTTAAATGTACTCAAAAGAGGTTCAACTAATTTTGGGAGATGTTCTAATACAAGAGATAAGGTTGACGGAGGTTCACCCGATGCAGCACCCGTAAGAGGTCGAAGTGCCGAAACAATATCAGTTACTCTTTTAACTGAATCAAGTGAGTCCTCTTTCTTCCCTTCATGGGCGAACTTTAGACCAAGTCCATCTTTGAGTTTCACAAGTGCGGTAAGATTATCTTCTTTGGGTATGTCTGCCTTAAGACGTGTTACAATTTTCTCAATAATAGAATTTTCGTCAAGTGGTGGTCGAGTTAGAAAGGGTACGATTATTGGTGAGAGTTTTTCGATTAAGTTAATTAACTGAGTATCAGGGCCATTACCTTCTTTCGATGGTACCATATTACGTCCTGTTTCAACAGCCTGAAGAATTGTCTGCCCGAATGCATTAACATCAATCTGTGGTGTTTTCATCCTCTCTGTTATCCGCATTGCATCGTCGAGAATATCAAACCCCTCACGCATGGGACTTCTTACTGTATCAACTTGTGGCTGAGATTCAATAATTACACGCTTATTAAGAAAATTTTGTTTCTCACCAGCTTTCTTAATTAGCACACGGTACTCACCAGAAATCCATTTTTTCTGTTTCGCAATTCGCTGGATTTCTGCCTCAAGATCACCATCTGGAATTAATTCTGGTGCTTCAATATGGTAATCCATACGTACCCATGTACCATTTGAATCTATACGATAAATAAGGCCATGATATCCATCGGCTGATGGAAAAGAAGCTAAATGAAGAGTTTTAACTGCTTCTGGAAGCTCATCTACTGGAACTGTAGCTGATAAATCTTCAAAAGATCCTTCTTGTTCAACTAATTCATCTTTAGCAGCTCTAATAAGTTGATCCGCTGCTTCTTTCATTGAATCATTACGTTTTCGTGCCATAATTTCCTCTCCCCTCCGTTTAGAAAAGTGTTAAAGGTCCCACATAATTCACCTCCATTTAATGAGAAAATCAATATATTGTGTATGATTAGATATTTAGAACTAAATGCAGGGGAAAGTCAAGATAGGTATTTTTTTGTGGTCTAAACCATTGATTTCATTGAGGTACATTTTTGAGCTAATTTAAATATATCACGCCATTCGATAAAAGGTTTATTTATTTCTGAATGTTTAAGCTTAATTATTATTTCTGTTTCGTCTGAATGTACCCAATTTGAAAAGGGTTCATTATCATTATCTACAATACATCGAATATAACCCTTTGATCGGTTAATCTTACACCAAAAACAGTCAGTACAGATTCTACTCATTTCAATCATCCTCCCCAAAACTATCCACTACCTCAAGTTTACCTTATGGGTTAGCCTCAAAGAATGCTCTTGTAAATCCTTGCGGAATAATTGCTCTAAAATCTGCATCTGTGTTTACCCTAAATGAATCAAATGATTTAATAAATCGTTTATGATTCTTATGATTAAATGCAATAGAGGGGGTTCCCCTCCCTGGTCGTATATATAATCCCTTAATTTTTGGTACATCTTCCCATTTATAATATTCTCTTTTTGGGATATTAAATCTTCCCCAAAGCATTGTTCTTTTTGTCCATCCATCTCCAAAATACCATGGTTGAAAAATATATTGTGGTTCTCCTAAGAAGATTTTTAAGTATCCTACGGGATTCTCTATCGCAAAAAGTTTAGGATGGCAACTCTCAATTATCTTAATACAGGCATCTACTATTTCCATACCTTGGGATAAATCTCTATTTAATTTGTGATCTTTGGCAATGGAAAATTCAGTGCAAGGTGGAGCAGAAAGTATTCCATAAACATTTTCTGGTGGCATATAAGTTCTAACATCAAAATCGGGTAGGGTTATATTTCTAACGTCATAGCCAGCATCCTTATATGGCTTGCTCCACGCTCCAGTTCCTCCGCATAAATCAAGGATTATTTTATTCATTTAATTCCTCATCCACTACCTCTATCTCAAGTTTACCGATGCTTTCATCGGCCTTGATTGAGGCAAGTTGGGCTTCGGCTTGCAATGCTCTTTCTGTCCACTCCTTAGTAGAATCAATTTGATTGTTGAGCTTTTCGGTTAAGACTTCTATCTCCATTTCCAACTCCAATCTTTCATCTGTCTGACCGGAGATAATCCCTCCCAATTTATCAGCGTGTTCTTGGATCAATCTGGCTCTCTCCTTCTCCTTCGCCAATTCATCGGTTAGGCGATTAACTTCAAGACGGAAGTAGGATTCTAACTCATCTACCCATTTCTTCTGCACATCAAGATCAGATCCAAGACCCGCTAACGATCCTCCTAATTTACCAATCTCTTTGTTTGCTACTTCGAGAGAGGAAAGAAGTTTGTCAATATCGTCCTTCGCATTATTCCAGTCAAGTTTATCTGCATTTGGATAATCCCATCTCTCTTTAATAATCTCCTCAATGCTCATTTTGCCTCCTTCATTCTGTATTAATATGTACAATATCACAGTATTCGTTTAATTTTTTAATCCGATTCTTCAACCTTTTAATCTCCTCCTCCTTCTTAAAATGAATCATTGCACAATCCCTGCAAAACCAAAAGTTACAGTCAAAACATCGATAAGAATAGTTTATATTAACTTGATGTTTGCACCTCTCACAAACAATCTTGATTCCTGCTAATTGTTGAAATGCAATTTCTTCCCATTTCTCTTCGCTCATTGGGATTCCCCCCCCTTGTCATCAATTATTTTCCATCCAAGATAAGGAGCGATCATCTTTTTGAGATCAAATAAGTGTTCATTTAATACTTTCAACTCTTTTGTTAATGCCTCAAGCACTGGCAGGACTCTTTCTAATTCCGAGAACATTTTCTAACTCCTTTATCTTTTTTTCTACATCTCTGATTAACCCTTCACCTTCTATTATCGCAGTTTTTTGCTCTTCATTTAATAAGATGGAGTCTGTATCTTTCTTTTTACCAACTATAGATTGCAAAGTAGCACGATAATTTAAAAGCCTATAATATAAACCTTCAACATTGTAGGGGTCATCTTTCATCTTCTCCTCCTATCTATCATTGGGATTCCTTCTCTTTTTCTACTCGAAATGTCCCCAATAATTCTGCTTCTGCAATAAAACTCTGGGCTTTCCTATCTGCTTCATTTTGGTTTCTTGCTTTAAAGATAACCTTTGTTGGCTGTGGTTCTTTTATACTAATCCCAGAATTGCCATGATTTGCAACTATTGAAGTTTGTCCAAAGTATAATCTATATCTTTTCCAATTCATTTTCTCCTCCTTTCAATCGTGGGATACTTCAACCGGTTATTTCCCCCCACGATTACAAATTTATTTCTGGTCTTCCTTCGCTTGTCAATTGGCATCACCCCCTTCAAAAAGGTTAGAGAATACCCAGGTGGCCTATCCCTCTTGCTATTGTCTCCTTGATTGCAATTCAACTCACAAGACCGACTGGTTACGGAGTGGGATCTCTAAGCACCCTCTAACCATTTTATCTTAATCTCTCCTGACCCCAGTTCCCCCACACTCCTCACACAATGGGATATAATCTTCGTCTGGGAAAAGAGAAATGTCATATCCACACTTCACACATTCAGTAAATATTAAAAAATATTCACCCATATCTCATCTCACTTTTTAAAGGTAAATGGTCAGGAGGAAAAGAGGAGGAAGTGATGGGGCTTCCAAGAAACTCCTGGCCACCTACCTTTTATTTCTTTATCTCCTCTACCTTTTGCACAATACGTTTACCGATCTTTGATGCCTCAGCCAAGCATTCAGCAAGCTGTTGAAGATCATCCATGATTGCCTTAATTTCACCGGTTTTATCTTTAAGGATAGAAATATAACTAAGAATATCTTCAGTTTTCACTTATCGTCTCCTTTCTTAATATCTTTATAATCTCTTGATAAAATGGAGCTTGCTCTGACATATCGGCAATAAAGCTACAATTTATCATTACATTATTATAGGTAGAAATAGCAAAGGTTATACTCTGACCTCCCGGTGTAACGACTTGAGACGGATTCACTTCTAATGAGAATACCCGTTTTGCAGAGATTATAAGCGTACGGCTTAGCTCTCCATAACCTCGACTTACAATCTCACTTTCCAATACACCATAAATCCCATGTCCTGCAATACAGTACAAAATTTTCATATTTCTCCTCCTTTCTATTTAAGTTTAATATCAATACGAATAATAGTACCTACCCAATATACCTTGACTTCAGCAGTTTCAAATGTTCTCTCAGCCTTATCAATTTCTTTATCTTTTAATAAGGGCCATATCCTTTTTAGCCACTCATAAAATTCTATAAAGTCCATCCCTCCTCCTTTCAAAATAAAGTCCATCCCTCCTCCTTTCAAATATGCACTCTCTGTAATTTTATCCGCTTTCTCCGATCTGATTCTTGTTGACATCTCATTGATCTAAACATCTGATCGAACTCAATAAACTTTTCCTTACCCTCTTTTGTAGTCTTCTCAACCTTAGCGTTTGGTGGCCATGCACACTTAGAACAAATCTTTTCGATCCCATTTTCTGGATTAACGATTTCCTTCATCCACCCACCACAATATGGACGCTGACAAAGTTCAAATGGCATTTATCTCACCTCCTTCATCTTATAAACCTCATAATCACTTAAATTAGTCTCTTTAAAAAACCCTGGTTTCTTACATTTAAGATATACCAGAGAGAGCGGTAAGCCATTTTCATCTATCTCATAATCGTGTTCTAATTTAACGATCTCACAATCTCCGAATATTCTAATCATGTCTGATTTGCTAAATCTCCAATAATCATATGGATATTCATGGTATGGATACATTGAGGGAACGATGATTAAGATATGACCTTCTTTCTTACATACACACTTAATTTGAGATATACAGGTTTTCCAATCCTGCACGTGTTCTAACATGCAAGTGGAAAGGATGAAATCGAAACTCTCTTCACCAAATTTCTCTACTAAGTTTTCAGCCTTACAGATAATATCAACCCCTCGACCTTCTTCAATATCAACTCCGATGTATTCTAAGGGTTTCATTCTTTGGATACCGTATCGAAGTGTACCATTTACGTCAAGAGAACCAACCTCAAGAATACGCTTAGATATGATTTCGTCTATGGAGATGTTCTCAAGACCCCAGATGATACAGTTTTCGTCACACATTTAAAATAACGCCTCCTGAATTGACTTTAAATTATTTACCGCTACCTTAAAATATGAATCCTTTAATTCAATCCCAATAGCCTTTCTGCCTAACTTTATAGCCATAAACGCTTCACTCCCAATCCCCATAAATGGAGTTAGAACCGTCTCCCCTGGATTAGAATATAACTTAATACATCGCTCAATGGTTTCAAGCTGAAGAGGACAAATATGCTTCTCATCCTCTCTATCCCTTGCAATATAGTACTGTAATGTATTTGTTTCATTAATATCAGTCCAGATTCCATGAGCCCATTTAATCCAAAGCTCATTATCCATTTCCTTATTCTTAACTGGAGTAATAGGTACTCGATTCTCACCTGGTTTCTTGAAAATTAGAATTTGATCTATAAGTGCTGGACGAGAATGAGAGGAATCCTTATTCATCTGAACAAATAAAAGTGATTTACATTTAACCCTAATCGCCTGAGACTGTGGATTCTTTTGAATAAATGCACGACCTACAAATATCCATCCATTCTTTTCATGCCATCTTAAAACCTCACCAGGGAAATCTCGAAGCCCAATATATCCATCCCGATTAGCCATTGCGGGAATATCTGAGGTATGAACACATGATAGACGACCCTGTTTTGTTACTCTTAATAATTCCTTTATGATAAATTCATAATGTCTAAAGAATTCATCCCAATTCCGACAGTTCCCAAGATCACGCTTACTATCTGAGTAAACGAATAAATCTGCAAATGGTGGAGAGTAGATGCTTAGGTCAATACAATTTTTACCAATCTCTTTTAGCCTTCTTACCGAATCACCCTTCATGGCAGTCCAATTATTAGCTTGAATTATCTTCTCCTCATAATCATCCTTTTTCATTTCTCTCCCTTCCAATTCTCCCTTTTCATAATCCTTTAATCGGTTTACCATATTGATCCTCAGCCGATATGCCTGTTTCTCCTTTCTGAGAATATTCTCATAAATCTCTTGCTCAATATTCGTAAGTACCAGATAGACACTGACAGGTTTCTTTTGACCAAATCTCCACTCTCTACGGATGGCTTGGTAATAGGTTTCCCATGAATCATTCATACCAAAAAAGATCATATTATTGGCATTCTGAAAATTCATTCCAAAAGCCCCGATTTTAGGTTTGGTAATTAGGATAGAAAATTTACCATCTTGAAAATCCTCAAATGATTTAACTTTAAATTCTTGGGTATCACTACCCTTAACTTCAACCGAAATACCAGACAAGTTTGATTTAAGAATACTACTCTCCTTTTCCAAACCACACCAAATAATCCATTGCTCATCAATCCACCGATCACTTTTTATACTACTAAGTAGGTCTTTCACATAACCCAATTTCTCTTTAACTGTATCCCCTCTTACCTTAGCTCGATCCGCTATTCCACGGAGTCCGGTAAAAAAAAGTTGATCTTGTGTTTTATATCCCATGACTTTAATGAAATGAGGGCTAATTTTCAGTGGAGGTAGTACAAATCCATCATCACTATATCCTAAATCAGATGGTTTCATCATCGTTATTGACCATTGAGACATCCAGTTGAAAAAGTCATTTTCTGCATGGTGTTTTAATCGCCACTCCTGACCACCCTTATTTGAGCCCTTTTTGGTAAATATCTTATCATCAACTATCAAAGTATGCTCTTTATTTGCATTGATAAAAAACATCGCAAGCATTTCTTGTCTTGTACAAATACCCAAGAAATGAGTATGGTTCCCAAGCTCAATGAAATCATTAGGTGCGGGAGTGGCGGTACAACAAAGTTTATATTTAATATTGAAGAATTTACCGATTAACTTAGCTCTAATTTTACCACTTAGAGATTTGAGAATAGAGGATTCGTCTAAAATGATAGCTTGGATAAGTTCACTACTGAAATTATCAATGAGCTCATAGTTTGTAATGTTAATACCATCTTTAAGTTGGGTTAAGTCATGGCAGTAATTAACTTCAATATTTATCTTCTTACCTTCTCTAATTGTCTGACGAGCTACAGATAAAGGAGCCACTATTAAAGTTTTTTGATTAATTAGCCTTGCCCATTCTAACTGAATAAAAGTTTTTCCTAATCCAGTATCCAAAAATACAGCACATCGGCCTTTTTTGATAGCCCATTTTACTATATCTTTCTGGAAGGAAAAGAGGATAGGATTAATTTCTGATATATCAATCTCTTTACCAACATTTTCAATTTTAATATCTTTAGACTTTAGAAAATCCTCATAAATCATTCCGGCCCTCCACATATTTCCGGATCTAAGCATAACTTACAGAACCATGAATTAGTGGAATAGCTCCAACTCCATACACAAAGGGAACATTTTTCAGGTGGTTCGGTAAGAAGATATTCAGACATTAGCATCTTCCTCAGAAAAGAAGTCCTCATAGCCCCAAGATTGATTACTTAAATTAACCTTACCATGAATCTTACAAATACCAATTACCTTTGTAAGTCCGACGTACTCATTTCCTTCACCTTGAATTTTACTACAAAACTTACCACATTTAGGACAATGACCTAAATCTTCATAAAACCTCATACATTAAACTCCAATGCCTCAGTCCACCAATTATAAAATAGACCTGCATGTTTGGAATAGAAGTTCTCAAATTGACGATCCAATATCCATGATGTTCCATAGTCATCCACCGCTCTCACAATCCTTCCGGTCATCTGCATTAATGTTGAAGCCGTAGCCTGAGCGTACCATTGACGACCAAATGAACCACCTGAATATAATCTTGCCGAAACTTGTTTGTCTGAGAGATCAGGAAATGGGAGTTTTGATACAATACACCACCTTGCAGAATTATATGGAAGATCAACACCACGATCCATTGAGGGTGAAATCAAAATAGCTGGATAATCTACATGTTTAAATCTCTCAAGTGTATCAGTACGACCACTACCATTATGGGTTAAAATTCGATCATTATGAAGATTTTCACTCAAGTAGTTAGCCAGCGAGTATGAAACAGTATGGATTAATCCCTTTTCATTTGGGTAGGAATCAATAATTTCCTTCACACGTTTCAGAAGCTTTGGGCGTTCTTCTTCCATTGTTTTATGGGTGAGATTTGCAACCGGATCATAGATTACCTTTCGATTCTCTTTCGGGAACTGAGATGGAATTTCAATATGCTCACAATCTTCAAGCCCTAATAATTTATGAGGTGGTGGTGTTGCAGACATTAACACAAATCTTTTGGCATGACTCCAGAAATAGTCATTCATAAACTGAGAAATCCAAGTAGGCTTAAACTCCCACCGATCACCACGTTCTTCATAAATCCATGTTTCATCAACGAAATCACGAAACATTTCCATTTTTCTATAAAGGGCACGGGTTGATTTAAGCATACGGAGAAACGGAATATCCTGACGACCCTTTTTCATTTGTATATTTTGGAGATCAAGTGATTTTTGGATATTAGGTAGATACCTAATAACCCAGGCCTTCCATGACTCAAACTTAGTTTTATACTGTGGTGGTTCAAGACTGAATCGCTCCATCTGCCGGTCTGAAATACTCAAACTCACAAAACGGAGGATTTCTTTTTCAAGCATATCGCATTCGTCAACACAGATCATATCACAGTCCTTAAAACGACCAATGAAGTTAGCTTCGGTAATAAAATAGGTCATATTCAGGATGGCAATTTGTGATTTCAGGGCCTTTTGTTTCTGAATCTCATAAATACAATGATTCTTACATAAACTCGAATCGGGATCTTCTATTTCAATAATACAATCATCACATGTGATCTGCGGAAATGATGTTTCAGTCATTCGATTGTAAGCACATGGATAATTATTACGACCCTTGAGGATAGGGATGCCTTCAAAGTCATTTGCCAATTGATCTTGTAAGGTTTTGGTAGAACATAAATAAAGTGATCGCTGGTATTCCTTACAGATCGACATGGCGATTAGAGATTTACCTGAGCCCGTAGGTGCTGAAAGCATCGAGACTTTGTCTTTAGAATCAAGAATCTGTTTGACGGTCTCAGATTGGTGAGGACGCCATAAGGAGAAGTTTGAAAATGGAGGTTTACCTATCACCTTTAATTCTCCCATCCTCAATAATCACCTGACATTCCTTTCCTTCCCCCACCCTCTCCAGCCACAACTGCCCTCCTTCTTTCTCGGCCATCTCCGCTACCATCTTCAAATTCTCTTCATCCAAGAGTGATCCATCTCGTATCAAAAGTATTTTAAGTTTAGGATTCATGGCGAATCCCATCGCCACGGAGATCCTTAATTGTTCTGCGGATGATGACTGATCGGCGAATGGCACACCATTATAGTAAAGAGTAGAGCTATCAAAGGTAAGTCCCTGAATAGGAAGCTTAGATGATGAAATTAGGTCAAATTTCTCATTCTCAATTTCTTCTAATCGTTTGGTAATTTTCTCAACATTTTTCTGACGTAATTCAAGATCGAATAAAAGCTCATTACGTTTATTGTTGGAACGAATCTTTTGATTGATCTCTTCGGCTTGTGAGATTTGAGTACGGATAGTATTGGTATCCTCATCTTGAAGAGCTTCAATTTCTCCTTCTTGTTTCTTTCGTCTATTCTCAAGTTCATTTTTATACTCAAGAGTATGATCCCACCTTTCCCTTAACTTCCTTATTTCTTCTCTTAAATCTTCAAGAGTTTTATCAATACGAAGTAGTTCTATATCTAACTCATTCAACTTATCTTTTTCTTTCTGATTATTATGATTTACTTGTATCATTTTCTCAAGTTCTTCAGTTAATGCTATAACCGAGACTTCTTCTTCCGGTACACCCTCATATGGTGTTATCGCAATAGTCTGAGCCTGTATAGATTTAATTTCTCTATTTACCAATGTCCGATCATCATAAATTTTCTTTGCCTCTTCATCCAGTTCAGAAAAATCTATCCCAGCCAATTCCTTAACAATCTTCAACTGTTCGTCTGGTTTCATACTGATAAATGCCAGAGGATCAAACGAGAGCCTACCAACTAACGAATCTAATAATGCTTGTGGTGAGGATTTGGTAAATCCCTCTTTATCGGATACAACTAATTTCGATCCTGACTCACCAAAGGTACGGGTAACGATAATATTATCGAGTTCGACTACAACTCGGGCTTTCTTTTCACCCTTACGGATCGGTTTCGACGGAATTGAGGATGTACCCCCCAGGGCATATTCGATTGAGTCAAGGACTGAGGTCTTACCCTGAGCGTTTTTACCACCGATAACTACTAAACTACCATCTGGCGTTATTTCCACGGCCTGCAATCTTTTGATATTCTCGCTGGTCAATTTTATGATCTTCATTTTTCTCCTCCTTTTTAGG
>Ga0180732_1000677_pt1 | contig 26399 bp, 25 predicted proteins | sample KR11_01MetaG_FD_148674 | JGI IMG/M metagenome (GOLD analysis project Ga0180732, IMG submission 148674) | Groundwater microbial communities from the Olkiluoto Island deep subsurface site, Finland - KR11_0.1 MetaG | ecosystem: Environmental > Aquatic > Deep subsurface > Groundwater | place... | reverse complement strand
AAGTCACTCGCTGGGGGAGCCGTGTTCGGAACCATTCTAATTTCAGCCTGCACATTTATGCATATCTATGTTTTTTGGCGGGCCGCCTCCGTGCCATTTATAGACCGGCACGTTTCCCGAAAGATTCTAATCGGGTCAGGAGTGATCCTGTGGGCCATTTTTTTCTTTGGCCGCGTGATAGGGCACGGCGAAACGGGAGTTCTGGCCGGAATGCTTGAATTCCTCGGAATGAACTGGATGGCCGTTCTATTCCTGACTTTTATTCCTCTCCTTTTAATAGATATCTCTCCACCCTTTTCGGCTTTCTCATGCCCCGGTTATCTTCCTCGCTGCGAGGATGGGCATTGTTAGTCGGTGTAGTGCTTTCGGCGATCGCGCTCTTACAGGGGCTGCGACCCCCGGTGATAGAAAAATACGAGGTGATCCTTTCCGGCCTTCCCGATGCTATGGACGGAACAGTGCTCGTCGTCCTGTCCGATATGCACCTTGGTTCGCAGCTCGGCGAGCGTTGGCTGGCAGCTCGGATCGTCCAGGTAAAGGCGCAGCAGCCCGACCTTGTGGTTTTACTCGGTGACATTTTCGAAGGGCATGGTCCACCTGAAGACCAGTTGATTGCAACACTTAAGCAACTCTCCGCACCTTACGGTATATGGGTTGTCTCCGGCAATCACGAATTCTACGGAGGAGGTAAAATGAGCCTGTTTGAGGAGGCAAGCTTCAAGTTGCTAAGCAACCAGTGGGCCGAAGTGAGGCCGGGTCTCGTCCTGGCAGGCGTGGATGATCTCACCGCAGGACGTCGAAACGGCCAGGGCGGTGATCCCATCTCGCAAGCACTCGTGGGGCGCCCCCAAGGTGCTACCATTCTCCTTTCGCATACGCCGTGGCAGGCTGAAAGGGTAGCCAAATCTGGTGCGGGACTGATGCTCTGTGGTCACACCCACGGAGGCCAGATATGGCCATTCGACTATCTGGTCCGAAGCCGGTATCCCCTATTGGAGGGACGTTACGAGGTGGATGGTATGACGGTTATCGTATGCAGAGGCACAGGCACATGGGGACCGCGCATGAGACTCTGGCGTCCCAGCGAGATCCTCCGTGTGACACTGCGAGGAAAGGCGAAAAAAAACTTATCTGAATAATCAACTACAACATCAAATACCGCAAATTTTATACAATGTTATCTCCCCACTGCTTAACAAGATCATGCTCAATTTTCAGATGGTCGAGAACCCTTGCAATTACTGAATCAACAAGGTCGAAGATGCTTTGAGGATTTGAATAAAATGAGGGGGATGGAGGCATGATAGTAGCGCCAGCCTTAGCTGCCATGTACATGTTTTTCAAATGGATAAGGCTTAAAGGGGTTTCCCTTGGCAGCAGGATTAACGGACGCTTTTCTTTGAGATTTACATCAGCAGCTCTGTGAATGAGGTTGTCTGCTATACCGGAAGCAATTGCTCCAAGTGTTTTCATTGAGCATGGTACAATAACCATGCCGTCATTTCTGAACGACCCGCTTGCAGGAGGAGCAAAAAAATCATCCTGCTCATAGATATTTAAAACCGCATCATTATGAATGACAACCCCTTTATCCTTTAAAAAAGATGAAAAGGATTCACCTCTATAGCCGGTTTCATGCTCAAGTACTTTATAACCGGCATTTGAAATTATAAGATATATGTTTATTGGATTTTTCAAAAGAGCCTTGAGAAGCCTTATTCCGTAAATAGACCCTGAAGCTCCGCATATTGCTACTACTATTTTCTTGTTCACATCCACCGCCTGACCAGCTCGTCTGCTAAAACACCTAAGAATAAAGTTATGGAAATTAAGCTGTTAACATGAAAAAAAGCAAAATTAACATTGCTGAGATCATCCGGCTTAACCAGCCTGTGCTCAACAATTAATAAAATTCCGATTATAACTACTGCGCAAAAGTACATCATGTTCATATCAAAAACAATATAGATCAGAAAGAAAAAGCAGAAAGAAGCAAGATGTATAATGGAAGCAATTATAAGTGCTTTTTTTACACCAAAATGAGCAGGTATGGAAAAAAGCCCTTCATCCTTGTCAAATTCAATGTCCTGACATGCATAAAGAACATCAAAGCCGGCAATATAGGTCATGAGGGCAAGTGAAAGAATAAGAACAGACCATGAAAAGGATTTTGCAAGGGCTATCCATGCACCTGCAGGGGCAAGAGATATTGCGAAGCCCAAATAAATATGGGAAAGCCAGGTAAATCTTTTTGTATAGGAATATGAAAAGAGTACAACAAGTATAGGAAAGGAAAGATAAAAGCAGAGTTTCCCAAGCATTGCTGAAGCAAATATAAAGAGACCTGAAAAGAAAATTACAAATAATATTGCTGAGGGTAAAGAAAGCCTTCCTGATGGTATATCTCGTTTTGAGGTTCGTGGATTTTTTGCATCAAATCCTGCATCCGCTATCCTGTTAAATCCCATGGCAGAGGAACGTGCTCCAATCATCGCAAGCAAAATCCAGAAGATATCCGATATAATCATCTGATGTTGACGCTGAGCAAGTATCACTGCTGAAAAAGCAAAGGGAAGAGCAAATACAGTATGGCTGAACTTTATCATCCTGCCGTATGTAAGAATCCGTTCCAGCAAAATTACAACCCTACTCCGTCAATATGTGCTCCGCAATGTGGGCACTTGCTATTTTCTATAAAATTCTGTTTTACATAAAAACCCCACCTGTCGATAAGGATATTGTTGCATTTATAACAATAAGTTTTCTCACCGTTTTCACCTGGCACATTGCCTGTATAAACATATTTCAAGCCCGCTTTAATACCAATCTCACGGGCCATAATAAGCGTCTCAAGAGGTGTGGAAGGCCGATCTAAAAGTTTATATGTCGGATGGAACCTGCTTATATGCCATGGCGTCTCTGGACCAAGAGACTTTACAAGGAATTCAGCCAGCATTTCAAGCTCATGCTTGTCGTCATTTAGCCCCGGAATAAGCAGGGTGGTTACTTCAACGAAAATGCCAAGCGCTTTCATCAGTTTCAAGGTCTCTTTCACGTGCTTCAGTTTTGCCTTGCTGATTTCGTTATAAAACTTTTCATTAAAAGCCTTTAAATCGACATTTGCTGCATCAAGATATGGACTTATCATTTCAAGGGCTTCAGAAGTCATGTATCCATTTGTCACGAATACGTTCCGTATCCCCTTTTCATGTGCGATCCTGGCTGTATCATATGCAAATTCAAAATATACGGTGGGCTCAGTATATGTATATGCTATGCTTTTGCAGTTTCCTTTTTCCGCTGCGGCCACAATATCTTCCGGTGTAAAATAATCACCCATTATCATTCCATCATGGTCTGACGGCATCTGGGCGATGTCTGCATTCTGACAAAACAGGCATTTAAAGTTGCAGCCGACTGTTGCTATAGAATAGGACAGACTTCCCGGAAAAAAATGGAACAGAGGTTTTTTTTCAATAGGGTCTATATGCCTTGCTATAAGTTTTCCATAAACCAGGGTTTTTAGAACTCCTTCATGGTTCTCCCTCACGCCGCATATTCCGCGCCTGCCTTTCTTAATCACACACCGATGACTGCAAAGATTGCATTTAACTTTTTTTTCATTAAGGGGTTTGTAAAGATATGCTTCCATAGTTTCTTAACTCCGATTTTAACCCGCTAACGCATTGGTTGTTGGCTTGGCACGGCAAGTAATTGAGAGCGGTCTGGTCATATAGCGGGGAACAGGTGCAAAGACAATGCCTATGAAGGCCCCGAACGGACATCTTTGAACCAGGTTCGAATGTTCTATTCTGGAGGTTATTTTCCCTGAGGCCGACAAAAACTGGCATACAGTTCTCCATGATATAGGAACGTCGCCTAAAATAGCATGGATAATTTTCTTTAATTCCCAGATACTGAAAAACTGTGCGTGGTTGTAAATACTTTTAGTAAATATCCCCTTAAGCCTCAACTGTATCCCCTTAAGAGCATGCCTGTTAAGTACACCTATAAAAATTTTATCTTTTGTAACCCTGCAAGCCTCTTCAATCGCCTTTCTAGGATCTTCAACAAATTCCAGAGTAGTTATAAGGCAGGTATAGTTAAATGAATTATCATCAAAAGGCAGATCTTCAGCAAATCCGCGGTGCAGATCAACACGATGCCCAACTTTTTTAGCCGCAATATCAAGCATATATGGAGATGGATCAATGCCCGTAATCTGTAATCCTCTATCTAAAAAGGGGGAAAGACTTGCACCGGTACCACAGCCTATATCTAAAATAGAATTCCCATTCATCGGCTTGAGCATATCCAGCATAAGTTTAAATTCAAGGCCGGCGGTAAATTTATTCTGTGGTTTATCGAACCAGTGTTCGTAATTCAAGGCATCATTAAAATCAAATATATAACCCATATTAAATAATTTATAGAAAAAAAGGAATTTTATCAAGGAGAAAAGCTTCTTCAGAAGATATCGTCAAATAGTTGAGTGGGAAAATGGTCTAAAGGTTGGCTATCTTGCGCTTTTCATATCAAGTCGCTCCAAGGCAGGCGTGCACTTTGGAACTTTGAACTTTTCTCTATATTCGGGAATTTCTATAATCGGCGGCCTTTCGGAACCCTTATCTTTATAAATATCCGGCTGGTACTCGTCCTTTCCCAATTTGTATTGTATCATCTCGTTAAAAAAATCTTTTTTTAATTCAGCTATACCGAGCTTTTCAAGACGATTACAAAAAGTTTTCAGAATAACAAAGGACATTTTCCCCAATGATTTAGTATCCTGATTTCTGTGAACTCGCCTTTCAAGATCTACCTGCGCAATAACATCAAGCCCCCATTTTTCATAAATATCGAGAATTATACTGGTCTCAATGCCGTATCCAATAGGAAAGGGTATTTTCTCAAAGAGTTCACGGTAACCGGCATATTCGCCGGAAAGAGGCTGTAGAATCTGGGTAAGCTCCGGGAAAAAGAGAGAGAACAGGGGCCTTATTACCAGTTCTGTAACTCTTCCGCCGCCTGTAGGCCTGATTTTGTTTTTGCCTGTAACAATTGGACGGTCATAGAACCCTTTGCAATATTTTATATTATCAAAAAGAAGAAGCGGACCTACAAGAGCGTAAACAAATCTATGGTGAATATTTTTTATATCTGCATCAAGGTAAACAATTATATCACCTTTTGTAATATAAAGAGCTTTCCACAGATTTTCACCCTTCCCTTTAAACTTTTCAAGTTTTGGCAGGATATCATCGGCTTTGTATACATCGGCGCCATAACTTGAAGCTATTTCCATAGTTCTATCTGTCGATCCGGAATCAATAACTACGATTTCATCAAGAAGTTGAAAGCGGGACATCAGTTCCGACTTCATAATAATAATTTCTTTTGCAATAGTCTTTTCTTCGTTAAGAGTGGGCAGGCAAAGAGATATTTTAATATTTTTTCTTTTTTTTTCTTCAACAAGGCGGTCAATATCTTTAAATGCAGAATGATGAAAGGTATTCTTTTTTAGCCAGTTGCTATTCATCACAAACCCCCTTGTCTATTGCCATAATCACTCCAATAATCTGGGCAATTCCTTTATACATCGGTTCAATTTCCATCATAGAATTTTCAAGATGAATATTTTCTCCTAGAGTAATTCCAAGTGTAACTGCCGGTATTTTGTGTGCAAGAAAAATTGACAATTCAGATTCACTTGGAGCACTTATTGGTTTTAAGCCCAAACTTTCAATTACCGCACCGGAGCACTTTACCAAAGGATGGTTGTATTTTAAACTGGCTGCATTGAGATTACTTATGGTTTTGAGTTTCAGTTCAACTTCATATTGATGCCTTATGTCGTCAATAATGTCACTAATGTCATTATAAATACTTTTAACAATCTTATCTAAATCACTTTGAATCTCAAAGCCAAGTTTTGCGTAAAAGGGTATAATTCCATGCTTGAAACCGCCTGATATTTTACCTATAATAATTTTAGAGCGCGGTCTTTGAGGCAATCGTAACTCCATGATCTGATTTATTACTTCATTTAAAATCAAAATCGCATTTGGCCTGAACCTCTGAAGCAGCCCAGGTGCAGATGATATGTTACATTCAACTTCACATCTAACCATTCCTTCAGAATAATAATTAAGTCTGCCAAGTTCGACGCCCTCTAAGCAAATTGCACCTCTTATGGGAGTATCCCACGTTTTTAGGAGATGCCTGATGCCCCGCAGGTTCCCCCTTCCTAATGATTGTATAACGCCCGCCAGGACAATATCGGATTCAAAACAAAGATCTAACTTTCTAAAAATTTCCGGCAACGAAGCCAAAACCCCAACGCCCAATGAATTATCTAAGATGCCTGCGCCTTTTATCGTTTTTTTCTTAACTGTATAATTATGATCAATATCGGATTCAAAAACAGTGTCTATATGTGCAACGACAAAAATAGGTGGCTTTGATGGGGAATTTCCCCTGATAATTCCAATAGGATTCCTGTATCCATCAGTTGTACATTCATCGACCTGAAACTCAGCTAACCTTTCCATAAAAAAATCGGTCCGCCTCTTTTCCTTGAAAGTAGGAGCAGGTATCTGTCCAATAAATACTATATTAGCGATAATTGTCTCCTTCATCGACTTTATCGCCTCAACAAAAGACGGTAATTTGTCAAGGTATTTTTCCATATTGTCCACCCTAAAAATAGCAAGAATTTATTGAGAACTTATGCTTTATTATCATATGTACCGAAATTTTAAAAGAAATTATTGACATATTAAACAGTTTCAAAGCAAAATAAAAACCTGTTTTAATCACTGTCGATACGGAAATTCGTAAAAGTTCACCACAAAACGACACGGAGTTTCACTGAAAATTGTAAACATAACAACTCGCTCCAGCCTGTGCCGTAAGCACGGCAGACAGGTGAGAGCGGGTCTAATGCTAATTTATAATCTTTATGGAGAATACTGCCAATGAAAAGCTTTATTGTTTTTTTCATAGTCTTGTTTTCTGCAGTGGTTCAGGCTGAAACCATGTATATAGGTGATAATATTAAAATAACTGTCAGAACGGGACCGGGAATTACTCACAAAATAGTGGCTATGATCAAACCAGGCGAAACAGTTGAGCTGCTTAATTCAGAGGAGATAGAAAAGGACTGGTCTCTTGTTCGAATCACAAACGGAAAGGAAGGATGGGTTCTCAGCCGTTTCCTCACATCTAAAGAACCTTATGGACTGGTTCTTGAAAGATTGGAAAAAAAGCATGGAGCGCTTACTAATCAGGCTGTCTCTCTGATCGAAGAAAACAAAGTCTATAAAAAAGAAAATGAGAAACTGAATTTAGAACTTAAAACAAACAAAGAAATGTCAGATAAAATTAAATCATCTTATGAAACCTTGAAGCAAGAGTCAGCCGAATTTCTTGCACTAAAGTCTAATTATGAAAAGGCTTCATCAAAACTTACCGAGCAGACAAAAAAAGCTGAAAAATTGGAAGAGGAATTAACAAAGCTATTGTTACATCAGAATATCAAGTGGTTTTTAAGCGGCGCCGGAGTACTCCTTTTAGGTTTCGTGATAGGATTTAGCGCCAAACATCAGCGCAGACGATCATCTTTACTGTAATATCTTAAAATTTATAGCTTAACCCCTCGACAAAAATGTTTCAGTGCTTTTCATGCCAAATAGAGACCTTTGAAAAATGTTCAATTTTGCCTGCCCCGTTAAATTTGTCTTTATATTTAACCGGGGTTCAAGGAAGGCGAAAATTTTAAGATCTTTAAATAGCGTCGGAGTTTATTACAATGGAATTTGAAACTGATTTCCTGATTATAGGAAGCGGCGTAGCTGGATTAACATTCGCCCTTAAAGTTGCAGAATTCGGCGATGTCGCAATTGTAACTAAAAAAGGAATCATGGATAGCAACACAGCTCAGGCACAGGGCGGCATTGCTTCTGTTTTTGATAAGGTCGATTCATTTGATCTCCATATCCGTGACACTCTTGCAGCAGGAGACGGTCTCTGCAACAAGGAAGTTGTTGAAATGGTAGTAAAAAACGGACCTGATAGAATTCTGGAATTAATCAATTTGGGTGTACATTTCAACTTAAAGGAAAACAGCTCAAAAAAGAAAACTTTCGACTTTGATCTTGGACGCGAAGGTGGACACTCAAAAAAACGTATAGTTCATGCTCAGGATATGACAGGACTGGAAATAGAAACCGTGCTGGTACGTCACGTCAAAAATCATGAGCACATTACCCTGTTTGAGGACCATATTGCAATTGATCTTATCACTTGTTCAACTCTTTTAAAAAGCGGCCTGGTAACAACCAACCACGAGGAATCCTGCTGTGGAGCATATATTCTTGAAAGAGCTACAAAACAAGTCAAAACCTTTCGTTCTAAAATAACTCTGCTCGCCACCGGTGGCGCCGGCAAGGTATATCTTTACACAAGCAATCCCGACATTGCGACCGGAGATGGAATCGCAATGGGGTATAGAGCGGGTGCCACATTAGCCAACCTTGAGTTTGTCCAGTTTCATCCAACCTGTCTTTACCATCCTGAAGCTAAAAACTTTCTTATTTCAGAAGCTGTCAGGGGTGAAGGAGGAATTCTTGTTGACTCTGCCGGAAATCCTTTCATGGAAAAATATGATCCCCAAAAAGACCTGGCCTGCCGTGACGTTGTTGCCAGAGCTATAGATGCGGAACTAAAAAAAAGCGGAGATGATTCGGTATTTCTCGATATATCTGATAAAGATTCTGAATTTATTAAAAATCGTTTTCCTAATCTTTATGAAAAATGTCTGAGTTTTGGCATAGATATGACAACCGAACCTATTCCTGTTGTTCCGGCGGCTCATTATATGTGCGGTGGTGTAAAAACAGATACTTACGGCAGGACAAATATCCTCAACCTTTACGCTATCGGGGAAACAGCTTGCACAGGGCTCCACGGGGCTAATAGACTGGCAAGCAATTCTCTGATAGAAGCGCTGGTCTATGCCCACATGGCAGCAAAACATGCAGTAAAAGACCTTGAAACATTAGATTTCAAATCCACACCCGATGTTCCTCAATGGGATGAATCCGGCACAACCGACAGCGATGAAGGCATTATGGTTTCACATAACTGGGATGAAATAAGACGGTCTATGTGGAACTATGTGGGAATAGTCAGATCGAATAAACGTCTTGAAAGAGCAAAAAGAAGGATAGAAAACATTCAAAACGAAATTCATGATTATTACTGGAATTTCAAAATTGCCGGAGATCTTATTGAACTCCGGAATATTGCTACGGTCGCTGAATTGATTATTAAATGCGCCATGCTCAGAAAGGAAAGCCGCGGACTTCACTACAATATAGAATATCCTTATCATGACGACAAATTATGGAAAAAAGATACTATTATCAGAAGAATTTTTGAAGGATAAAGTTAATAATTTCCTTGCATGAAAATAGCTACTAAGATATTAGAAGCGGCTTACCGATTCACGGTTATTATGATAGCTTCTCGATCAGACAGCAGGTAGAAAATTCTATAGAGGAAAATGCAATGATACACAAAATTAAGCGACTCATTTTATTAGCCATTTTGGTATCTGCTGGGTATTTCCTGTTATCAAATCATATAATTTATTTTGGCAATGGTATTAAGTTATTAAAAAAATCAAAACCCACTTCAGCTTATACGTTTGTTAGTATTGTGGATAAAAGAGCTGAGGATATTCTAAAAATTGAAGATTTACGAAATGATGGTATTGGAGATCTGCTTGTAGAGATTGGCAAACTAAACAATGAAGAAAAAGAACGATTGGAATATATTATTACGAGATCGCCATGATCGGCAAAAACATTTTTACAATTCCATACCGGCATTTTGCTGAGTTCTAAAGCCCTCCATCAAATAACTATATAAATAATTTCGGCGTATAAGAATCCAGCTACTCTTTTTGCAAACAAAAAAAGGACTAAACAGCCCTGGGTAAACCTTCATTATTTATTGGTGGAGCTGAGGGGGCTCGAACCCCTGACCTCATGACTGCCAGTCATGCGCTCTCCCAGCTGAGCTACAGCCCCAATATAAGTGGGGCAAGTAACAAAAAGCCTTAAATGTGTCAATATTTATTTCGTATGGTTTTTATTGGGTGAGAATTTATTTGCAAAATAATCCGGACCAGTTAACATGAAAACAAACCGAACAAGAATGTTCAAAGAGTTTGATGCGACAGAATTATATTGCCCTCGTTGCAAGCGCGCAGTCCCTGTCAGGAAACGCCTCCTCCTGATACTTCAGGAAGGTGATAAATATGAATATCTATGTGCATTCTGTTCCGAGTCTGTTGGGACAAAAATGGATAAAAACGAAAAACCATCTACAATAATTATTTAAAACCTAAGTTGAGCGATTTTTTGCGAAGAAATGTGCCAAGATCTTGATGCAGGTCGAGTAAAAAATCGCTCAATTTAGGTAAAAGGGTTAAAAATAATGCTCAGATTTCTACGACAAAGTGCCACTAGCTGGCTAATCAAAATAATATTAGGTGCAATTGTTGTTGTATTTGTTTTCTGGGGTGTTGGAAGTTTTCGCTCACAACGGAAAGACAGAGTAGCATTGGTCAATGGTGAAACTATTAGTTCAGAAGAATATATGGAAGCATACAACAACATTATTGAACAATTACGTCAGCGATTAGGCAATAATTTAAATGACGATATGATAAAAATGCTTAATGTAAAAAGCCAGGCTCTAAATATGCTGATAGATAAGAAACTGATGCTTCAGGAAGCAACAAAGTTTAATTTAAGGGTCACAGACAATGAGCTTGCAGATGCAATAAGACAAATAGAAGCATTTCAGACAGATGGTAAATTTGACAGCCAAATTTACAAGAATACCTTAACTCGTAACAGGCTAACTCCCGAAGAGTTCGAACTCATTCAGAAAGAGGCAATGATTACTGAAAAAATAAGATCATTCATATTAGGCAATGTTAAAGTTTCTGAGCAGGAAGCAATTGAATGGTTCAAATGGGAGAATACATCAGTCAACGTTGATTTTGTACTTTTTGAGCCCGACAGATATGACGATATTAATCCGACTATAGATGAAATAGGTTCTTTTTTTGAAGATAAAAAGGAATCTTATAAAACTGATGCAATGGTTAAAGTCCGTTTCCTGCGCTTCGACCCTGATGCATATAAGTCAATGGTTGAAATAACTGATGAAGATATTCATGACCATTATGAAAACAATATAGAAAATTTTAAAACTGAAAAAACCATAGAAGCACGACATATACTGATAAAACTCGACCCGATGTCCGATCCTGAAACAGTCGAAAAGAAAAGGAAATCAGCTCTTGATATACTTAAACTGGCCAGGGAGGGTATGGATTTTGCTGAACTTGCCAAACAGTATTCTGAATGCCCAAGCAAGGTCGAGGGTGGCTATCTGGGAGAATTCAATAAGAATGCCATGGTAAAACCCTTTGCTGAAAAGGCTTTTCAAATGAAAGCCGGTGAAATAAGCGAACCCGTCAGGACCCGGCATGGGTGGCATATTATCAAGGTCGAAAAGATAAATGAAGAAACTGTTATTTCACTTAAAGCTGCAGAAGATAAAATACGGAATAAACTTATAGAAGAAAGAACAAAAAATCTGGCCTATGAAGAGGCTGAAGCAGTTTATGATGCTTCTTTTGAAGGAAATGATTTAATAAAAAATGCAGAGGCCCGAAACATTAATATAGTTACTACTGATTTTTTTACAAAAATTGATGGCCCGGAAACAGGAATGAAAAATAGCTCGGCATTTGCATCATATGCATTTAATCTGTCACTTATGGAAATCGGTAAGATACAGGACTTTGAAGATGGATATTACATTGTCCAGCCTATCGAAAAAATACCTGAAAAAATACCTGACCTAAAGGATGTTGAAGAAAAAGTCAGGATTGATTTAATAAGACAAATGCAGGACGAGAAAGCAAATAAATATGCTAATGAACTTCTGGTTGCTTTAAGAGATAACAAGTCTTTTGATGCAGAATGCAAGAAGCTTAATTTGGATGTAGCTACCACCGGCTTTTTTAAGCGGAATAGTTCTATACCGTACATTGGATTTGAGCAGGAAATCTCGCAGGCGGCATTCAAGCTTTCAAATGAAAATATGCTCCCGGAAGCCCCGATAGAAGGGGAAAAAGGATATTATATTATCAGATTCAGGGATAGAAAAGAGTCCGAACTAAACGGCTTTGAAGAAGGAAAAGAAAAGATAAAAGACAAATTGCTTAAACAAAAGATGCTTAGAACTTTTGATGCATGGCTTTCAACCATACGGAATAAAAGCATTATATCAATCGAAAAAGGTTTTGGAGAGTAATTCTATAATAATGAGACCTTTGAAAAATGTTCAATTTTGTTCAAGTTCAAGGAAGGTGAAAATTTTAACCGGAGGAATATATTGAATATTTCGAGGATAGCGCTAAAGCTTCACTCCGTGCAAAATTTGAGCCTGACGCTGGCACGAAGTGAAGCTTTAGCGCTATTTGGGCAAAAGGGGGCGTTTTTCAAAGGTCTCATAGTTTGGAATCTATCTTGCTATCATAGCTCTCATCATATCACCAGCATTTTCAGCATGATCTGCAATGGATCCAATTATTTCAGCCAATCTAACCATATGAAATATTGTAACGGGATCAATATTCATATTAAGTATCTTCGCTTTTATCATTGCTTCAACTTTATCTGCTTCATGCTCCTGCCGGCGAAGATTTCGGATAATATCCTTGACCAGTGTTCTTTGTTTTTCTGAAAAATTTTTAAAATACTTTCTCGCCTCTGATACCATATCGCTCAATTCTTCGATAGGATCAATATTCGCATCTACAAGAAGGAAAAAATCCTTATGAAGTTTTTCCGGAATACCTGGTTCGCTCCTAAATGATAACCAGTCCAGAGCATCCTCTACTGCATCAAGAACGGCATCTTGTTCTCTCAAGTATCTGAATATCTGAAACTTATCTACCGGCATCAAAGTGCCTTTCGGGAGATGCCCTCTGATACGACGTTTAATGACATCTGCCTCTCTTTCCATTCGAATAACATCCTGCCTGAATTCTTCAAAAGTTCCGCATTTGTGTGCAATATGGCACTCTATAGCCTGCTGAAAAGCCCATGCACATTCTTTTACCTTTTCCGCATGTTCCTGCAATCCATCAAATGGAGATGCTATAAACATAGACATAAATGGTATTCGCATAGCTCTATCCTTTATAAAATGAGTTGAAGTACTTTAAAAATTGCCATACTGGTTAAAGCTGAAGCAGGTACGGTTAAAACCCAGTATAACATAATTTTAAAGACTATTCTAAAATTAACTGCTTCAATACCTCCTGCAAGCCCAACACCAAGCACACCGCCTACTGCTGCATGGGTAGTAGAAACCGGAAGTCCCATTTTTGATGCAACCAGCACCGTTGTTGCAGCAGCAAATTCAACAGCAAAACCTCGGGTATTGCTTAACGTAGTAATTTTTGTACCAATGGTTTCCATTACACGATGGCCGGCCATTGCTATGCCGCAGGCGATGCCTATTCCGCCAAAACAAAGGAGAAAAACCGGAACCGGCACGGTGGCTCCAACATTTCCTGTTTTTACAATAAAATATATTAATGCAAGAGGTCCTATTGCATTGGCCACATCATTTGCGCCCTGCGATAGGGCAACATAGCAGCATGTTCCAACCTGGATACGCTTAAAAATATCTTCTGCGGTACTTGTCGATTTTTTCTTAATGTAACGGGATAAAAGATTTTTGCATACTATACCCAAAAAAATTGAAAGAACCAACGAAATAGCTAATGCTGCCGGAGTTTCAATGGAAAGATTTTTGCCAAGAGGAGTCTTAAAAAGAAATGACAAAATAACAACGAAAAGAGTAATTCCTACAAAAAAAGGTGATAAATTAAGGGCTCTACTAAATTGGTTTTTCTTGGAAAGTATTAATTTAACAATGATCTTAAAAATTATAAATGCTATGACAATACTGAAAAAAGGAGAAATTATCCAGCTCAATACCACAGCTCCAAGTTTATCCCATTTGATTACTGAAAAACCGCCTGCCATTATTCCAAAACCAATCATAGAGCCGACAATCGAATGAGTTGTTGAAACCGGCAGAGATTTCCATGTTGCAAAACTGATCCACAAGCCTGCTGCCAGCATAGCCGATAGCGCTCCAATCAAAGCCACATGAGGATCTGAAAGAATTTCGGTTGAAACAATACCGTTACGAATCGTATCTGTAACATGCGAACCAATAAATGTTGCACCAAGTATATTCAATATCCCGGCAATAAATACTGCCTGACGTATTGTTATAGCTTTGGCTCCCACAGCAGGCGCCATAGAGTTGGCCACATCATTTGCACCTATATTCCAGGCCATATAAAAACCAAAGATATAGCCGGCAACAAGTATAAAAGACTCTGAAATCATAGTAAATTCTTAGGGAATTACATAAATATAGTAAAATGATTTTTGAACCGCAATAGCGAGCGCATTCCCCGTAGCCAAGCTACAGGGAATCTTAAATTTTATTACAGTAGTATATCGCAAGGTGCATGAATAACAATTCCAAAATGGGACATATCACTACGTAAATATCAAATCAATTTAAAAAAATAGCATTATTTACCATAGGATTATAAAGAAGAATATTGAATTCCGATTAAAAAATATTTTTTCTTTTTTAACTAACAGATTTTGTTGACTTTTAAAAAAGCATATATTACTACTCTCAAGAAAATATAAGCTTTAAAGAGACTTATTGGACAATAAAGACTTCACCTGCCAAGAAAAAATTAAGCAAAAAGAAAAAAACAGCTATTGACGCTGTTCTTGAAGTCGTTAAAAAAAAGCAAACAAGGAGCAACAATTGCAACGCTGAAAGGAAAAACCGGTTTTGATTCCAGACAGCTCAGCAACGCTCTTTATAAACTATATAGTGCCTGAACGAAAACTAGAAAATTTTTTCAAGTTCAAGGAAGACGCAAATTTTAACCACAGGAATACATGGAGTATTTCGAGGATTAAAATTTAAGCCTGACGCAGAAATTGGGAAAATTAGCAGTTTTTGTTCAGGCACTATCTAAGAGAGATATGATTGCATCTAAAACACGTGGCGTTTATATGATGAAGAAATAACGATTCAACTACGTGTTAGACTAGTTTCTTGAAGCAGTTGCAAAAAGTCTTCAGAGAGCCTATAGTGTTAATATAGGTGCGCTGGAGACTTTTTTCTTTAATAATCATTCATTAAACTTCTTTATATGGTTTCTATGCCCATCTCTGTTTTACTTTTTTTCATGAAATTTTTGACACCTAATTATTAAAAATATATTCGACGGTTTTGAATTTTGCTAAGTAAGTACGAAAGGATTAAATGATGTCAACTGACATTCAGACTCTCAAATCATTAGATCTTTTTGCCGATCTAAATTTTGGCGAGCTGGAAAAGATCGCCTCATTAATGCACATGATGAAAGTCACAGAAGGAGAAGTCTTAACACGAAAGGGCGAGCCGGCCCGTACTTTTTTCATTGTTTTGTCAGGCAATTTTATGCTTTCATTTAAAAAGGACCGCTCGTTCACCTTGCACAATAAAGGTAATATTATTGGCTGGTCAACGGTTGTTACCCCTTTCCAGTATAGAGGCACAGCAATAGCACTTACGGACGGTCTGGTGCTGTCGATGCCGGGCCAGGAGTTTTTGCGTCTTATTCAAAGTGATTCAACGCTTGGTGACAAAATCATGCGAAAAATCAACAAAATAGTATCAGAAAGAATGCCTTATACAACAGGGACTTGGAAAGATTAATAAATTTTATCATTTCTATCTATTGCTTGATCAAACAGTTACGTCAATGTTATAAGTTCTGATGTTTTCAGCGTAATGATTGTAATTGTATAGATTTTACTTTAATAGGTTTCTTAATATTATAAATATAATGCTTATTATCCAGGGAGGCATAATTGTTCGGCTTTGAAGCAATAATAGCCCATAACGGCTGGGGCATTTCTCTTGTTGGAATATCAATAGTCTTTACAGGTCTTATACTTCTAGCTCTTGCAGTTGCCCAGATTCACAAGATAATTGAACTGTGGGATAAAAGGCATCGCTTTAAAAAACCACGACAAAAAAAAGAGAAAAAGGAAGCGACGGTCCCGGATCTGACTGTATCTCAAGACGTTCAAAGGGCTTCACGTCAGTTCAAGCTTTTGATTGAATGGATTGGCGAACCATTTCCGCTTCCAAAACTTCTAGATCTTTCGGAAAAATGCGGGCTTTCACGCCCACATTCAACTATTAATGAATTAGTTAAGTGCGAATTAATCATACCAGATGGAAACGGTTATTTTATATGGAACAAAGAGAAATTTAGGGATTTAGGAAAAAAGGAGTAGTGCTTAATCAATGAATGATCTGTTAATACAGTTTTTATCTAATACCGGCTTTGCGTTAGCTGACTACCGTCATATAATAATGATTCTGGTTGGTATAATAATTATTTATCTTGGAGTAGCAAAACAGTATGAGCCGCTTTTGCTTGTACCGATAGGCTTTGGTATGTTGATTGGGAATATCCCGGTATTTAAGGATTTTGGTCTTGGAATCTATGAAAGCGGAAGCTTTTTGAACTATATATATTATGGCGTAACGCATGATATCTATCCCCCATTGATTTTTTTAGGTATTGGTGCATTAACTGACTTTTCCGCGATGCTGGCGCGACCTGTATTAATGCTTTTAGGGGCCGCTGCTCAGATCGGTATTTTTGCTACTTTTTTGGGGGCGCTTGCAATAGGATTCCCCCCAAATGAAGCTGCATCCATCGGCATTATCGGAGGCGCCGACGGACCTACTGCGATTTTTCTTACTGTCATGCTTGCTCCAAGACTATTAGGACCCATTGCTGTAGCGGCATATTCCTATATGGCCCTGGTGCCGGTAATCCAGCCTCCTATTATGAGACTTCTTACAACTCGTAAAGAACGGCTCATTAGGATGGAAGAGCCCCGTGAGGTATCAAAGACAGAAAAAATTATTTTCCCCATTGTCGGCTTTTTGCTTTGCTGTTTTTTGGCTCCTGCCGCATTGCCTTTGCTTGGAATGCTGTTTTTTGGAAACCTCCTAAAGGAATGCGCTGTTGTAGAACGTCTTGCTAAAACCGCTAGAACGTCTTTGATTGATATTGTAACTATATTATTGGGCGTAACAGTTGGCGCAAGCACCCAGGCCGACGTATTTTTGACTCCTCAATCTATCGGCATTTTTGCGCTGGGTGCATTTTCTTTTGCTATTGCAACAGCATCCGGAGTTATATTCGCAAAATTCATGAATCTCTTTATGCGAAAAAAAATCAATCCTCTTATAGGCGCCGCAGGAGTATCGGCTGTTCCAAATTCTGCAAGGGTTGTTCAGATGGTTGGACAACGAGAGGACCCAACAAACTTTCTCCTTATGCATGCTATGGCGCCTAACATTTCCGGTGTTATAGGTTCAGCAATTGCAGCAGGAATTTTATGGGGCTTTATGAGTTCTTGAAATTGGTTGACAAAATTTTTTAAAGTTTTTATTTTTTGCATTAATTAAAAATATTCAATTTCTGTCATTATATAAAAAAGTCTAAGAAGGTCGGAGGAAATATTATGCTAGTTAAAGGATGGCTATCAAGTCAGGTGATTTCAGTTGACGAGGAAACTTCTATGATGAAGGCTTATGTCCTGATGAAAGAAAACAATATCCGTCGTCTTCCTGTAGTCCAAAAAGGAAAATTGGTAGGAATCGTTACTGATACTGATTTAAAAGAAGCCTGTCCATCAACGGCAACTACCTTAGATATATATGAAATAAATTATCTTTTATCAGAAATTAAAGTTAAGGAATCAATGTCAAAGGACGTAATCTACGTCAAACCCGATGAAACCGTCGAATTTGCAGCGATCTTGATGCTCGAAAACAAAATTTCAGGGCTCCCAGTAGTAAATGATCAGGGCAATCTGATAGGAGTTATAACTCAAACAGATATATTCAAAGCGCTGATACATATTTCAGGAGCTTACATTGGCCATATTCAGCTTGCCCTTTGCCTGGAAGATAGGCCAGGATCGATTAAAGAGGTGGCCGATGTAATTCGAAGTTTTGGCGGTCGCATGGTTAGTATTTTAACCAGTTATGGCCTCGCAGATGAAGGTTACAGGAATGTTTACATTCGCATTAAGCCTTTGGAACGAGAAAAACTATCTCAAATGGTCGACATACTGGAAGACAGATTTACAGTGCTTTATACTGCCAAAGAATCACTTGAAGAGGAAAAAGACAGAAGATTTCTCAAAAAATCAAGACTATAAGTAGCCATTCACATGGTTCAGGGTTAGAGACCTTTTGAAAAATGTTCAATTTTGTTCAAGTTCAAGGAAGGCGAAAATTTTAAATGCAGGAATACCTTGAGTATTTCGAGGCTTAAAATTTGAGCCTGACGCCAAAATTGGGCAAAAGGGGGCGTTTTGCAAAGGTCTCGGTCGGTCGGCTTTTAACCGTGAACCTAAGCAGTTACGAAGCCTTCTACCTTTTTATAAAATTTCTTTCCTATTACCACATGCCTAAAGCCGGCTGTGCGCTGATTTATTCTCATTTCTCGGCATTGCCCCATTCTTCATCAGACGATTGACTTACAAACCATATCTGGCATGACGTCCTGAATTTACAATACATTTCGGGATCACGGCATACAAAACACTTCTCGCACAAATATATATTATGCTTAGAACATATAATTTCTGTTTCTCGGTCAGGATGATTTATACATTTCCCCATATCTGTCTCTATTTATATATTTGATATTGGTTTAACTTTGCTTTAAAAATAAATATGTTTTATGTTTAATATTACTTTTTTATATTAATCTACTATAACAAAGACTCATATTATGAAAGAGTTTTTCAAAGTAACTGATTTAGAGCATACGCTCAAGTATTCTGCCGTCTTTCCCAATGTTGGTACCGAATTTATCACTCTGCATGAAGCGTTAGGCAGAATTCTCGCTGATGACATTGTCTCTGACATTAACCTGCCTGATTTTGCGCGTTCCACTATGGATGGCTATGCAGTTAAAGCTTCATCCACCTTTGGCGCAACCGAAGAAAGTCCAGCATATCTGACAGTCAAAGGTACAGTTGAGATGGGAAAACCTGCTGCCTTTTCAATAAAGTCCGGCGAAGTTGCCAGGATTTCTACAGGAGGAATGTTGCCCGATGGTTCAGACAGCGTTATTATGGTTGAATATACGGAAGTCATAGATAAAAAAAATATAGAAATATACAGAAGCGTTGCACCAGGCCAGCATGTATTGCAAATAGGAGAAGATCTTAAAGAAGGAAATAATGTACTCTTGTGCGGCCAGAAACTCAGGCCTCAGGAAATAGGATTGCTTGCCGCTTTAGGCAAAGATTCAGTAAAAGTATATAAAAAACCGGTTATTGGTATTATTTCTACTGGAGATGAAATAATACCAATAAATAATATGCCTGACAAAGGCCGGATACGTGATATAAATACCTATACTCTATCAAGCCTGGTACAAAAAGCAGGTGGAATACCTGTTACTTATGGAATCGTCGGAGACGATTTTGACGCTCTTTTAGAGAAGTGTTCTATCGCAATTGCCCATTCAGATATGGTTTTAATTTCAGGAGGCAGTTCCGTTGGAACACGGGATTTGACAGTAGAAGTACTTTCCTCTTTGCCGGACTCAGATATTATGGTCCATGGAATTTCCATAAGCCCAGGCAAGCCGACGATTCTGGCCAGGGCCGGAGATAAAGCTATCTGGGGTTTGCCAGGCCATGTTTTATCAGCCATGATAGTATTTGGAATTGTCATCCGGCCATTTATTGAAAAAATAAGCGGCCTTTCCCCGCAGTATAAGAAGGAATTAAGAATACCTGCACTGCTTAGCAGAAACATATCATCCGCTCAGGGACGTATAGATTATATCCGTGTCAGGCTGATAGAAAAAAACGGTATTGAGTGGGCTGAACCGGTTCTTGGCAAGTCAGGGCTCATAAGCAACCTGACAAAAGCTGACGGCCTTATCGAAATAGGAATAAATACGGAGGGACTGGATAAAGGCTCAAAGGTTTGGGTTATTCCGGTATAGAAAATGAACAACAATCGCAATATATATTTAAAGATGAAAACCCTGAAAGAGGCACGTAAAATCCTTTTTGATCTTTTTTCTGCAGATAAAGTTCTTCCAACTGAATTTGTTCAGGCCCCTGATTCAGTAGGAAGAGTGCTCGCAGGAGCGGTAACGGCAAAGGTTTCATCGCCTCATTTTCACTCATGCGCTATGGATGGGATTGCGGTCAAGGCTGAAGACACATTTGGCGCAAACGAATCAAGTCCAGTGAAACTCACTGTTGGGGGAAACGCATTTTTTGTCAATACCGGAAATGCACTTCCTGAAAATACAAATGCCGTTATTATGGTTGAATATATAAATACTATAGATGAAAACTGTCTGGAAATCGAAGCACCGGCATACCCCTGGCAAAACGTCCGCAAGATGGGGGAAGATATAGTAGCAACAGAACTGTTGTTCCCCCAAAACCATGTTATTACCCCCTATTGTCTCGGGGCGCTGTTATCCGGAGGTATATTTTCAGTTCCGGTAAAGAAAAAACCAAAAGTGCTTATTATTCCGACAGGATCAGAAATTGTTAACTGGCGAAATGCTGTAATTGAAGATATTAAGCCGGGTCAGGCTCTTGAAACAAATTCGTTTGTTCTTGGCAAACTTATTGAATCCTGCGGCGGTTCTTTTATAAGGCATGAGATAATCAAAGATGATATGGAAAAAATAAAGGCTGCTGTTTATGATGCTGTGAATAGCGACTTTGATATTGTCCTTATTATAGGAGGATCATCCGCCGGATCAGAAGATTATGCAAAAAGCGTAATCAACGATCTGGGGGAAGTACATGTTCATGGTGTAACAATAATGCCCGGAAAACCGGTAATAATAGGCTCAATAAATAACAAGCCTGTATTCGGCATGCCTGGATATCAGGTGTCATCAATCGTGGCATTTGAACAATTTGTTAAACCTTTGATTTGCAGGATGCTCGAACAGCCTGACAATGAACGAAAAAAAATAAAAGTAGAACTTACACGAAAAATTGCCTCAAAGCTTGGAGTAGAAGAATTCCTGCGCGTAAAGTTAGGTATTGTCGGCGACAGGATTGTGGCGACTCCTTTGCCGAGAGGTGCCGGCTGCATAACCACCTTAACTAAGGCGGATGGAATTATTCGAATCCCAAACCATATAGAAGGATTAAACAATTATGAAAATGTCGATGCAGAACTTCTACGTCCTTTGTCTTTTATAAAAAATACAATTGTCGCTGTTGGAAGTCATGACAACTCACTTGACATCCTGTCTGATCAGATAAGGTCAAAACACGGCGACATCACACTTTCTTCAAGCAACGTCGGCAGCATGGGCGGATTGATGGCGATAAAAAAGGGAGTATGTCATCTGGCTGGATCCCACCTTCTAAATGCTGAAGACGGATCTTATAACATATCATACATAAAAAAATATTTGCCCGACATCAGCATAAGGCTTGTCAATCTTGTATTCAGGGATCAGGGCTTGATTATACCTCATGGCAATCCAAAGAACATAAAAGGTATAGAAGACATTGTACGAGACGATATTGTGTTCATAAACAGGCAAGCTGGATCAGGAACAAGAATTCTTCTTGATTACAGATTGGGACAGCTCGGCATTGAACCCCGAACAATAAGAGGATATGAAAATGAAGAGTATACACACATGTCTGTGGCAGTAGCAGTACTTAGCGGGGCAGCAGATTTCGGTCTGGGAATTTATGCTGCGGCAAAAGCACTTAATCTGGATTTTATTCCCGTTGTTACAGAACAGTATGACCTTGTAATCCCAAAAGAACATTTTGAGTCAAAAAATATCCGGATTTTGCTTGAAACCATAAACGCTACAAAATTTAAAAAGCGAGTTGAAGCTTTAGGTGGATATCATACTGAACGGACAGGCGAAATTGTTGCGACCTTGGACTAAATGAAATACGAAGCAATAGACCATACGGCCGATTTCGGCATTCGCATTTTTGGAGCTGACGCAAAAGACCTTTTTGCTAACGCCGCATTTGCATTATTTGACCTCATTACAGATATCGATGCCTTAAAAGGCTTAAATGAATATAAAGTCCATATAACCGGAGATGACTGGCCTGATACTATGGTAAACTGGCTGAGAGAACTCTTATATCTCTGGACATGCAAAGAAATGCTTGTTAAGGCAACAGATATTTTTTACTTAACAGAACATGAAGTTACAGCAAGAGTTAACTTCGACCTTTTCGATCCTGACCTTCACAAAATCAAAAATGAGATAAAGGCGGTAACATACCACCAGATTCAGGTTGAAAAGGGACCATTGGGATGGGAATCAAAGATAATATTTGATGTTTAGGGGTTATTATGACCATTGAATTAAAAAAGATAGATGAATACCGTTGGGAGCTTCCTAAAAGCGGCGCCATGCGCGTGCCTGGCATTATATATTCAAGCGCTTCAATGCTTAAAGATAGCAAGCAGGAAGAAGCGTTAAAGCAGGTTGCAAACGTGGCAACGCTTCCCGGCATTTTAAAGGCATCGTTAGCAATGCCCGATATGCACTGGGGCTATGGTTTTCCTATAGGCGGTGTCGCAGCATTTGACTGGGAGAACGGCATAATCTCACCAGGCGGAGTAGGATATGATATCAACTGCGGTGTTCGTCTGGCAGCGACTTCCCTTGTTGAAAAGGACGTCAGGCCCAGGCTTGAAGAGCTTATAAATGCGCTTTACCAAAATATTCCCTCTGGAGTAGGTTCAACAGGTTTTATTAAACTTTCAATCGCAGAAGAAAAAAAAGTTCTTAAAGAAGGAAGCAGATGGGCTGTAAGGCATGGCTTTGGAGAAGATTCAGATATTGAGCATACAGAAGATAAAGGATGCATGCAAAATGCCGACCCTGAAACTGTAAGTCAAAGGGCGCTGGAAAGAGGACTAAAGCAGCTTGGCACTTTAGGCTCAGGGAATCATTTTCTTGAAATAGGCGTAGTTGAAAAGATCTTTGATAAAGTTTCCGCTCAGGCATTCGGTCTCTTTGAAAATCAGGTTACATTGTTGCTTCATTCAGGTTCAAGGGGATTTGGATACCAGGTTTGTGATGACTTTCTCGCATTCATGACAAAACATGTCAAAAAACTAGGATTTGATCTGCCGGACCGACAGCTTGCCTGCGCTATGATTCAGTCAAAAGAAGGTTTGCGCTATTACAATGCAATGGCCTGTGCTGCAAACTATGCATGGGCTAACAGGCAGATTATGCTGCACTTATCCCGTGAGGTTTTTTCAAAAGTTTTTGGTCTGGGGCCAAGAGAGCTTGGCATGAATCTGGTTTATGATGTATGCCATAACATAGCAAGAAAAGAATATCATATTGTGAATGGGGAAAAACGACCGGTATGCGTGCACAGAAAAGGCGCTACTCGATCCTTTCCCGCCGGACACGAGGGTCTCTGCGAAAAATACCGCAAAATAGGGCAGCCGATACTTATTCCAGGTGATATGGGAACTGCTTCTTATGTGCTTGTTGGGACCGAAAAGGCAATGGAAGAAACCTTTGGGTCAACCTGTCATGGCGCCGGCCGGGTTTTAAGCAGACGGGCCGCTCAAAAAGCCAGTAAAGGCAGAGCTATAAACCGAGAACTTGAAGATAAAGGTATTCTGGTCAGATGGACCGGCAGATCTACTCTGGCTGAAGAAATGCCCGAAGCTTATAAGGACATTTCCCAGGTAATTGAGGTAGTTCATGGGGCAGGGATTTCAAAAAAGGTGGCAAAGTTAAGGCCGATGGCTGTTCTAAAAGGATAAATAACGGTTCACAGTTCAAGGGTTCAAGGTTAAAAGCCGACTAACCGTGAACCTAATACAGGAGTGTTAATCAGATATATGTTTTCAATGGAATCTTTCCAGCAAGAATATGAAACCGATACTGTAGATGTTGCAATAAGGAATCGCAAATTCAGCTTCCTTGTTCCCAAATCACTTGATAGATTTGTTGATCCTGAAAATGTTTTCAATGATTTCCCTTTATGGGCTAAAATCTGGGAGCCTTCTGTTATTCTGGCGGATTATCTTGCTTCAATGCCTGTAAATCCCGAAAAGAGCTTTCTTGAAATAGGCAGCGGTCTTGGTTTAGTAGGTATAGTTGCCTCTTCATTCGGCCATAAGGTAACGATGACGGAATACAAGCATGATGCCCTGAATTTTGCGAAAGCCAATGCTCATATAAACGATTGCTCAAACCTGAAAATCATGGAACTTGACTGGAACAGACCTGAATTAGAAGGTACTTTCGACAGAATAATAGGGTCAGAGGTAATATATATGGAAAAGAGCTTTTATCCAATTTTAAGGCTTTTTCGAACCTATCTGAAAGAAGACGGAGAAATAGTGCTGGCAGAAAGGCCCAGGAGGTCAAGTATAGAATTTTTCAGGCAAATGAGCGAACGCTTTAACGTAAGAGCCCAAAAAAAAATCATCCGCAACGGTTCTGATGAGATCCGTGTAATGATGTGCAGAATGACATTTAAGCGTATGTAAAAACAGAAAGTGAATTTAGCTCAGCTTCGCTCTGCAATTGGAATAATGGAATGTTGGAATAATGGAATCACTACAATCTGTAATGTTGGGTATAATTCAGGGATTAACTGAGTTTTTGCCTGTCAGCAGTTCCGGGCACCTGGTTTTGCTGCAAAATTTATTCGGCATCACGGAACCGGAGCTGTTATTCGATATAAGTCTTCATGTTGGAAGTTTAATGGCTATATTCATAGTTTTTTACCAGGAAATTCGAAACATACTTCAAGCTCTGTTACATCTTCCAGCTTTAATTAAATCGTCAGGAAACTTTAAATCGCTTTTTGCTGATAATGAAGAAATAAGAATTTCTGCTTTGATACTTGTCGGAAGTATCCCTACAGCCATTTTAGGAATCTTATTCCACAAAATTGTCGATCAAATCTTTGGATCCGTATGGATAGTAGGAGTAATGCTTTTAGTAACCGGCACGCTCCTTTGGTTTACCAGGCAGATGAGTGTTGAAGGACGTCCTCTAATAAAAGTAAGCATTAGAGATGTCCTTATAATTGGGCTGATGCAGGGCATAGCTATAATGCCAGGAATATCACGATCCGGATCTACTATATCCATAGCTCTCTTTCTCGGGATAAACCGGGAAATTGCAGGTCGTTATTCTTTTCTTTTATCAATTCCTGCAATACTGGGCGCAATGATACTTGGTCTTGATTCAACCATTATCCAAACGAATATCCCCGTAAAAATAATATTGCTGGGGACCCTTACTGCAGGAATTGTTGGTTATATAGCCTTGAAAATTTTGCTTCGCCTGGTTAAACAGGGACGACTGTACTATTTTGCACCTTATTGCTGGTTACTTGGGGCTGCAACGCTAATCTGGAGCTTATATAGGCTTTAAGATAAAGATTTTGGGTGCGTTATCGGTCGTCGACGTACGACAAGTACGCCTTCCTCCTTCTAGCCTTCCCAAAATCATTATCTTAAAGCCTATAGAAAGGAAAATTTATGAATCCGAATATTTTTAGAGAATACGATATCAGAGGAATTGCCGGTAAGGACATGACAGAAGACGATGTGATACAAATAGGAAAAGGCGTCGGCACTTATCTGTTACAGCATGGTTCTTCAAAGCTAACTGTTGGACGTGACTGCAGGAAAACCTCCGATCTGTATGCTGAAAAAATAACCGAGGGGCTTTTGTCAACCGGCTGCGATGTAATAAATATTGGAGTTTGTCCAACACCTGTCCTTTATTTTTCAATCATCCATCTCAAGCAGGAAGGCGGCGTTATGGTCACTGCAAGCCATAATCCTCCAGAATATAACGGTTTTAAGCTATGTATTGGGTTAGATTCTATTCACGGCAAGGATATCCAGAAAATACTTAATATAATTAATGAAAAAACATTTGCCAACGGAAAGGGAGTATTATCATCCGCTGATGTTGTCACTCCTTACAAGGAATTTATCGATCAAAATATCTCTATATCCAAACCGCTGAAGATAGGCGTTGATGCAGGGAACGGCACAGCCGGGGTAGTCGCAGTGCCAATCCTGAAAAGCCTTAACTGTGAAGTTCATGACATATATTGCGATATGGATGGAACTTTCCCGAACCACGAAGCCGATCC
>Ga0180732_1000676_pt1 | contig 26458 bp, 44 predicted proteins | sample KR11_01MetaG_FD_148674 | JGI IMG/M metagenome (GOLD analysis project Ga0180732, IMG submission 148674) | Groundwater microbial communities from the Olkiluoto Island deep subsurface site, Finland - KR11_0.1 MetaG | ecosystem: Environmental > Aquatic > Deep subsurface > Groundwater | place... | reverse complement strand
ATTATATGGCAAGCACAACAAATCAAGGAACTCAAATTAGCGTTAACAAAATTAAGAAGTGCCGGGTATGCGGCGGCGTTGAATTCTGGCTGAGAACAGCCTGGGGACCGCCGCAGTGGCTGTGTTGTCGGTGCCACCCCAAGCCTGAGGAGAAAAAGGAGCTAGGTATTGAGGATATGGAGGTTCTATAATGCCACGGCGCAGAATGATAGACCCGCAGATATGGCGTAATGAAAAGATAGGGTCTCTCCCCGCTGCCGGTCGGCTGTTGTTTATCGGCATATTCAGCCAAGCAGATGACGATGGCAGGTTAAAAGGATCGCCCCGCTTTCTCATGGCAAACATCTTCCCTTATGACAAAGATAAGACCGAGGAGGAAATTAGGCATCTCCGCGACCAATGCGTAGGGTTAGGGCTTATCCGCCTCTACACCAACGGCAAAGAGGAATACCTTGACATACCAGGCTGGCAGGAGCACCAACAAATCAGAAAAGACCGTTACAGTCCATCCACATTGCCCAGCTTTGAGGAGTCAACCAGTTGGCAACCAGATGACAGCCATCCGACAACCAATGGTCAACCCAATATAATTAAGTCTAGTATAGTTAAATCTAATACACCTTTACTTCGTAAAGGTGCCCACAAAACCCTTGTTGAGCCTACTATTTTGGAGATTTTCTCTGGAATGAGAACAGTTCTGGGATATCCAGAAAAGTGTGTGGCGGGGAGCCTTTACCCGATAGAAAAAAATAAGAAAGAGGGGAGCCTTACCCCAGCTAAAAACAAGGTAAAAGACCCCATTCCAAACTACGGGAAAGAAGGGGTGGCTATTAAGCGTATGTTGACTCGAGGCTTTACCTCTGAGGAGATATTGGCTTGCTGGCGGAGCAAGGTATCTCAGCGTGGCGGGGAATTTGTAAGCATGACTTGGGTTAACGAAGATATTGGCAAGAAAGGGGGTGAAGGCAGGCATCAACCGGGGAGGGTGCCGACTAAAGAAGAATTGGATGCTCAAGAGAAAGCGAAGGGATTACGTTAATGGGAACAAAGCAAATTATGCCGGGGGTATTTGAATTTACTGATACTCTTGAGGATGATTCGGAAAGGTTAGAGGTGCTAATCAAGCTGTCTAATCTACCGCGTGAGACGCGGCTAACCAAACGTCTCACGACTTTTGAAGCGGTGCTTGGTAGAGAAGAGGGGCTGGAGGCTGCGATAGCGTTTATCCGGGGTGAGATCGACCCGCCCTTGCTTTTACTCTACGGCGAACCAGGCAGGAGCAAGACTCATCTGGCGGTGGCTATCGGGTGGGCTTTTCTAGCACAGTTAAAGTCGGTCAGTTACTACCATGTTGGGGATTTGCTGGATGCCCTTCGTCAAGGATATCGCGTTACGAATTCACTAGCCCCTGGGGAATTTCACAGGGATAGCTTCGATGCCATAACGAACTACGTCAAAAAATGCTCCTTGTTAATTCTTGATGACCTCGGAGTGCAGAAGGACACTGCGTTTGTGGCAGAAAGGTTGGATACTATCATTGACCACAGGTATGTTAATAATCTACCGACTGTGGTTACAGCTAATACACTGGAATTACCGGAAAGGATATTTGATAGGATGAGAGAAGGTAGGGTAGTCAGACTGCACGGCGAAAGCTATAGAGCTATTAGACAAAGGAGAAAACACCAACCATGAAAATTAAGAGATATGTGAATAAAGAGAAGTTATCTTTAATCCTCAAGCTTTGTTGGTTGCTGGAAGACATAGCTGATAAACTGACTTTTAACCACGCCGATTGGTTCTACCCATCCAGATATTTTGAAGATAGATTGTTGAAATGAAAACCAAGGTAGAGCTAGGTAAGGAGAAGCTGGTATGAGAATAGAGATACCGATGTTGCCGCCGAAAGAAGCAAATTTAAACTGGAGTCTTAGATTGCCTACTAGTGATGAAACAGGCTTTGCATCGCTTATAGATTTTCTTTGTGGTAGGTCCACCACAATCTATGCAAACGCCCTTGGCTTGCTTGGCTCTATGTTCTCGCCAAAAAGCAGCTTGACAGGTCGAGGAGCAAAACTTCCTTCCCGATTTATTGAGAGACCTGGGGCGTCGGAAGGTGCATCCGCAATACTGACATTGCAATTCAACTGTTTTATGAGTATGCAGGCATTCAAGAGAGCAGTAGACCTCTTTTGTTCCCAGCCTGTGAGGTGCCCGGTAAATTTTCCTTCCACAATTTGCGCAGACCTTAAACAACCCGCTACGAGTCGCAGTAATTTGGCAAGTTCGGGAACAATATACCTTTCTCTGTTTTTGCCAAGAAGGGTAAGACCGAAATTCTTTGCCGCAAGCGGGGCATTCTTGTCGGGGGAAATTCAAGAAATTGAGGCAGTAGATACAGAGTTCAGTTCGTGGTTTTTCATCTCCGCGAAAGACGTGGGCAATAATCTCTATTACTTGAGAATCATCATTCCAAACTACTCCTGTACAAGCATCCAAAATCAGTTTGGTCAGATTATCAAGGTCTCTACGCTGTTGGTTGCTTTGATAAAAAAGAATACGTACACCGAAAGCATAGTCTGCATCAGGCAAAAGTGCTTGGTAGGCACTTTTAATTTGCCATCCAATCCATTCTTCTCTTTCTCTTGTTTGGCGTGGTGTATACGCCCTCCCATTTTTATTGATAGTAAATCGTGGTCGCTGTTTGGATACTGGTTCGCCTTCAATAACCACATGAACTCGGATGCGGGATTTCGCTATCCTTTTAGGCCATGTCAAGATATTTGGTTGAAGACTATTCATATTGTTATCATATCACATTACTGTAATTGAGATAAAGGAGGTCAAATGAGGAATTTAGGTAGATGCCAGGTTGAAGAAGGCTGTAATAATGCAGCCAAGTATGGTCTATACCGCACCAGCGCTAATGGCGAAAAAGTGTGGCTCAACGTATGTGGGGAGCACGAGAGAATAATAGGCGACGAAAATATGCGGCGAGCAGGTGGTAGGTATGAACAACCTAAGGGCTGACGAGACTGATAAGTGCCCACCGCACTGGTGGAAGATCACAATAGACAAGGACGGCAATCAAGTCCACGAATGCCGTAAGTGTCCGGCTAGAAAGGTCATTAAGAAGGAGTATTTTGGGCGAGGGAAATAATGAGTCAGGATGAATCAGCACACCGATTGTATAATGATATAATTAGGTTAAGAGGCTTTTTTTTATCTTATCGTAGAATTGGTCGCATACTTGGTATAAGCCATGAGCGGGTGAGGCAGATTGAGAAGGGTAAGCCTAAGTCAATTAAGTATAACACTGCCGCGCCACTCACTCCTAATGATATGCTTAGTCCAAGAGCTGCAAGTCGCCTTCTTGGTGTGCATGTCAATACACTAAGGCGGTGGAGTAATCAAGGGATACTAAGGGCATATCGTCTTGGCCTTCGGGGTGATAGAAGGTTCCGCCGTAAGGATGTTGTTGGTATTCTTAAATTACAGGAAACTCTTAGGAATTTCCCAGGGGTGAGTAGGGGTTAGAATGTCGGCAGCAATATTCGTAGGGTTGAATATCATAGACGCCTATTTAACCAAGATGGGTTTGGCTATGGGAGCAGAGGAGCTTAATCCGTTAATGATACATCTCGGAAGTAGTGTATTGGCAAAGGGGCTAATAGCTCTAGGTATTATTATTGCTCTTTACTGGTTTAGAAAAGAACGAGCTTTGTGGTTGCTCAACCTTGCATTTCTTGGGGTGGTTTTATGGAATCTGGCTATTATAGGTGTGCTAAAACTGGCTATATGAGTAACAGCGTTCTGAAGGAGAACGCTAGGAGGGGAGTGTAAATGAGGAAAGAATTAAGGAAAGAATTTAAGAAGCCTGTAGAAGTAAAGGCTGGAGAGAAAGTCACTATCAAGATAACCGCAGAGTTAGACCCCTGCACATTGATTCTCCGAAGAATCAAGAAGGTGCGAATAGAACCTTCGGAAGGAGGAGAATGAATAGTCCACAATTTGTAGACTACTTGATAGCCATTCCAATCTCCATCGTATATTGGTGGCAAGGCTTGAGAAAAGAGTGTCCTGATAGTCCCGATGGTAGGCATGGTCTTATATTAGTTAAGACCGGTAAGGCAGGATGCCAGTTTTGTGGTACGCCACCGAAGAGAGTAGCACCAGATGCCAAAGGGAAAGACAGATGATTACCTATTGTTTGAGATGTCGTAAGAAGGTAGAGATGGTGGAGCCGATTACTAGGAGGCATACTAAACACAACCGCTTTATCTACATTGGAAGATGTTATCAGTGTGGTTGGAAGACCTCAATAATTAGGAATGAGCCAGGCAACCTAAACAAGAAGAGGAGGTGATGTGCAGTGGCTCCTGGAAAATTTATCCCAGGTAGTGCGTTATAGCTGGGGGTTCACCGAGCCAGCATAAATAACGAGTGAACTTGCCAGCTACCCGACCTTTCATCAAAGCGGCGACATCTGAATATTTAGTTGGTTATCACCTTCAGCGATAGGGATATTCTCATTGGTATAGGTCTGGTAGCCATCGGCATATATCACCATCATTGTTACATCTACCTCAAACAGCATATTGTCAATCAAGTAATAACCTTGAGCATTAGTGGTAAAGTTATAGCTCTTAGTCTTGGTATCATAATCTTGATAAACAGTTCCACTAACACCGACAATTGGTGCCCCAGTATAGGCATCGGTCACATAGCCAAAGAGCTTAGTCGTAGGAGGCGGTGGTGGCGGTGGCGGTGGTGCCTCAGCATATCCGTAGAACTGGAACTCATTTACCCTAAACTTCATAGACATAGTGTAGCTAGGATTGTAAAATCTGATTCTAGCTCTGCTAACTACTTGGGTGCCATCAGGGATAGCTATTCCCTTATCCCACATGATTACGGCACTCCCTTCATAAAGGGAATGCCAAGCTCCGTTATAGTAAAGGTCAACCTGAACCTTTTTTGGGCTAACAGGAGAACTTGCCCACCAACGAATTGCAGATACTTCAGTAGGTGCAATAGTCAATTCAAGATAAGGACTCCAGCTTTGTGTTCCTACACCCGTTACTTCAGCTCTGGTATCTGTCCAGCCATCGTAGGCTAATTTAGCATCATTCCACCTATCTGGGACATGCCCGGTTGGCAGTAACCAGTAAAATGTTGGGACTCCAACAGCACTAAAGCTACCACTTAAACCATTTACTAATACTTGGTAAACTCTTGCTTCAGTAGGAGTAAATACGAAACTTGCTACTTTGCTCTGACCTGGAGTCAGGCTGACACTCTTTTTCAATATAGTCATTATACCACCTCGCAGTTGGTCTCGTAGGTTCCAGCCACAGTGCCGACATTGGTAACCACGACCGAGATAAATACCTGTTCCCCAATGTAAACCTCGGTCGGGTCAATAACTAGATTGCTGACGACAAATTCAGCCCCAGGGATTGGTAGGGCGACAAAACTGCCCGTTAGCCCATCTACGCTAACCCCGTAGCCTTTGGCTACGGTGGGAGTAAATGTAAAGCCCACCACTTTTGATTCACCTGGATTAAGTGCCACCGTTTTCTTCACTATATCACCTCGCAAGTTATTTCGTATGACCCAGCAGTTACTCCAATATTAGTGGCGACAACGCTTATTGAGACCGGGTCACCAACATAGACCTCACTAGGAGAAATAATTAAGTTAGACAAAACAATATTTTCAGGAGGAATTGGTGGCTTCTTTTTAGCAAGGACGACCGCACCAGCTATTGCAACTAGGCCTAAGCCAACCCCTACGGCTACTGCTTTCTTTTTATCTTTCATCATTTGCCTCTTTATTCATTAGTTTCTCTACTTTGCTAACACGGCGGCAGAGGTCATTTACCTTTTGGTTTAATTTACCATAGCTGTATGCAACCGCACCGATATTGACTACTATTAAGGCTAAAATTGTAATGCTGTTGCCATCCATTATTTCTCATTCTCCTTCTCCACCTTTTTCTTCTTAAAATAGGTTCTATCCCCAAACCACTTATTTGAAACCATTTCTAAACCTCTCCGCTATGGCTATTTCCTTCTGTGTATAGTAACTATGCCCAGGGTCTTCCAGTGCTCTACTATTAAGGCGAGATTCGCAAAAGGCTAAAAATAGCTCGGCTCTTTTTTCTTTAGCAGGGAGATAAGGTATTATTTCTATGAGTAGATTGTAAACATCAGTTAGGTTGCTAATACGCCAATCATACCGATTACCACAATGAGTTATATTACCTATGCCAGCCATTTTCTGGAATCTTGATAGCAAAACTAAATCCGTGTTGCTAACAGCAACTACTGGCTGATATTTGCGGACATTATTACTGTTTCTGCACTGGATTGTAATATAACCATCCCAAGCTATGCTCCAGGCAATTATTTCTTCTCTCATTTCTTCAACCCCTTAACTTTGAAATAGGTGCGGTCTCCGAACCAATAAACCACCATCCCCCATACCAGCCAGGTAAAGGCAGCTGGTATATCAAAGCCATTGGCAAAGAGCATTACCCAGGATACCAAGCCAAAGAAAGTAAGTGCCGGGCGGGTAAAGCCCCTTACTATGTTCATTATCCCCTCTGATAGTGGCTCTTTATTTTCCCCCATTTTAACCTCCAAAGAATAAATGCCCCACTAAGATACCTAGTCCAAAGGCAACCAATAGTTGCCACCAATAACTCCTACAGAACCTGACTACCAAAACTCCAAGCATCAGGAATATAACCATATAGAGTAAAGGAGATTGCTTCTGGTCTTCCTGTATTAAGCTAGTCCAAGCTCTACCTCCTACCCTAGTATAAAGCCATTTATACAGTCTACCTATCAGCTTACCCATTTTTATACAGTGATTTGCACCACATAGCTCGCCCTTAGCAACTGAGTATTGGCTACAGCTATGCCTCCCGTCAGGTCACGGGCAATGAGAAATGCCCAAGCACCATATAGGTCATAGTCTGTCCCTACCGAGTGTATTCCAACCTCCTCAACTGTTATTGCCCCTCCACTGTTGTTGGTGAAATATCTTCGGATAGTAAACTGACCGTTGGGGTCGGCGAAAGCAATACTCAGAAGCTCACAGCCACCATACTCTAACCTGCCAGCCTGGGTGCCGTGGAGAATACGGGTGGCTAGAGCCGTGTCAGTGGGGGTAACTGCAGCGACTCCTGTTCCAACTTGAATGCCTATCTTTTGACCTTCTATTGTTTGTTGAAGAGGGAAAGTGGTGGTACTCCCGTTGGTGCAATACATTCCTGATAACCCGGGAGGTGCTCCCATTATTAGGTTTGCTTTTGCATACCTTCCGTTTGTGCCCCCAGCAGCTTGTCCATCTACAGTTCTGGCAACACCATCAATATCAGTCATAGTATAGGGAGCAGCCCCTGTTATCTGGACATGAGCGCAATAAAGGAGGGAGATAAAGTTCTTAACAAAGCTCCTTGATGGTTGCTCTTTTCTCTCTAGGAGCCTCCCCTCTTTGTCCAGTCTTTCTAGTATAAGTTTTGCTGTTAGCATCGTTCCCTCCTATATCACCGCCTGCTCTCGGTAGTTTACCGTTAGCGTCTGACCGTTTGGCACTGCAATGCCGCCGGCAATCACATCTCTGATAGTCATAAAGTAATAAGTCACAAGGTATAGGTAAGCCTTGACATAGAGACCTATCTCATTGACGGTGATGGCACCACCGCTGGCGTTGGCGAAGTTCCTGGTAATGGTGAACTGTGAGGTGGTAGCATCTGAGGCTGGGGCACCAAAAGTTACTGCCGAGTATTGAAGCTGTCCTGCAGCGACTCCGTGGGCAATTATGGTTCCCAGTTTGTAGTCGTTTATGGTCGGAGCTACTGCTCCAGTGCCGACTACAATACCGTGAGTAATAATTCCAACCCCACCATCGCAGGCAAATATATATGAACTCTCACAGATATTTTGTAGTGCATTAGCGGTATCCCTCATGTTATAGGGTGCTACCTCTGGTATCTGCAAAGCCTGTATCCAGAGTAGCTCCAAAAACTGCCTGACGAAGCTCTTTGACTTCAGGATTCTTTGCTCGGTAACTTTGCCGTCTTTATCGGTAACAGTAAGCTCCAGGATAGCTCCTACCTCACCAGGCAGAAGCAAGTGCTTTATCTTCTCCTCTTTGATTACCGTTAGTTCTGGTGTAGCTTTAATTTGTGCTTCCATATTAGACCTCCTAAGTGATAATTCTTATCCAGGATTGAGTTCCCTTCGGCTGAGTGGTTACTGATGTATAGGCGCTCACTCTGGCTCTAATCCAGTAAAGGGTTATTGTAGCTACAGCAGTTGTTGCCCAATCTCCCTGCGGAGTATGTGAGACCTCTCTGTTACCTACCGCAGCGGTAAATCCTGTTGTTCCATCAGTTAAACCCACTAAGGCTGCCCAGGTTGTGCCATTCCAATATTCCCAAACTATTGTCCAAACTCCTACCCCCTGAGTCCCTATATTTAGTTTCATCACATCAAACTTTTTAGCGTGGCCGAAGTAGTAGGCGTCATTAACAGCTGGTACAGCAGGGAGCAGGGTCATATCGTTGGCGGTAGTATTCTGGGCTGCCGCCGTTTCATCGGTCAGGACAGCGGCAGCACCAGCTACCGCCCCACCGACTACTATCTCCAAATCATATTTTCTGGTTACTGGAGCGTTTTTGTTATAGGTTTGGTCAACCGGGACAACAACATGGGTTTTGCTCAGGGCAACAGTCGGGGTCAGCCGCCTGATATTTTCCCCTGGTTGGTTATCATAGGCTTTATTATAAGGTGCCATCAGGGGTGCATTTTTATTGTAGGCTTGGTCAACCGGGACGATAGTTTCAGAGTGGCTGGAGACTATCTCCACAGGGAAGTAATACTTTAGTGCTCCACCTGCAGGAGCCCAGGTTGGCAGTTTGAGTGTCCCTTTTGAGGTCAGCACCAAGCCATCCCCGCCAGGTGGAAGCCTGACCAAAATAGCGGTGTCTCTGGGTACTAGGTCGCCTTTGGACATAGAGGCAGCCACCTGCTTGATATTGGTGATGCCTTTTGCCTGCCAGTTCTTGTCGGTATCAATATCAATTTCAGAGAGTTTGCCCCTCTTCACTATAAAAGTAGTTAATCCCATCTTTCCCTCTCGTTTAAGGCGGATACTCCCATGTCGGGTTATTGCCCAAGTCATGGGTTGTTAGAATACTTCCGATTGAACCAGGTGAAATTTTTATCAGCCTAGTTCCATCAGAGAAGAGCATATCCCCTTTGGTCATCGCTGTCGCCAGCTCTTTAAGATTGGTGATGCCCATTCCTGCCCAAGGCTTATCACAATCTATTTCTATTTCGGAAAGTTTATTTGCTGCAGTTGTTGGTGATACGAAGCTCATCAGACCTCCGCAAACAGCAAATTTGCCTGATAAACCATACCTGCTCCAGCTATAGTGACATTTTTAATAGTAATTGCTGCTAACTGATCCGCCGGCAGTCCCTCATTGAGGGCGACCATCTCAACATCTTGGATAACACCAGCTCCACCAAAGACAATCCTTTTTGAGTAAGCTACCGCGCCTGATACCCAATTAAGGAGGAAGTTATTGGCTTCTTGGCAAGAGATAAAAAAGCCATATATGTAACCGTCTCTTCCAGCAGTAACCGCCCGTGTTACCAGGGCGGTCCCAGCCGCAGGTGCAACCACCTCGGCAGCATGAATCCAGGTTGGGTTGACATTCCGTCCCCAGCGCTGTAGTTCACTATTGGCGTTGTAAAAGCCGATGCCATCAGAGAGCCTGACGATAACAGGGTTACCGTGCGCCAGCAGGCTGCCTAGAACTCTCGCCAAGTCTATCTGTGGTAAAGGAACGCCACTTGGGCCGGCCATACACTAGCTCCTTTGCTCCGCAGTGAATATTGCTATGGAGCCAGCTACGTTCGTGCTGACATAAATTGCCTTTGCATTCTTGACTTGGTAAGTTATAGCCTCGTTTGGTATCAGCGGCCAGGCTGAATTTGGATTGGTACATTCCGCAGGAGTTCTCGCCACGAATATCAGGGATAACGCAGCATTGAGAGGAGACGATTTAATTGCCAAAGACATGCCATCAGGTATTTCCATGTCAGAGGCTTGATAAGGCGTAGCGGCCGCAACACATAGGACTGCGAATGAGCGAGTACCTTCGGCATTTGGCGGCCATCCCAACCCCCCTGCCAGGGTGAGGGAGTTGATGGCATCAATGACAGAATTGAGGTCAGTGTCGATGCTGTCTGCAGAGTTGGCAATGGCAATAATGAGGTTCCATAGCTCCTGCGGAAGTTGCACAACACCCTCGGGAGGGGCTGCCTGAGCTCTCTTCTGCAATAGGGCAAGGGCGGCGGTAATAGCGGCTCCTACGCTGACAACCACAGCGGCTTGGGAGGCTTTATCCTTTTCAGCCATGAGTTACCTCCTTCAGCCGATTACAGCGACTTCCAACTGAATGGTAATTGTCCCGCCGGCTAGTAGAGCCGCTGGCCATGCGACGATATTGGCGAATGACTCCACCTCGGGCAAGTTGTCGTAGATATCCTCAAGATTGTTCAGGGAAGCAATCGCCGGCAACAGGACCGGTATCCCTACACCAGCCGCGCCGTTTCCTATTAAGACCCAGGTATTGCCCGCAGCGTTGTTGAATAGGTGCACCTTGAGTATCTTCACTGATTTTACGCCGACGAGCTGGCCGAGGAGCACCGGTATAGTGAAGACAACCAGTGAACCGCCAACACCGGCAGCCGCTAGGTTGACGACGGGCCCGGTTACAACGATTCCTTCTTTATTTGCCAGTAACATTTCTACCTCCTTTAATCGCCTATTCCTCGACCTGAGCACCAGACATCAGTGCACGGCGACTTACCCGTCTTGATAGCATTCACCAGCTCAGGGTCGGCATCTTTCCCGGACTCCAGGTCCACGGTGTGGAAACGGTAGCCGATGGCAATGAGGCGGACTGCACCAAGAGCAAAGGCATGGCCGTTGACCGCTTCGGCTGCGGGACGGTTATTCTGCCATACCGCGATCTCGGTCGAGACAAGATTGGGGTCACGGAACAGAATATTTATATCGACCGGGACCTGCAGGTTGCGAAGTTGGTACTTGGCAATGCCGGCGGGGTGGTAGAGCCGTATCTGGGCGTCATCGATGGGGTACCAGCGCCAGAGTCCGAACTCATTATCGGCCATTTCCAGGTTAACGATATTGACTCGGCCGCTGGGGGTTACTGCCGCCAGGGCACCGAGGTTTACGCACTGAAATGGGGGAATACCCTCGAGGAAATCGACCTTGCGATAGTAGGTTGCCTGCACATAGTGGATGCGGACATTGTGATTTTGCAGGGCGACGGGATCGAACATCCCGACCTGCGCTTTGAAGATATAAAGATCAGGCATCTCAACCTCCTTTTCTGTCTCTATCTTCGGAGTTTGAATCCGATAATTAACTTTATTGAGGCTAGGCAGATATACTCCCCAGCCGTTGCTGCTATCAGGATTAACTCCCGACAGCGCTAGCTAGGATAACCTTCAGGCTGACACCCGCGGCACTAGCCCCGGTGCTCTTGCGAAGCCGGCAGGCTAACCTGGGTGAGCCCGCTATCTTTATTGGATAAAGTAGAAGTGGAGGTACACTCACCGAAATACCATCAGCCGGTGTGATGGTACCGACTTCTGCTATGATATGAAACATGGCTAAGTCCACTTCTGCAGCAGCAGCCCCACGAGCGATAGCAATATCACCCTGAAAAGTCTCAATTACACCGGTGTGCAGACTTATGCCGATTAGCCAGCAAGGGTTAGGTATTACGCCAGCAGCTACTATTTGGACATAGGCAGCCCATGCCCAAGCCGCAGCAGCACCATCAGATACAAGTGCAGTAGGCGCAGCTACCGGCTGAACAGTGTACCTGATATTGGCACTTTCAATGTTAGCCAAGAAGACCTGATCTACCTCAGACTTTAGCGTCATAGCTTTTTCTCCCCTTGAGGGGGAAGGAGACATTCTCATCCCCTCCCCCTATTTCAAACCTATGTTCCTAGGCCAGTTAAGCAGATGACCTTGAGAGTGCCACCAGCAGCGCTAGCCGCAGTGCTCTTGCGAATTCTGACCGCCAACCTCGGACTGCCAGCAATCCTTATTGCCGTTGGCAGTAAAATGGGCAGGTCAGTCCAAGTAGCAATTACCATAGCTGTAATGCCGACTAGAATAGAGCGAACAGGAATGATTGCCAGGTCAACCTCAGCAGCAGCAGCACCTGTGGCAATGGCAAGGTCGCCATAGAAGGTTTCCACAGCATTGGTATGGAAATGGATACCGCACAGCCAGCATGGGTCGGTGATAGCCGCCGCTGCCACTATCGTCACATAGGGTGACCATACCCAAGCGGCGACAACACCATTCGAGACAGCAGCGACACCCGCGGCAACAGGGTAGACTACCTGCCTCACATTCCCGCTTTCAACACTAGCCAGGAAGATCTGATCTACCTCAGACTTTAGCGACATAGCTTTTTCTCCTTTCTCCCTTTCGGGTTACTTGCCTAGACTAAGCTAATTCGACCTTTATTCAATTAAGTTAGGCTATAACCAGCCCACTGCTCTCAAACAGGAAGTTATGGATATGGACAATTGTTGCAGCGGCAACGGCTCGACAGATAACCTGGATGGCGAACACATCATTCGGGTCGATAACCACGGGCTCCGAGAGGAAAGCGTCCGGCTCCAGCCTTGACCCCATGGGCTCCATGTCAAACTGTGCCTGGATGTTGCCCGCCGCACCACCCCTCCTGAAGAGCAGGCGGGAAACGGGCATCGGGACAACAGCCGACTCAACAGAGACAGCATAGCAAACCATCAGGCGGCCCACGATGAGCTGGGGAGCCGCAACTGCTTGGAAGCAGCTGTAAGGCGTGCCGACAACCGCCAGGGCCGCCGTCAGCCACATGTCAAGGGCAGTCGGGACTACCAGGTCGGTCAGGGGCGCCAGCTCGCGCTGGTCTATCGACCTCGGCCACTGGCCAGTGGCTATGAAGTCGTGGATGAGCTTGACCCTGGTTGCCTTATTGGCGTCCGGGATGGTTGCGAGGCCGTTGACATCGGCTTTGATGTCGCCGATGCCCTTCAGTCCGCACCTCTCCAAACCAGCCGCCAGGGCGTTCAACCGGTATTCCTTCTTGTCACTCAGGGTCATGTCGTTGGACATAACCAGATAATTTCTTGAAGCCATTGTGTATACCTCCTTTGACTTCTTTTAGTTTCGACGCACTCCAGCTTTATTCTAGAATGCGATTGCCTGTTCCATTTCAGGCTGATAGGATCTCTGCGTTGCCCTACCCTCAGCCAGCTGCCTAGCGACTACTGGTCTCTCACGGAGAATTCGCTGCGCCTCCTGGACTGCTGCCGATCCGGCTCCACCCCTGCCCGCGGCACCCATGGACGTGGACAAGTTGTAGGCAAATCTTGGCAGGTCATAGAGGAAGCCGTGGGAGACATGCTCCGACCAGCGCTCCCAGCGTTTCATCCACCCGAAGACGCTGATGAGAGTGGCGGCGAGGCCGACGCCGAGGTAGGTGTAGAAGGACGCCTTCTTGAAGATGTCCTTGTTGGTGATTTTGCCGTCGGCAATACGCTTGTTATCCCACCACTCGGCTAGGGTAACAGCACCGCCATAGGCAATTTCACCAAAATCCTCAATCCTGATCATAATTCCCTCCTTTTTCTAGAATTACCACACTCGACCTGTGCGGTGGGAAGCAACTCTCTCCAAAAGGAAAGCCGGGAAGCTTTCAACCTTTTATTGAAAGTTGCTTCCCGGCTTTTAGTTATAGAGTAAACCTAAATTAGAAAATTGTCAAGGAATACGCATCACCTACCTTTCTTTTTAGACATAGCTTTCACGGCGATAACGCCAACGCCGAGCGCCGCAACTCCACCAATAAGCCACGGCCATATAGATGGTTTTGTTGGCACTTCTTGCTCGGCTATTTGATCTAGGTAGCCCCGTAGCTCTGCCTCCGACATTGCCTCCAGTGTTGCTATGGGTGTCGGGGTGCGTTCCCAGTATTCCTCAGAGTCCTGAATAGTCATGATTAAAGTTTCTTTACCCCAACCTGGCTTGACATCTTTGAGTGCTGGATTACGTTTATAGGTGAAAGGCTTGATTAGACAATTATATATCACTATGATGAGGCCGATTGAAGCCAGAATAAGAAGAAGCGGTCCCACCCACCAGACTACTCCGGTAGACATTCCTGATCCCGCTGCTACCGTTGGGGATGTGCCGATGATTTCTATCCGCCAGTTTGTCCACGGGCGCCAGAGGCTCTCGTCAACATAGACCCTCGTCTCCATGACCCGACCACCCGCCTTTCTCACCTCATCTTCACAATGGGCTGCAAATCTACCGGCTACCCAACTAGCCGGTGTGAACGGGATAGTCGTGAAGGTAAAGGTGACAATATCGCACGGGCCGTCATAGATATAGGCGTAGGGATAGATAGTCTCCTCTAGGAGCACAAGAGTAGGAGGAACCCCGACAGCATTTAATACTACCCCTTCCCACTTATCAAGAGTAGTTGTCATCTCTACTCCTTAATATGCGTAGTAGGTTACCACTGCTGACCAGTAACCAGCTTGGTCAACCATAGGACACTGAATTCTCGCTCTGAGTTTCACATTTACACCTTGGGCAAGTAAAAACCAATCAATCCCTGCAGGAGGGCATACTAGCGTAGTCCCATCAGGCTTGGTAACTACGATCCCAACGCCGGTTTTTATGGTTGCGGTTGATAGATTGGTTACATCAACATGAATCTCAAAGCTTTCCCCAAATTTCTTCACTGTTACCGGGGCAGTCTTGACAGACACCAATCCTGTTTCGCCTTTACTCACGAACACATCATCAATGCGCCCCGCTAATGTTGCAACCGCATCTAGCACTTTTCCTGACCAAGTTTTCAAAATAGTTGAGCCAGGGCTAGCTGTGCGGTATACGCCTTGAGGTGTAACCACCACTTGGTCTAAAGCAAAGGCCTCCTCAAATGCTGAAGGTATTGGTGACCGAAAAGCGGGTGGCACCATTCCTACTTTCCCTTCATTATCCCACTGCTCTCTGTCTAGCATGAGTTACCTCCTTACTCTTTTGGGTGACCATATTCCCTCCCTACTATCTTAAAGAATACGGGATGATATTGTCAATAGTGCCTACCATGATACCTCTTTGAGCAGGTCATCGAAAGTTCCCTTGTCTACATCCTCAACCACTTTGGCAGCCACATCGGTCATGGCTTCAGCGTGGGCTTTGGACAAATCCTCGGCAGAACCAGTCTGACGGTACTCCCTGTGGTGCCCCAGCTCGTGCACCAAGGTGTCCACCGTGGTGCGCCCGCTGTAGAGTTGGTCAAGATTGATGTAGATTACCCCTGTGGTAGTACCATAGAGACCTGCCGTCCTCACGCGGTCGCTGGCGGGAGGGATAACAGCCGCATATACGGATACGGGGGTGTGAAATATATCTTTGGCTACCACTCTAGCCAGCTTCAGGTGGCTTAGTTGTCGTGAGCCTAGTTTCTCATCCGGGACAACCTCTGCGCTCCTTAGCCGTCTTTGGGAGTCATTTATAATATCTACATCGGTGGGAATTGATTTTCCCAGCCCGTTTAGTTCTTCTTGAGTGAAACTTACTGACTCATAGCCAAGGTGTTTTATAGTGTTGTCAAATTTCTCGTTAGTCCTTATTACAGCGTTTTCGGGAACATCCTTTGGTTTGCGTGGCTCGGGTATCGGAACCTCCAAGCCGCCAGCTTCCATTTTCTCTGGCACTTCGCCGATAGGATACTGTTTGAGGATGAGAGGGCGAGTGGAAGGAGAAGTCTTTGTACTCTCCAATTTCTTGATGATACTTTTAGATAACCTGATTTGAGCCATTAATTTCATATTCTCAGGACCGGGCTTACCAGTTCCAGATTCCCAACTTAACTGGTCTTTGGCCATTTCCTGATACTGTTCCATGCGGTCGACCAGGTCATCGATATAAGCGCTGCTTAATTCGGAATCAGGTATTACAAGGGTGTTATCCTTTACTAATGGTTTAATACCCTTACGCCCTTGAGTAAAATCCTCGGTATCCCAGTAATCTTCTGCCCCACCAATAGCCCAATTTACTATTTCAACTTCCAGGGGGGTTAATGAGATTTCCATTGCCATTTAACCCCCCTTGGCTCTGGCTATTGCTGTTTCAAAGGCTGTGTCCAGCTTCTCCCGGTACCCGATATCGTCTATGGTAAAGGCTAAGTATTCCGGGGAGTCGGATACAAACTCCAACTCCTGTTTGGGGCTCGGGGGCGAAGGCTCAGTGGGGATTACGGCTGATGATAGCTCTCTTTGCAATTCAGGAATAGCTGGAAAGGCTTGACGCTTAAATGACGCAATGACTTCATTTATTGGAGTTGCCTCTTTTAGCGATTTAATTAAATTAGGGTCAGTTATCCATTGGAAGCCTGATGAGGTGAACCTATAAAAATTCTCTCCCGCTCTAAATACCGTATCGCCTTTAATATCAATAAGCCCATCATACTTCGCAGGAAAACCTTTGAAACTAATATACTGGTAAGTCTCAGGTTGCTTGAAATCTATTTGGTGTTCCCGTTCTTTCAAAAATACCTCAATTTCAGGATTATGAACGACTATATCTAAATCAGGTTTTGCTTTAGCGACACGCAAAAAGGTTCGTGCTTGTCTTTCCGTTAATGGTGCTCTCTTAAAAATCTGTGTTGAGCCAAATACCTTTATATCTTCCGTTGGATACTGTGAAAGAATACCCTCTGCTGTTTTTATAGCAGGAATAAATTGTTTGAACCCTCTTATAACCTCTGGGGTAACAGGTGTAACCGCCACTTTTCCCCACATACTTGGGTGTTTCACCTTGTAGTGGCTTCTGAGCCAGGCTATCCTCTCGGGAAACTTACCCTCCTCGAGGAACTCCTTCGGTGCGCACTCCCCACACTGGCGGCAACAGAACTTTCTAAGAGGGTCGCCTTCAGTGGCAGCCAGAAGGTCGATGGTGGCCGGGGTCAATTCCTCTACTTCCTTTGGTTGATACACCCATTCCCCTGAATCCACCATTTTATCCATTGTTATAACGTCTAACCTTACCCGTTTGCCCTCTGGCTCATAAGTGACTACCCACTTCCTATCAGCCCTAGCATAAAAATCAAGTATTGCTTCGCCTCTCACAACTTTGAACACATCCCCCGCCCTATAAATTCCCTCTTCAGGCGTGGTGGTATCAGGAAGTTCTAAATCAGGCTCATGTCCATTCCCACCCTCATCCTTGATTAAACCCTCGAGGAATATTCCTTTGGCTGGCCTGAGGGCTGCGCTTTTGAGTCTCTGGTTTTCCCTGTCGAAAGCCTCCTCGGAAACAGGGAAATCCCTAGTGAAGGTACTATCACCGGAGTCGGTAATTCTCAGGTAGCGGGGATTAGTTGTCTGAGCAGTAGTAGAATACTGTTCGGTAGCCGCTTTGTGCACACTGACTATATATTCTTCTTCTGGGGGCAGTGATATATGCTCCCGCCTCATTGCATCTCTCAGCTCTCGTCTGAACTCATTGGTGCCTTCCGGTGTTTTGAGATACTCGAGAAACTCTATGAACTCTTTTTCAGTGGGGAAATATTTGGTGACGAGCGGCCTCATCTCCTTAACCGTGATTGCCCGCCGATATGTAACAAACCAGTCAGCTATTTCCATCAAAGCAGCTAGTTGCTTCCGGGTAGTCGCTGGCAATTCCTTTTGCTTATGAGTAGCCGCCAGATATTTAGACTCTACCTGACGGCTAGTGCTTTTTTTGTTTCTGGAAGTCTACCCCCGCGCTCCAAGTACTTCTCAGCGGGCTTTCGCAGGACAACAGCCAGGATAATCAGTCCACCAAAGCCAATGAGCATCAGTGGTATCAGTGCTTTAGCTATAGACTCAATCTTAACAATACCCCAGGCAATCAAGCCTATAGTGAAAAGCGGAACGAGAAGTGGGATAATAATCTGCCACTGGGGTGACCCTTTTTGCAGAACAAACTCAGTGGTGGGTATACCCTCAACCAGTGCGGCAGTTGGTCTAGTTAGATGACAACCGGTTTCCACCATTCCCAGGAACATGTAGTCGAGCTCGTCTTCGGTTGGCATGCCTTCGGTACAGATGGTTATCCTGACCTTCTCCCCCATATTGATGCTAGACTCCATTACTTCAAGGGCGGTGGCAAGGTCTTCTTTTGAATAGCCGACTATCTCTGCGACTTCCATAGGATACCTCCCTTCGGTCTCTGTCGGCCGTGTGGCGGCATTGATGAGTAGACTAACAAGGACGCCTGTGACAGTAGTCAAGAGGAATTGCTCTGGCCGCAGATAACCTTCATCCATTTACCCTATTATTGTCCGCAAAACGGGCAAATGTCAATAGAAGACGCTTCAGCCTTAGGTATAGGAAAGGATTTTCCGCAGTTGTCGCAGGTTGCTTTAACCATTTCTTCTTTTACTTTATACTCAGTTAACTCTGCCAAAGGCTTCTCGGGGTGCTTGACCAACTTTAGAACATGCAGCCGCAGCTTTGCCAGATATTCGGCACCCCGCTTGTCCATATCTTGAATTGCTTTAACTAGGTCGGGGCGGGCTTCGGCTAGATACTCTACGAGCGTGACTAGAGGTATTCTCTCAAGGTGTTCGACATTGTCACCGACCGCGGAGAAGTCCAGACCCTCCAATGGCGGGAATTCTCCTTTCCTGACCATCCGGGGGATATCTTCAGGCTTTATTGGGGCTAGATAGTCGCGAAGCTTCTTGATTATGGCGTCGTGCATGACTTCGACGAAAAACCAGAAAGCAAAGCTACCGCCCGCTTTGACGAGACGCTTTTTGATTGCCACTATCCTTTCTCCTCCTCTGCCATGTGGGTTAAGGCTTTACCTGCTTTATTCAATAGGTCCTTAAAGCCCTTTGCTATCTCCATCTTTGTTTCGTGGCTATCCTGATCTTGGCGCTGCTTTTCGCGGTGCTCTTCCAACTTGATAAAAGTCGCTAGGTCGAGCACCATGGGCTTTCCATCTTTATCGGTCACTTGGATGGGGGTTAACTGGGATACGGGAGTGCTCTCACGGATGATGATTAGCGGCTGCCCGGGTGCCACCTCCTTAACCTCACCAGTCCGATTATCAACTAACAATTGTCTCACTGGAGAGGGATTTGCTGCTTGTTTGTTATCTCCCATTATCTCTTGCACAGACTTGAACACGGTAATGAGTCTCGCCAACTCATCAGTAGAGTCCGGCTTGTCACCCAACCCTAATAGTTCCTTTAAGGCTTTAACCTGAGTGAGAAGCTTGGTGGTTTCATCAATAGGGGGACCTGGAGCCTGCTGCATATCACCAATAACTTTATCCACCGCTTTTGCAGCTAAAGAATCGCCTGGCGATTCGCTTTTAGTTTGTACTGTCCCCCTCGCCTTTGCTCCCGCCTTTATCTTGGACAGATCCAGAGCATCTTTATAATAGAGGTCACCCAAGCCTTCTCCTACATATGTCGGATTATCATCCTCATTCAGAATGAAATCTCTTGTCCCGGATTCAGCCTTCCCTTTTGTGCTCTCACCCTCCTTGGCGACACTTGCAGGTTGTGTCACGAATTCCGGAGCAGTGCTGGGTATAGGCTGTCTGAGAAATGACCTCCATGAGTGCCACCACCTAGTAGCAAGGTCCCTCCTGATACCCATCTGTTTGAAAGCCTCAGCCACCCAGTTCAAGTCAGTGTAATCACCACCATTCCAAACGTGGGTTGCTGTCTGAATAATGAGGTTTACGGGCAGTACTCCCGTTATCTTACCCAGCCTGATAAACTGCTGGTATTCTGTTGCGCCGAGGCTCTCATCACTTAACAGCTCCTTCTCATCGCCGATGAGTTTTGTAGCCTCTTCGTCGAGGGCTTCTTTTTTGCCCACATCTGTAAGGACGTAGTTGTGCTCTCCCGTATCCTCTATGAGTTCCTGCTTCACCCACCTATCGAGTTGAGTCTGGAAGTTTGATATAGGCTCCCCCAGTTTTTCGGAGATTGTGGTCCGGCTTACTGGCTTTCCATCCGCCTCTCTCAGGACCCTTGTTATCTGCTCCTTTGTTGCCATCGTGATACCCTCCTTTGTCTAATGATAGTGTCCTGACAATGAACTTGTCAAGAGCTATGACAAGTCGGGGTTGACAAACCTGGTAAAAAGATTTACCCTATAGTTATGAAATGGTTAAGCCCGCTACTGCACATTGTGGAGCGTCTCCCCCTAGAGAAGCTATTGGTCAAGCCATCAAGTAACAAGAAGCGACTCGAGGAGTTGCAGCAGATACTAAGCGGAGCGGAGCCGCAGAGGACTGACGAGGAAATCGGTCCTGGGTCCCAATTGCAACCGGCTAAAGTCCACTTGGAGCCGAGGCAAAGTGATATATCCTTGGAAGAAACAGTATCCTACCAGAACCGCGAAATCGGCAAGATGCTGTTACGAATGGAGGGCCACTGTACGCAGAAGTTTCGAATAAAAGGCGTCGCCTGCGATTGCGGGGCCCAAAAACATCTTCTTGACCTTGAATCCTTGTGCGAAGAAACCGTACCCATGGTAGACAACCCCGATATCTACTATAAGATTATAGAATTCGGTCGGGAACTAAGCCCAAAGTGCTTGCCGAACATAGTGGCTACTGGAAAGCATGACAACGAATTCCCTACTCACGCCCGGAAGTATCGTGACTTTAGAAAAGAGTTGATGGGCAGTCTGGAGCCCACAGCACTCTACCCATCTGATGAGCCAGAAGAAGCTTCCATGATGAGCCCAGATGAAAACGAACAGGGCTGACAAGACAGAGGGAGATTTCGCTCTGAGTGTCGATAAAAAGATCATGATCCCGGCACGAGAGATAAGATGCCCAGGGTGCGGTCGATTCATTGGATATCAGGCTATAGCCTGGGGCGCTATAAAAGTGAAATGCACCAACTCCAAATGTAAGAAGTGGATCATCATAGATATAAGTCCGGAGTCTTGACATCCCCCCCTAAAGAGGTTAAAATCAAAGTGGTCGACAAGATCAATAAGGCCATTGAAGGTCAGGAAGATCGCAGAAGTCCATAAGGACAAGGAGGCTTAAAATGGCAATCATCTCACTTTCTGGAGCCTACTCAGCGCCGAAGCGTCGCCCCAAGGCGTACCGAGCAAGGGACGCAGCCTATCCGACCGGTGGCAACCGCGGGTACTATATTGCCGCACTCCCCCGACCATACCCGACCACGCCACAACAGGCAAGGGTCAGGAGGGTAGCTGACGAATGTGGCATTAAGCCCGGGATTAAGAAGGCTGACCTGCAGATAAAGATGAAGGAATGCGTGGGTCCGAAAATGAGGATATAGCCTCATCAATCAGTACCTGGAATAAGGGAGAGAGCTAGACATTCTCTCCCTTATTTGTTATTATGATAGTATGTATCGGGGTAGCTGCCATTCACCAGAAACCAAAAGAAAGATAGCAGAGGCGAATAAAGGTAGAGTTCATACTGAAGAGGAACTTGCTAAAATGCGCCTCAGACAGTTAGGGAAAAGGCATACCTCCGAGACAAAAGATAAAATCTCCGAAACACATTTAGGTATGAGGAACCCCAATTATGGTAAACATCCATCTGATGAAACCCGAAGGAAATTAAGTTTATCCCATAGAGGTACAAGAAATCATCAGTGGGGGAAATCTATTCCACTCGAAATACGAGCGAAGATAAGCGCAAGTCTAATCGGTTCAAATCATCTCAATTATGGCAAACCCCGTGATGATGCTATTGTTCGCAAGATAATGGTATCAAACCGAGTAAAACCAAACAAAGCAGAGCTGAAACTACAAAAAATTCTAAATCAATATTTCCCCAATGAGTGGAAATTTGTTGGTGATGGCCAAGTCATAATAGGGGGACTCTGTCCTGATTTCATAAATATAAATAATAAGAAGCTACTCATAGAATTGTACGGCTCATACTGGCACTCTGACGAGCAATTAAGAAACTGGAAAAGCACTGAGCTTGGGCGCATAATGTACTATAATAGCTATGGTTTCAAATGTATAGTGATCTGGGAAAAAGAACTTAGAGATAAGGAAAACTTAGTAGGGAAAATCAAGAGTCTATAATATAGTCAGGTGGCCATGACTAAGAAACGTATTGTCTATTATACCGCCTCTGGTTGCACGCCCTGTGAGGAAGTAACTAGACTCATCAAGGAAGGAAAGGTTGATAACTCCGAGATCGATGAGATAGACTTGGTAGATATTGAAACCGATGAGGGTTTTGAGAGGTTCACCAAAGAGGTTCTCTCAAAGGGCGAGGGGGCTGCTCCCAGTGCCTATCTCAACGGCAAGAAGTGCCAGATAGAAATCCACGACGACCAAATAGTCGTCTTTAATTGTCCTAAAAACGATTCTCCCGCATCTCCCCAAGAGACACCGTCCCCTCTCGCAGGCGACGAGAGTACAGCCGCTTCATAGACTTATCCTCATCCCTTTTTTCGTTCTCCAAAACCTTAATCCGGTAACACTGTGGGCAGAGACCATCAAATATGCGCAACATTTCGTTCTCGCATTTTGGGCAATTCAGTCCCGCTGCCCTCTCCCAGTTATCATCAGTCTTGCTGGAGTACTTTCGCACCCCACCAGGGATGATATTAAAGTTTGGGTCTACCGCCTTGAGACGACGGGTCAGCTCAGACATTACTTCTTCTCCCCAGCCTTCTGTTTAGCTCTACGCTCCGTCATAATAGCTTCGTATGCTTCAGTAGCTACTTTGAACTTGGTGACATCAGGTTTTGAACCTGTATCAGGATGGTATTCTCGAGCCAAGGCCCTATAGGCTGCCCGAACCACCACATCCATTGCCTCCGGATGTATACCAAGGATGACATAGGGGTTATCGGGTGGAAGCTCCGGCTCCTCAGGACTGGCGAAGAAATCGGCAGCCTTCTTTGCTAACTCTTCGCCAAAGATATTTATTGCCCGTCCAGTCACATACTTCAGACGCCTGCCGGTGAAGATGTAGAGGATATCGTCAAAATTCCTCAAACCCCGCTTAATCTGTCTTGCTCTCGTTTTAGTTGCCATAGGTTACCTCCTCACTGTTAACTCTGCCATTTCTACAGGCTTCAGGTCAAATTCTCTGAGCCCAACATCTGTTGAGAAAGCATAAGTGTCATTGAACATGCCATGCAGGATATATTTGCCCCTAGATGGTTTCTCCGGTCCAGCGGTGGCTTCCACGACACGGTCTTCGCCGTCCTCTCCCTCGGTTATGATCCACATATGCCCAGTTGCCTCTTTCCCAGCTCTCCACAGGCCAAAGGCGCAGTAGACTTTGTCCGGCGGAATATAGTTTCGGAGGATGGATGCTAAGAGAATTGCTTTGTCATCACAATTCTTCACAGCGACGTCTGCGGCAACAAACTCACCGGTACTGGTAGCTACATCAAACACCTCCTGCATTCCACTGTCGAGACGGAGGCTAGGGGATTTTCCATCAGGCCAGACTCTAACTGAGCTATGATCAGGCCGGACGCAGCCAGTAGTACCAAGTTTTCGCAATATCACAGACAGCCCAAAACTTGACAGCTTGTTATGAGCTGTTATCCTCATCCCATTTTGCTCTCCATCACCAGCCAGAGTGCCATCCCAGAAACCTCTCGCCATAGAGACACTTCCATTCAGAATAAAAGCTGGCACCCGCTTGATGTGGAAGGCGTTATAGACCTCATTAAGGAAATTTCGTACAAACTTGGCGCGGATACCCTTCTGACTGTCAACCTTCAATAGGGCATCCAAACAATATAAAGTCTTCACTCTTTTCCCCTTGAAACGGGATGAGTTAACATCTGAACCCTCTCCATAGCTATCATAGCTTCTTATGGGGAAGATAATCGCTGGAAAGAGTTTGCCAAAGGCGGCAGATGCACGATCCAAGTAGTCGGACGAGGCATTAACAATCCTCCAGCTTTCGCCCCCTAGCGTCTGCACTCTGTGTCTCAATGAAGAGCTGCCATCAGCAAAAAACAGGCCATAAGCCCAACCTACCTCATATTCCCACTCACTGTTTTCGCCTTCAGCATGAACCATTGGTGGATACAATTTGACCAGCTGATCCAAGCCTACGATTCCTGCCTTTTTGTATCTCCCTGCCTCATGTAGATATGGATTGACTAATATCTGATGGTCAGAGGTCATACCAATATCACTGGAACTCAGAACCCTTATTGTCTCCCTTTTGCCCTTCCGGCGTATTGAGACCAAAGGAGCGAAACCACTCGGGGTAAACATCTCTATTCCACCAAATTGCGCATAGTCAGAACCATTCGGTAACAACTCCCTTACTTCAGCAAGGGACACTTGGTCGTTTACCTTAATCCAGACTGGCGTATCTCCAGTAACACAGTCGCCCGCCCGAGCAGCTAAGGTTTCCGCCGGAGTGGTCCACAAATCGCCAACCTCAGAGCGGTAAGTGGTAAAGGAATTAACAAACTCCTGGGTAGCGGCGATAAAATCAGGAGCCTGCACCAACACCCTGGCAACATCCCTCACCTCCGAGTCATTGGGCTGGACCAGGGAGCGGATAGAATGATACTTTTGGTCATGCCTGACATCGGCTAAGAGGTCATCATACTGTTGAAGTTTGCTATCCCCGGCGATTATGGAAATGGCGCCATTTTTGACCATCTCTTTCACCACCACTTGGTCAGTCTTAAAGTAAGCCATAGCTTCCTCCATTGTTCTAAAAGTTTGAGTGGATTCTTTGACGGGATACCAGGGAAAGATTCCCTCGATTTCGCGTGAGTACCTCTCTACAGGCACATATTCGACCGCCGGGCCAAACACAGTATGGTTAACCACCCAACTCCAAAAAGAAAGCTCAGTACGCCCGCCGCTTCTGAAGATTGGTAACGCGAAGGACTCCACTGCTAGAAGCCCGAGAAACAAGCGAGGAGCAACTCTCTTCAATTCCTTAGTTCTTTCAGCTTCCACGTGCCCTCAATGCCTCCTCGTAAGCGTCTCTGGCAAGCTGTTCGGCTTCCGAATACGGAAGGTGTGGGTGACCGAAGGGACTATCCGGAGTAAGATGAGTCGAGTCGTGGAGAAGTCTCCAGAAATTTACTCCATCGTGCCGTGAATGACCAGCTCCACGATATATCGGCAAGAGTGTCACAACTCCCAAGATACCCAAACCCACAAGAAGTTTATTCACGGCTATCCCTCGTTAGCCAAAGTATACACCCTAAACTGGTACTTGACAATACCTTACCTACTATGGTATACTTTACTAAGTAATGAACCAAGTAAGAATTGTCCGAACAGGTTATCAGTGTCAACGCTGCGGGCATATTTGGATTCCTAGATTGAAAACAAGACCCCATATTTGCCCACGCTGCAAGACTGCCCTCTGGGATATCCCAAAGGAAATAAAGAATGCCAAACCTAGCGTTATTCAGGGTGAAAGCTAACGCCAAATACACATGCCAAGAATGTGGCTCGACTGAGCTAATTCAGGCGCACCATGAAATACCCGGGGATGATAGCACCTTAATTGTTTTGTGCGCTGATTGTCATAGCCAAAGACACCCTAATATGCCAAAGGCTCTCTTTTTTAATAAGAACATTCAACCTTATTGGCATAATAAATCAGCAGCTTCTCTTGCGAAAATATGGGGGGTACATCCTAGAACTGTTATCAGAATCGCTAAGAGGTTAGGCATAGCCAGAGGAGAGTTATCTGTTAATAACCAAGAACTGATTAAAAATGGTATTCTTAAACTTCAATTGGATAGACTGAGAAATGAGAGAGAGGTCAGAATAAAAGAGAGAAGAAGAATTAACGACCTAAAGCGAATTAACAAATCGTGCCACTATTGTCTACAATCAGGGAAGACCTCTATAAAACAGCAAGGGGCTTGCCCCTTATTATTATTAATATACAGCTTATGTAATTTGAGTTATCAAACTAATAGGACGAAGAAAGGAGGCTGCTACTAGATGCCATTCCCAATCGAATTTGATAAATGTCCCGCTTGTCACCATAAGCATACTGTCTGCCGGCTTGCCTGCGCCGATGAACCTTCTATCCCCAAGGGCACCTTCGTCTCCCTGGACAAGGTCTTCACCCCCATCCAGGACTTAAACAGAATCACTACCCCCACGGTTAAGGGGATCCTGACCCACTTTGATATTTGCGCCAGGTGCGGCACCCGGTTCTGCACCAAGGCCGAGATAGTTTCGGCACCAGTAACGATAGAGCACCGCTCTGGGTCAGCAATAAAGGGATTAGGTGCACCGAGGTGAAACGATGATAGACTTTGAAGAGATGAAGCGATGCCAGGAAGAAGGGTTGCAAG
>Ga0180732_1000675_pt1 | contig 26492 bp, 27 predicted proteins | sample KR11_01MetaG_FD_148674 | JGI IMG/M metagenome (GOLD analysis project Ga0180732, IMG submission 148674) | Groundwater microbial communities from the Olkiluoto Island deep subsurface site, Finland - KR11_0.1 MetaG | ecosystem: Environmental > Aquatic > Deep subsurface > Groundwater | place... | reverse complement strand
TGTGGGTTTTGTTCAACTGGATGTTGTTAAGGAATATGTAAAAAATCAATCAACTCATCACAATACTAAATTTATTTGAGCTTACTTCATGGAAACCGCACCTTTTAAGGTGCGGAGGATGTCATACCTTATTTTATCTATTTCAATATAATGATTCACTAATAGCTGAAGAGCTGTTTTTTGATAAGAATTATTTAGAGAAGGCAAAACTCTCCTTGCTTCATTTAAATAGAAAGTTCTTATGTTTTCTATCTTTCCATTCACTTCAACTTCGCAAGGATATTGAATATGTTTCATTAATTCCACAGCAAGATTTTTGTCAGTTATTTTTAGTTTTGCTTTATTATTTATATTTTTCATTGTACTTTATATTTTACTGATATTTTATCTTTTTCAGGGTGATAACACTCTTTTGACAATTTCTGCTAATTTTTGAAGATAGATTGGTTTTAACAAATAACCAACAGCACCATTTTCTATTGCTTTCTCCCCAATATATTTTTCTCCACCATAAACTAGTATCATCGGAATTTGTTTAGCATAATCTTTAATTATCTCACTCCCAGTATTTCCAGGGGGCATTCGATTATCTGTAATAATTATTTTAATATCGTCAATATTTTTTTCTAATCTTCCTTTAAGTGCAATTCCATCTTCAAAAGTTTCAACATTGTATTCTGGAAAAGAAATTTTCATAAATTCATAAAAAAGATATCTTATGTTTGCATTATCATCTGCTAATAAAATTGATTTTTGCTCTTTTGCTTTATTATTTACACTCATTTTATTTTTTCCTTTTATTTATCTTTTTTATTACATCTTTTTTTTCTTCACTTTTTTCATCAACATCTGTTTGCTCATCTTCAATTGAAATTCCTATCTGTTTTGCAACTTCTTTTAATGCCTTATCAAAATCTGCCTGAGTTATTGTCAGTTTTTCTTTTTTTGCTGACTGATAAACTTTTTTAATGGCATTTATTCCCGCATTTCTGCAAACTGCCTCAATATCTGCTCCTGTCCAGTTATTTGTTTTTTTAATATAATCATTAATATTCACATTTTTTTCCAGAGGCATGTTTTTTGTATGAACCTTGAATATTTCTATTCTTGTTTTTTCATCAGGAATTTCAAGTTCAACAATTGAATCAATTCGTCCTGGTCTTAATAATGCAGGGTCAATTAAATCTCTTCTATTTGTCGCTGCAATAACCATTACTTTTTCCAGTTCTTCAATGCCATCTAACTCTGTTAAAAGCTGATTAACAATTTTTTCTGTTGAGTCAGACATTGAAATGCCTCTCATTTTTGAAATGCTATCAAATTCATCAAAGAAAATAATACAAGGAGCTACCTGTCTTGCTTTTTTAAATATCTCCCTGACATGTTTTTCAGATTCCCCAACCCACTTGCTGACTAATTCTGGCCCTTTTACAGAAATAAAATTTGCATTTGCTTCATTTGCAACTGCTTTTACTAATAAAGTTTTTCCTGTTCCCGGAGGCCCGGTTAATAAAATTCCTTTTGAAGGTTTTATTCCTGCCATTGTATACAAGTCAGGCCTGATTAAAGGAAGTTCTACTAATTCTCTTAGTTTTTCTTTTGCATAATCTAATCCCCCAATATCAGTCCATTTTACATGGGGTTTTTTGATTAAAACCTCTCTCATTGCAGAAGGTTCTACAATTTTCATAGCATGGATAAAATGCTCACGAGTAATTTTTATTTTGTCTAATAATTCTTGCTTTCTTATTTCTTGATTATGATTATCTTTTGAATCATTTTCCTCTCCCAAAGTAATTAATTCACTATAAAATGGTTTAACAGATTTTAAAGCAGCTTCTTTGCATAAAACTTCTAAATCAGCTCCAGTATAACCAATTGTTTTTTTAGAAAATTCATCTAAAACAGCTTCTTTATTTTCAATTGGCATATTTCTTGTATGAATTTGTAAAATTTCACGACGACCTTCATCAGTTGGAGGATTAATTCTCAGTTCCCTGTCAAATCTTCCCGGACGCCTTAATGCTTCATCAAGATCATCAGGTCTATTTGTAGCAGCCATAACAACCACTTTCCCCCTCCCTTTTAGACCATCCATTGAAGTTAGTAATTGTGCAACAACTCTTTTTTCAGCCTGGTCGTGAGTTTCACCTCGCTTTGGGGCAATTGCATCAACTTCATCAATAAAAATGATAGTTGGAGAATTTTTTTCTGCATCTTCAAATTTTTTTCTTAAATTTTCTTCTGAACCCCCATGATATTTAGACATGATTTCAGGTCCAGCAATTGAGATAAAATTTGCATCAGTTTCTGTAGCAACAGCTTTTGCTAAAAGTGTTTTTCCTGTTCCAGGAGGGCCTGTTAATAAAACTCCTTTTGGAGCACTAATTCCCAATCTTTGAAAAATATCTGGATGTTTCATTGGAAATTCAATCATCTCTCTAATTTTTTCTATTTCTTCTTTTAATCCTCCAATATCTTCATAATAAACATTTGTACCAGAACTTTCCCCAATCTCTTCTGATAAATCTATTTTTGTTTCTACTCCAACTAATCCAAAAGAAATATTTTTTGGAGAACATTTTGAAACAATATAAATTAAATTTCCTACATTTGTTAAAATAGAAATTTTCTGACCTAATCCTAGGGGAGCATTGCTCAATAATTGCTTGAACTTTTCCCCAGCTTTTAATTGTGAGTTAAAAGTTCTTAATTGCTCTTTGTTAAACTCATCATGTTCTAAAACAGATAATGTTATTGATTTTAATTTTGGGATTTTTTCAATTTTAGAAACTAATATTTTTTCACCAACTGAAACTCCAAGAGTAGATCTTATAACTCCATCAAGACCAATTTTTCCAGAAAATTCTTCCCCAACCCTTATAACTCTAAAACATAATTTTTTTTCTCCAGATAATTGAACTATTTCTCCTGAAACAATGCCTAATCTTTCCATATCATTACTTGAAAGAGTTATTAGAATTTGTCCCACATATTTTCTATTAGCCCCTGTTACTTCTAAAAAAATTTCTTTATTTTTTTTATCTTCTTTCATTTTTTAAAAGAAACCTCCAATATCCCATTATTAAATGTCCATTCAAAATTCTTAATCTTAAGAGATTTGGGAATAAGCAATTCCCGAAGAATCTCATTTAAATTTTTTATTCTTAAAACTTTTTTTCCCGTAGCAACTTTTTCACCATAATTATTTCTAACTATTTGATCCACAATTTCAACTTCAATGTGGTCTTCTATAGAAAGATCAAAAACAAAATAACTCTTTTCTTTTACATTAATTAAATTTAAATTTTCATTCACTTTTTTAGGAGTCTCATTATCATATTCAGAAAATGATCCCCTTCCCATAACCTCATTTAAAAAATTACCTATGCCCGTATTATCATCATCAAAAAAATTCATTTTATTATCCCAGATAACTATTCCCCATAGGAACAGCTGCTTTTGCAGATTTTAAATAATTATCTTCTATTTTGTTGTAAGTATCAATTGTGGATTTTGTCACACTTGGCTTGATTTTATCAAGTGCTTCTTCAAAATGTTTTTTAGTTACTATTTTTGCATCTATATCTTCTCTTAAAGCAAGCATTGCAGCTTCTCTTGCCAGAGATTCAAGATCTGCTCCTGTTTGCCCCATTGTTTTTTTTGCAATCTCATTTAAGAATTTATCTTTTTCTTTTTCATTAAATATTTTTTTATTTTCTCCAATTGGCATTTTTTTTGTGTGTATTTCCAGGATTTTTTTCCTGCCTTTTTCTTCAGGAGCATTAACTAGTAAAATTTTGTCAAATCTTCCGGGTCTTAATAATCCTGTATCCAGCATGTCTGGACGGTTTGTTGCGCCAATAACAAGAACATTATGCAAATCTTCCAACCCATCCATTTCAGCAAGCATCTGGTTTAAAACTCTTTCAGTAACTTTGCTTCCAGTGTCTATTCCTCTTTTTCCAGCTAATGAGTCTATTTCATCAAAGAAAATAATACAAGGAGCTACCTGTCTTGCTCTTTCAAAAACTTTCCTCATTCCTTCTTCTGATTTTCCTACCCACATGCTTAATAATGAAGGCCCTTTTACCTGTATGAAGTTTGCTTCTGATTCTTTTGCAACTGCTTTTGCTAAAAGTGTTTTGCCTGTTCCTGGCGGGCCATAAAGTAAAATACCTCTTGAAGGTCTTATTCCCATTCTCTTAAAACTGTCTGGAAATTTCATTGGCCATTCTACAGCTTCTTTTAAATCCCGTTTAATATTATCTAATCCTCCAACATCTTCCCAGCTAATATTTGGTGTTTCAACTAAAACCTCTCTCATTGCAGAAGGCCTTACAATTTTTAATGCATCAATAAAATCATTTTGCCTGATAACAAGTTTTTCCAAAATCTCCGGGGGAATTTGCTCATCTCCTTCTAGTTTCATTTCAGGAAGATATTTTCTTAAAACATTCATAGCAGCTTCTTTTGTGAGTGATTCAATATCTGCTCCAACAAAACCATGAGTTAGTGCTGCTAATTCTTTTAATTTAACATTTTTAGTTAAAGGCATGCCTCTTGTGTGAATCTGTAAGATTTGCAATCTTCCCTCTTTATCCGGAACATTTATTTCAAGTTCTCTGTCAAATCTTCCAGGACGCCTTAATGCCGGGTCAATTGCATTAACCCTGTTTGTTGCACCAATAACAATAACTTTTCCTCGTGATTTCAAGCCATCCATCATTGTCAGAATTTGGGAAACAACTCTTCTTTCAACTTCTCCTACAACGTCTTCTCTTTTAGGAGCAATTGCATCAAGTTCATCAATAAAAATAATACATGGTGCTGTTTTTTCTGCTTCTTCAAAAATATTTCTTATTTTTTTCTCAGATTCACCATAAAACTTTGACATTATTTCTGGTCCGTTTAACAGAATAAAATTTGCTTCTGTTTCAGATGCAACTGCTTTTGCTAAAAGTGTTTTACCTGTTCCAGGAGGTCCGTGAAGCAAAACACCTTTTGGTGGTTCTATACCCAGTCTTTGAAAAATTTCAGGGCGTTTAATTGGAATCTCAACCATTTCTCTTATTTTTTTAATTGCTTCTGAAAGTCCCCCAATATCTTCATAATTAATTTCAGGAATAGATTCATCATCCATCTCAACTGCTTTTGGATTTAAACAAACCTCTGTATTTTCAGTGATTCTAATTGCTTTGCTTGGATTTGTTGAGACAACTAAGAATTTTATTTGTGACACAGCACCCCCAAGATTTCCAAAACCCATTCCTCCTAAAATATCATTTAAATTTCCAAAAACATCATTCATTTCCCCAAAATCATCTGACATTAAATCTCTTCTTCTTTGACCGCCACTTAATACAAGCAAGTCTCCTTTAATAAGAGTTCTTCCAAGCAAACTTCTTTTTAAACCTTCAGAATCTCCTTGCACCATTATTCCTTTTTGTGCAGGAGCAATTATGATTTTTTTTGCATCTTTAATATCTGCTTTTGAAACAATAATCAAATCTCCAATTCCTGCTTTTGTATTTTTTCTTAAAATACCATCAATTCTTATAATTCCCTCTCCAACATCAGCAGGATATGCCCTGTCAACAATTGCAACTGTTTCACGATTGCCTTTAATAAAAATTACGTCTCCCCGCCTCACATCCAGTTCTCTCATCATTTCGCTGTCTATTCTCGCAATTCCTTTATGAACATCATCTTGCAATGCTTCAACAACTTTTAATTTAATTTGTTTTTCATTCATTTTCCTAATTCCTTAAAATTTAAACTTACTTTCCCAATATCTTCAAAACAAAGCTTTACCATGTCATCCATTATTTTTTCCTGTTCTCTCATGAACAAAACAATTTCTTTTGGGATTGAAACAGCATAACTGTTTCCTACAAGTCTCATCTTTACTCTAAATTCTTTATTTTTTAGATTTATAAATCTACTATATTCCTGCTCGTCTACAGGATGAATTATTTTTGAACTGCATTTTGGACAAATCATTGCCCTAAAAAGAAAATTATCTTTCACAATTTTTGCTTTTTTCATTTTTGTATTGCATTTATTGCATAAAATTGTGTTGTCAAATATGTCTGTCATTTTTGTTTTATTGAATATAATAAGCCGCGTAATAGCGGCTTAAAGAGGGTTGAAAAGAGGTGTACAAAAATAAATGTGTATACCTTTAGTATACACACAGAATATACACTATTTAAATGTTTTGGTAATTTTTGTGCATAAAACATTTAAAATAAATAAGGATTCTCAATTAAGATTTTAACCATTTTTATAGAATCATTAAAAATATCTTCCAGGTTTGTTCTAGTATTTTTTTGAAAATTAATTAATTTTTCTCTTGATTTTTTGCAAGCTTTATCGTCAGGAAATCTACAATTTAGACAATATTCTCTCCACTGATTTATCTCTTCAACATTAGCGGTATTTTTAGATTTGTTTAATATTTTTTTCAAATAATTGTTAAATTTTTTTTCATTTTCATCATTAGGTTTAGTTTTATTTAATCCAAATTTTTTAACAATTACTGGATAAAATTCCTTGGCAATTTGTGGTAAAAATGAATTATACACTTTAATTATTTGGTTATAATTTCTAAAATTATCTAAGGCTGTTATTCTATATGATTCATCTCTTGTTGTTTGATGCAGATTGCAATAATCTATTGTGGTTTGCAAATTAAAAAATTCAAAAATTTTAAATTGAGGCAATTTTTCTGATAAAATTTTGTTTATATCTAACTTTTCTATTTGTATTTCCATGAGTTTAAAATCAAAAACAGGTTTATAATTATTATTATATTTTAAAAGAGTTTTTAAAAATAACACCAAACATTTTAAAAATACAAAACCTTTGTTTTGCATATGAATCTAAAAAGAGCATGGGAAAAGTTTTGGTTTATTGTCTGGAAAGATGATAGTTTTAAAGGCTGGTTAATCTCAATTATTTTCTTGTTTGTGGTTATTAAATTTATATTTTTTCCAGGTCTAAGCCTTATTACAGGAACACAGCTTCCATTGGCAATTGTTGAATCATGCAGCATGTATCATAAAGGAAATTTATTATCTGATTATGATTTATGGTGGGAGCAGAGTTCTTCAAAATACTTAGAATATGAAATAACACAGCAGGAGTTTGAGGATTTTAAATTTAAAAATGGTTTTAATAAAGGAGATATTTTATTTATAATAGGAGTAAAGCCAGAAAAAATTAAAATAGGAGATGTGATTATTTTTAATGCAGAGCAGACTAATCCAGTAATTCACAGGGTGGTAAATATCGAGGAAAAAGATAATGGGTTTGTGTATTCTACAATAGGAGATCACAATAATGCTCAATTGCCCTTGGAAAAAGAAATAAAGCCAGAACAAATAGTTGGCAAGGCAGTGTTTAAGCTTGCTCCATATATGGGGTGGGGAAAATTAATTTTTTACGAGCATGTTCAAAAAGAGTCAAATAAAGGTTTTTGTAAGCCAAATTATTAAAGAAAAGTTTTTAAAGTGATTTAAGTAAAAAATAAGATGCAATTTTGTCCAAAATGTGGAGCAGTTCTTATCCATAAACGAAAAAATGATGGTTGTCCAAGATGTAATTATTCTGCAAAAGATAAAATAAAAATCACCACCTCTGAAAAAATTGAAGACAAAAAAGAAATTGCAGTGATTTCTACAAAAGATTCAGAAATAAAGCCAATAGTTTCAGAAAAATGCAAGAAATGCAATCACAATAAAGCTTATTTCTGGACTATACAAACTCGTGCAGGAGATGAAGCAGAAACAAAATTTTTCAAGTGTATAAAATGTGAACATACTTGGAGAGATTATAGATAATTAATTGGGTTTTAATGTTAGAATTTATATTAAAAACTCGCTTTGCTCGTTTATTTATATTTAATTATTAATGAAAAATCTCTGAGAGTTTAATTTAGTCATTACTTTAACTTGTTTATTAACTATGCTCTATAAATTATGAACCTTTGCGAGAAGTAAATTTTTTTAATTACATGGGGTTTAAATTTCAATAGATATTTAAAAGATAATTTCTTTATCTAGTTATGAAAGGAATTAAATTTCCCCCTTTAACAACAGAAGAAATTAAAGAGAGATATAAAGAAGCTAAGGAAGAAATGCCAGAAGTCTTGAAATGGCAAAAAGAAGAAGAAGAGAGATTGAACAATCCAAAATCCAAGCCTCAGGCAAAATCTGTTGCTAAAAGAGCATTGCCCAAAGTTGCAAGAAGAATTAACACTGTTAAGGGAAATATCTTATATTGGAAATTAAGAACAGAGGGCAAAAGTCATTTTTATGCTAATTTAGAAAGAAATGAACTTTGGGCTGAATTAGAAAAAAAGAATTCTGAGAAATAATATGGAAAACAAGTCAAAGAGGAATTTGGAAAAAAAGTTTCACATTAAAATAATTATCTTAAGATTATAAAATGGGAATGTTTATATATGACTTAATATGTATAGTTATTAAATGATACAAAAAAATTTATTATTAACAAGAAGGGAAATGGAAGTCATAGATAAAAAATTGAAAAACATGCAATTAACTCAGCAAGACTCAAATTATCTGAGCAAATTTGTAAGGCCAAAACTTAAAGAAATCAATTTAATAGATGCCAAAACTTTACTTGAAAAATTAGAATATAATCCAAAAGCTCTCTCAATTGAAAAAAGAATAAAAGGAATTCTCCTTAAAAATATTAAGAACATTGCTTCAATCACAATATATGGTTCAACAATATACAATAGTTACAAAAATTATAGGGACATAGATATTTTAGTCATTGTTAAAAAAAGATTTTGGAAAAAATCAGGTGAAAAGTATAAGAAAATTTTAGAGATTAAAAAACAAGTAAAAAAACATATTCCAAACTTAGATTTAAGTATATATGATGAAAAAACATTTCAAAATTCTTATTCTACAAATATATCTTTGATTTATCAATTAAAGGACAGAAAGACAATTTATGGAAATTTAAAATTACCCAATAAGCTTGAAATTTCTAAATTAGATTTGAGAATGAAAACAGATTATAGTATCTTGGAGAATGATGAATATGATGGTTTAGAAATATACAAGGCATTAAGAAATTTAATTTTAATAATTTTAACTTTAAATAAAATAATAGATAATAAAAAATTAATTAAATGTCTCAATGAAGAAATTGGGATGAATTTAGTTGAAAAATTAAAATTAAATAAAGAGTCAAAGATAGAAAAAGAAATAGCCTTGTTGCATTTAAAGAAATTATTGAAATCAGTTTTGAAGCAGTTAGAAAAATCAAAATGGGAAAAAATAGTGTTATTAAATCATTAGGCAAATGTATTGGAAATGTTGTTTTGCATAAATTCTTAATTGAGCATACAAATAAGCCAGAATCTAAAAATTACTTAAAAAACGAGGTTGTTGAATATACTGCAGATGCTTTTGAAAAAGCTCAGGAATTTAATTGGAATAAAAAAGATAAGGAAAAAATAAAAGAACTATCCTTGAAAAGGATAAACAATCTTATTAAGAATTATTCAGATGTTGTTTATAATAAAAATAAAATAGAAAAACTAATTAATGAAACAATGGATGATATGATGTTGTTTTAATTGAATAAATATTGTTTAAAATAATGTGGAAAAATGGCCTTGGAGGGATTTGAGGCCTCGTAGAGGTCATCCATTTGTGGAAGGCTCAACAAAGTTGAAGGGGGGTCACCTGCTTGCAGGTTCTCGTGCCATCCTAGGTATCCCTTGGGGAGAATCCATGGCCTTGGAGGGATTTGAGGCCTCGTAGAGGTCATCCATTTGTGGAAGGCTCAACAAAGTTGAAGGGGGGTCACCTGCTTGCAGGTTCTCGTGCCATCCTAGGTATCCCTTGGGGAGAATCCATGGCCTTGGAGGGATTTGAGGCTCAACAAAATTGAAGTCATCCCTTTTGGGAAACCCCTCGGGGTGAAAATCCATGGCCTTGGAGGGATTTGAACCCCCGACACCGTGATTTCTTTGCGACATGTCGTGAAAAACGTACAACAGAAGTTGTGCATAAGAGTCACGTGCTCTAACCAGACTGAGCTACAAAGCCTTATGAGAAGATTAGAAATTAATTATTTAAAAACTTATAGAATTCTTCATTAATCTTTTGTATGATAAATAACAACACAACAGAGTCATGTGCTCTAACCAGACTGAGGCCTGCAAAAAGCAGGTCATCCCTTGGGAAGCTACAAAGCCTTATGAGAAGATTAGAAATTAATTATTTAAAAACTTATAGAATTCTTCATTAATCTTTTGTATGATAAATAACAACACAACAGAGTCGTGTGCTCTAACCAGACTGAGGCCTGCAAAAAGCAGGTCATCCCTTGGGAAGCTACAAAGCCTTATGAGAAGATTAGAAATTAATTATTTAAAAACTTATAGAATTTTTAATATTCGTGAATAAAATTATCCTTTAACAACAGCCAGGGGTTTTAATCTTGCAACTTTTTTGCTTATTCCTATTTCATCAACAACTTTTACTACCTCATCAATGTCTTTGTAAACATCAGGAGCTTCTTCTGCAAGACACTTGAAACTTTTTGAACGAATTTTAATTCCTTTTTCTTTAAGTTCCTGTTTTACTTTTTCTCCTCTAAATTCCCTTAATGCCTGGCTTCTGCTTTTTACTCTGCCTGCTCCGTGAACAGTGCTTCCAAAAGTTAATTCCTCTGATTTTTTTGTTCCAACCAGAACATAGCTTGCTGTTCCCATGCTTCCAGGAATTAAAACAGGCTGCCCAACTTTTCTGTAGGCAACAGGAATTTCTTTTCTTCCTGGGCCAAAACTCCTTGTAGCGCCTTTTCTGTGTATGCAAACTATTTTCTTTTCTCCATCAATCATGTGCTCTTCAAATTTTGCAATATTATGGCATACATCATAAACAACATCAATTTTTATTTTTGGAAAAATATCTTTTAATTCTTCTCTTATCCAGTGTGTAATTAATTGCTTGTTGGCAAAAGCAAAATTAGCAGCACAAGCCATTGCAGCAAGATAATCCCTGCCTAATTCACTTTTTATTGGAGCATGAGTTAATTCAATATCTGGAAGAGATTTAAACCCGTATTGTTTTCCCATTTTTTCAATATAATCAGAAGCAACCTGATGCCCCAATCCTCTTGAACCGCAATGAATCATTATTGTGACTTGATTTTTTTCTAATCCAAATGCCTTTGCTATTTTTTCATCAAAGATTTCATCAACATACTGAATTTCCAGAAAATGATTTCCCGCACCTAAAGTTCCAAGCTGTCCCAACCCTCTTTTAATTGCTTTTTCAGAAACTTTTTCTGCATTACCGCCTTTTATGCAACCCTCCTCCTCCATGTGCAGATAATCTTCTTTGTTTCCATAGCCTTTTTCTACCATATATCTTGCCCCTTGCTCTAGAAGTTTTTTTAATTCTGTTTTAGTTATCTGAAACTTGCTTCCTTTTCCAACACCTGCAGGAATTTTTCTGTAAAGAGCATCAATAACCTTGTCCTGATTTTTTAAAATATCTTTTTTTGTAAGATTTGTCCTTAATAATCTTATTGAGCAATTAATGTCAAATCCAACTCCTCCTGGAGAAACAACTCCTTTGTCAATGTCAAAAGCAGCAACTCCTCCTATTGGAAAACCATAACCGACATGCATATCACTCATGCCTAAAGAATATTTTTGTATGCCTGGAAGCATAGCCACATTTGCTATTTGTTTTAAAGCGTTTTCTTCTAATGCTTTAAATAATTTTGGAGAAAAAAATATCCTACATGGAACCAACATTTTTCCAGATTTAGGCAATTCATAAATATTATCGGATATTTTTTTAAGTTGTTCTTTATACATTTTCTAATTAATGAGTGTTTATTTAAATATATTTGGCAAAAAGAGTTTATTTGTATTTTAGTTTGATTTTCTAAATACTAGCAGTTTTTTTTAAGAATTCTAATAAATTTAAAATTTAATTAAGCAACACAATTTGCAGTAAAACTTGCTTCATTAACACAAATATTCTGGCTTATCACAATATCATAACCTGCATCATCAACACCCCAGTATGTTAGGGTAAATGTTTCTGAATCTTCTGTTGTCCAGAAGTTTTGGTTTTCTCTTACTAATTCACTATCTGCGTCAATTCTATAATTCACAGATGCTGAATCACAAGTCCCTACTTCTTCATAGCATAACTGTCCAGATGTCAGTGTAATTCCAACATTATTATATTCTGTAAAAGTTCTTGTGTGATTATAATAATGAACTTCTGGGTAAATTAATCCATTTATCAAGACATTTGTTTTTAATTCATATACCAAATCACTGAATATTAAAGTTAAAACAGCTCGCTGGTTATCATGAGTGCAATAAGAATCAGCAGTTCCTGGAAGAACACATTCATCTAAAGTATATATAAGCGAGTCATCACAATCAGAATCATCATCACATGTTATTGAAATGCAAGCCCCGTCTGCACATGTATCACTGCAATCAGTAACTAATATTGGAGTTGTTGTTTGTGCACAATAACTTGCTGTTCCTGAATCCTCGCATGTAAAAGTTTTATAATTTTGCCAAATATCATTACTAGTGCAAAAAACACTATCTATAAACCCATCAATACCACAGTCAGAATTTTCAGAACAATTTATTTCTTCATGAGTGCAATAAGAATCAGCAGTTCCTGAAAGTACACATGTATCTAAAGTATATATAATTGAATCATCACAATCAGAATCATCCTCACAGGTTATTTCCTCTTCTGCATCTTCATTTTCTTTATCTTTTGCAAAACTAATGCTCTGGTATTTTATTAAAGATTCCTCTTCTGGAGAATAAGTCCTTATAATTTTTCCTTCACTAGCATCTGTTACACTTAATCCAAGCAACAATCCATTTTTTTTATCCGCCTTAATTAAATAATTGCCACTAAACCACAGAAAAACAAGTAACGAAACAATAACAATCATTGCAATTAATAAAATTGCTGTGATTGCTGGATATGTTTTATTTTTTTTTAAAGCCATTTTTTAATGTTATAATTTGTTTTGTAATAATTATTCAGAAGTAACACTATTTAAAAGCATTTTGGTATAAGAGAATATATATTTTGTTACTACTTGAATTTAATCAAATGATAAAATTTAATATGCGGGTTTGGGATGTTGCATTATAAAACTATTTTTTTAATTAATTTGGAAAAAAGTTTTTTTCTTTTGAATTTAATGCTCACAGTCTTGCCGACTTTTTATAAAAAGCATTTAATTGCATACTTTTATTTATATCCTTTAATACAACAATCTTTATAAAGTGAAGTCATTAACAAATGACAATAACAATGGCACAAACTAAAAAAATCACAAAATATGTTGCAGGTTTAATGGCTGCAAGCATTATGTCTTTACCTTCTTATGCTAGTGCAGAAGGATTAAACCTTATAATTAACAGAGACAGAGATGAAGCAAAAGTTGGTGCAATGTTTTCTATTCCTATTCCTTTTTTTGGTGAAGGAAAAAACACAAAATATAATCAAAGAAATCAAACCCTTGAATCACAAATAGCAGGATTAACTCAAGTACCTGCTTTTAATTCAGAATCATCTTCTCAGCCTTATTTTGAACAATATGATGGTAACTGGTTTACAAAACCATTAAAAGAACTTGGACATGGAATGACAACTCCTTTGCATGCTTATAATACTAAAACAGATGGAACAACAAGATGGCTTCCTGGATATTCAACAATCACAAAAGAAGGTTCTATTGCTGCCCCTATTTACGGGATTTTTGCTTCTGCAATAAATGGAACTGCAAAATTATTTGGAAGCAATTATAGAGTTAATAATCCTTTTCAAGCAAACTTCTGGAGAACAATGGGAACTGCTTTAATGGAAATTGGAGCAGGAATTGCAGTTGGAAGTTCAGGCGGAGGTGGTGGAAGCAGTTCTTCTTCAACTACTACAACAACTCCTCCAGCAGAAGAAGAAGAACTTCCCCCAGCTGCTGGCGGGGATATTTAATTTTTTATTAATATTTTTTAAACAACACAATTTTCAGTAAAACTTGCTTCATTAACACACATATACTGACTTATACTAATGCTATATTCATTATCATCTTCACCCCAATATGATAAATTAAATACATCTGAATTAGATGCAGTCCAAAATTGTTTATTTTCTTGTAAAACTATCTCTCCCCCATCAATTCTATATGGTGGCACTAATGTTGATGAATCACAAGTTCCTAATGAAGTATAACACAATTGCCCTTGTGTTAAATTAACTCCCACACCATTTGATTCTGTAAAAGTTCTTGTATGATTATAATAATGAACTTTTGGATAAATTATTCCTTCTATATTTACATTATTTTTTAATTCATAAATTGTCTCACTAAAAACTAAAGTTAATATTGCTGCTTGAGGCAATTCACAAGTTTGATTGCAACAATTTTCATCAGAAGATTCTAATAAAATAATTCCAGTACAAATCTCAGTTCCAATACAAATATCTCCTGATAATTCCTCACAAGTTTCTAATTCTTCTTCACAAGTTTGATTACAGCAAATATCTGTATCAGTAGCACTAAAAAATACTCCTGGACAAATCTCATCTATTTCACAAATATCTCCACCAATTTCCTTACAAGTTGTTCCTTCTGGATATTCTGGCTCAGGAGCAAGTCCAGTCCAGCAAAATAATCTTAATTGCCTCGGATTAAATGGGTCTGTACCAACATTCACAGTAATTGCAATTGCCTGGGCATAAATATCTTGTTTAATAGCTTTTTCTAAACTGCAGGTTTCATTTAAGGCGCATATTTTTGCCTCACAATCCAGATAATTCGGAAGTCTTGAAAGTATTTTATTTTTAATGCTTAATGGAAAATCAGGATCATCCCACATCACTGGAGTAGATTCTACTGCCAAAACATCTGCCCTTAATTCTGTATTAGTCTGAATTTCTCTTAAAATTGAAAGTTCTATTTCATAAATTCTCTCAGCATTATCATTTCTTTTAAAACCCCCTTTATTCACCAGGACTAATAAAATCATAGCAATAAACATAATTGCCACAAATGCTTCTACAATTTTTACCCACGCTCTTTTATCCATTTTTTTAAAAGATTTTCCCATTTATTAGTTTTACCATATTTTAACAGTAAGAAATCCGTAATTAATTTTTGCATTTTTATCCATATACTGGATTGGAACCTCTTCAGCATAAATACTTGTAGTAACATCTTTTTCACTGGTAGAAATGATTGTCCCATTGCTTAATTTAAAACTAAATGCAAAATCATTGCCTTCAGGAATTTTTAATTCATTTTTAAATGCAAGATAATCATTTTCATACTTGTTTATCAGATTAATTAACTCTGTGTCAAAAATATAAACTTCTTTTTTTGTTAATCCAATTGAATAATCATTATCATTTCTTTTTAAGTTTGCACAGGGATTTATTATATTGTTATCTAATTCTTTAAATTCTTCTGAGCTGTATATTTTAAAGAAATCTTCCTGAGCACTTACTCTGTTTATTACAAGATCATTATTTACTTTATATGATTCTGAAATAAATTCTGATGTATTTTTCACAATAACTTTTAAACCCATTCCAATATCATCAAGTAAATCTTTTAATCTGATGCAATTATTTGTTTCTTCCACTATTATTTTTACACTAGAAGAATTAATGTTTAATGAAGATTGATCGATTAATTCTTTTTGAAGATAACTTAAAAGAATTTTTTGATTTTTTTGTGTCTGAAATGCTGGCTCTGTTATTGAATATAAAAAAGCCAAAAAAGTTATGAATATAGCAAAAGATAAGATTATTCCAACATGTGATGCTTTTTTGTTCATTGTTTTAACAAGGAAGAATTGCTGTCCTTGATTAAATTTAATTCTGTTAAATTATAATTCTCTGAATATTGCTGAGCAACTTTTTGCTGGTTTTTCTTTAATAACATTTTATTTGGTTTTTAATTTTAATATTTTTTTTCTTAAATCTATTTTATCCAAAAAATAAATTTGCTACTGTGGCTATTAAAAAGGCTGAAAACATTAAAATAAATGAGTGTTTTATTCCTGCCTTGACATTTCCTTCTGAAAGTTTTCCAACTATTAATCCGCTAAAAAATCCCTGAATTAAAAGCAGATACAAAAATGAAAAAGATAATGTTTCCTGGTCTATTCCTCCACCTCCACTCGAGGTCAATCCCATTTCACTTATTGTGCCCACATCTGCAATTCCAGAAATCATTGGAAGTATCCTGAATTGAAGCACAAGGATAATCACCATAAATACAAAGAAAATAATATATCCCTGGGCAGTCAGGGCTGAAATAGCTGCTTTTCTTTCTTTTTTTAATTTATCTGCCATATTTACTGCTCCGGCAACAGATTCAAGAATCTCGCCAATATTCCCGCCCTCTTTTTCTGCCTGTCCAATTAATGTGAGTGCTCTTGAAATTGTTTTATTTTCCACATCTTTTGCAAATGTCTGAAGAGCTTGATTCAATGGAATTCCTAATGAAATCTGGTTTGCCAGTTTTTGAATATTTTCACTTAAAACCCCGTATGATTTTTCTTTAATATTAATTATGCTTTTGCTTATTGGAGTTCCTGTTTTTACACTTTCAACAAGATTTCTGGCAAATTCCAAAAACATTATTTCTTTTTCATTATCTCTTTGTGTTTTTTGAATTGCAGATAAAACAAAAGGAAATATTCCAACCAAAATTCCTATGCCTATTGCAAAAAAGAAAAATTCTGTACCAATAAGGAATAATGAGAAAATAATTGCTATTAATGCTAAACCAATTCCAACCCATTGTAATTTATTTATTTCCATTTTATTCACTTGGTTGTTTTAGGTGCAGGAATGTTAAAAAGATAACATTTATCACTGAAACTCCCAAAACCATCATTAAAGATATCATAGTAGTGCTCATTGCAATTCCAAGTCCGCTTATTTTCATCATCATCAGCAAAAGCATTAAAATCATTGGAGCAGCAATCACCACGCTAATATAAATATCCATGAAAGTTTCAGCAGATTTTGTGTATTTTTCTCTTTCAAGTCTGTAATCAAAAAGAAGGGTTTGCGCTCTTTTGTCAAAAAACTCAGGTAAATTTCCTCCAGAGGTTATTGTAGTTGCAAGTCCATTAAACAATGCTGCAAGTTTTTGACTCGGGCTATTATCTGCACTATTTCTTAATGCACTAATTAAATCATATCCATAAACATTAATTTCATTTATTATTTTGGTGAACTCTTTTCCAATATATGGGTATTCTTTTGTTAAGATAATTATTCCAAAAATCTTGCTTGGTTCAATCATTGAACTTGAAATCGAAGACATATGGATTACTGCAAATGGAAGTTCATGATCTATTCTGTTTTCAATTGATTTTTTTTCCATAGAAGGGTAAAAAAACATTATAAAAAATGTTGTGATTGGAACTGCAAACAAAATCCAGAAAACTTTTAAAAATCTTATTAAAAGATCTTCATTTGCAAAAGTAATAATTGGGAGTGTTGCACCAAAATTAAAAAATAAAAAAAATAAAAACAAAGCCATCCCGACAAATACAGATATTAGGGTTGTAAAAAGAATAACTGCAATGTAATTTGATAAAACAAACTGGAGGTTTGCTTTTACTATATCTTTTTTGAGTGTTTTAAACATGGGTTTTGTAGAAAGAGTTTTTGAATAATTAAAAAAAAATTGATTAGCTGCTTTAACATATGCATCTGGCTTTTTTATTTTCTTTTCCTCTTCTTTTTTTCCCTCTTCTTTTTCTTTTCCGCGTCTTTTTAAATACTTTTTTTCCAGTTCTGAAAGTTTTAATTTTTCCAGTTTTTTAATAAAAGATTTTTTTGCAATTTTTTCAGGCTCTAAAATTTTTTCCTTTTCTTTTAAAATCACTTTTTCCTGGATTGGAAGGGGTTTTACAAGATTGATATTTTTTAGTGTCTCAGAAATTTTTCTGCCTGTTATTTTTGCCTGTTTTTTTAGTGAAGCTATATGCGACTTAATTAATATTTTTTCATCAGGATTTGTTGTTTTTTCTAAAATTTTTGAAACAGAATTAAGTTCAGATATTATCTTTTTTTGTTGTGATACTTTTTTCACTAATTGATTTATTGAATTTTCTTTCACCATCTTTTATTATGTTTCGTTTTTATACTTCAAAAATGTTTTCTTTTTTGCTGACATTTATTACTCTTGTTTTTCCTATTTTTTCTTCTATACCCGAAGCTTCATGTATGTGGGAGCAAATAGCAATATCTGGTTTAAATTTTTTAATTGCTTTTCTTATTCCTGCACTTCCAGGAAATCCTGTAAATTCAGCTTTGCTTCCTTTTGGGTGCATATGTGTGACCATTATCTTTTTCTTTGAATTTTTAATTCTTTCATGCCCTTGCTTTAATATGTTAAAAATTTCAGAATCCTGAATCATATAAACTCCCATATCTGCGCCTCCTGCACCAAAAATTCCCAATCCATTTTTTTTAAAGGCATATCCATGTAAATTTTTAGTTGGAGGGTACATTTCTGCTAAAAAATCAGCTGTTGCCAAAGATTCATGATTTCCGTGAATTAATAAAACTTGTTTTTTTGCTTTTATAAACGGACCAATTAAATCTTTTGTAGATTTTTCTGCAAAAGTTAAATCTCCTGTTAAAATTACTAAATCTATTTTTTCTTTTTTTGCTTTTTCAGCCAGTCTTTTTACCAACCCTTTATCCCCATGAATATCTCCTATTGCCAGTATCCTTGTTTTTTTTCTTTTCTCTTTTTTTTTAGATTTTTTTTCTTTTCTCATGAAATTTAAAGGTTATTTTAATTAATAAATATTTGTAAAGCATGCTTTCAGAAACATTTAAAAGCAAGGCACTATCTGGATATATACATTAAACTGCACATAAAATGAAAGATAATTTTGACATCTTTTTTAGAAGAAAACCCGCTTTAATGCTGGTATCTTTAAAAAAGAATATACGGATGAGGTATGGCAGTGTACTGGCTAAGGAAGTGGATTGCACTTATAGCCATGCAGTAAAGATTCTGCAAACATTGGAAATTTTGAAATTGGTTGAGTTTGAAAAAAAGGGGCGAATAAAATTGATAAGACTTACCAAGAGAGGAAGAAATGTTGCAGATGCAATAGAGAATATACAAGATTTAGTCAAGTGATTAAATGCCAAAGCCCCTTTGAAAATAAGAAGTTTTAGTAATTGAGATTATAATAAGAAAATGATTCTTGAAATTAAAAATAATTTTGTTTAGAATGAATAATTTATCTTTTTATTACAAATAAAACATTTATAAATTACCTTTAATTAAAAAGGTAAAATGAGGTTGAAAAATTTAGCAATAATCTATTGTTTGATTTTAGTTTCAGTATTTGTTTCTGCAGAAACCTGCAGCATTGAAACTTCTTGCAGTCCTGACAATACAATAATGAAATTAGCAGATTCTATAAATTCCCATGGAGAGTTATGGAGTCAGACAAATTATGATTATTTTTTATGCTGTGATTTTCAAAGAAGCCATGAATGCACAGGCGCAAATAAAATAATTTCGCTTTCTGCTGCAACTAATGCTCATGCAGAAGTTCCTGATGCAGACACTTCCTTATATGCAAATGATGTTTGTTATGGTAATTTTGAATGCAGAAGCACGATAGAAGAGTGCAGTTCTGATGCAGGAGAAATGGGACTTATTTCTTTGTCAGATTATAATAATGCACATATAGGGGCATTTGGTGATGTTAATTATCTTGTAAAAATTTGCTGTGCAGGAGTTTGCACTTCAGGCTATACTTATGTTGATGGGGAGTGCACAAGAGAGCAGTTAATTTATTGGAGCGATGATTTAGGAAATTTTATAAGCCAGACAAATGCAAAATTAGGTTATACTACTGTGCTTTTAAATTTGAAAAATTCAGGGCTTTCTGAAGGAACATCTGTTGTTTTTCAAATATATGAAGAAAATGCTATTATTTCTGATAGTTTTATTAGGGCAATATCAGGAATTATTGATATTAATGGGAGTGCAAGTGTGTCTTGGACAATTACCCAGACCGACTTGGATGTAGCATTTGAAAGTTTAAATGAAGGAGATAATTTAGAGGATTTTTATTTTAAAGTAAATGATGTAACAAGTGGGGGTTTGAATATTACAGTTATTGATTGTGCTGAGGTAAATTTTTGCAGAGATTATTCAAACCAAGTAGCATGCGAATTAGATGGCTGTTTAGTTGGAGAAAAGAGTGTCCAGGAAAATACTGATGATGAAAAAGTGGTTTGTGGTACAGGATATGATTGTTATTGTGCATGGGATAATGGGGTGTGTGCTCCTGCCTGGAGTGCATTTGCTGAATTTTGCGGTAATGGGATTATAAATACTGGTGAAACTTGTGATGGAACTGAATGGGGCACAATTACTGAATGTGCTGATTTTGATTATTTTACTGAAGATGAAGGAACTTTGTCTTGTGATCCTGATTATTGTTTTTTTGATACCTCACTTTGTACTGGGGGCAATGGTATTGGTCCTTGCGGAGATGAAGTTATTAATATTGGAGAAACCTGTGATGGAAATCCATCAGAAGGAGGGGATTGGGGCCCCATAACTGGATGTCAAGATTTTGATGATTTTGCAGGAGGAACATTATATTGTAATAGTAATTGTCATTTTGATACTTCTCTTTGCACAGGGGGCGTTAATACCGGGGGTGTTTCAGTAATCGGAAGTTGTATTTTTAATGAAAATACTGATGATACTTGTGATGATGGTTTTTTAACATATTCTTGGTTAGCAAGTTTTAATTGGAATTTTTTAAATAATTTTGCTACTAATCCTGATGAGGATGATTATATTTTTGATGATGGAGGTTGGCATTATGACCCTGAAAGAGTTTCTGATAAGTGTGCAGATGGAAGTAATACTATTCCCTGTCCTGCTCAGATTCAGCTTCCATTTTTTACCTTACAGTCTTTTTTAGCATCCCTCATAATTCTTGCTGCAATATATTTTGCATGGAATTTAAAAAATAAGAAATTAAAAATTAAAAAAATAAAACAAATAAAAAAGAAGAAATAATTTTAATTTATTCCTGAGTCTAATCTTCTTTTTATTACAAATAAAACATTTATAAATTATCTTTAATTAAAAAGATAAAATGAGGTTGAAAAATTTAGCAATAATCTATTGTTTGATTTTGGTTTCAGTATTTGTTTCCGCTGATTTTGAAATTGGAAATTTATCTCACTCAATTAATACAGCTTATGCTTCATCAGACAATATTCAAGGATGGATAAATATTAGTCTGATTGATGCTCCTTCAAATATTCTTTTTAAAGATTCTTTTGATAATTCTATAAGTTTGATTAATTTGCTTAATAAAAATAATCTGGCATTGTATTCTTGCAATCCATTTGATTGTGAAGAAGGATACTCTGCTGTTAATGGGGCATTAGTAAAAACTTTTAATTTAGGTGCAAAAGAATCTAAAATCTTGGGATTTAAATTTACAGGAAATATTGTCTCAATAAATTCCATAGAGTTTAATATTCAGAGTAATGCTGCGGATTCATGTTATAATCAATTAAAAATTGATTTTTTTGATGATGGAACAATTATCTTTGGAAATAATAAATCTTCTAGTTTATCCTGCGGATTTTTAAAAAATTATGGTTGTTTTGATGAGAGCCAGGCAACAACAACTGGTTTAATTGGAATTAATCCTTATTGTCAAAGAATACATTTATCTGAATCCCCTGGTTTTAAATTAGGTGCATGGGTACAAAACCCAAAAAATTTAATAATGATTTTGTATGACAAATATGGAAATTCTATTAATGGGGTACATTGCAATCTGCCCAATCAAACTGGCGAATTAGAGGTTTCATGCGATATAAATTATCTAATTACAGAACCAGATGATTATTATGTTTGCATTTATTCTGAAAACAATAGCGGAACTTCTAAAATAAGGGGATATTCTAGTGGGGAGGGGTGCGGATTTCAGGGATACCCGGTTCAGGCAGAAAACACTGCTTATCAAATTTTTGCTGAAGGAAAAAGATTTGCCAATTTTGGAACATTAAAAATTTCTAATTTGTTAGAAAATGGAAATGCTCTTGGAAATCTGGCAAAAGATTATATCTGGGATAATTATAAGACTTTGGATTGTTCTGAAACAGATTGCATTATTCCAGTCAAATTTACATCAGAGGTAAACCAATTTATAACTTTAAGCAATCTTTCAATCATATATGATTTAGTTGGATTTAGTGGAACTGAAGAGCATAATTTTTATGAATTAAATGAAATTTCAGCATTAATAAATTCAAATTATCAAAAATTATCCTTAAATGAGGCTGGATTTGTTCTTCCAGAAAATTATGGAAATTTTACATTTGAATTATTGCTGGATAATCAACAGCTTTTTTCAGAAAAAATTGAAATTGGAAGCATCCCAGTAATTAAATCAATTATTCCAACAACAACTGCTTCTGCTTTTCCCACATTATTTCAGGCATTAGTTGACAATTCCAATGCTATAAAAAAATATACATGGGATTTTGGAGACAATAACATAAAAATAACACAGACAAATGAAGTAATGCATTCTTATAATTCTACAGGTAAATATCAATTAAAATTAACTATAGATGATTTAAATCAGCGAAGTTTTTCTAAATCTTTTAACATCACTGTAAGAACACCTGAAGAAGAAATAAATAAAACTTTAAATGAAAAATTAAATAATTTAATTAATTTAAATTCGCAAATCGAAAAATTTTCTAGTTTTTATCAAGAGAGTATTAATGCAGTTTTAAATTTAAAAGAGATTGAAGACAAAATAAAAAAGATACAGAGAGATTATGAAACTGCCAGTTCTGAGGCAGAATATAATCAAATAATTACTGAATTATTGGAATTTCCAGTACCAACATCAATTTTTATAAGTAAATATGCAGATTTAATTTCATTTTATTCGGTTAAGGACAATATTGCTATGAATTTGCTTGAAGAAATAACATCAAGAGGATATGATAAAGAAAATTTAAACGCATATTATGATTCAATTCTTTTATGGAATCAGAATAATATAGATGCAAAAATTAATTTTGCGGAGATTTCTATAAAAAATGATTATGGTGAAAATTCTGTTGTAAAAATTTTTGAAATAGAAATAGATAAAAAAAATGCTATTGAGTATGATTCTTATTTTTTCATCAAAAAATTAAAAAATATGTTTTTTGAAAAAGGATTAACTGTTGAAGAATCATTGGGATATTTTTATATAAAATTAAAACCAAACAAAGAAACAATTAGTTTTTATACCACTGAAAATGTCGGGTTTAGTAACTTGCCTGCTTTTATTGCTCCAGGATTAGACAAACTGGTAATAAGTGTAAATGAGACTCCATCAGAAGATAATAAAATTTCAAAATGGTCTATTTTTATTTTAATTATGTTTTTCTTGATAATTGTGGGAGTTATCATATATTTAATTTTACAAGAATGGTATAAAAAGAAATATGAAAATCATTTATTTAAAAACAGAAATAATTTGTATAATTTAATTACTTATATAGCAAATTCAAAAAACAAAGGGCTTGGGGAAAATGACATTATTGCAAATTTGAAAAAAGCAAAATGGAATTCTGAGCAAATAACATATGTAATGAGAAAATATTCTGGCAAACGAACAGGAATGATGGAATTTCCAATTCAAAAAATTTTAGACAAGTTTAGGAAAAAACAAAATAATGCAATTAACTCCAAAAATAATTTGCAAAGAATTCAGAATACATTTAATGTTTCTAAAACCAAACCAGGGTTTAAACCAGGATTTCATAAATAATTGTTTTCAATTGACAGAAAATTTATAAACATATAAGTTAGATTGATTATATGGTAATTAAGATTTTTAAGAATTTTTTCAAAAGAATTTTTTCAAATATCTTCAAGAATAAAAAAGATGTAAAATTAGGATTTTATGGTCCCCCAAATGCTGGGAAAACAAGTCTTGCAAATAGAGTTTGCAAGGATTTTACTGGTGAAGAAATCGGAAGTGTGAGTAAAATTCCTCATGAAACAAGAAGTGTTCAGTTCAAGGAAAAAGTAGAAATAATCTTCAAGGGGAAAAAAATGACTTTTAAAATGATTGATACTCCTGGAATTGCCACTAAAATTGATTATGAAGATTTTTTAAAATATAAAGTAAAGAAAAAACAAGCCAAACAAAGAGCAAAAGAAGCAACACAAGGAGTAATCGAAAGCATAAAATGGCTTGATGATATGGATATTGTGGTTATTGTCCTGGATGCTTCTGAAAACCCTTATAATCAGGTAAATATAACAATAATTGGAAATTTAGTGGCAAGAAAAATACCTGTTTTAATTGTTGCAAATAAAATAGATTTAAAAAAAGCAGATATAAAAAAGATTGAATCAGCATTTCCAGAATATGATGTTGTCGGAATAAGTGCAAAGCACGGGCATAATTTAGAGGAATTTTATGAATCAATTTTTAAATTATCTAAAAATATTTGAGTAAAAGTTAAAAAGCATACTTCATAATATATATCAGAGAACAATGGTAAAAAAAAGAGGAAAGAAAAAAGATTTGGGCAAAATAAAAGGTTTTACAATTCAATTTTTGCCTTATTCTGAAATAAGAGAATTGGGAAGCAATGAAAGAATAAGAAAAATACTTGGAATTGTTTTGGGCAATAATATTTTAATTTTACAGGGAAGATTAAGAGTAGAAGAAGAAACAAGACTTATTGGAGATACCATGGCTATGATAGATTATGTAAAAGATTTTAAGGGAATTGAACTTGCTGTTATTACAGGAAATGGAAAAGAAGGAGTTTTGGGAAAAATAAAAACAGGAATTGTAAACAAGCTTTCTGGAGGAGATTTGAGTGCTATAACAATAATTGGTCCTGCAACAATTGTAAAAGAGATTAAAAGAAATCCAAAGAAAATTGAATTATTGCTGAATAAGTGAATTTTGTAGAAAAGTTTGAATTAAATATCTTGATTGTAAATTAAAAACATTTTTAAATCAACAACTCCCAAAAAATTGATGCTTCAAAATCAAGATATTTTTATTTTCGGTGCATCAGGTAATGTTGGAAGCGAATTAACAAAACAAATAATTAAATTTGATCATCATAGAAAGATAACTGGAGTTGCCTCGAGTAATTATGTCATTTATAATGCAAAAGGACTTAAAGAATTAGAACTTAAAAAATTTTTAGAAAAACCTTCCGGAGATTCTTATCAAACACATAAAGAAATTTTAAAGAATATAAGAGCTGAACAAATAAATCCTACATTCTTTGTTGATGTGACTTCTTCTGAAAATATTTATCAAACCCATCTTCAAATTGTGGAAGATCATTTTTTTGGAGGGATGGTTACTGCAAATAAAAATCCTTTAGTCATAGATTTAGAGATATTTAGAAAATTAACTTCTAATCCAAACAAATATGGTTTTCAATGTTCTGTTATGGCTGGTGCAGGAGCACTTGCTGAAATAAAAAGATCTTCTGAATTAAGTGACCCAGTTACTAGTATAGAAGGTTGTTTCTCAGGGACATTAGCTTTTATAATTTATAAAATGCGAAAAGGAACTCTTTTTTCAGAAGCATTTAGTGAAGCCTGCAAATTAGGATATACTGAATCAGATCCAAGATTAGATTTAAGCGGTTTGGATGTTGCAAAAAAATTATTAATATTAGTCAGGCAAAACAGGCATGAGGTTAATTTAGATGATATTTTACTTGAACCTTTTCTCCCAAAAGAAGCATTTGCTCAAAAAAGTCTTTCAACATTTCTCTCGCAAATTCCTAATTATAATTCTCATTTTTCTGATTTAATTGCGAAAGCTCAAAAAAATGGAAATACCCTTCAATATATTGCAAGGTTTTTTTCTGGAGATAAAAGAATTTTAAACAAAGAGGAATGCTCCAGGGGACCCCCAATCTCAATTCCAATTACCTTAGATGTAAAATTAAGAGAAATTTCGCAAAATGATTTACTTGGAAATCTCAAATACGCTTTAAATGGATGTGAAATAAAAACTAATATAAGATATCCAGATTTTTTTACAATTACTGCTCCAGGAGCAGGATTGCCTGTAACTGCGGGAAATATAAGGGATGATCTTAATAAATTAAGAATTAAGACATTAAGTAATCATTTCAATTTTTGAAAAAAGATTAATTCTTTATAAAATATCCTAAAATCCTTCTGCAAGTTGTTGCTGAATAAATAATTCTCTAACTTGCAGAATAGTAAAGGCTATGTGTAATTATTACTCCATAAATTTTGGTTTAATTTTCCATTCATGTTCTGCCCTATTAAGAACATTAATATTGTGATTAATCCATCTTAAAGTTTCTTCATTTACCCTCGCTGAATCTAAT